>Ga0194133_10008915_pt1 | contig 11608 bp, 8 predicted proteins | sample TA2KigOf40mmetaG_FD_155448 | JGI IMG/M metagenome (GOLD analysis project Ga0194133, IMG submission 155448) | Freshwater microbial communities from Lake Tanganyika, Tanzania - TA2015055 Kigoma Offshore 40m | ecosystem: Environmental > Aquatic > Freshwater > Lake | place: Tanzania: Lake Tanganyika...
ATCCGATCACCGACTACCGAAGACTGACATCCGACTACCGCCCCCCGTCTTCCGTCATCAGCTCACCGCCCACTGCCCACCGCTCACTAACGACTTAGTCCTCAGTCCCTAGTCCTGTAAGCCCCTTCATCTTCATCCTAATCCTCATCCCCGCGCCTTCGGCGCGTTCACGTTCACGAGAAACCCTTCCCCACCCTATCTCCAAAACCAGATCCGCAGATTGTCGTAAAAATATATTTGAAATAATTAAAAATAGACATCGTACGTATCATCTCCGCATCTGTTTGGGCCAAAAGATCGGGTGTGGACATATCGATTCCTTGAATCTGGGCCAAGCCGGTGATTCCAGGTCGGACATTGAACACCCCCAACCTTTGGCGTTCTTGGATTAACGCAATCTGATTGGGCAAGCAGGGCCTTGGCCCCACCAGGCTCATTTCTCCCATAAGCACATTCCATAGCTGGGGTAGCTCATCGAGCTTTGTCTTTCGCAGAACCTTCCCCCACGTTGTCACTTGGCCTGGATGGATCTCATGCGTCCCCACCGATCTCGTTTCCGGCCTCATCGTTCGAAACTTGACCAACGTAAATAGCTTTTCCTCCCGCCCCACACGCTCTTGCCGGAAGAGCGGACTACCCTGCTGAAAAAGGCTGGAAAATAGAAAGACGATTATTAATAACGGGGACATTACTATGAGGCCCATGCCTGATAAAATAATATCAAAGCAACGCATTATTGTTTTTGAGTTAATGGTTATTCGCGATTCGTAATTTTCAGATTCTCATTTTCCCAATCCCAAATCACCAATCACAAATCACGATTCACTATCCACGAACCCCAAATCACCAATCACGAATCACTATTCACGAATCCCCAATTTCCGATCACAAACCACTCGCCTTACCCTTCAAATACTTCAAATAGCCATTCAGAAGCCGCACGGCACGGTCAACCAACCCCCGACCATCCTGCAAAAGCTCCGCAGGAATCAGTTTCTCGGCCTCTGCCGTAATGAGGTGGTCCAGGAGTTCATAGAGCGAGCCTCGCGCGTTGCTCAAAAACTTGGAGGAGTCGAGATAATGGAATCGTCCGTAACCCTCGGCGATGTTAGCGGTGACGGAGCGTGCCGCCCTAAGCATTTGATCGGCTAGCCGGTATTTCTCGTCTTTAGGCAAAGCGGGCAGAATCTTGGTAACCACAAATTCGCCCAGTTCCCGCGCCGCCTTCCAGCACTCCAGATCCTCGAAACTTTTGATTATTCGCTTTTCCATACTTCTAGAATTGCTGCTTGTCGCTTCCCGCCCTCGGATCACTAATCACCAATCACTAGTCACGAATCTCCCCAACCACAAATCACCAATCACCAATCCCGAATCACCCGCGCCCTTGGCGCGAACGCCACCACTGCGCCGTACGTTCAAGTTCCTCCTCCATCGTCACCTTCGGCTTCCAGCCCAAAAGCCTCTTCGTCTCCGAAATATCAACCCTCAAATCTCCGCAAAGCTTATCCACCCAATTCCCTTTCCCGAGAAGTCGCAATCCGGATTTTAAGATCGTCTGAGGTATGGGCAGATTTCGGACCGGCTTGCCCAACGCCTTTCCCATCCGCCGGAGCAGTTCAGCCGTAGAGATGTCGTCATCATCGGAAACATGAAAGGTCTGATTTGCGGCTGCCGGGTGCTCCAGGCAAAGCAGGATCAGGTCGATCAGGTTGGAGACACCTACAAAACTTCTTCGATTGGAATCAAGCGTGGCCAGAGGCAGGGGGATACCTTTGTCTACCAGCTGGAAAAGATTTCGAAAGTTAGCTTTGACTCCTGGCCCGTACACCAAGGGCGGTCGAATTATCACCACCTCCATTCGGCTTTCCATGGAAAGGCTGCGGAGAAATTGCTCGGCTTCGAGCTTGGATCTTCCGTAGGCCCCTTGGGGAGTGGCCGAGGTTTTGGTGTTTACTGGCTGACCTTGTGCAGTTTTTTCGGCCACTGTTTGGATCGAGCTTAAAAAAATAAATCGCTCCACCCCACCCCGAACAGCCTCTTCAGCCAATACCTTGGTTGCTTCCACATTAACCTCTCGAACTTTCTCTTCCGAACCTCGGCTGTGGGCAAATCCGGCCAGATGAACAACACTTTTAGGCTGAATGCGCGCAAATTCCTGGGCCCAATTAAGGTTTCTTAACGAAATCTTTGCTGCCGAATGTTTTAGTAATGCAAGCAAGTGGGTACCGATGAAACCGGATGAGCCACTTATGACGACGTTTTGACCGGTCATTACATTGGTAACTACGCCCGAAGGGTCTTTCGAAAAAGAGCTTCGTAGGTTTTTCCGACTTCCTTTACAGAGCACTTCTTTTTCGCTTTACGGAAAAGCCCTGAGGCAAGCCTTTTCCCTAAATCCGGACGGAGGTGAATATGCTCCATGGCTACGGCAAGCTCAAAAGTGTTGCCTGGACAAAAAGTAAGGCCGGTTTTTTCAGGTACCACTAGTTCGCGGCATCCCGGAATGTCTGCGACAATGACTGGCCGCGCTGAAACGGCAGCCTCCAACAAGACTCTAGGAAGCCCCTCACGGTAGGATGGAATCACCACACACTCCGAAGCTCTCATTCGCTCTAGAACGTCAGATCGGTAGCCTAGCCACGTGAGTCCCGTGATACCTTTCCACGACTCCAGGTCTGAAGATAAGAGACTTGAGGGGTTGACAGGGTCGATTTTCCCGACGACCTCAAGACGAACTTCAGGATATTTGTTTCTGACCATAATAAACGCTTTCAACAGATCGAGGATTCCCTTATCCCGTAAAAGCCTTCCGACGAATAAAAACTTTGTAATTCGGGATGAATATTTGCATAATGCAGGTTTTCGAGGAAAATTTATGCCGGTCCCTGGAATTTTATAAATCATTCGAGTGCGACGGCCTACCAATCGGCAAGCTTCCCGCATGTCATCCTGATTTTGAACAATCGTAAACGATCGCGGTTGAATAAGAGAATTTTTTAATAAGGGCCGTAGAAGAAAAGATGCTGACCAGAAAATCAAGGGAAGATTGCGGTTGGTCGCCAAAGAGCCCAGCCCAGTTAAAAGGTTAATTCTTTTCATCAGAATTTTTTCTGGCACCGCTCCAAGGAGCAGAATTGGTCTCAAGGCAATCGGCATCACTATGTCAGGATGGAACTTTGCAATGACTTTTTTAATTTGATTTATAGTTTTGAGGATTAAGAAAGGATTTATGCTTTCTCGAAAATAATGACACGGAAATACGAGGTAACCTTGGGAGATTAAATCTTTAACCGCGTTTCCTGGCGAGCAAGCTACCGCAACTCGCCAACCCTTTTCCTGAAGGAACCTAGCAAACTCCAAACGGTGGCTGGTGAAATACCATCCCTCTGTCACTAAAAAAAGGACCTTTCCTTTAGTTGGAAGAAGAGGTTTGAAAAGCTTTTTTTTATTAAATTTTATAATTTAATTTTTTGTTTTCTGGAGCCAACAGCAAGCCTAACTGTAGCCAGAAGATCCTTTGGAATGAGATCTCGTGGAATTGGGAAAAGGTAAAAAACAGCAGGATCAAAAGCAGGAGGGACTCGCGCGTGGGATCGGCTTTGGGATTTAACCGCAGCACGCCCCGCAAGAAGAAAAGGCTCATTGTCAGGCAAACCGCCAAGCCCACCACGCCCGTTTCCGTCAGCGTGTTAAGCAGGGTGTTGTGAATGACGCTTGGCTCCGGAAGGAAGGCATTACTCGCCTCTAGATAAACGCCGATTCCCTGTCCGATCAATGGCGTTTGCGCAAACAGCAACAAGGCATGTTGGTTGATTTGGGTGCGGTGTCGTGTGGAGCTGGAATCAAGGAAAAAGGCCGTCGCTTGCCCAGCACTTTCTAGAATCTCTGGGTTACGGGCAAACGCTAGCCCCAGAAAAACCACCGCGGACTGCAAAAGGGTCTTGAGACCCATGCGCGGGGAGACCGTGCGGAAAACCATGGCGACTGCAACTAGAAGAAGAAGGCAGATCCAGCCCGTCCTGGAACCGGTCGTGAGGATCCCGCCGCCCAACAAAGGCATGACTTTTTGTGGTGCCAGCCATTGTTCCTTGGCCGGAAATCTCCGCCCGGCAACCGGCAGCAGGAGACAGAGAATGGCCAGCAGTTGGAAGGCAAAGGCGTTCCGGTTCCCGGAAAAACCCTCAAAATATGATGGAACTGAGCCTACAGGGAGGTTGAAGTGAGCCAGAAAACGAAACGCAGCATCCGTGAGGATCGCCGTTGACGCGGACAAGCCCAGCAGGCAGGAGGCCAGTCGCAGGGGTCCTTGGACTCCGGAGGTTCGCAGCATCAGACCCAAACTCAGATATCCCAGTATCACCAGCCAGCCCAGTCCGCGGCTGGTCATTGCCAGGGGAACATTCCCCAGCCTCGCGAAAGCCACCCCCAGCCCCACCCAGATCAAAAGGCCCGCCGCCAAAAGGATTCCGTTAAATCGCGGAATTCTCCAGGAAGGCAGCTGGCCGTTTTGCAAACAAACCGAGATCACGGCCGCCAGGGCCAGGACCGCCAGGGGGTCGGCTAAGTTGAAGCTTATCTCCCCCCCAAGGAACGCAACGTGGAATTGATAAAATATGGCGATGCAAGCGGCCGCCGGCAAAAGCAACTTTGCTAGGGCAGGCGGAGAAACCAACACGGGCTTCCTCGGAGTATTTTTGGCCTTATGGATCAAAGGCTTCTGAAACGAGAATGCGGAGCCGTAGGCACAGCCCAACAACACCACCCAAAAAATACTCAGGCCGCCAAGAATCACGCTGGCCGCCAGCGCCTGGGCCGGAGAGGCCCCGAGCGTACCAAGAAAAAATATGGAAGCGACCTCGCGGGTGCCCCAGCCGGCAAAACTGATGGGGAAGCCCGCGCAAAAACTGATGGCCGCGGCCGCCGCCGCCAAATCACCCGCGGGGATTCCAACCCAGACGGCCTGCGCCGCGGTGACGTAGGCCGCGATGGTGCAGAGACACTGGATCAGCGTCAGGAATAGGCCCATAACCACGGGCAGAAGAAATTGTTGCCGGGAGAGGAGCCCGAAGATTTTTTCGCGGATCTGGGACGAGGTCAGCCAGAAAAACGCCGCCAATCCGGTGAGCCCGATACCGACAGCCATGGGCAAGCTTCGGGTACCCCGGACGAATTCCTCGAGCGGGATCCAGCCGAGCAGGTGAACCGCTCCGGCGATTGCCAGCAGGGCTCCCACGCCTGCGGTGAGTCCCCGCTCCAGCAGGACGACCATGGAATTTAATTCCGGGGAAATGGTTTTTCCCGCCGACCACTGGCGCGCCATCGTTTGTCCGAGAATCGGTAGCGGTAGTAGGGTGCCGAGGTTTCCGACAAAGTAGCTTTGCCAGTAGGAGGCCGGTTGTACCCCCACCAAGCGGCCGAGCGTTCGGAAACGAAGGGCCCCAGCCCCGTTGGCCGCCAGCAGAAACAGGGCCGTTTGCCCCAGCAGTTCCGGACCGACCTTTCGGAGCTCACGGCCGATTTGCTCCGGCCCGGCCCAAAAGACCGCTCCGGCCCCCAACAGGAGAAAAAAGGTCGCCAGCCAAGGACGGATTTTTTGGAATTTATTCATCCTGGTGGTCCCGACCTGCGGCGAAGGAATCGGTGTTTTTTGCCAACCAAGCCTGGAACATCAAAACCACCCACAAGGCATCAGCCCAGTTTCGCCGGCCGGTAAGGTGCTCCCGCCAGCGCTCCCGGATGGGGGCAGCCTCAAGATATCCTTCCTCGGCGAGCCGGACTGGGTCCAGAAGATGCTCGGCCCAATCGCGCAGGGGCCCGCGAAGCCAATCGCTGATGGGAACACCAAATCCCATTTTCGGACGTTCTGTCAGTGAACGGGGCACATACTCTTCGAGGATTTTTCGAACAATCACCTTGGTGGCACTTGCCCGGACTTTCCACTTGAGCGGAAGTCGCCATGCAAACCCCACCACGCGGTGATCCAGGAAAGGAGCCCGTACCTCCAGGCTGACCGCCATGGAGGCGCGGTCCACCTTGGTGAGAATGTCATCGGGAAGGTAGGTCACTCCGTCCGTGGCCATCATCCGCTCCACCGCGTGCCCGGCGGTCATTTCACCGAATTTTCGAATAAAAAAACCGTCCTTCCCCGACTGCCCGCGCACCAACTGCTCTGGCTGGTTCCAGTGGGAAACCAGACCGTGATAGAGCTCCCCGAAATCGGGGCTGGCCAGCACTTCCGCTCCTTTGTGGATTTTTTCTCCCCAACGGTTGAGCCGAACCGGGGTCGGCAGGAGCCTTTCCAAAGGCCTGAAAAGACTGTCCCATGTCCCGGGCGGGATGCCTTTCATCCCTCGGGATAACCCGGATCGGATCGGCTGCGGGATCCAACGCAGCCCCTGCCAAGCCCGGGGGGCAAAGGCGTACCGGTTGTACCCTCCAAACAACTCATCGCCCCCGTCCCCGGATAGGGCCACCGTGACCCGCTGGCGGGCCAGCCGGCTGATCAGAAAGGTGGGGATCTGTGAGGAGTCGGCAAACGGTTCGCTGTAGATTTCTGGGAGCAAGGGGATGACTTCGCGGGCCTCCTGCGGGGCCACGGTGATTTCCCCATGCTCGGTGCCCAAGTGACGGGCCACTCTGCGGGCATCGTCCGCCTCATTATACCCCTCCTCCCGGAAGCCAACCGTAAACGTTCGGACCGGTCGGGAGGACTGCTCCTGCATCAAAGCCACGATCGTGGAAGAGTCTGTTCCGCCGGAAAGAAAGGCCCCGACTGGCACGTCTGCCACCATTTGGCCTCGGACGGACTGGCGGAGCAAATGTTTGAGTTCGGACGCTGCCTCTTCAAAATTTCCCGCCCAGGGCTGACCGATGCCGGCGGCCATAGTTTGCCGCAGGCTCCAGAAAGGTTCGGGGGTAGAATCAGGATTCTTTGCGGAAACCGAAAGCAGATGGCCGGGCGGCAATTTGGAGATGCCTTGAAAAATCGAAAACGGGGACGGAACCTCCCCGTAACGCAAATAAAGAGACAATGCCTGCCGATTGATTCTTCCCTCAAAAGCAGGGTGTCGTCGCAAGGCCGGGAGTTCCGAGCCAAACAAAAAGACGCTCCGGCCGTTTGCTTTTTGGTGGCCGTAGTAAAGGGGTTTCTCCCCCAGGCGATCCCGGCCCAGCGTGAGGACTTTTTCCCTCCGGTCCCAAAGGGCGAAGGCAAACATCCCCACACTTTTTTCTACTGTTCGACGGATTCCCCATTCTTCAACTCCAGCCAGGAACACTTCCGTGTCCGAATGCCCCCGCCACACCACGCCCTCCATTTTCCGGCCTCGGCCCTCGGTCATCCGGCATCCGTCCTCTGGCCCCTGGCCACTGGCTACCAACCGCCGACATCCGCTCTCAAGTTCATCCCTCAATTCTTGGTAATTATAGATCTCCCCATTAAAGATTATTACGTATCTTTCGGAAGTGGAATACATTGGTTGATTTCCTGCCAAAGTTAGGTCCAAGACAGCAAGTCGCTGAAATCCAAAAGCCAGAGAACCGTCAGTTTCTGCCCAAACGTCAAATTGATCTGGCCCGCGGTGTCTTAGGGCCTGAGTCATATTTTTGACTTGAATTATCGAATTTTTTATCCCTCTGCCTTGACTTAAAAAGCCTGCGAATCCGCACATATAATCTAACTTTGTTTTTAGGACTTATGAAGCACGTAATTAAGAAATAAGTTTTAACATTTCGTGCGCTATTTGCTTATAAATTTTTTGTAAATTATATTTTTTTATAAATGATGTCCGCATGCAGGAGCTTTTTTTAAGGTTAAACAAAGCGTTTAAAGCATCCTCCTTATTGCCTGATTCAAAAACTGCGCAGTTTTTTATTTGTTTTTGAGCGAATTTTTTTGAAAATCCGCAAAGTCCTGCCCATATTGGCTTTCCTGTTGCTGCATATTCAAATAATTTGGAAGGCAAAAGAGTCTTGAATGCTGGCAGGTTGTTTAAATGAAGAAATAAAATATCTGCTCGCTTATATTTTTGTAAAAGCCTCTCTCTGCTTATTGGCGGGCAAACCTTGACATTTGTCAATCTTTTAAGAAGAATCTGATCTTGCAATCTTTTGCGACGACCACCATCCCCAATAATTTCAAACCTTGCCGTGTTTGTGAGATCTTTTGCTAATTTCGGGAGAATATTTTCCAATCCTTGGCCCGCCCCAATGTTTCCAGCATAGATGATTTTAAAGGGCCTTCCAAAGCTTTTTCTGATATAATTCTGCAAGGCTAAATTAATAAAGGTTTTATCAATTCCATGCGTATGAAAAGTAATTTTTTTATGTTTAAATCTTAAAAAATATTTTTTAAATCCAGGTGAAATTAAGTTTATATGGTTCGCTCGTTTGTAAACATACCTTTCTAAAAAAGTAAAAATAGGCTTAAGAATAGCGAAAAGGTTTAAGGGTATTACTTTCTCTATATTTTCCACAAAAATGTCTCGAACATCTAAATAAAAACGAGACTTTTTTTTCCAAGCTATCAGACAGGCAAGAACTGCGGTCATCAACCTCGATGAAGAAGCCATTACTAAGTCATATTGCTCTCCGCGTATTCGCTTTATTGTTTTATATGCAAAAACAGAGAAGGCTTTTGCCTGATCAAACATCTTGCCTTGATGTTCTGGAATGGGTATCCGTATTATTTTTAGCCCTTTTTTCTGCTTTTGTTGTTTTATTAAGAGCATTTTTCGAAAAGTAGCATAGCGATTAGGCATGGTTGTGATCACATCAATTTCGATTTTTGATGAGGCACACTCCCGCAATGTTTTGACCAAAGGTGTCATTCGAAAGGATCCCGCACATAAATCGGGCTCGTAGTAAAAGGTAAGAATAAGAATTTTTTTCAAGAATTTGGCTTAGTTATTTGCGGGTCGGTTTTTTTTTTGAATCTCCCGACCTTGGTTTATCTCTGACTTTATCACCACTCCACCACGGTTTTCTGCTTTCCGCTTTGAAAAGCTGCTGACAGGCACTTATGTTTTCGTAAAATTCCAAACTCCGGCGCATAGAGGCCAGCTTCTTCTTGCCCAATACCTCCTACAATTTTGACAGAGGCCACTTGATTCCCTTTTTCAAGGATTTTCCAGCTATCCTTCCCGGGTTTGAGTCGGAGACCGGGCGCCAGCCAAAATCTCGCCACCGCTTGCGCGTGAGGCGGCGTGACCCAGTCTTGAATCATCAGAACATTTTTCTTCAAGGTCCAGCGTCTCCGATGCCGAGACTTTCCAGCAAGATGTTCGTAGCCAGAGTGAATTCCCTCTGCAGAAGTGCAACTGACCCGTCGCTCCACCACGCGGGCGCGGCGCCCCACCCGAAAACCACCCCACACCTCAGAAGAGTTCACTAAGCCCAAAGCGACCGTATTGTGAGATCTGGTTTCACGTTCCTTCTGACGCCTGTTCCCCTTGCCGTACTCAGAAACTCCCCCATTCACAAAAACTCTTTTTTTCCCAAGAGAAAATTCGAATGAGAGGGTATCCGCATGCCCATGGGCCGGCAGATGGTCCGGCCCCAAAGGCGCCAAATCCCCGATCACCGTGGCCGGCCCCGCCTCCAGCCGAAAGTAGCCCGACCCTCCGGCTTTTTGCATGGCCTTGGCCCCCCGTCTCTTGTCCCCACGAATGCCCATCCCAGCGGCATACCTGGTGAGATCCGATACCCGGCCTGCCATCCCCTCCGCTGTATCGTTGAAGAAGGAGATCCCGCCGTCGGGATGAGTCATCGCGAGAAGCCAATCTGCCATTTTTACCACAATCCCCCTCCACCTGTCCGTTCTTGCACGAAGATCGGGACAAAGCCTCCCCAGCTGCATTAAATCCAGAACATCCTCCAAAATAAGGGCCTGATACATCGGACTCCTCTCCTCATGCCCACCATCCGGCAAAATCTGTTCGGGAATCTGCTCCTCCAGAATTCTCATCCCTTTTTCCTGCCAGCTGCGCGCCTTGGTTCCCTCGAAATACGACCCCGCAAAAACCAACGCCTTCGCATTGGCCAGCAGATGATTTCCCAAGAGATGCCACTCTAATCGTCTGGAAAGCCAATCCGCCTGCGTGGCCAAACTGTCCAGCCACTCGGTCTCCGCCCGCTGGCCGCGGTAATAATATTTCACCCAGTTGACGATCCGTCGGGAGGTCGGATAGGGCTCCCATCCCGTTCCCTGCCCGGGAGGATTTTCCTGAATCCAAGAAGTGATCAATTCTCGGTGCCACCTCCGCCTCCTCTCCGCGCCCTTGGCATTCAGATCATCAAAATAGTGCAGATGATACTTCCAAAGCCTCGCGGCCCCTGTTGGCTCCCACTCACCACGCTTTAAGATTCTTTTTTGATTTAAAAGGCGGAAGGTTCTCAGTCCTTTCAGCTCTGCTTTCTTGAACACACTCGACTTCCAGGTTCCAACCATGGAACGGGGGACCATCCCCGAAACCCTCCCCGGACCCGGCCTGGGCATCCGGTTCCAGATCTGCCCCCAAATCTGAATCGGCTTCAGATGCCGAACCGTGTGCCAGTAGGTTGAGATAGAAACACTCATTGTGAGTCAAAAATTGTCTTAAAGTATTCTGCTTTCCACTTAGTTTGCCGTAAGCAGTTAGCCGTTAGCGGTAAGTCTAAAGCCAACGCCAAAGCCTCTTCGCATTTTTCGCTTTTCGCTTTCCGCTTTTCTCAAATCCCCAATCCCCCCATCTCCCACCGCGGAGCGGCCCAGCCCCCAGCGTGCTGGGGCTGCGGTCTTCGATCTTCCATCTCCGAAGAAATCTTCTTCAACTTCATCTTAATCCTCATCCTAATCCTTCCACCAAAAAACGTTCACCTTCACGTTCACGAATCCCCCCGCGGTAGCGGACAACCATCCAACCGCGGAGCGGGAGGTGTGGATGGGCGGGGACAGGTTTGAGGGGGCCAACTCCCCCGTGCCTCCGGTGCGCCTACGGCCTACCGCACATTACCGACTAACAACTAAGTCCTTAGTCCTAAAATCTTCACAATTCTCCTTGCCGCCATCCCATCCCACCTCGGCGGAATCTTTCCTTTTTTCCATCTCCCTTCAAACAACCTCCTCAAAGCCGGGCCCAGCTTTTCTGGCTCGGTCCCGATCAGCTCGTTCGTCCCCATCGTCACCGTCTCCGGCCGCTCGGTCGTATCCCGCAAGGTCAGACACGGCACCCCCATCACTGTGGCCTCTTCCGTGATTCCGCCAGAATCAGTAATCACAGCCTTGGCGTGCTCCACCAGATAATTAAATTCCAAGTAACCCAGAGGAGAAGTAGTGAGAATTGGCCTTCGCACCGATAGTTGGCGGTGAGCAGTTAGCCGTGGGCGGGAAGTAAACGAATCCACCTTGATCAACTTGAGAGTTTTGGCCGTGCGGGGATGGACGGGGAAGATAACCAGACATCCACGGGAATGCCTAACTATCGTCCTTAGCCACTCCGCGAGCTTCTCTTTTCGGTCCACATTGGAAGGCCGGTGCAACGTCAAAACCAGATACTTGCCCTTTGTGAGCCCGGCCTCTTTCCAAATTACCGGAGGCCGGAACTGCTTTCGATGGGCCAGCAAACTG
>Ga0194133_10008923_pt1 | contig 11600 bp, 7 predicted proteins | sample TA2KigOf40mmetaG_FD_155448 | JGI IMG/M metagenome (GOLD analysis project Ga0194133, IMG submission 155448) | Freshwater microbial communities from Lake Tanganyika, Tanzania - TA2015055 Kigoma Offshore 40m | ecosystem: Environmental > Aquatic > Freshwater > Lake | place: Tanzania: Lake Tanganyika...
ATCTCCAAACTCTCAGCTTTCCAAAAAGTCCAAATTTGCCTTTGTATCACCACTAGAACTCTAGAAATTTAATTTTTCCCTGAGCTTGGCAAAAAATACATCCGTCACCTTCGTTTTGTTTACACTCTTCTGTGAGGTTGAAATAAAAACTTAAAGTGTTGGAATCCGGAGTTTGCAACCAAAAAAGAGTACAAACACAGAGAGAACCAAACAATTTTCTTAATAGTCTAAATAGAGTAGAAAAGGTAGACTAATGATTGGCTCAAAAATAGTAAAGTAAACTATTTGAGGTTTAGACTCAAAAAGCTCAAAGGATAACTGGCTGAGGATTGGGAGACTAGGGGTTTTATCCCCAGCCTGGGCCGATCTTTGACCCCTTGATTTGCCTTAAAATGATCATCTAATGTGAAGGTTAATACCTCAGTCAGGATTTATATTTGTGCAGATTACATTATCAAAAAATCTGATTTGATTATTAAAAGACACAAAATAATTCAATCAGAAAATACCATTTCCAAAGATTTAACCAGGGATTGTTCAGGTGACTGTAAGACACAATAGCAGTGTAAAGTCTAATACTTACTGTATTAGAAGATCCAATTGAAAATAAAAAATAGGAAGACATCATTTTGAAGAGACGTCATATATTATTAAAAAACTGATTGGGAAGTTATGCAAATATTCTCGAAACCTCTCAGAAAATTTGATAAAAAATATCTTGAGTGTTTCGATTATTTTGAGGAAATGTTTTCACAAAAAGAAACCGATGCTGATTTTTGTAAGTCATAAAAATTTGATTAATGAAAATGGTTGAATTTATTTTTTCTTTCGTAAAAAATCAGATTCAATTTTTTTATCATTTTTAGTTTAGTTAATAGGCTCTTTTTATTTCAGGTCTATAATTTGGGGGGCAATTCACTTTAACCCCACGGTCAAATTGACCACAGAATTCGAAAAAATACGATTAAAAAAGTTTGAATTTCTCATTTCAACTTAAATTTACTTGTTGACTTTCCTTAATACTCAACCACATAATGGCGGTAGTTCATTTTCAATTTTGTGAAAATAATTTACTTCTCTTGTCGAACAGTTTAGAAATCACCTTGATGCATAATTTTTCATCAAGCCAATATTCGACACCCACACGAGTAAATCCTCAGATAGTCTATTGGGAGATTGAAGCAGGACCCTTAGTGAAAGATAAAATTGATTGGTTTTCCCTCGACAAGATTCCCTTCTCAAAACTGCAATGAATGAGTCTAAAAGTGCTTAAGGCTTTACTGAAACCTCATAAGTCATTTTTGAAGCTTTTCAAACTTGTATTATATTTCAGCAACCTTCTCCAATGTTGAGGAATTGCCAAGTTCTGGGAGAATTTTTTTGAAAAAAAAATTTTCAAAGCTTTTCCTCATATAATCATGAAACCGTCAAATTGTTTTCTGAAAAAAGTCATTCGACCATGGTTATTACAGTTTTAATAAAAAGAAATTTCTCCCCAACCATCTCTCTTTCTTACTTTATTATAGATCTGACAAGAAAAATGAAGACATCTGATCTTAATGGTCAAAGCTGACTTTAGAGTATCAAGAAGAGTGATAAACTTTCAAGACATGAAAGTGACAGTTAACCATAACAGGAGGATTTGAAAAGCTCATTTTATTTGATCATGATGCACACCCATCGCTCATTATAAGAGTTACAAATCTTTTTCCTGCTGTTGCAATTCATTCTTAAAGGAAGTTTATAATGAAAAATATTTTGAAAGTTTTTTTTCAAGGAAATTCAAATTATGTAAAATACCCCAAGAGTTTTTTTTGACTGGCAAAACTCTCCTTCCATTTCGTCAAACTCGATGAGGTGAAATGAAGGGAGCTTTACCGGGTATTTGAGTTTGTTTTAAATTTGAGGGAAATATGACGGCATTTAAGCAGGGAATATTTGCACCGATCGTTTTTGAATAAGGTTCGAATTTCGATGGAATTCTCTTCAAAGAGGTCCCATTCTTACCCTAAGCTCCTTGTCAAGAAAAAATGATGATACATTTTTTATTAAGCAAGGGATCGGCCAAGCTTGTGAAATATTAGAGTGGGAAAAATTGAAAAGGACCAAATAACTTCTCTGCAACTTATGGCTCATAAAGCTTCGTCTACAATCCAGAAAATAGTACTTTTTCTGAGTATTTTTTGTCTATCGTGTCGAAAAGCAAACATATCATAATGGAGAGGCGTGATAAAAATGAAATTTCATCCGGAAAAGTTGCGAATGAATGACTTTCTCTTAAGTCTTTTTCCTGGTTGATGATGCGATGTGCGGTTGGGTATTAATAAAAAATATTTTAATCTTTTTTTCCGGGTCATTGGTTCAACCATCCAACATATAAGAGGCCAATCATTCGAAAAATATTACACATCTCACTTTTTCTGACTTGGAAATTCATGGAGAAATCGCCTTTAACTAGTAAAGTACAAGAGATTCCCAGATTGATCAAGATTAAGCCCTTTGGTGTCCTTCACGGGTTGGTGGTTCATAACTTGAAATAAAAGGAAATCTTGGACGATTGCACAACACAAAAGAGATATTGAAAAGAGGAAATCGTTCTATTTGGTGCCAAATCACTCAAAAGCTTTACAAATGCTTCCACTATTGATATGACAAAAAAGAGGATAATGTGCTAAAATGCAATTTGTTGGCCTCATCTTCTCCTACTACTTGACAAAGAAAGATGAAAAGTTAACCTGGTTTTGAAAACTCAACTTTAAAAGTTATTCAGATGTAGCTTTTTTTTGAAAAAAAGATCCTTTTTGCTATCTGCTGTAAGTTTTCACTTGCTTGATTGTCAAAATCTATTTTTGAGCTTTTAGTTTCATTTGAAATTACAATTACATTTATCCTATGGCTTGGTGAGAAACTGTCAGGCAAAAATACAGAAAATAATTTAAGAATACCTATGTCAAATTAAAATTGATTTGTCAAAAAATAAAGAAATATCATTCATTTGTGCAATGCAACCATGTTGAAGAATTTCTTATATACATCAATTGTCAGTCTATTTGTCAAATCTAAGCTTATGTCATTCAGGATAGTTCCAAGTCTGTTTGGAATTATCATTGTTGTAAAGAAAATTGCATTTCGTAACCAGTTTGTAAAATGTAATTTTTTGCCAAACAATAAATTGTATCTAAAGCAAAGTTAAAGTCTAGTAAATCCCATTTTCTTAAAACTAAGGATTATGAAGAAAGATTAGCCTTAACCCAAAGAAAAATAAGTTAACCAAAAGAGTTTGCTATTTTAACATGTTCTATATTATTTCAGCAAAGTTTGTCTTTCTTTAATCTTTTTTAAATTTATTCCTTTAAAAGCCCTTGAAAGGAGCAATAAAAGAAAGCTCAGTTATATCTGGTAAGTCAGTTCAAGATTGGTCAAAGATCAAAAATAGAAGCTATCTAAAGATTAGTAAAATTTCATTTCAAAATTAAGTTTTATCCAACATCTTATTGAAATATGAAAACTTTGTAAACTTTCTTGTCTCAAAACCCATAGAAAAAGAGATTGAATTGAAAATGACTTTGTCAAAAAAGTATTTGTAAAACTAAAATCTTTCAAACAGCCATTCCCGACGTTTTTAATATCATTTCCAGATGTTTTTGGATTCCATAAAGAAAAATAAATTTTTATGACTAAGTGATACTTTCTTTCAAAACTTTAATGGGTTGGAGACAAAAAAAGTTTTCAATTAATATCTTCTTTTACGAATCAGAAAACAAATCAATCAAGACGATCTGTTTCACACAAATTTATCCTAAAGAAAATTGTGGCTGACTAAATTTAGAAAAAAAACCTTTTCTCATTCCAAATCTGATCTGATATGTTTGAGGAGAGATTTTCCCATTAAAATATTCGTTTTTCAAACCGGAAGTTTCTACAACCTCTTCCTTGAGAGAAACAGTACCCTAATCAAAAAGGAAATAGCATTTCCGAATATCAGATGGTCATCTCAACTCTTAAAATTTTTTAGAATCGTAAATTTTAGAGAGATTTTTGGGAACAACTTCAAGAGAGAACTTTATCTACCCCCTGTTAAAAAATCAACTTTTGCAAATAGTGACAAAGTCTACGTTTTGAGAAAAAGGCAATTTTTCTAGCAGCCTCTTTAAGGCCTGATCCACCTTCATCTTTTTCCTTTACTCCATTATGAAATGCAAACGAGATGGGATAAAAACTCAGATCTCATTTTCTAGTGTCAGGAAAATACTTCTCCTCTTATCAGCATAATATATCTGAAAACCAATTTCTGCAATGATTACCATGTTCGTAAATTTTGAAGTTTTATCTTAGTCTCACACCGTTGAAATGTAAAATAGAAAGCAAGCCCATATTATATAGACTTTGATCTTAGGTTTCACATCCTCAAAGAAAAAAAGACAAGTTAGAGGATTTGCTGCTAAAATACTGAAAGTTCTTGGAGGCAGCAGAAGGTATAAAAATGAAAATAAGTACGTGTAAAAAAATTGATTGTACATGAATAAAACGGAAAAGAGCAGGGTGATATTTTTTATCCACACTTTAAGACACACACACAAAATTCCCATACTTTTTTTTGCAAGTGTATGCGTAGCATTAAAATCTTTAGCTCAGCTCAAATTCATTCCGCCCCAGGGACCGACAACAATGGGAAAAATCTTGGAAATATTACAACGCGTAAATTTTGGGTTGAGCATCATACAAGCAGGAGTCTCAAAGGCTGTTCAATTCATAGGAAAAGGATTTGCATTGAGGAAAAAATAGTGCCATGATATAAACAAAAAATAAATAAACGAACTGCATACTTCATGGAGTTAGAATGCAGCCATTCAATAAAGATCTACAGGATTTCTTGGATTTTCAACATTTGTTCAAAACTGAAGCTTACATTTGAATGGTTGAATGATCATTTTCAAGTCAACAAAGATCTTTTGAAAACGGTCAAATCTGACTTTTCTTTGAGAGAAAGCTTGCTTAAGTTGGTGGAAAAATTCTAGGCTTGATAACTTGATTTTCTACAAAGGAAATTTTAATATACTTTTTTGCTTTTGAGAAATCCAGAATGTGTTTTAAGAGTCAACCATCTGATGAAATGAGGTTTTATCGGGCAAATTATTTAATTTATTGCTTATCAAGAGTTGTTACTATAATCCATTCTTTTTTCCAATTTCTTTTATTAAACTCAGGCGACCAGCACATAAAAACTATCATTGTTTCATGATTCACTATACATCACTGGGTAAAGTAACACTTTTTCAATAAAACTCTTATTGAGTCTTTGGATAGATTACGGTCACACTACTGCACTTTTAAGTCACTCAGGAGTCAGGACTAGTGATGGGTCCGGGTCAAAATTTTTTGACCCGGGTCAGGTCAGCCATTTATGGTTTGGGTTTGAATTTGGGAAATTTCCCCTAAAAATGTCAAATTTATCAATTTTTTTCCCTTCGGATCAAAAGAAATCTCTTCGGGTCGGGTCGGAATGTACCCAGGTCGGATCAAAAAGTACCCAAGTCGAAGGCAGGTTGGCCTATTATTTACTGCAGGTCAAAAGTTAGCTCGGGTCGGGTCAGGGCTCATCTCTACTCAGGACTGATCCGAACCAGTTTTTGGTTGCCTGCTTACCAATTCATGGGATTTCTTGTTCTTGTGAAGAAGTTCGTTATGACATTCTCAAGTAGCATGGTGGGCTGATTGTTGTTCAACATGTTGAGAAACATTGATGCCAATTTAATTCTTGCCTTTTTGTTTGGTGGAAGTCTTACCGTTGTCCCAGTGATAGTGCTATGACTCATCCTTTGCCTATAGTCACGGACTATGAACCAAAAAGTCCTAAAGTGTAGATTTTCCACTGTATTGAGGCATTTTTTGTTTAAGAAAGGAACTAGCCATACTGGACAGACATAGTGATGGGCCCTGACCCGACCCGAGCTTACTTTTGACCTGCAGTAAATAAGAGGCCGACCCGCCTTTGACCCAGGTACTTTTTGACCCAACCTGAAGAGATTTTTTTTGATCCGAAGGGAAAAAAATTGAAAAAATTGACATTTTTAGGGGAAATTTTCCAAACCCAAACCATAAATGGCTGACCTGGCCCGAGCCACAAAAAATTGACCCAACCCAACTCGAGTCAAAAAAACTAGTTAGCCAAGAGGACCTGCTCATTGTTTTATTTGTAACCAATTCAAACATGTTTGTTTGAAAGAATAAATCAGTTAGCATCTAACTTTCTCTTCGTTTTGGTAACATAACTCACCCATTTTTCAAACAATATCACAATAATGAATGTTCAAAATGAACATGACAGGGAAATGGAATTGTTTTGGCACTCTGCAGCAAATAAATATATATAGCTGAGTTCTAATTACTTACTTTCAAATGACCCAAGTTTGTAGTGGGTAAAAGCAACGAAAAACAATAAAAATCATTTGGCACCTGAGTTCTTTGGCGCTGTTTCTCAAAAATCATGTTATCGGAAATAGTTGCTGCTACAAAACTTGGGAGAAAAAGGCTGGAAAATCCTATTGGATAAAAATAAATAAACCTATATTTTTGAGCAAGAAATGTAAAAAAAAGGAAATACACCCTATTCAGTATTTGCTGATTGCCACCTTCTTTTTCTTGCAGAATCGTTAAGTTAGATGGTCTGAAAAATGAATTTCTGCAATCTGACATGAAAAAGTAATAACGTATGTTTCACAAAAGTAATTAGAGACCAAAATAAATGTTTAGTAAAATAAGTATATAATTTATTGAAGACTGAAATGTTTTGAATGTCAATTTCAACTATTTTTTGGCAGACTGATCTCTTCGTATCGTCTGAAACCAACTAAGCTGAAAGTTTTTCAAAAACCAATGAGCATCGTCCAACTAATCCTATAACCTCGTTCTCGCATGAGCAAATATTGGCTAACTTAATTTTATTACAAGTAGGTCATGAAGCGTGAGATTCCGATATTATATTATTTAGGTGTTTTTAGATGATCAGAAAAAAATTTAGATTCGTGAAAAAGAATCATATTCAAGAACTTATCAATCTTTAATCAATTTAAATCATGATCATTTTGGCTCTTTTGCAAATACTCTTTATAAATTTAAGTTCATTTTTTTACTCCATTATTAACTAATCAATCCAAAAGGTTCATTTCTGTTAGTGTTGTGTTATGCACTTATAATACTTTTGGCCTCTAACCCACATTTTTCAAAAGCAAGATACACAACATCTTTCCTCTAAGTTTTCACCCCTTCTTCAAAATGAGATTTCTAGCACTTGTCTAAATAAAGGTGTAAAATAAAAGTGTTGACTCATCTGATGTTGTAGTGAACACCTTTATGAGACTCACTGCAATAAATATTTCTGATTGAGATGCCTGATATTTTCACTTTATATCACAAAAGATTGTCAACATGGCTGGGATTTGAGCTTCAAATCTGATGTAGTGCCTTAGCAATTTTGCCACAGTTGACCCTTAAGTATAGAGATGGGCCCTGACCAGACCCGATTTGAGCATGCTTTTGATCCGTAGTAAATAATAGGTCCATACCTGTCTTTAACCCGGGTACTTTTTGACAAAACCCGAAGAGATTTTTATGAGAAAAAAATTGAAAATTTTGGGTTTTTTAGGAGAAATTTTCCAAACCCAAACCAAAGATGGCTGATCCTACCCTACACTACCCGAGCAAAAAAAATTGACCTGGACCAAGCACTATACAAATGTGGTCTAGAGTGACTTTGTGGTAATCATGAAGTACCAATGATTGTATAATAATAACACCTTTATAAGCGTCACTCCATAGAAGCCTATGGTCATTGCAGATTACTATTATACCCTGACGGAGTGTGCCATTGTCAATTTTTTTGCAATCCGAGGTTGAAAAACTCCTTCCTTTGCTTAGGATTGAACCCACAACCTTAGATCATTGTTTCCAATCAGGTGCTTTTGACAACATGGCCATGGTTACCCTACAACTGTGTGTCAAATTCAATTATGACCTTCCCAATCAAGAATAGCATCAATCTTGAACTATTTCTTGATGGAAAATGAGCCCTTTTTGTGGCAACACAGGAACAGCACAAAAAGGAATAACATTTTTAAGGTAGGGAGTAAATTATTGTGGAGTACAGTTAGGTAGCTTGGCAAAGAAGATTCAAATGACTTTTAAGGTAAATGGAAATTAACCGAACATATTTGCATTAAAAATATCGTAAAATCAATCTCAGTTTTTTTTCAAAAAGTCTTTCTATTTATGTGTATTCAGATTTTTTTGAACAAGCTAAAAATTTCTCATTTATACTTTTTTTTTGTCAAAAAATGCTTTTCAAATTTATACCATGTTTTAATATTCAACAATTTAGTTTTGGATAACATTCTTTATAAATCAAGAATTTATTTTTAATGTGTAGGAATTCCACATAAAGAAACGAAAATGCAATAATATCAAATACACTTTATTTACAACGACCTTTCCAGCTCCTACATTCTCTTAAATAGTTCGATTAGAAATTCCAACGTTCAACTTTAACTGAACTCAATTTCAGATAAGAAAATCGCACCACATTTCGAAAGGTACTTAAAGACTACTACCTACCAACTGGGATTTCTTTGGAAAGCTCTTTGATGACTGTTGGAAATCTTAAATCTTGCCAATAACTTAAAAGATTGCTGTTCTGCAGAGCAAACAATCAAACTAAACTTTAAAATAAAAGCTAAAAACTTTTGTTTGATTTATATAGCACTCAAAGTTATCTGACAATTTTAAGGCAAAAGAATTTTTACACGATTTCCACAAGGACCGAATAAACTTTTAATTTTACAGAATCTTCAATTATCTTTGTGCTATCAGATTCCGGATATCCGAATGTTCCTAAACGTACGTTTGTTCGTTACACTTTACCAAAGATGTCAATTAGATAAAACTCTGAAATGGCTGCCATTTTAAAAATCTCCCTTCTAACAATTCTTTTTTTTTATTCGAGCATTCAAAAACTTTTTCCAGATATTTTAAATGGAAAGTTTTTCACAAAACTTTTCTGTGATTCCAATACAAAATTTACAGCTTTATTTGCTAGCTATTTTTTTGAAAGGCAATTATCGATCAATCAATCTTCAACATTTGTTTCAAAAGTATTTTTAATTGATTTTTTTATACATTTTAAAATTCAGTTATTTAGAAAAATTGCTTTGAAAATGTCTTTCTAGTCATACCACACGGTTCATTAACTTCTTGGAGCTTTAAGTCATGCAAAAACTATCCGTGTTTGGACTTAATAAGCTACAGAAAAATTCTCAAAAATTACTTCAGGCCAGGGTTTTTGTTCTCACGAGAAAAAAAAGCCCTAACATCATCATTTTTCTGAATTTCTCCGCCAAAACTCAAACATTCTTTCCTTTTGTATCAACAATTTTTTTTCTAGCGATGCAAAAAAAACTTTGAAGATTATTTCTGAATATTTAGCAAAAAATTTGAGGACTTTTTGTGGCAAATGTTTCGTTTATGTAAGCAATATAAGCTTTAATTTTCAACAATTTTGACGTCAAAAATGATTTGATTTTTCTACGTCAAAAGTATTCTCAGCATACAATGTTGGCTGGCCTTTTTCTCAGCAATGTTTTATTTCTACTGTAAGTTGAGCCTAACTCAACAACTTTTGTTTAAAGCACCCCAAACAACTGGCTTTGTTCTGACATTTTTTTGAGACGTAATTGAAGGTTGTGCAGCAAAAAAAGATTGAAAATACTCAGGGGGGAAAAATCTCTCACTCGTAAGTATAGCAAGGTGAAAGGTTGAACGGAACACAAAAGGTAGTTGATGAATTAAATAGCAAGGAAAAAAAACAGTTTACACAATTTATAGAAAAAGGTAGACGATTTTGCCCGAAGCTTTGGGAAGGAAAAACATCCAAGACGTGCAGATCTGCTCCGAATTTAAAAACCTCCTTATCCAATTCTACAACTTTAAATGCCTGAAACGAAAGTCAGCTTTAACAGGGTAGCCAATCTAGAATTGAAGAATAGAAGACAAAAAATTCTTTAACAAAAGGTTTAATTAATGGCAAAGACTAATTATTACCTTTTAGAAAATAATTGAAATATTTTTGACAGGTTGTCAACTTCAATCTTTTGCCACAGTACAAAATTGGCCACTTCCAATCAATTGGCCAAATTTATTTTTTCTCAGTAGGTCATTGCATTAAAAATTATGGAACTTTTGCGTGTCTTAAGAGTATAATTTTTTAAAACAGCAAAAACCCTTTTGCCAACTTTGGTGGAAAAAAAATACTACCATCCATACAGCTTTCAATGAAAACTTTCAGATTCATTTTTCAAGTTAACTTAAAACACACCCGTCTTTGACGATTTTTCTCTTACCTTAAAGTTTGCATCGTCTTTTAATTAACGTTCTTTTGAGCCTGTTCCAAATTGTTTGAGGGTTGGGTTACTTTTGAAAGGAATCCACTAAAACCTAGACAAAAGGTTCTCCAGTGACCACACAAATGGAGAGAGCTCTTGGGACACTAACCATTTTTCCCATACCAGATGGACTTTTTTCAAACAGAAATAAATTACTAGACCAAAAGTAATTAGCCGGGGAATTTTCAATTTGAATCATTTTTACTTTTTGATGTTTTTTTTAGAGTGGAAAAGTTTCTGATTCAGAAGGAAATAAAAAACCTTTTTCTCATGATTATCGTTTCTTGTATTTGGATCAATATCTATCTTGAAATGGAGCCATCATTTTAATGGAGTCTCATGGGAAAAAAGATTGGGAATAATTCAACCTAGTGGAAAATAAAATTTTCCTTTTTTTGTGTATATGGATATATAGAAAACAAAAAGATAACTGAACTGGAAGAATCAATCAAATAAAACAAATGCATGACTTCAAAATGAAAACTTTTCTTTTGAGACGATTCTTTGACCTAAAATCTTGCACTTTTTCATCCAAGCTCATTCAGAAACATGACCATTTCAAAGTAATATAAAGATGTGCAACTGACTTTATTACAGAAAGCCATAATACTTTAGCAATAAGTTTGCGGTGCATTTTTGTATTTACATGGGTTGAAAGAAGTGAATCATATGAATGATAAATAAGAATTTTTTTTTACATCTTCTAATTCACTTTTTACCCCCAGATGAGCCATAATTTTTTCACTTATTTATCTCCCAAATGAAAAGACTTTTTCTTTAATGTTTTTGTATCCACAATACTATGAATAGGAGAATTACTAATTGAAAACTAGAGAGTTTCTTTCAAAATCTTATACACTATTTTGCCATCTCCTTCTCGATTCAACTTTCTGCATCAACTCTAATTCTCGATAGTCAATACTTTATCTATTCAAGTTTCATCTCCTTTCTTTAGACACTCAATTTATTCAGATCGGGACTTATTTTTCAATCTTTTTTGTGCTGTTGAGTACTACTGACTATGAAGAGCCCTTCCAACTACTCCTCTTGGCTGATTTAGGTTTTTTTGCTACGAAAGAGACTGGTCCTCTCAATCTTGACTTGACTTGCTACGTACGAATCCTTCATTGAGGCCGTATAATTAAATTCCAATTTAATCACTTAAAA
>Ga0194133_10008924_pt1 | contig 11599 bp, 21 predicted proteins | sample TA2KigOf40mmetaG_FD_155448 | JGI IMG/M metagenome (GOLD analysis project Ga0194133, IMG submission 155448) | Freshwater microbial communities from Lake Tanganyika, Tanzania - TA2015055 Kigoma Offshore 40m | ecosystem: Environmental > Aquatic > Freshwater > Lake | place: Tanzania: Lake...
TGAACGATTGGAAGCGCAAGGACACACCGTTTTTGGTGTAGATAATTTAATTGGTGGAGATAAAAGCAACATTTCTTTTTTAAAAAATTTTAATGAGGCTGATTGTTGCGATCTTAACGCAATGTACAATTCCATGCTTGGTTGTGATGTTGTTTATCATTGTGCTGCAACTGCACACGAAGGGCTTTCAGTATTTTCTCCGCATTTAATTACTAAAAATAATTATATGGCTTCTGTTGGTGTTATAACAGCAGCGATAAAAGCAAATGTAAAAAGAATAATTTATTGTTCCTCAATGGCAAGATATGGTTCACAAGGAACACCCTTTAAAGAGGAGATGAAACCAATGCCTGTAGATCCATATGGTATATCTAAAGTAGCAGGAGAAGAGGTTTTAAAATGTTTGTGTAACACACATGAAGTAGAATGGGTCATTGCTGTACCTCATAACATTATAGGTCCAAAACAAAAGTATGACGATCCTTTTAGAAATGTTGTGTCAATTTTTTTAAATCGTATGTTACAAAATAAACCTCCTATAATTTATGGTGATGGTAAACAGATTCGTTGCTTTAGCTACGTAGATGATTGTTTAAGTGCTTTATTAAAAATGTTAGATGAACCAACTGTAGTAAATCAAATTATAAATATAGGTCCAGACGAAGAATTTGTAACAGTAAGAGAGGTTGCAAATTTATGTGCTAATGTAACAAAATATAATGGTGCATTTGTTTATGCCCCAGATAGACCAAGAGAAGTTAAAAATGCTGTTTGTTCGTCAGCTAAAGTTAGAAAATTGTTAGATTATAAAACTACAGTTTCATTAAAAGAAGCAATCGAAAAGACTTGTGATTATATTAAACAACAGGGTCCTAAGAATTTTAAATATTATTTGGATATAGAAATAAATAATGCTAAAACACCTGCAACATGGAAAAATCAAATGATTTAATTTATAGCATTAATGTTCAAACAAAAAAATTAACTGATTTTTGTTATGCTTATAATTGTTGGAATACATCCGATATAAATGAACACTTACCTACATTAAAAAAATATGCTGATGAATGCGATCATGTTACAGAATTTGGAGTCAGAACTGGTGTTAGCACTTGGGCTTGGCTTGCTTCGAAAGCCTCAACAATTAGATCGTACGACATTGAGGACGTATCAAAATATATTGTAACACATTTTAAATCTGCAAATGAAAAAGAAAAAGATTTTTCTTTTAAACAAATTAGCACATTAGATAGTTCATTAATTATAGAGCCAACAGATTTGTTATTTATAGATACAGATCATACTTACGATCAATGCTCAAAGGAGTTAAAAAAACATTCTAATAAGGTAAAAAAATATATAATATTTCACGACACAGTTTTATTTGGGCCTAATCAATTACTAAAAGCCATTGATGAATTTATTTTAGAAAATTCAAATTGGATTCGTCATGAGGTATATTCAAATAACAACGGTCTTACAGTTCTAAAAAAGTTATGACTGTTTTCTGTTTAGTTAGCTCAAAACAAACAGAGGACTACACAAGAGTTTGTTTAGATACTTTTTTTAAACATACTCCAATAAAGAAAGAGGATATTTTCGTTTTTATAAATAATGATGGCACAAGAATATTTATGAATGAAAACTATCCTATTCATAATTACACAAATAATGAAAAACCAATGGGTTGGGCAGAAAATTTTAATCAAGGTTTAAAAATAGCAAAAGACTATAAAGCTGATTTTGTTTTGATTACAAATGATATTGCATTTACTAGAGGTTGGTATGAACCTATATGCCAAAAAAATGATTCAATTATTATACCGTGTTGTAATATAAATGTTAACTATGATGCACTAAATTTTAAGACAAGATTTGTTATGAAATTAGAAGACTATTTACCTAACGTAGAACAATTAGATGCTTTTGTCAGATATCAAAGAGGAGCATATTTATTTAATGAGCTTTACGAAAGAATTTTTACGCAAACATATTTGGCTAGGATACCTTTCAATGTGCACAATGAGGTTGGATATTTTGACGAAACTTTTTCAAACTGTGGAGGGGAGGATATGGATTTTAGAATACGATGTGCAATTAAAGGTTTTAAAACTTTAATAGCGTTTCATTCTTACGTAATTCATTTTCACGGGAAATCATCATGGGACGGATTTGAATCTAAAGAAGAAGAAAAAATAAGACGAGAAAAATATTTACAAAAATCTAGGGAAAAATGGGGAAGCCTAATTACTGATATATTTGTCGATGGTAAAAATGCAAAAGAGAGAGCATATGAAATAGGTTTAAAAGATATGTTTGATAACAATGAGTCATTTAACATTATAAATTACTTATATAATTTAAGGAAAAATGCTTGATTATAATACATTACAATCAGTAAAGACTTTTATTAAGAAGCGAATAGAGGAAACTAAACAAGACATAGTCTATGGTATAGACACCATTGATAGGCTCCAGTATGCTAAAGGTAAGCTCAGTGCTTTAGAAGTGCTGCTTCAGGATCTTAAAGACCTGCAAAATACAGAGGAGAGTATCGATGACGATAATAGTACCTGAAAAGGAACTTATTGTTCCTAAAATAGATGATACCGAACGAGAAGGTATTAAACTTCCTACAGACCCAGAGGGCATAAAAAAATATCTAGATTCATTACCTGATCCAACAGGTTATAGACTTTTAATTCGTCCTTATTCTGGAAAAGCAAAAACTGACGGTGGAGTTTTTTTATCAGAGCAATCTCATGACACTATTCAAATGACCACAGTTGTTGGATTAGTAATTAAAATGGGAGATCTTTGCTATAAAGATAAAAAAAGATTTTCAACTGGAGATTGGTGTAAGGTCGGTGTTTTTGTAATGTATGGAAGATACGCTGGTTCTAGATTTAAAACAAAATATGGTGAGCATCGTATTTTAAATGATGATGAGATCATAGGTATTGTTCGTAAACCATCTGATGTTCTTCATCTATACTAAGGAGATAAAACATGGCTGAAGAAATCAAAAAAAATCCCGAAGTTGAATTGGATCTTAGCGATGCTAAAGAAACAGAAATACAATTAGAGGATAAAGCTGAAAGTAAACCTAAAGCCCCTAACTTAAACGTTGGAGAGGTTGATTTAGGTTATACTTCCCATGCAAAAGAAAAAAAGGATGACAAAGTAGATGTTGAAGAAGTTGAAGATAAACCTCAAACGAAAGAAACAAAATCTCAGGAACAACCTAAAGTTGAGACTGAAATTAAAAAAGAAGAAAAAAAAGCAGAGGCTGATAATCTTTTAAGTCTTTCTGAGGATGTAAGAAAGCGTATTGATAAGTTAACCTTTAAAATGAGGGAGGCAGAAAGAAGAGAAAAAGCTGCTACCGATTATGCAAAAGGTTTACAAAAAAAATATGCTGAATATGAGAATCGCTACAATACAGCTGATGAACAATACTTAAAAGAATTTGATGCAAGAGTTGATGCACAAAGAGAACAAGTAAAAATAAAACTAAAAGCTGCAATTGAAGCAAACGATCCTTCAAAAATAATGGAGGCTAACGATGAGCTAACACAATTAGCTGTACAAAAAGAAAAAGCTAAATTGCAGATGGCAGATCGTGTAGCGAGGGTCAAGCAACTTGAGGAGGAAAGAAAAGCTCAAGCTGAACAGGCAGCGTCAAAAAAAGATGCTCCTATACCACAACCTAGCGAAAAAGCTAGAAACTGGGCTCAAAATAATACTTGGTTTGGGGAAGATAAAGTTATGACTCAAGCCGCTTTTACTATCCATGAAGAACTAGTTGGCAGTGGAGTTGAAGTTGAAAGTGATCAGTATTATAATGAGATAAACAATCGAATGAGGAATTATTTTCCTCAACGATTTGCAACTGAAAAAGTTGATGAACGGAAACCCGTCCAAACCGTTGCTTCCGCTGGAAGAAAACAACAAGGACGCAGAACTGTGAGACTCACCAAATCACAGGTGGCTATTGCCAAAAAATTAGGGGTGCCACTAGAAGAATACGCCAAATTCGTGAAGGAGGTTTAAATGAGCGTAAATGATAATAGAACTTCACGCGTGTCCGAAGAAGTTAAAGAAACAAGAATAAAACCATGGACACCACCATCATCTCTGGATGCACCACCTGCGCCAGACGGCTTTGTTCATAGATGGATCAGAGTCGAGTCAGTAGGTTTTCAAGACACAGCAAATGTGTCGAAGAAAATGAGAGAAGGTTGGGAATTTGTTAGAGCCGAAGAAGTACTGAAAAAGTATGGGGCTAACAGTTATCCAGTCATTCATGACGGTAAGTATGCAGGTCTCATCGGGGTTGCTGGCCTTGTGTTGGCAAGGATACCAATTGAGATTGTACGATCACGCGCTGAGTATTTTAAGAGACTTACTCAAGATAGATTAAACGCGATTGATGGTGAACTCATGAAGGAACAACGACCTGAGATGCCGATTAATATTAGTCGACAATCTCGCGTAACTTTTGGTGGTGGACGCAAGTCATAATTTTTTGACAAAAGTCGACCACTGTATAAAAACTAACAAGGAGTAAATATAAACATGGCAAACGTAACTGAACAATACGGATTAAAACCCGTACGACAGCTAAACGGTAGCCCATTTATAAACGCACAAAACCGTTATAGAATTGCTGCAAACTATGCAACTGCAATTTTCCAAGGTGATTTGGTTGTACCAGTCACTGCTGGAGGAATTGAAAGGTTCACTGCAGGAACAACTACCACGGTTGTGGGTGTTTTTAATGGAGTTTTTTATACAGATCCAACAACTCAGAAACCGACTTTTAAAAACTTTTATCCTGGCAACATTAATGCTAGTGACATTATTGCAACTGTCATTGATGCACCAGATACAGTTTTTGAAATAAAAGCGGATGCAACTTTTGTTGTTGCAGATTTGTTTAGAAACTACCAAGTAACAAATCTATCAGGCAATACTCAAACAGGTATATCAAAGGTAACTCTTGATGTGTCTGAATCAGGTACTGCAGGAACTTTTGTAATTCAAGCAATTGATATTACTCAAGATCCACTTAACAACGATACCTCTGCGGCATCGAATGTTGGAGTTCTGGTAAGAATTAACAATCACTTTTTCCGCCAAAGCGGAACAGGTCTATAATAGGAGAATAAATTATGGCTATTTCACGATCGCAGCTAGTCAAAGAACTAGAGCCAGGATTGAATGCACTATTCGGCCTGGAATATAATAGATACGACAACGAGCATGCAGAAATCTTTATAACAGAAACTTCTGATAGAGCATTTGAAGAAGAAGTAATGTTATCTGGATTTGCAGGAGCATCAGCTAAAACAGAGGGAGCCCCAGTAGTATTTGATGATGCTACGGAAGCATACACTTCAAGATATACTCACCAAACATTTGCATTAGCATTTGCTATAACTGAGGAAGCTATTGAAGATAACCTTTATGATAGACTGGCAGCAAGGTATACAAGAGCGTTAGCAAGATCAATGTCACAGACTAAGCAACAGCAAGCTGCTAACATACTTAATAATGCTTTTGATCCAGCATTTACAGGTGGTGACGGAGTAGAACTTTGTTCAACTGCGCACCCTCTTGCGAGTGGTGGTACATTTGCAAATGAACTTGCAACTGCAGCAGACTTGTCAGAAACTTCATTAGAGCAATCATTAATTGATATTGCTGCATTTGTAGATGAAAGAGGTTTAAAAATAGCTCTACAAGGTGTTAAATTGATTATTCCAAAAGAATTACAATTTACTGCTGAGAGAGTGTTAAAAACACCTTTATCAACAACTGCTGGTGGTTCAAACGCATTTGCGAAGAACGACATTAATGCAGTATTAAATATGGGAATGGTTCCTCAAGGTTACAGAGTTAATCACTTTTTAACTGACACGGATGCATTCTTTATCATAACTGATGCACCTAATGGATTGAAACACTTTGTAAGATCGCCAATCAAAACAGCGATTGAAGGTGATTTCGATACTGGTAACGTAAGATTTAAAGCTAGAGAAAGATACAGCTTCGGCTTTTCTGATGCTAGAGGAATCTTCGGCTCACCAGGAGCATAAAGATTAAAAAAACTGGGGCGTATTTACGCCCCAGTTAATTTAAGGTACAATCATTTTATGAAGTCAGATGTAAAACCAGTTAATACTAGTTCATCAAACGCTGTTCTTTTTACAGGACCTACACGTTTACGTGGGTTTATGATTCAATCAACTAATTCATCTGGTGTTGCCATAATAAATGGTTTAGCAAACGCAACAACAGTCAGTTCATCTACTGCCACACAAGTTTTTATTCAAGTGTTTGTAGCAAATGGTGCTACAGAAACATTAAATCTTCCAGAAGATGGTGTACTATATGCATCACGAGGTGGAACTGGAATTGTAGATGGCATAGGTGTCACTTCAAATACAAGCGCATTAAATATTACACTATTTATAGATAAATAGTTTTATGTCTGATAAATTAGATCCATACGATTACTATGGAGAATATCTAGAGGAACATACTGGACTAAACAAAAAAAATGTAACTCCTTATGCTAAAGGAGGAATGCCGCCAAAAAATAAAAAATTTTTTAGATCTACTAAGTCAGGCGCAGGTATGACACAAGCAGGCGTTGAAGCTTATAGAAGAATGAATCCTGGATCTAAATTATCAACTGCAGTTACAGAGGATAAGCCAGGCCCTAAAAGAGCCGCTAGACGTAAATCATATTGCAGTCGATCTGCTGGACAAATGAGAATGCATAATATAGACTGTAGCAAAACACCTGATAAGAGAATTTGTGCTGCAAGGAGAAGATGGAAATGCTAAATGGCTTATTTAAATTTAAACATACCACCAATTTATTGTAATATTAGGAGGGAGTACCTTTATGATTTTAAACAAAACCATGGCAGTTCTGAAGAGTGTGTGGTCTTTGGTCTTGCAAGCATGCCAGGGCGTGCAACTTTATTTCATGTCCTTTTACCAAACGGTGCGGTCTATTGGAGACTGCCTATTTCCGCGTTTTTCCAAAAATGTTTTTCTAGATCCGAAGTGCCCGATATGCCGTTACACACGCTTCAGTTGTGGAATAATTTTAGTTATTATCCTAGTATTACTGCTTTTGATTTTCTAATTTCACAGAAAGGTAAATATCTTGGAAAAGATAAAAAATTTTATTCTGGGGAATATTTATTTACCATTGATTGGGCTCATCCAGAATCTAACATCATTGATACTGAACACTCTGAAATTCCTTCAGAGCATAAGTGTGGCCATGTTTTGGCACTTGATAATGGCAATTATGCTATTCAGCCTAATAATCGTATTTTGTGGAACATACCTAGTTTTACTACTTCAAAGTCATGGCCTGACTATAAAGTCCAAAATACTGAATGGAATGTTGAGAAAGAAGATTGGATAACTGATGAATCTAATAAAATGTTTTACGACATTACTGAAAAAGATAAGTCCTAATAGTTGCATATATAAACTCTGGAATGGTGAATGTTGCTTACAACAACATTGTAAATGTAATGATTAATCAATATTCAAATTTAAAAATTATGATATTAACATTTATAGGAACTTTGTTTTTTTTAGTATTTATAACTTTTTGTATGTATAAAACAGAGCCCGCCTTTAGGGCTAATAATAATAAAGAATTTATAGAAAGCGTAGATAAATGTATAAATTACTTAGAACGTAATTTTATAAATGAAAAATCAGTTGATAAAAAATTAATAATTACCAAAGCATCTTTAGAATCAAATTATGGCAAGTCTCGTTTTGCAATACAAGGTAATAATCTTTTTGGAATTAGACAGTTTGATAATTTAGAAAATGGTATATTGCCTGAAAAAGTTTCTATTAATGTGAATTGGAGAGTTGCTACCTTTAGGTCAAAATGTGATTCAGTTAAATATTATATTAATCTTCTAAACAATAATCCTCATTATGAAGAGTTTAGAAAAGAACGTGAGTTTCAAAAAAACAATAAACTAAACATTACCACTAGATACTTCATAAAATTAGAAAAATATGCTACTAATCCAAATTATTCAGATTTGCTTATGAAAACTTATTTAAATATTTATGAGATTAAGTGAAAATTTTACACTTGATGAATTAATTAAATCTCATGAGTCTATTAGATTGGGAATACCAAATGAACCTAATGTTCAACAAATAGAATCACTTAGAGTTTTATGTATTAATATTTTACAACCAGTAAGAAATTACTTTAAAATGCCAGTTTCAGTTTCATCAGGTTATAGATCTGAGGAACTTTGTAGTGCCATAGGATCTAGCACTAAGAGTCAGCATACCAAGGGTGAAGCAGCAGACTTTGAAATATATGGCATTCATAATAAGGATGTAAGCGATTGGATTGTAAAAAATTTAGATTATGATCAATGTATTTTAGAGTTTTGGAACTCCGATGATCCTAACTCAGGTTGGATTCATTGTAGTTATACATTATTTAGACAAAACAGGAAGGAGTACTTGAAGGCTGATAAGGTAAATGGTAAAATTATTTATACATCAATGGAGTAAACAATGCCAATAGGGAGATCACAAATGAAACAGCAAATAGAAGGTAAAGTAAAAGGTGCTAAAGCTTCAAAAGCTATGCTAATGAAAAAGAAAAACAAAAAGAAAAAAAATGGGTAAACTTTGTCCAAAAGGAAAAGCTGCTGCAAAAAGAAAATTTAAGGTGTATCCAAGCGCTTATGCAAATATGTACGCCTCAGCTGTATGCTCTGGTAAAATAGTTCCAGGGGGTAGGAAAAAATCTAAGGGCGGTAGTATTTCACAAGAAAGAAAAGCAATATCAAATTATAATCAAGGTGGGATTGCAAAAGGTTGTGGCATGGTTATGCAAGATAGACGAAAAGTAACAAAAAAATTTTAATGGGTTTATCCATGCAATACCTTGCAGGTCTTTTTGATGGAGAAGGATACATATCAGTCAGAAAATTCAAAAAATCTAAAAATTATGGTGGTTTCTATTATAATCCTATCATAGGTATACATATGAATGGTTTTAATTTGTTAAAAAAAATTCACGAAAAATTTGGGGGTCGTCTTTATACACGTAAAAATTTTGTTAACAGACCTACTACAGAATGGGTTCTATCTGGGGCACGCAGAGTTTCGGATGCTTTAAAATTATTATATCCTTATTTAAATATTAAAAAAAAACAAGCTAAATTATGTATACTTCTTTGCAAAACATTTGGAAAAGTTGAGGGTCCAGGTCTTTATTACAAAAAAAAATACTTTAAATTACCTATGAATTTAAGAGAGAAGAGACAAAAATTTATTGCACAAATTAAAGCAGAAAAATCAATGGTACTATAATGGCACAAAACGGTCTTAGAAAATGGGTAGCAGAAAATTGGGTAGATATAGCAAATAGAAAGCCAGATGGTTCCTATCCTAAATGTGGAAGAAGTGGAGGTGAAAAAAGAAAAAATTATCCAAAATGTGTTCCAATAGCTAAAGCAAGAGCTATGACCAGGGGAGAAAGAGCTTCTGCTGTTAAAAGAAAACAACAAGCTAGTAATGTAGGCCCTAAACCTTCTAATGTAAGCACATTTACTAAGAGATACTATGGTGGTATGATAGACATATGAAAAAAACATTATCACCTAAACAAATGAAAATAGCTGCTGCAGCTGAACCTAAAGATGAAATTACAGGAGAAGATTTTGCAGCTTTAAGAAAAGAAACTACTGGCATGAGTGCTGGAGGTATGGTCCAAAGATTTATACCTAAAGGACAAAAGCCGATACAAGTTAAACTACAAAAATCTAGTATATCATAATGAACGTAGCATACAAACAACCAATGGGTGGCGCACATAAGCCATATAAACTTACAGGAAAAATTAACGGACCTAAAAAACCAGTTAAAAAGAAAAAGTAAGGTTATGACTTATGGCTACATCTGGAACAACAACATTTAATTTAGACATCGATGAAGTCATCGAAGAGGCTTATGAACGATGTGGCATTCGTAATACAAAAGGTTACGATTTAAGATCCTCAAGAAGAAGTTTAAATCTTTTATTTTCTGAATGGGGCAACAGAGGCGTGCACCTATGGAAAGTAGAATTAAAAAATCAAGCATTAACTGCAGGCACTATTACTTATGATACTCCAAGCGATTGTAGTGATGTATTAGAAGCGTATGTATCAACTACTAATGCAATAACAACAAGCACACAAGATGTGTCACTTACTAAGATTAATAGGTCAGCGTATGCAGCATTACCTAATAAAGGTCAAACGGGTCAACCTTCTCAATACTTTGTAGATAGACAAATTACACCTACAATAAGTTTATATTTAGCACCAGATGCAAATACTTACACATTTTTAAAATATTATTATATGCAAAGAATACAAGATGCTGGAGCTTATACTAATCAAACCGATTTACCATATAGATTTTTTCCTTGTATGGTTTCTGGTCTTGCTTTTTATTTGTCACAAAAATTTGCACCCGAGCGTATTGAAGCTTTAAGATTGTATTACGAAGATGAGCTTTCAAGAGCATTACAAGAGGATGGTCAAAGAACATCTTTATATATTTCACCTAAAACTTATTTTGGAGATAGAGCTTAATGGCATACGCAAGAGGTAAAAAATCAAAAGCAATATCGGATAGATCAGGTTGTCAATTTCCATACTTAGAAATGGTAAGAGAATGGAATGGAAGTTTAGTGCATACTAGTGAATACGAAGCAAAACACCCTCAATTAGATCCTCCATATCATGCTGCTGATCCACAAGCCATTCAAAATCCTAGAGCCGATGTTAGACCAGGAGGTGGATTAATTGTTGATTTAAATTTATATTTTTGGCCTGGTCAATTTTTATCTAAAACAAATAGTATGCAGCCAGAAATTGATGGTGATATTATTAATTTTAGAAGACAAGCTACAACATCCGTTGGAGATGTTACAATATCTACATCATGACTTATTCAGAATTAGTTACAAAAATAAGAGATTATACAGAGGTTAGTTCCGATGTTTTTACATCAACTATTGTAGATGGTTTTATAAGAGATGCTGAGTTTAGAATATTTAGAGATGCTGATGCAGATTATTCAAGAGAATATGCTACATCTACTTTTACAGCTAATAATAAATATTTAGCATTACCTAATGCAAGTGTGTCTTCTGGCACATCATCATCTAGAGTAGCATTGATTGTACGGTCTGTTGTTGTAACTAATAGTTCAGGTGTTAAAGTATCTTTAGAGCCAAGAGATGATACCTTTATTACTGAATTTAACTCAACTGGAGCCACTGGGTTTCCTAAATATTATGCAATGTTTAGAGAAAATTCAATTTGTGTAGCTCCTACACCAAGTTCAGCTTTTGTAGTAGCGTTAGATTATGTTTACACACCAGATGGTTTAAGCTCTACAAATACAGAAACATATATTTCAATTAATGCACCAGAATTATTGTTGTATGCTTGTTTAGTAGAAGCTTATGGTTTTCTTAAAGGGCCTATGGATATGTACAAACTATATCAAGACAAGTATAATAATGCTT
>Ga0194133_10008925_pt1 | contig 11599 bp, 15 predicted proteins | sample TA2KigOf40mmetaG_FD_155448 | JGI IMG/M metagenome (GOLD analysis project Ga0194133, IMG submission 155448) | Freshwater microbial communities from Lake Tanganyika, Tanzania - TA2015055 Kigoma Offshore 40m | ecosystem: Environmental > Aquatic > Freshwater > Lake | place: Tanzania: Lake...
TCGCTGTTCCAGTAGGTGTCGTACTCAACCACAAAGGACGGAGTTATGCCCTGATAGCCGAGACCACCGCCCGAGCCGCCAGCCGCCGTTGAATTCGGTTGCATAACGAACGCCATACCGTCGGCGCCGGGGTCGTAGTTCCCCAAGTACACCTCAGCCGTGAGGCAGAAGTCGTTGGCGAGGTTGATGCGGGTCTTGTTCCAGATGGCGCCGAACTGGCTATTTGTCGCCGGGGTCAGGCGAATCGTGCCCAAATTGTCCTGCCCGACTCCGCCGAACACGAAATTGGAAGCAGAGTAAGCGGTGTTGCAGTTAGCCGTTGCGGTCGCCGAGGTTGCAAAACCCAAAAACGAGAGCATCAAAAAAGATACTGCCCAAATACCAATTTTTCTGATTTTCAACCGTTACCACCCTCAAAACGCTTAACAATTCTACAACAAACGTAAATACCAACAAATAAACCGTTTAAATAATGCGTAACCTTCTGTGGGGTATAATCAATGGTGGTTATCACCAATAAAAATTGGGAGTTTGTATGGCTGGCGCCGGAGTAAGACTTTTCACAGCAGGAAGTATTTTGACCGCAAATCAGGTCAACACATATTTGATGGACCAAGTTATAGCCCGTTTTGCTGACACAGCATCAAGAGATAGCGCTTTTGGTGGACTTGGCGAACCAGTTTTAAGCGAAGGACGCTTATGCTATCTAGATTCCGACAACAAGGTATATGTCAATACGGATGGAACATCAGGTGGATGGGTTGCTTTGGGGGAAATACCAGATATCACTATCTCCACAAAAACTACGGATTACGCAGTTTCTCTTTCGGATAAAAACTCTTTAATTGAAACAAATGTTAGTGTTGCTAATTTTGTTCGTGTACCAACTAACGCCTCCGTCGATTTTCCGATAGGTTCACAAATATCGGTAATCCAATTAGGTACAGGTAAAACCAAAATTGAAGCGATTGACCCGGCTACGACAACCATTTTGGCGACACCAGGCACTTTTTTGAGGGCGCAATATTCGTCTGCGACACTGATTAAACGAGCGACAAACCAGTGGTATTTAGTGGGAGATTTAAGTAATTCCTGATGAAATCGCCCGGCGTAAACCTTGGCGGCAAATATGTTGACCCGCCGACATCGGTCACGGCTTCGGCTGGTAACGCCCAAGCATCAGTCACTTTTACTCTCCCCGATTATGATGGCAAAGAAACCGCAACATATGTAGCCACTTCAAGTCCAAGCGGTATTGCTGCTTCTGGTGCGGGTTCGCCGATAACCGTGACTGGTTTGGTAAATGGCACTTCTTATACTTTTACTGTTTCGACAATAAGCGGTTATGGAGTAAGCGCTACTTCTACTGCTTCTTCTGCTGTAACTCCAGTAGCCCCTGCACCACCATTCTTCCCACCATTCTTTCCACCCTTCTTTCCACCGCCGTTCTTCCCACCATTCTTCCCACCGCCGTTCTTCCCACCGCCGTTCTTCCCACCAGCGTGCACTACTTGCGTTACGACTAGCACATATTACAGCCATGCCGGATGTCCGGGCTCCGGGAACTGTATTCAACCGTGGATTACGCGTGCTTGCGCGCCCGCAGGTTGCGCCGGCTGTAACTGCCCAGATGTTCCAACGGGTGAGGGATGTTCGGGTCCGTCTTGCCCATGATGATGATATTGTCTATTCTTGTATACGGAGGAAAAAATGTCGAATCCATCTGAAAATCCAGAAGAATTTAAATATTACGCTTTTGTGATAGACGGCGAAGTGGTATGGACTCACGCCAACCCGTCCAATGACGATTTTGAAAGGGTTAACGCAGTTTTTTCATCAAATCCACAAATTGTTCCCATTCCGGAAGAATTGGGGAACACGGTGAATTGGATGGAAGGATGGACTTTCGTTGACGGAGAATTTATTTTAAGCGAACAATAAATTCAATAAATATGACAGCGTGGGACGACTACAAGAAGAAACTTGGAACCACCCGACCTTGGGATTTATTGAACCCGAATACGGCATACGCAACCGAAGAAGTTGCACAAAATAGATGGTCTATTTGTGAGGAATGCCCTCGACTATTTAAGGTCACCAACCAATGCAAGGAATGTGGTTGTTTCATGAAAGTTAAAGTAAAACTCAAAGAGGCAGTTTGTCCACTGGGAAAATGGTAGAAGTTGAAATGGATGAATTTGAAAACACATGGAGTTCGGTAGATGTTATCGGTCCGGGCATGTTTTTATATCACGATGTTTTAATTGCTGATTTGCAAATTATTGAAACTCTTGAAACCTACCTTGCGTCAAATTCAAACAATAATCAGTGGCTTCAAGCGATGGTCGGGTTCCAAGAAATCATGCCCGATTACAGGGATTGTTTTGATTTTAAATGGAAACCTTCAAATTGGGGAAACAAAAAACTTGACGAACAAGAACAAAAACTTGTCAATATGTACAATGCTGCCCATTTTAGACAGTTACAAGCAGTAAAACATTACTGCTCTACTTTCAATATCCCTGAACTTCAGTACTGGGAATCAACAAATTTTGTCAAATACGGGATTGGGCAACATTTCGCCCAACATGTTGACCACGGATTTTCATACAACTGCACGGTCTCCTTAGTTGGATGGGCTAATGATAATTACGAAGGAGGCGAACTTGAATTTGGAATGTGGAATCTAACCGTAAAACCCAAAATTGGTGATTTGGTTATTTTTCCGTCCAATTACATGTACCCTCATCGGTCTGTACCAGTTTTAAGTGGGACAAAATACTCCCTAGTGACAATGCTTGATTATTCCGAAAAATATCATACAAATGAATTTATGCAAGATTTTTATGGAAAGCCAAAAGACAAAAATGACGGGTATGGAACTTAATCAAAATGTCTAGCACAAACGACTGGAAATATCCCGACACAAACGACTGGGAACACGGAGACGAGATATATCAAGTTCCTAAAATATTGAATCACCCTAATTACCATCAAGTGGAAAAAAATATTCATGTAATCAAAAATTTCACCACGGAAGAAGAAAGAGACTGGTTTGTCTCCTTGGCGGAATCGGCACCAGAAGAAAACTGGTGGAAAGATAAACGCAGTTGGTGGAATGGGAAAATATTGTATGTCGGCGACGAAAATACAAGCAATAAACACATTGTCAATATTCTTTCAAGAATAAGAGATTTGTTCGATGACGAAAGAGAAGAAAAATGGACTTTTGGTGGGATGATAAGTGTCCATAGAATGAAACCGGGAGAAGCAATGTTTTTACATGCAGACAATCCATCCGGAACCGATGGTATGACAAACTATGTTCAATTCGGGATGACTATGTATCATACCGATTTTAACGGAGGAGAAGTTTTCTACGAAAATCTCAAACTGTCATACAAACCAGAAAAAGGCGACCTGTTAATGCATCCAGGGATAACCCATTATCAACATAGAACACTTCCAGTTCTTCCAGGACCAAATAGGTACATTTCCACAACTTTTGCTTTTGACCCAGCAGTTAAAAGACTTCGCGAACAAAAACTAGTATTTGAAAATATAACAACCGGCAAAGGCGATAAGTCAAATCCAGACCCTATAAGTTTTTATCAAAAAGGTTAGTCTTCTTCTAAATAACCTTGCATCCACATACTTGATTGGTTTTCTCGGTTCGCTCTTTCTTTTTCTACTTTTATCCAAGTTTCGCCAAGCAATTCTTTGTTTTTATTCCATTCCGCACTACCTTCATATTCGTAACCCCAAAAAGTTCGTATAAAAAACTTTTCTCCGAAAAGGGTTTTTTTAACGCCATGGTAATAAGGATGGTGAGATGGGAAAACTAAAGCATCTCCTGCTGATGGGGAATATGAGAATTTGTCATATTCGGTTTCATTTTTGAAAACCTTAAACGACAACCCGCCACCTTCGTAGTTGTCGTTTATGTATATATTGCACGTAATCCAATGCTTAAAGCCCGACCACTCAGACTGCGACATTATAAAATCAGTGTGATACTGCATGGCAAGGCGCCCGTCCGATTCGTGTGACCTGTGAGTATTGATGGTGGGCACTCCGTGGCTCCAATTTTGCATTCGGATGTTATGCCTGAACACATAATCCTGTGTGCTGTAATAGAATGCATTGGCAACCGCAACGCTGACGGGGTTATCGTTCGTGTTTCTGCTTTGTTCCCATTGTTGTTCGTTTGGGAACAATTCACCAGAATAAGGGTTATACCCCTTAATTACTGTCTGCCTACCAAACGTATACCAATCAGACCATGGTTCAATATATGGAGAAAAATCAAGAATTGAATCCAAAAAATCATCAGTGTTTTTGAGCGCATTTCGATATACAACTACTTCAGGATATAGTTCTTCGGGGTTGCCCATAAAAATATGCTATCAATTGCTGGTGCCGCCAAAAATATTGCGAGCAACAGCATCGCAATCAAATTCGTTAACAAACAAGTCATAAACCATATATTTATCACCATCAATTGAGTCGTATAAATTGTTCATCCACGCCTCTGCTTTTATTCTGTTTTCGACAGAGGGATATCCCATTTTTTTTATTAAATCTAGGTTACACCACCAAAAATTACCTGCAAAAAATCCACGATAATTTTTTATATTTGAATCCGTTTTTGAAAACACAAATTCGTTTTTGTTGGTTACAAACGGTTTTTCTGGAGACCCCATCAAAAAAAACACCCCAGTAGCACAAACCCCTTTTGCCAATAAGTCAACATTTTCTGACCATTTTTGAATTAAATATTTGTTCATTGTTTGCCTATGAAGATTTTTTTCGGCACCTTGGTGAAAAGCACCTTTTGTATGAGCATAAAGAACATAGCCATCATTGTTTAACGAAAATTCATACAATTTACTTAGGGTTTCTTGTTCCCAACCCGAATCATTGACTACGCAAATTTCGTGTTTTATATCCTGTCCTTCAAAGATTTTGGAAATTTTTTTTGCATTATTTCTGTTTCCTATAACGCCAATATAAGTTTTGTTCAATTTTGATGCAAGTCCAGATGAACGCAAAGCATTAACATGCTCATCAACTATAGAAAACCAAACATTTTCCTCAATATTCTCTTGGGCGCATGCATGATAAAAGTGCCATAATTTCATTTTTGGATTGTAACACCGATGATTAAGGCGGTTTATTGCGTCCTCTATAATTGGAATATGATTACGAAAGATTCACTATGACAAACAAACCTCTCTACCTGCAACGCCTTGAAATATGCAGAGCATGCCCGAGACTATTCAAACCAACAACACAATGCAAAGAATGCGGATGCTTCATGAAAATCAAAACACGCCTGCCTGACGCATCATGCCCAATAGGGAAATGGTAACTATTTTGTGAAAATAACTGTTTTGGGTGGGGGCACAGCAGGTTGGCTAGCCGCTTTTATGATTAGCAAAGTTCATCCAGTTCATCAAATTACTGTTATTGAATCTAGCGAAATAGGGATAATTGGTGCCGGAGAAGCCAGCACGGGGACACTAACAGACATTATAAAAAGTGCACGTTTTGACTACGGTTGCGATGAAACAGAGTTTTTTAAAGAAACGGGCGCAACTCCAAAAATGGCAATTAATCATGTCAACTGGCGGAAACTCAATCATGAATATATTGCCCCAATAGACGGTACAAGCGAATTGGGGTACGGAACTTTCCCGTCTTTTATGCATGTCATTGCAAATGACATTCCTATGCATATGGCTAGCAAAAATGGGTATCTGACCAGTAAATCTTTATCTCCATTTCACTTTAATGGCGAGGTTTTAATGGCGGGAAATAATTATGGCTATAACTTTGACGGTCATTTAGTGGGACAGTATTTCAAACGACGGTGCCACTCGGTCAAAGTAATTAACGGCAAAATTTTAGACGCAATCATAGATGAGTCAGGAAATATTAAATCCGTGATACTCACATCCGGACAATACGTAGAGTCTGATTTCTTTATTGACGCGACAGGTTTTGGTAGGGTGCTTCCAAAAAAGATGGGCGTAAGATGGGAGTCTTACGCAAAACATCTGCCCGTCAACACGGCAATGCCTTTTATTCTTGAACATAAAGAAGGATTCAGAATTGACCCGATAATTGTTGCTTACGCACAAAAATCAGGTTGGATGTGGATGACCCCGACACAGGACAGAATGGGCTGCGGATATGTGTTTGACTCTTCATATACAAGCAAAGAAGAAGCCCAGAAGGAGATAGAAGCACTCCTGAAGCATGAAATTAAACCAATAAAGTTTATCGACTTTGAAACGGGTAGATTGTCTGAGGTTTGGAAAAAGAATTGTTTATTTATTGGTCTTTCGTCAGGATTTTTGGAGCCGTTAGAAGCAACAAGCATTCATGGAACAATAATACAACTTCATTATTTTGTATTTAATTATCTTAAACAAAACATTGAGTCAACCTGTAATTGGGCTTCGGTTGCTTCGTACAACAAAATGATAGGTGAACTCTATGAGGGGTTCAAAGATTTCATCAGTATCCACTATGCCAGCGAGAGAACTGATACGGAGTTCTGGCGTGATATATCTAAGCCCGAAAAACGCACAGAACGAGCGTTGCGGGTGCTTGAATCGTCAAAACATAAGACCCTTCTTGATGATGAATTGAATGTAATGATGGGATTTGCTGGCAATGGAATTTATAACTGGATTCTTGCAGGTCTTGGTTATATTTCTAAGGAAATGGCCTCAAAAGAATTAAAACAATACAACCAAGAAGAGCAAGGTAAAAAAGATTTTGAATATCACATAAGACACATGGATTTAATATCAAAAGATTTTATGGATAATACAGAATTTATTGAACTCATAAAAGCGACTAGGTCTTAACTTTTATTTGATTTAGGCTAATTATTTCTCAAACTCAAGCCAACTTGTAAGAATATACTTTTCGCCCCCTAACGGTGGGTTGCCTCTATGCATGTGTGTATAAGCAGCAGGCGCCAAAACTAGACGCCCTTGAGATGCCTCGACACGAGCAGACTGGTAAAGGAACTCTGTTTCACCACCCAAAAGAACATCGTTGAGATAAAGAATGATAAAAGCAAACCTTCGCCCAGTTTCAATGTTGGCATGTTCGCAATGCCAAATATGATAACCGCCTTGAGGAAGCGTTTTTTGTATTTTGATTGTAGACAAGACTGGTGTTGATATCGATGAAACCATTTGCGGATGTTTTGTAAGATACATTGGGTAACACTTCTTCCAGAATTGTTCCAAGAATTCATGGACACACTCATCGCTCATTGATGGGTCCAATAAAAGTTCTCTCATCGCTGTTTCGGTGCCTATGTTTATTGAAAAATCTTGTTTATCCGATGTGCTTCTTTGAAACGCAATCTTGGAGCGATATTCATAAAAATCAATAAACTTTTGACACAATTCAGGTGAGAAAAAATTATCCCACACGCCTATATGGTCGCCCTCTGAGTATTGCTCTTCTTTTGAATTAGAACGGTATAAAACTGACACTTTTTAACTTCCCCCCAACTTGGTCGGTTACGTCAAATCCAATTGTCGTGCGAAGGTCGTGGTAACTTTCAAGGACTTCAACTTTATGAAAAATGTTACCTTTTCCAAAATAAATTTGACCGGGTTTATTTTCTACTCGATACTCTGTGCCATCTTTGGGGTTTCTGAAAACGGTATTTGTTTTCTTGGGGTCAATAGAAATATAACCGTGCCACGGCCAAGCGTGGTCATGCCAATCAAGCACCGTGCCTTCAGAGTGGCGATTCAGCCATGCCTGCATCCATAGTGGCTTGTCGTATCCAAGAACACCCCTAACCCTATGTTGCAACTCTGCATATAGGTTGTAAAAATTCAAATCCAGAGAGAGTAAGGAAAACAAATTGTACTTTGCGTGATTGGTTGTCATCTCGTGGTCGCCAAAATTGTCGTGGTACTTGAATATTGCAAAATTGAGCGATTCGTTAATTTCCTCTATGTTGTCAACGATTAGTGACGATGTTTCAAGAAATATCACAAAAGGTTGTCCTTTATTTCTTTGAGGATAATTTTTCTGACTGGCGAGCGGTCAAATCTTTGGTATCTCTTAAGTAGGCTGGGAGTAAATTTTTTATTTCTTGTACTTATCGCGTCACCAACAATTTCTTTAAGTTTGTGGGTCGCTTCAAATCTTTGAAACTTCATTTTTTTGTTTGTTGCAAACTCAAGGTAGCCCATTGGTTCGTCTTCTAAATATTTTAGTTTCGTCTGTCCCTGCCATAGGTTTACTTCAAAATTTACTGGTCTCAACCAACGACCAATATCGTAGATGCCTGGGACGGCAGCGCCGTACTGGAGATGGGGTGCTTCGTGGAACCATGGGGCCGTCAATCTCATCTGTAACGATTCTTCGCAAAAAAAGACATGTGAAAACTCGGTTACCACAAGTAATTCATTCTCTTTAGATGGGGCATGGGCTAGTTGCATGCCCACCTGAGACATAAGGTCTGGAGTATCTTTAGCCCAATCCTGATGGATTTTGTCTACGGCGCCATCTTCTTTGAGTAATACCTCTGCTTCACTATCAAATGGACACCTAATTACGTAAACGTTTTGTAAAGCATCTCGTGTTGCAGGACATTGAAAGAAATTTTTAGTTATTTTTTGGTCACTTTTTTTGGAAAGGATATCCTTCCAAACATTTCGCGGTTCTTCGAAAACCCATTGGTTGGCGCCCATTTTGTTTCTTTGAGGATTTTCGTATTCGCCATCAATCCATGGTGACCAATAAACGGTTATTTCGTTGCTCATTTAAATTTATCCCCCTCACACCATACGACTAATGAAAATCTTTGTCCAGACAAAACCGGACTCACTTTGTGCCATATAAAAGATGGGAACAAAACAACAGAGCCTTGTTCATTGTAAATAATGTTTTCATGTGTGCCGTCTGTTTTTCTACCAATCATGAATTCCCCGCCCGTAAAGTCCTCAGGTTTTGATAAAAAAACGGTGGCAGAAAGTTTTCTCATAAACAAGTTTGGGCATGGGTTGGACATTAGCAAGTCCATGTGCCAATCATAAAAATCGCCTTCTTGATATAGGGTGAATTGGGGTGGAGCGAAATATTTAAGTTCGTATTCGTAAACCCTGTCGTTTACATTGTCTATGATTTCTTTTAATCTTTCAAACATCCAACCTATTCTCTCAAGATTAAGAGGTTCAATAAACCTTAAGTCGGAACTTCTAATTTCGGATTCGACTTGACCGGTAGAAATTTTGGCAGGCTCTAGGGCTTTGGAGTTTCCAGTGCTTATTATTTCTGCACATTCTTTCGGGGTAAAAACTTTAGAGACAACAATGAAGGGCGGAGTGCAATTATGCACCGGTTTGTCATACCTGATGTCGGATTGTGGTTTATTCATTGTTCTTTAAGGGCATAAAAATCATTTATATCGCTACGATTTAACCGCCTTGTCTCTCTTTCTATTTGGGGTTGGCTCATCTCTGGATTGTTTTGCCGTGTTCTGTTATGCAAATAATTGATATACTCCGTACTTGCAAATTTGTAAAAGTTTTCCATCGTCGCCAACGCATCCAGGACCAACTTAGTATGGGGATATTTCTTAGTTAAGAAATTTTCTTTTGAAAATTCAACCACAGCAAGTAGATGCTCAATGATTGATTTCTCTAAATCTTGAAGGAGATTGGGGGTATCATCGACCGCGCAAATCATACCTTCGGTATCGGACATACGAAGAACCAACCCTTCGTAGATTACGACTGGTCCTTGACTGCTCGGGAGTATTTGCGCCGCCATGTCGCAATACTAACAAGGTTTTTTAAAACTCTGGTATCTGTTTGGCTTGAATGTAGAATTCTTCCAACGAAAATTGACCGTCTTCGGGAATGGCGTCGCTGTCGGGGAGCGAAGACAAACCGTAAATTGCGGCAAGTAATGCTCGGGCTTCATCGAAAGGCATGATGATTTCATTGGTTGTTGGGTATTCTGAATCTGCCAATATTCTATCCTTTGCTACATTTAGATAGAAGAGAAGAGAATTCACGGCCTTGACAATGTCTTCCGAATTTGTGTTAAAAGTTACGGTTCTGTTATACATTTGCGCTCCATTTTCCAAGCGGGCAACTAGCCGTAGCCAATTGTGATTTTAATAGCATAAAACATCCACATTCACGACAGGTCGTTGTCAGTTTGAAATAGCGAGGACATGTCTTGCAGATATCAAGCCTCACTTTAGGGAAACTAGGCGCCGGGGGTGTACTCAATGGCTTCTACTTTCGGGTTCGCATAGGCGGTTGACGGGGTATAGACAACACCAAATTTTTGTGCAGGAAGTGGCAAACCAGCAGGAGCATTGACTGTCGTAACAGTATTCGGTGCCGAACTATCAACGGCGGTCACTTCAACTCCCGTAGGAGTAGTTGTCGCTTGAATATATGTTAAATACGAAGTTGAAGTCGGGTTGGCGACTTGGGTTGTTGAAACAGTCGAAACCACTCCAGCAGTTTTTTTGATAATTTTTATATCTGAGCGATTAAAATTACTTGCAGTGCCGGCATAAGTGACGTTTGTTGGCGTGTAATTGTATGGGGCGTTATAGGGGGTTGGGGGCACATAGGTACAGCAAGCGATATATCCTGTACCAAACTGAATCCAAGTAGAGCCATTGTGATACCAGCATCCATTGCCAAACAGAGTTCCGCTACTGCATGCCCAGTATGAATGATTACCACCAGGTGATACGCCAGGACCACCGCCTTGTGCACCATAGGTGTACGAACAGTTGCCTGTTGAATTGTTTGCAGTACCAGGGCCAGAACAATTGTATGGGGCACCAGATGTGTCCACCTTATCGACAACAGCCGCCCACCAGTTGTTGTTATCAGTGACCCAAAATGCAACACCTGCGCCTGCGGACCTCGTGGTTGGCAGAGTTGCTTTTACGGTTGCGGCTACAGTACCTGCATCAAAAGTTGCCAGTGGATAAGAAGCAGCGGCAGTAGATGTTGATGCTTGATTTGTGTCAATACCCCAAGTGCCACTTTCTACTAACCAATCTACTGGTCCGCCCCCGATTACGCTTGCGTTGTTGCTCCGCGCAAATGAATCCAAGAAGGCAGAAAGGATTGATTTGCCTTGAGCAAACCAATACGCAAATACACCATCTGTTTTATTGTTCCTACCCGAACGGGGAGACAGTGGACCACCGCTTACTGCTTGACCAACTGAGCCACGTTTAATAAATTCTGACATAATTTATGCCATAATTCTGTTAACGTACCCTGACAAAGAAATTACGTTTGCGGTGCCCGCTGCCGCTACAACCGTAAGCGGACTTACGTTACCCTTGAGAAGCAGACCGGGGACAACGAGGAACAAACCGGCCTTGGTCTTCACCGTGAATTCAATGATGTCGTCGGGGTCTGTTACGCCGCCGAAGCCAATTCGCAACGCGACATCTGCCGAGTGGTTGTTCTGTGCGTAAATCCACACTTCGTCAATGTGCCCAGCGGTTGTCGAACCAGTATGAATCGCGGTTGGCGAAGAACCAATTGCTGTCGCCGCGACCTTGATTGCTCGA
>Ga0194133_10008927_pt1 | contig 11598 bp, 4 predicted proteins | sample TA2KigOf40mmetaG_FD_155448 | JGI IMG/M metagenome (GOLD analysis project Ga0194133, IMG submission 155448) | Freshwater microbial communities from Lake Tanganyika, Tanzania - TA2015055 Kigoma Offshore 40m | ecosystem: Environmental > Aquatic > Freshwater > Lake | place: Tanzania: Lake Tanganyika...
GTCACTTTAACAGTCTCAATGTTGATTCTTACCCTTTTTAAGCACCAAAGCCTCTCCCTGATGTCAGGATTGTTGAATTGTTTTGACCCTTGTTGACATTCTACCCTGGATGAGTTTCAATGTCAAAAGCTTTTTGGTTTCAGCCAGTGTTTTGAGTTGTTTGGTTGTATAGTTTGACATGAAAAGAGTGAAAAAAGAGTCTGATTCTCTTCTTGATTTGATTTAAGGTAGGCTTTTTGTTTTCTACTTCCCTGCTTTCTTGCTTTTTGACATTTTCAGCCTGAAGTCTTGATTTTGAACTTGACACTTTTACTCAATTTTTGCCATTTTTAAAGAAGAATAAATGAGTTAAAAAGAGTCTGATTACCTTCTTAGTTGACTTTACCTTTCAGATATTCCTTTGATTGCTTTTTTCTTTGCTTTTTAAAGCTTCAATTTAAATTTAAACTTCATTTTTATCTTGTTTTGATTTGCCACGAGGTGATTTTCAGTCAGTTTTTGCCATTTTAAAAATAGAAAAAGTTATTTTTTGCCACAAAAAATGTTACAGAATTGTTCCTTACCCTTTTTAGAATTTTTTGTACTGTTTTTTATTCCTTCAACTCACTCCTAAGGTCCTCAAACTCATTCCTTTTCACAATTAATTAGGCCATTTTTGGCTTCACTAACAGGAAAAAGAAGGTTACCGGGCGGCACCCAAGCCAAGCGGCAACTAACATTTTTTGCTCTTACATCTATTACGATTTTGCCAAAAATTTGGATGGTTTTTCTGGTTGGTAAGGGTCATCTGCTTCTTAAAAAACTTTTACACTTTCTGACAAGTCATTTTTTTGAGGAAAAACATATTGTTTTTCTTGGAAGAAACAATCAAAATTGAAGCAATGTAGCTTTGACAAGAAAAGAAACGTTTTTAGAGACTATGAGAGGTTGACAACCTTTTTTTTTAGTAATAGACAGTTGGAAAAAAGTTTTGTTTATGAAAGCATGCCAAGTTCCTAAACATAAAGTTATCCTTCGATATCGAACAGAAAATAAGTAGAGGAAACTGTTTTGATAACCTGGCTAAATATAAGGATTTATTTGTACATGAGATACCCATAGTTTGAAAAAAATGCAAGACTTCATTTTGACAGCGTGAAAAATTTCAGACTGTTGGAAAAATTCATTTAAGATGAAAAAATTGTGTACACACAATTTAAACACAAAAAACTGGAATTTTGAACAAAGCTTTAGCTTGTTTAAGTTAAGTATCTGGATAGAATGGTCCAAGTTTCAAACCCTTGCACTCAAAGGATATTCTTTGTTACCAACTTGCATTTCATCATTTGGTAGCACTGTAAAAATGTCAAAAGGCTCTCACACTTGTTAAAAATACCTAAAAATACTGATGACCATTTTGTAAAAACACTGTAATTTTTAAGCAGATGTGCATAGCAATATAGATTACTAAATTTACAGTCTGTTATGTGTATTTTTGAATTTTTTTCGAGTAAATTGCATCTGTCAACACAAAATTTGAAAAATCCACTACAAACAAAGTAGTCAAAAAATTTCTTTGATGAGTGGCACCATCTGACATTGGAATTATGTACTACGCGGCAATTCTTTTTACCAGATTTAACATTAGTATCAAAGTAATTTTTTTCATTTTTTTAGATTTTAAGATTAATCAATTTTCAGGCCAATAATTTAAGTTGATTTTTGAAATTAACCCTAATTCTTGTGTCTTTTGGCAATGCCTCTAATAAAATTGGAGTTTTTGGTCGGGAAGTCACATCTTAGAAGTTTAAATTTTCAGAATTTGTGTGCAGCGAAGAAAATGCCAAGAATCCATCTGCAGTGCTATCAAACCCTGGTTCTGACAACTTTTGGGTTCCAACAGAAATAGAAATTTGAAAATTCTTATAATGATTTTGTGCTTAGAAAATAACATCCCAATTGGGCATTGAGCTTTTAGCCAGAGTATATGAAATGGATCCAATTAGGGTTAGCTCAAACCCTGCTACTTGAAACCATGTAACCTTTAACTTAGATTTTGGATTGAAATTGAATAACAGCTAATGTAAAATATTTATGTATATATACAAAAATCTTGTTGGTAACTTTACTTTTTTTTTTGTTAAGTATGCCTTGCGACTCGAAATCATGAAAGGCACACTGGGCGGTTTTTGATGGGATTTTTTTTTCGTGGTATATACCCAGGCGGGAGTTGAACTCAGGTTGCTGGGATAGAAATCCAGCTCTCTACCACTTTGCCACCCTGACTTACAAGGCAACATCTCTCAAATGATAAAATTTCAACCCGCTAACTTTAAAGCTGACGGAGCCTTTAGCCTTTTGAGGTGACAGACAGACAGACGGACAAAAATTGATCTCGCGAGAAACAAAGAATAAAAAATTTCTAAAGTACCAAAGTGTGAAAGATGCTTCTTCTTTTTTAAAAAATGTTAAATCCCAAGTCCGAAAAATTTCAATTTTCCTTTTGAACAACTTTAATATCTGATTTCTTTTACTTTAGGTTTGCTGCGTTGGCCTGCATTACCTTCTACTTTTGGCTGGGATTTTTAGCCCTCAATAGCACCTTTTGCTTTGGATTTTTGGCCCATGAGGGACCCTGTAAGATGACTGGGCAGTCTTCAGCCATTCTTGTGATTACTAAACCATTAAAACTTTCAAAAGATGGCTTGGAATTTGCCAACACTGAAAAAGTTTTATCAACTTCTACCGTTTCTTCAAATTTGTGGTAATATTACATATTGCTTTTTGCATAAAAACTTTCTTTTTCTATAGAGCATCAAGAGGTGAAATAAAAAAGTAAAAAAAGGTTGCATTTAAGAGCTGTGTCATCCAATGGAGAAAAAATGCATTTTGAAACAATAATGTTTGGTCATGACAAACTTTCCTCTTTTGCAACCTCTTTACAAATTTTAGATTATAGTGCATGCATTTGTCCCTTGTTTTCTTAGCATTTCATGTAGATTTTGTTTGCAGGCCGTCACCTGCAAGTACGAATGAATTTTCAAGCAATCCTCTTACAATCGATCCTCCTTTACCAGCCCAATCGACTCAAAGGTCTTTTGATTCGGATAGTTTAAACATAACTGATGAGGTAATACAATTTTGGTCAATATTTTGAATCAAATAAAGAATATAACCATAATATTATAAGAAATGATGGGACGGGTCAATTTTTTGTTGCTCGGGTTGGATCGAGTCAGCTATTTTTTGGTTTAGGTCTGGATTTGGAAAATTTCCTCTAAAAATCCCAAATTTTTCAATTTTTCCCTTCGGGTAAAAAAAATCTCTTTGGGTTGGATCAAAAAGTATCCAGGTCAAAGACGGATCAGCCTCTTATTTACTGCGGGTCAAAAGTATGCTCGGGTTGGGTTGAGTCAGGGCCCAACTCTAATAATTAGTCTATGAATGTAAGGAGTCAGGGTGTTCAAGTTGGTTACTTGCCGGATTTCCATCCCAGTGGCCCAGGTTCGACTCTCGCCCCGAGTAACCAGCAAAAAAAAACTTATAATAAAAACCACCTAGAGTGCCTTAAAAAATGACTTAATATTGCAAGGCGCACTAAAAAAACTTTTGGTTGAAAATATGTTGGTCAGAAGGTAATTAGGCTCTATATACCTTGCAGAGGTGAATCATTGAAATTGAATTTTTTAAAATTGTTTTTTAGGTACGCCTTGCAACATTAAGTCATTTTTTAAGACACATGATATAATCAAAGCAAGTTTTTAAGAAACTCAACATGAAACATTTCCTTTTTACATCAGGGCCAGCCTCAGGCAGCTCCATTGATTACTTGGACGGCCTCGAACTCAACCCCTACGTGTTCCAGACCAGCTGGGAAACATGAAAATGAGTTGAAAAACATTACATTAGCCAACGTTCTCATTCTTGTTGTTCTTTTGCTTGTTATGTTTGCAAATGCAAAAGAAGGTTCGACCTGTTTTCCATTCTCAGTTTTCTGTTTCTATAAAGTAAAAAATTTTCATATCCATATAGCGTTGAGTGCCAAAGCTATGTACCATAAAGAGATGCAATCAAAAAAGGAAGACATTCAAAAGTTTCTCTCTTCCATAATTGCTAAACCTCCAGGTAAGTCTTTCATAAACAAATCAGTTTTTCAATTGCTTTTAGTAAGAGTGTTTGCCACTCATCACTTTCAAAACCTAAATAATATACTAAGTTTTAAATTACAAAACAAAATGATTTACTTTTTAAAAGTGGATGACAAAAAAATATAGAATTATAACAACAATCAAAATAGCAATTTTAACACAACTATTTATTGATAATTTTTTAAATTTTATTTTCATGACTTTTTTGATATTCTCTTTAGGTAATAAGTTGAGGCTTAATTGTTTTATTATAATCCTCTATTCATAAAAAACAACATTCTCCCTCATTATTCTACATTGGGTATTTAAATAATCAGCTAATGCAAAAAATACAAGTTTGTCCCTAGCATTTTCAGATACTTGCAATAATTGTTATTCCTCTTCTTAAACCAAAGTCACTGAACTGGTGTGGGTTAAAATTCTCAAACCTCCTACCTACTTTGCGACATATGAACTTACAAATAGCAAGTAAAGTACAGTGGGAGGCGTAAACCAGAGGCAGACATTGCGCGTAATGAGGAGATGAGCATGACAAGCAGGAATCCCAGTGATGACTTTCCCAATCAAGAAATAATCAATTCTGAATTGTTTATTGATAGCTTTATTTACAAAAGGGAGAAAAAGAAATGGGTCAAGAAAAATATCTGACCTCATAGAAGAGGGTAAAACTGAGTCAGCTGGAAAAGTAAGGACGGGAATGAAAACAATGGCAGCCTGTTTGGAGTAACTTACATTACATGGAAGGAAAGAGAAACTAGCAGCAGCCAGTTTGAAAAGATTTTGAGCTTGAAAAGTGAAAAATATCTTAGTGCAAAAAATAACAAAATAATTTCCAGAAAAGATGAGTCGTGTGTCTTTAAATTGATTGAATTTGCAAGACGTACTTTAAATAATGTAAGCAAATCTTTGAACTGATCAACTTGACCTGCAGATCAATGGTTCTTATCCTGCGTTTGGACCCTCAAAGTGATATCTTTTAGGATACTGTGGACTACTAAAAAGTAATTAAGTAAAAGTATTTCAAAGATAATTTAAAAATCATAAGTTTCTTCTTTGCATATTTTATTATTCAACTTTGCCAACAAAAACAGTTGAGAAAGAATAATCTAGTCTAAAACGAGGTCTCCGCGCAAGTTTAAATTCATTTTAGATGCATTTTCAATGTGTGCATTTAAAAGGATAGAAACAACTTTTGCACTGCATCTTATTTTATTCTATCTAAGAAATATGAGTTCAGAAAATCGTTTTTTTTCTTGTTACAGAGGTTGGCCATCTTGTGAACTGTTTCCACCTCTCAAAATCTGCATTAGATCCGAAGGATAAAAAAAATCTGCCAATGAAATCAGCTGATGATAAAGTGGCTAGAGAAAGAAAAGTCATAACGTTCAGGTACACTTAAAAATACGACATACGATGGCAAAGTAGTTAAAGGGATTTGATCAGAAATAATGATTTAAGTTTTTGGATTAAATGCCCCAAGCGATATCAGCAATTTTTAAAATCTAAAAGGTACCCCAGTCAGGGTAGTTGTATTCTGATGCAACTCTAATAAACGTGATTTACATTGAGTATGTGTAAGCAATTCTTGAATCCAGTAAATTATTGGGCTTGGACTCGGCTTTGTGTTTGTGTTGGGTTTGAACTCAGGTTTTGACTTGGGTTTGGAAGCATCGTAGATAGGATATTTTGTAGGTAAGCAATTTTGTAGTTAGGCAATTTTGTAGGTAGGCGATTAAAAAAACAGCAAAAAAAGTAATACAGACAGTTTTCTAACTCAGAAAAAAGAGTTTTTAATGTGCCAGTTTGGACCGAGAAGTAAGTTGATAAAAAGAATTTCTTTAAAAATGGACAATTTTCAAGAGATCTCTCTCTAGGGAAACGACAAAAAGAGAAAAGTGATGTTGGGGAAAATTCAATTTTGTACATGCAATATCCAGCAAATCACGTTATAGTCCCATATCTCTCTATTTTAAAAACTATAACTTGTTCTCAAACTTGGCTTTTCTCTAGTGCAATTGAAAATTTTCAATATCAAACCTGGAGAGATTTCTCAGATGTGCGGCTGATCGATCCAACAGTTAGTTACCCAATTATAGAAGTGGAAGTTTCTCTCAACTTCTTTCCAGGTAACAAATTAATTCAATTAATGAAAGCACTGTTCAGATGGGAAAGATTAGAAAAAAATTCCCATCTCCTATTGACTTTGAAACAAAATTAGCCCCAGATATATAAGTTTTTGATATTCAACTGTTTTTGAAAAGATTTTTATGTTTTAAATTAGGTGATCATTTCACTGCAGAAAAGTATAAGGAGTTTGTCCTGCAACTAACAAAGCAGCATCAGGTAATCTTTGATGAGCCAATTACGCAAATATATTGTAATAAAGTCAAGAAACTACAGTATGTCATGGTTGTAAAATTGAGTCTGCAATGGAATTTAAATCAATCATGATCATCATCATTAAGAGAGGTCAGAGTGGATGAAAAGTTTAAGATAGAGGGCAGTGGGGTGGTGGTGAGATTGGAGGGTGGCTTGATGGCCCTAAACTCTGCTGGGAATTTATAGACCACATTGATTTCCCTGTGAGAGTAAGTAACTTGTTTGCTATTTACTGATTAGGGTTATCGCAATATTATTTTTTGCCTTTTCTCTTTGTTTCTCTATGCATGATCAAACAGGTTGAGGTTTGAGTATGAATGAACCTTAGCTGGTACTTAAGATGAGAAGAGGATTAAAGCTAAAAAAGTTTAGGGGGTTCTCAGCACTCATAGAGGTGAGGGGTTGGGACACAAATACATTAGTAAGGGTTGATTTGGTTGCCTATTTTTGCCTTTACATTTTGGTGTATATTCATCTTTATTTGACTCAAGCGTAACAATTACTACAAGAAATGAAATAAAACTTTTTTTAAGAATCTGAGGGCACCCACATTTAAAATTGTGGTAGAAATAAAGGTGGAAATGAGGAATTTTCACAACATTAACTAAATGAACGAATAAATAAAAAAATAAAGCAGGTCAAGCTGTAAAAAGTTAAATAAGAACTTCATTCATAGAAAACATCAGATCTATCTTTTTTTTGAAGCTTTACGGGTAAATTTCTCTTCGGCTAATTAGCATAGTTTATCTTTGTATATTTCTGAGTGAAAGTTCTTGGTCTTTGACCAGGCTGAAGCACTTGTGAAATGTACAGGAAGTTTACAGGTTTAATTTAAGAGAAAGTGCATAAATAAATAGGGTTAATAATTTTATTTGTGAAATTTTGCATGTTCTTTATTAACAATTCAGGAGAAAGATACAAAGATAAGTATAGATGATTACTTCCATGTCGAGGATCAACGTGAGTGGACATTCTTTCTCGGGAATAAAAATCACATCCAACCTTGGTGGGACAAATATCCTGCAAAGTTCGTACTTTCTTGCTTACTGTTGATTGGCTGGCCGTTCAGGTACTTCATTTGAATTCAAAACTTAAAAGGTTCCTTCGTACAATTAGATTTTGCTCAGGCTTAGCTATGCTGGAAAAGTTGGAAAGCATATTCTTGAAATAAAAAAAGCTGTCTTTGTGGAGAATACAAGAGAGAATGAGACAGTTTCTCTATCCACAACTGCTTGTGGTAAAAATAATCACAATGCCAGAGAAGATAAAAACAAATCTGGAGACCATTTAGGAAGTCCAACTGAACCTGAAAAAGTTCCAGTCAAAAGCAAGAGTTCAGCAGCAAAGAAAAAAGCAAATATGCCACTTGACAGGTAGGTTCTGGACTTTTATTTAAAGGTACAATCTGTCATCTTTAGTTACTCAAGTCCATAACTTACTGTTAAAGAGACCTACACTTAGACTGGATTAAAGGGTCCAGAGTATGGATCTGAACAAAATTTTATCAAGATTGAAGCCACAACAACCACACTCATCCATAAACATTTTGTAATTTCAAACAAATGTAGACTTACTCTAAGACAAACCTCTCTAAAGGGATATCACAGTACTAGCAGGTCAAGAGAAGCAAAGCCCCAATTTTAATATGCTGTTTTTCTGTTTTTATTGAAAAATACGACACTTTCAATCGAACAATTCAATATATCTAAGATACTTTTTTCAAAATATGTATCGATTTATTTGAAACTTTTGATGAAGTTGTTCGATTAGTAACATAAAAGAGGTGTTTCAGAAAACCTGTTCTATGTAGGTGACACTAATTACTTTTCCACTTAAATGCAATTTGAAGAAGTGTCAAAAACATGTTTTTAAAGGATCTTTAATTTTTCTGTTTATTATTGGGCTATTTGATTTGAATGTAACCTATTTTACACACAAAAACTAAAATTTTAGCCTTAAAGGTTGATATTTTCAAGCCATCAGACGCACCAACAGTTTTCACCTAAGATTGAAAAAATTACCCCAATAATAAAAACAAAATATTTAATACAGGGTGCATTAGAAATGTTTGATTACAAACTAAAAGACATTTGTTTCCATGAATTCATCAAATTTCTTCTTGTAATGCTGTGGCACATTGCTATGGCATTAGGCTGTGAATCTGAGGGTCTGGGGTTTGAACATTTGACCCGCCGGATTGCCAAAAAATAAAACATGATTCCCAGCCAAAAAAGTGTGCCTTTAATGGAAAAAAATTGCAAGGCTTACCATAAATGATGAATGAAAAACCTTAAAGTATCTTGTATGTACTCATAGAAAAAAATTAGATCCATGAGCCATAAAAAAGGCCCTTTAAAGAGATAATATTGCTCTTTGCAAGAAAAAACCAGAGAGATGAAACATGTAGAGTGAGCACACAACAAAATTTTTATAGTCCCTGTACCAGTATGGATTCAGCTTCTCAGAGTTTTTGCCAATGGCAAAAGATTAGATTTTCTATTGCTTTAAATTTTTGTTATTTTTTCATGGCCAATAGACAACCAGAGCTATATAATGTATCTGATCTTTTGGCAATAGCGAAAACTTTCAACTGATGAATCCGTGCAGGGATGCAAGTACTCTTATATCACTGATAAAAAATCATGCAAAATGAGCCTATTAGAAAATTCTACATTAGTCTTTGATTAATTAAGTTCATCCCTCAAATTGAATAGCACTTGACATTTAAATTTTTCCACTTTATTAGAAGTGATCTCAATTTACTCTATAATAAATTTGAATTCATCACCAGTAACTTTAGAGCGCAGAAACTCAAAATGAACAATTCCTAAAGTATTTATCATTATTTTGTTTTGAGACTAAACCCTCAAAAGTTGGCCCTGTGATTCCAATATGAACTTGCCTTGGCAATTAGTACCTCTCTAGATCTTTTCTATTTTTGGGATCATACATATGGTGCATGACTGAGAATAGAGTGGGTGCTGTGAAAATCCGTCAAATCATGATTTGTGGAATTTTGATCAAATTTATGATTCGTCTAAAATCTACAATTCCTCGAATGATTTTTTACCAAAAATCTACCATTCGTTAAATAATTTTTTTTACTGAAAATTTACTATTCATTGAAAGACTTATTTAACCAAATTTTGAGATTAATTTGAATCAAGATAATTCAAGCAATTCATGGCCTAACCTTGCAGGGGTTAACTTACCTATAACCTAACCCAACATTCTGAGCCTAGCCCTGCAAGGCTTATCATCCTGCAGCCTCGATTGGCTTGAATTCAACGAATCATGAAATTGGTAAAAAAGTCATTTTTTGATTCTGCAAATTGCGAATTCGGCAAAAAAGGTGGTCTGATACATTGTGATTCGATGGATTTTCCATAGAGTGATGCTATGAGTTCAAAGTAGTGATGGGTCGGGGTCAAAATTTTTGAACCCGGGTTGGGTCAATTTTTTGTTGCTCTAGACGGGTCGGGTCGGGTCAGTCATCCTTGGTTTGGATTTGGAAAATTTTCCTTAAAAATCCCAAATTTTTCAAGTTTTTGCCCTTTTGGTCAAAATAATTTCAACTGGTCGGGTCAAAAAGTACCCGGGTCAAAGACGGGTCCGCTTATTATTTACTGCAGGTCAAAAGTATGCTCAGGTCATGTCGGGTCAGGGCCCATCTCTAGTTCAAACTTCAGCAGTACAAACCTCTCAGATTAGATCCTAAAAAAGCAGAAATTGATAGCTTATTAGGAATGAAAGGCCCTTTGCTGATATAATATGCAAGACAAAACTTTATTGAATGTTCTTTAAAAAAACATATGCTTGAAAGTTATTTCTGTTCCAGGAAGCTTAACCAAAATAAAGAGCAAGTTGTCGACGTGGTTGTATCTCATCCTCCAAGGGACCCCACAGCTGTGAATGAGGACTCTTGGCAAGGTCATCAATATGTCATTCAACACCACCAACAGCAACCACGTCAACATTACGACCCTAAACTTGGTCGATTCGTTTTCCAAGTTCAAGAAAATTGCCAAAATTCTCAGTTTGCGGGGCCGTCTCTTCCAACAACCCTTGGCTCCGTAGCAGCAGGCTTTGGGTGTAACTCTATTCCATCGCATAAATCAAAGCCATCAACATCATCTCGTAATTATATGGTAATTGAAAAAAAATTTCTTGTTTTCAAACAGTTTTAAATATCATTCTATTAACAGCATGAGACAACTCAAGAAATTGTTTCTTCAGTTGCCCATTCAGATCTAAATGGACTTTCAAGTGCAGTAAATACGGTAACCCTGAAGGATATCAACCTCCAGATGTCTTCTATATCTGGATACGAGACATATGTTTAAACAGAAAACTTATTATAGGCATTTAAATTTAAGAAGGATTTTGATAATAAGATTGAAAGAAAAGCTTCACATATTTCTGTGATATGAACTTTTATTTGTGTTTCAAATGTTTGTTAATTAAATAGAAAAATATTATACTCAAAAGAAATCTGATCGTGGAAATTAAATTTTTACTCTTTCAAAATATTCTCAATCTTTTCCTTCTATTTTCTTTGAAAAAAAATTATCGCGAACCTTCATTTTTTCTTTGTTTGCCCCAAATTCGCCAAAGACCCAAAATTAAGTTTTTCATTCTCAAAAAATGAATGAATGGATCCAAGAAAAGATTTTCTCTAACTTATTTAGACTGTAGCATGTAAAAACATGTATCTTTTTTTGCTTCTCAAAATGGGGCTTATATTTACAAACCATTTTTTACTTTCTTGTCTTAGAATTTATTAGTAATTTATTGGTGTTTTTTGTCCAACGATTTCATGTTAAAATTTCATCAAAAGATTTTTTTTACCTACTTTTATTCGTATATATATTAATTGCAGCTTCAGGTGCTCAACATTTGTAAAGAAAAGTAAAAATTCTTTCAAAAAATATATGACCAAATTTGAATATCAAATGGCACCGGATTTCAAGATTTCTAATGAAAGAATCGATGATCAAAATAACTGAATCTTGACAAACTTGTTACAATAAAGTAAGATGTTTCTTGTTAAAATTTTCGTTTGCTTGTTTGTCTGTTTCTTGCCTGCTTTTAT
>Ga0194133_10008928_pt1 | contig 11598 bp, 7 predicted proteins | sample TA2KigOf40mmetaG_FD_155448 | JGI IMG/M metagenome (GOLD analysis project Ga0194133, IMG submission 155448) | Freshwater microbial communities from Lake Tanganyika, Tanzania - TA2015055 Kigoma Offshore 40m | ecosystem: Environmental > Aquatic > Freshwater > Lake | place: Tanzania: Lake Tanganyika...
CTAACCTAACCTTACCTAACCTAACCTAACCTAACCTTACCTAACCTAACCTAACCTAACCTAACCTAACCTAACCTAACCTGACCTGACCTGACCTAACGTAACCTGACCTGACCTAACCTAACCTAACCTAACCTAACAAAACATAAGCAGACCCAACCAACCCCTTAAGGCATGTTTCCCCCCTCATTTATTCAACTAACCCCCTCTTTTAACCAAAAGTGCATTTATTGCTAAGCTAAGCTAACCTAATAACCTAACCTGACCCAACCAACCCCTCCAAAGCATGTTTCCCCTCATTTATTATTCACCTGAATATGTCACAGTATCAACGCTGGAACCAAAGAGGGGAATTTTTTTTGACCTATCTAGTCTGGAAATTGGAGGACAATCGTTCCCAAACGGACTACAGATCTTTTCTGACTGAGCTTTTGAGTTTGAATAGATGAAAAAATTCTGGAAATGCATTGCACAAAACTTTTGTAAGTTTGAGAACAAATTAAGAACAAAAAAATCAGGAAATTTTTTTTTAATTTTCAGACAACTTTTATTTTTACAAAAAGTTTCAGAAACTTTTCTAAACAAGGTTTTTCTTTGAGGAAACAGATAGTAAAGTAAAAAGTTATCAAACATATATTTTCACATAAACTTGGATTTGAAAAGTAAATCGCTACATTAGTATATTCTAATACAGAGTCATAGATGAATACCCGTATAAAAATCAACATGCAGTCAGCCGCTATTTTTGGAATTTTCCAAATTTAGAATGTTAATATGCTAAATTCATGTAAAAATAGCGTCAAAATACTGAAAATAGCGTCTGTACACGCGGCGATGGTCGCAAAAGACGGGGAGGAGAAAAATGCACTTTTTGACATGTTGATTTTCACACAGGTAGGTAAAAAGCTGAATATTGTGTAACAGTTTCTTGACAGTTTAAAAAGCCCTTTTGAGGTCATGCATTCTGTCTACAACTAACCCGATTTATGGTTTTATTCCTCTGAACTTAAAACGCAAATTTTAAAATAGAGAATATAACAAAAAGTTCTCCCAGGCAATAAAATCTGTAGATGAATTGACATGTTATGGAAAAGATAAACAGCAAATGAATGGTTGAGTATATAGAAAGGGGGCGAGGTGTAGTAGATTGTAGGATAGTAAGGGGCAGTGTAGGGGTAGTTTAGTGGTGGAGCTGTTGGAGCGAGTGGGGAGGGAAGAATGGGAAGTTTGAAGGAGTATACATGAAATGGGTGAGTGTGTAGCGTGTATGGAACTGCAACTGCAAGTATTGGGAGAAGATGGGTGAGCAAAAAAAAGTTTAAAGTGGGCTGGAGATGCAATTTATTTTTCTGATTTTAAGCTTGGAAATAAAACATTTAAAACTTATAGCTTAAAATAAACTGTGTCTTTGCTGAATATAAGTTTTAAGCCGAATCAAATACATTTTTAGTTTTACCCTCAGCTAGTAGGTAATAAAAAAAGGTCCCCCAGACAATAAAATAATCTTGATCTTGTAAAAGCCCATGGATTAAAGGTTCACCATTAAGGCTTCATGTTGATTCCTGCCTGACCAAAAATAAGACACACAAATGCCATAAATCAGGTGTAACCACCTGCATTTTTTCATTTTTCCAGTGCATACACGTGTAAACAAGGTTTTACATGTGCTACACTATCTTTTTTGTCAAAAATTGCCATAATACACGTGAATACACATTTTTTTATTAATAAAATTATACTTGAATATGCTGCCTTATTTTTGGTCAGGTGACTCCTTATTTTACAGAACTTTTCCCCTTTTTTTGGGTTTTTTACTGTATTTGTTGATTTATCACTGCAATCAAAATTTAACTATTCATGCACATAAAAATAATGATTCACATATCTCTTTCAACTTTTTAATCAACATGTATCTTTTGCATCACTTTACTTTATTATTTCTACCTATTTATTCTCATCAGCAAAATTTGCTAATGTTACACTTTACTTCCCATTCAAAAAGCAATTAAGCACCCCAACTTGTGACAAATTCAGACTGAAAATGTCTGTTCCAACTTGGGGTATCCATTCAGCTAAATATTTTTCATTCTGATTTCCATACCAAGCGCAAATTTCAACATTTTCTGAGAACCAGATATAAAGTTTTTACGAGCTAGTACAGTCCTAATTTTGAAGGGTTGTTCTGGTATATATCTATTGAAAAAGCTGTGAAATTAGTCTGGTATAGTTTCTTGAAACATTGCCCTTCCACAGCCAGTGTAGAAATATCTTTCAAATTTCTCGTTATTTTGTTATTTTCAGTTTCTCGTGCCAACATCCTTGGCGATCGAGATGTTCTGGTTCAACAACTGAGTGACATTAATCTCACTTGCCGAGCAGAGGAGTCACCTGAGCCACTCAAAAGAGTTATTTGGTATCGAAATTCGATTCCTGTGGATAGTTTGTTATCAAGAGGTGGAATATCCGTTATTACCGAAAGTCGAAAGAGGTCTTCAAATTTGCTGGTAATTCAAGATCAGAAAAAGAAATACAAAAAAGTATTAACAACAATTTTTAGAGGGTATTTTCATTAAGTGTAAATGTGAGCTATTTAGTTGTTTTACACTTTATCTACTTATCATAAAGGCTATAAACCCAATGAAATGAATCCATGTATTTCCACCCTGACTCATACATGTATTACAACTCCAGCCTCTCTTCAAGAAGTTGATTTGAAAAGTGTCTAATGAATTTGTTTTCTTGAATAAATAAATCAAAATACTAGAGATGGACCCTGACCTGACCCAACCCAAGCTTACTTTTGACCCACATTAAATAGCCTTTAACCGGGGTACTTTTTGACCCAACCCGAAGAGATTTTTTTTAATCCGAAGGGGAAAAAAATTGAAAAAGTTGACATTTTTAGGGGAAATTTAGCAAACTAAAACCATAGATGGCTGACCTGACCAGGGTCAAAAATGTTTGGCCCGGACCCACCACTACAAATGCTATAACCTATTTAGATTCTTAAAATTCAAGTATCTTGTACAGGCAGAAGTCACAAGGCTTCTTAGTTTTCAAGAATATGATTCTGTGCAAAGCAAATCCCTTAAAGTAGAGCACAAAAAATGAATCTTTCAAGGCTATAAGGTTACACACCAACTGAAAAGCAAAGAAAACACTTGAAAAAGTTTTGAAGAAGTAAATTCATAATCAATCAGCTGGTCCTTGGACACATTAAGAGCCCTTGCCAAGTCCAACATTATTAAGAAACACTGAAAATGCCTTGTTGGTGTTCAATATAGAGGCTAAATTTGAACCATTATACTCATACCTTATGGGCTGCTTTGCCAAGTGGCAGAAGCACCATACAGTGAGAACTAGTATCTAATGGTTCTTGCCAGCAATTTTTCTTTCAAATTGTAAAAAAAACTTTTGGAAGGTTAATAATAATCTGAGCTCACAAAAGATGTGATTCTAAGTCTTTATAAAGATTCTTACATGGATCTTGATCATGCACCAACATTTAGTAAGCCCTTTTTCCAAGGGATGATCATCAGTACTGTCATTTTACCTTTACTTAAGTGCAATTATCACTTCAGATTGTTTGGAATGGAACAATTAAATTCCTTAAATTTTATTTAGATTTCCAAGGTAACCAGAGAAGATGCTGGTAACTACACATGTGCACCTTTGAATGCTCAAGCAGATTCTGTTTTAGTCCATGTCATTGAAGGTATTAACACTAAATGAAATTATTTTCATTTTATTTTTAACACTATTCATTTTGTTAGGTGCTGATCCTCGTCCAAATGTGATGGCTGGAGGATCCAAACACTTTTCTAATTTAATTGTGACTTTTGTTTCAGGAATTTTGTTTCTCATGAATTATTCATTTTAAATATCCTTTGTCAAAATTTCAGTATTTAAGATTTAATGTCAATCTAAACTTTCAACAATGTTCCTCAAAATATATTTAAGAATTGTTCAGAATAAACTTCCTTAAAATCTTGAATCCATAGGGCTCAATCACAGGGATGAGTAAACCCTGCTGTAAGCATTTAAAAAGGTGTAGGGCAAAAAGAACAATTCAGATAGGAATTTTGGGATAGCCGTTATCTTTGAAAAGTTCTCAAAATGTTCAAGAGAATCAAAAAAAGGATCACAGGAAAAGTCAAGATGGACAACATCCTAATCAGGTGTAGAATCATCAATCTCTGCTTTGACTTGAGATGGGCCCTGATCCGACCTGAGCATACTTCTGATCCGCAGTAAATAAGAGGCTGACCCAAGTACTTTTTGACCCAACCCAAAGAGATTTTTGTTGACCAGAAGGGAAGAAAATTGAAAAATTTGCTATTTTTAGGGGAAATTTTCCAAACCCAAATGCAAAACAAAGATGGCTAATGCATCCCGACCCAAACAACAAAAAATTGACACAACCTGAATCAAAAAATTAAAAGAAGTAAAATCACAAACACTTTTATAAAAAAATTATCAAAACTGCTAAAAAAATTTTTTTTGAAACTATTCATGTTGACTCAGAATGGTGATAAATAAAATAAGTTTCTTGTGTAGATATACTGGCACAGATATTCCAAGCTGCTTAGAGATTTTGCTCGTGGGAAAAGATAAATTTTTAGTTTTTTAGCTTTGGATATCCTCCTGCCTATGAATTCAATGAGTGTGAATGTAAAGTAGTAAAGTCAAATCTGTTTTCTTACTTTACAATGTAAACTTCAACTGCAAAGAGCACTTGAAAATTAAAATCTAATATAATTACCAAAGTGTGAAAACAATTAATCTTAAAAATATCTAAGTTTAATTTCATTAATAATGTTAAAATCTAGTATAATATTAAGCTTTCCAAGTGCTGATAATTCTACCTCAAAAAAACTTTTTTGAAACTTTTATCCATCAATTAATGTGATTATTAATGATAAGAAAAGTTTGGGCAGAAACATAATTTTACTCACTCTTTACTAACATAAGGTGCTAAAAAAGTTTTTCCCCATATATATATAATAACTATAACAAAAGTCTTTTATAGTTGACCTTTAAAATAGTTTGCTCACATTAAATTGAACATTATGAAAAGAATAAGTTTACAATCTTTGATGAGCAAAAAGTTTTCAGATTTAGAACATAACTTTGGCTGTTTACAAATAAGAGAAAAAGAATGTGGATGTTGGAAGTCCATCAAGTATTTTTAGCCATAAAAATGGCTCCTCCTAAATTTCTTTTTGACTCATAACCTTTTCTGAAATTATTTTTCTTTATCTTGGGATTTAAAAAAATACAGTTTGGAAAAAATATGGGCAATGTTTTGGAGATTCTCAAATCTAATTTTCATGCCAGGGATTTAGGTGTCTTTTGTACAAACTTCATAGTCTGGACATGTTCAGAATTTGAAAAGATTTTTTAGGAGTGGCTTGTTATTCTAACACTAAATCAAACAAATAAGAACAATGCAAAGTCAAAAAGAAATTTCTATATCAATGCCCACAGTTGGATTAATTTCAAGGTAATAAGATTAAATTGATTGATTGACAGCTTTAATTTGAAACAAATTATAAAAATATAGGGAACAATTTTGACTTTATAATGGTTAAATAATTAAGGCATCTATTGGTGAATTTGAAATCTTAGACCAAGGGACTCAAACCTAAAATGATGATAAAGATAGATTGCTGGTGGCCCTACAAGCAGGGTAGATGAAACTCTAGGCTGCTTTACTCACAAAATCAGCTCTTTGGACTTTGCACTGTAGGCAAAAGATGGCTTTTTTACCCAACAATTGTTTTTTAAAGTCTATGAACATCAAGATAAGTAATGCTAATTTTTGCCAAATTTGGCCATTTTTGGTGCCAAAATTCTTGATCCGATCTGAAATTTGACTTAAAATTTGACCTGCTTACTTAAAAAATTTATTTGCTAAAGTTCATAAAAACATTTTTAGCTAAATAATTGAAAAATTTTTTTTATAAACTTTTCTCTAGCTTTTAAATTATGAGAGTCACTAAAGATGTAAATATAAATTTTGAACTTAAATGTCTGGGCTTTAGACAAAATATAAAAAATCTGGACTGTAACTTTGGAGCCATCTACGTGTGGTATATGCATGCCAATTTTCAAGTCTCTAGCTCCACTGGTGTGGGAGGAGAATGAGGTGACAGACAGACAAACACTGACGTCACGCTGTTTTGCAGAGATCCCTATACAAATTTCTAAACGAAACTACTATAGTTAAGTTGAAATTTACTTTTGAATGTGTAAAGCAATCTTGTCATTTCAGTTTTCTTTCTTTATTTTTTTTCTTTTACCCATTCTTCATTCAAGAATTTGAATGTCATTTTCTCATATTGTATTTAATAATGTTTTTAATATCAATCAAGTCACGTTATCCCTCTGCAACAAGCCTGAATGAGGTTTGTTCTCTTTCAGTATTGAGGACATCCAGGATTAATATTTGCAATAAATAGCACAAAATTGTAATCGTTGAAATGAAACATATTTGAAAATGAATCAAAATTCTAGTTTTTGAAATGGAATTGACTTTTGGCAGAAATTTAACCTTGTTTGTGAATGGAAAATGTGTGTGGATTTTCTCTACATTTATAATTCCACATTTGTGCAGGCCACTTAATCCACTTGTTTGCAATCCACTTGTTGCCATAACCCACTGGACAACCCAGATGAAAAACTCTTGAGTCATAGCCCCCTAGTGCGTTGTGGTTGAACCAATAGACTGCACTACCAGCTTCTGGCTTTATACTGATTCCAGCTTGGGGAAAAACTGTGAGACCTCCGAGGGGAACTGAGCTGAGATAAATCATGAAGGTTGTAATCCGAGATCCTCCAAATGATTCTGAGCTACCAGATCTAGCCCCTAATTTTTCAAACAAAATTAGTTGATGATCATTCGTATATCTATGTATGAAAAAATTTTAACCAGGAGAGTCAACATGTCCAGAAATTGTTCCTCCAATACCATAATTCATGATTTGATAGTTTTCTGAATCCATGTGGTTTTTATAAAGAACAAATCTCATTGCAAGCTCAATTTTCTGAGATAGCTTTTCAGCAAGCGTCTCTTTGCGCTCATTAAAATAAACTACCTTTAAAATTCATACATTGATACATTTTTATCACACTAAAGAAAGAATTGTTTACCTTGCTTGTTCTAAGCTTAGAATAATCACTTGTCTCATAGTTTTTTACAACAAAAGGTGTTGTTCGCATATGGCCCCTGGACTTTTGTTTGACAGCTTCAATTTCATTTTCTGACACAAGATCATGGAACACTCCAATTTCTGGCACTTGGTGCTTCAGTTCATACTTAAAAGGGCCAAGGATGAGGAAAGGATTATCATGATGTACATAAAAACAGCTCAAGTTGGAATCAAGTTTGGGCGGTCTGACCTATTAAATTTTAACCAACATTCATTTTAGGTACTTGACTTTTGTGAGCTTTAGACGCTCACATTTTTTCCATTGCACAATTGCTTGATTCTGTTTGTCAAGAAGCAAGATAAAATCACAGTATTCAGATGAGGATCTCCAAATCTTTTCCTCCTTTTATCCAAAATCTACTGAAATCGTCGGAGTAAAATTTTTTGTTTAAGTGTTTTATTTTTCAAAACTGACCAGATTTTCAAAGGATTCCATCCTTTCCTCCTTGATTTTTCTATTTTTATAATATCCTTGCCATTCCTTACTCTTCAGAAAGTCTTTATTATAAGGCATTTCATTCACTTGGACAATTGTTTCTGGATCAGTTGGAATCATTCCCCGAAAAAATCCATGGTGTAGGATCTCTTCATCATGATCTTTTTTCCCTTTTGAAATCATTTTTCTGATTTTGGATAATATTTGTTGAGGCTTTCCTTCTATCTTTGCAATATCAAGAGCTGCTTGACACCAAGAAACATGACTGTTTAATTGGTATACAGCCTTGGCAACCATGGCAACTGAGAGCAGCTCATCACTAGTCATTGGTGAAGCTGACTTATACTCCTTACTTGTATCAAAATCAGTAAGAATCCCTGTAAATAGTCAACAGTTAAAAAGTCAATAAAAACCTTCAATGGTAGTTAATACCTTTTGCCAATTGTTTGGTGTCATAAGCATGAAAGAATTGTAAAGTAACCAATCCATATGTGGCGCCAAACTCAAAATCCTTCTTTTCAGGTAGCACAATTACATTCAAGACATCAAGAACCTTTAAAAATTGAACTTTATAACAAATTGTTTACTTTTTGAAGAAATAATTAATCACATTACTTTAGTTAAACTATTTGTTTGATTGGAGCTGATGTTGATTTCAGTCAAATAAGTCTTTACTTTTGGCATCCTTTTATAGAGTGAAAAATACTGTAATTGACAAAAAAAGTATTTTGTTCAAGTTTATACTTACCATGTGGCAGTTCTTTTCATCAGATGAAATGCATTTACAGGATGGGAAACATATTCCTCTGCATCAGGGGGTATATTCAGATCATAATCCAAGTGGTTATAGTATAAGCTCAAAATTTCACTATCATTTTTATGGTTTTCTGGGAGTCAAATTTTGATTTTTAAAATGCCAAATTGAGTTCAATATCTTTTCAAACTTACTCAAATCAGTCCATAGATTAACTTCAGCTTCAAACAGTATTTTTAAATCTTCTGTTGAGCTGAAAAATATAAATCATGTTACTTTAAGTGTGGTTTGTGAAGTGCTGGAAATTCTTCCACCTGGAAATGTGTTTTTGAACAAGCCGTTCTGACTGATCATTAAAAGAACCATCACCAAATATTTCTTCCATCCAAGGTGGTGTCTCAATCCACTTACTTGAGACAAATAAAATTGAACAGTCCATGTAAAGAATGAGCCAAAAAAGTAACATTTTAATGTGCTTATTTCTCCCATTTGTCATAGCAAACTTTTTTCTCTCAACCTAACTTTTTTCACACTCAAAACTCTGACCACTTTCTTGCTATTGCACTGTTACAAACAAACATTCAAACCTGGATGATTATTTGAAAACTGCTGAGACATTTTCCTGCATTGAAAACACTCTTGTCTCTGTTTGGGAAAAGAAATAATGTTTATGAACATCTAAGTGGCTTCAGTGTTGTTCAAAAATAATTGATAAAATTGTAATTTTTTAAAGTTTGGATTCCCATAATTAAGATATATTGATTAGGTAGGCATCTTTTTTCTAATAGCATTTTCTTATATGACTGATTTTGACAAATACTTTTATGGCTTCAATTTCTAATTTTCTGTAGTTTCACCACTAAAAAGTGAGTCTTTGTTAACTAATAATAAACTGAAAAAAATCATTTATTTTTTATTTTAAATATTGCTCATCAATTTGAAAATTTTTGCCTTATCTAGCAAGGCAATATTTGTATGATTATTTTTTATCTTTTAAAGTTTACCATGCAAAATTTGCTGTCATTAAAGGTACGTTGAGGTACAACCCTAGATGTTAAAATTAGTGTTTTTTCGAAATTACTATATATTTCACTCCTCATGATATTTTGACGACAATGTTCTATTTTTATCACATTCTCGTAAACTCATTTTAAGGTAGGTTGACACCTGATCTTTCATTCCCATACCTTTCAGTTCAAGATAGTGCCAAATGCTGAGGTCATTATTGGCCACAACTATGATCCGAGTCTCTATCATATAAAGAGCTGCCATTCCATCAATAAACAGTACAGTATTGATATTTTTCTGAACTGGCAACGTTATCACTAAGTTTTCACAAGTTCTCTCAAACCTCATTCACATGCTCTCTTCATACTTTAACCCTGTACTGTCTAGATATCAAGTTTCAGGGTCATTTTTACTCTTGATATGGTGTGAGGCATTGTGGCCAGACATGTTGTTCATAAAAAAAAACATTTGTCTCTATATTGTCTGTCATATGTCTGGATCATCTTTAATTGTAAATAATCAGGTTTCATTAAATCTTTCCAAACCAAAGATAAATCTCAAGAACCTGAATATTTATTTTGCTTCACAAAAAATCAATTTATCTTGAGATTATCAGGGTAACCTCTCGTAAAGGTCAACTTTTACATCATTTTGGTCTATCCTTTTAAGATGATAAGCAGTTCCTAGAGTTCTTGGAGGGAAACAAGTGAGGGTGATGACATCCAGAACTAGCAGGAAGACACCTATTAGTTGAAAAACTACAGTGGCTTTTCGGAATCCGATCGAGTCAACCTTGTTTCAAAGAAAATCATAATGTTTTAATGGATTAACCAACAGGATTATTGGCTAAACTCACCAGAAATCCACCCAAAGAAGGTCCAACAAAATTTCCCAGTGCAAAACTTGAAGTCCATATTCCTGATATTATGGAATAGGCATCATCAGGACTGACATTCTGGTTTTCCAGCGCTGCTTTTTGTGCTCCAGTGAAGGATGCAACCTTGATTCATTAGAAGATTACAATTTTTTGAATAATAAATCTCGAGAAGTGTTAATGACTGACCAGCAAAGCTGCAGTTCCAATTCCCATAAGAGAAAGGCCTACAATTGAAACATAATGATTTGGCAGCACAATCCAGTCGAATTCTGGAATGTAGGACGATGGGCCAACGAAAAGGAGACCCAAGATGGTAAAAATACTTCCAATGGGTTGAATATATACTATAAAAGAAAAGCTTATAAAATCACATGATTTATTTTTCATTGAAATATCTTTTACCAGGAGATAAATAATGGTCACAAAGGTAGCCCCAACTTGTACTTGCAAAAAAGTAAGGAATACTCAAGCCAAGGAAAGTAAGGCCAACATTTGTCACAGACAACATAAACTAAATAGAAAATGTATTCTAATTTTGTCACAATCAATTGAAGTGGTTTGATTTCACCTCTTTTGAAAGGAAGGGTTCAAGGGTTGCCTCAAGAAATCCTTGGCAAGCAGCTCCATATACAGTCCCAGACAGAGCAAGAAGAACTTTTGGATTGCCTAAAATGGGAAGCATTTCTGGACGCTTAGATTCCGGAAAGTTATCAAAGTTTCCCCTGAAATAGATTTGTTAACAAACAATATGGTTTTGTATTTCTTAAGACATATTCCTTGTTTTCCAACCCAGCAATTCTTCTTTTCTCTGAAACAACTGATGCTCCTGATGAAACAGAAAATGTTCTTGTTTTAGGTCGGGGTAAGTTTGGTGGAGAATCCACAAAGGATGAAGTATCCCAACGCACATCGTTTCCTGAATTAAAATCATTACCATCAAATCTTATAATGAACTGTTTTTGGTCTCTCACTTTTTGGAGGAGATGGTTTAGTGTTGACCAAAGATTCTGGCTCAAAATAATTTCCCATAAGGATACTGTCAGCTTAAATTAAGATCAATTTGTTAACTTTATTACTCTACTCTAGTGATTACAAAAGATACCTGGCAAACTATTTTCATCCTCTTGTTTGATCATGAATGAAAATTTCTTGGATTTCTTATTGTTATTATTTCCATTATTGCTAGATGAGCTACTTAGGCTATTACGTCGACGAGGAAGAAGCTTGACCTTCAGAATCAGAAAGTCTTTTTAACATTTAAAAAATAATTTCTTTTGAAATTTACATAAATGTAATTCAGTGAGTATGTTTC
>Ga0194133_10008930_pt1 | contig 11596 bp, 12 predicted proteins | sample TA2KigOf40mmetaG_FD_155448 | JGI IMG/M metagenome (GOLD analysis project Ga0194133, IMG submission 155448) | Freshwater microbial communities from Lake Tanganyika, Tanzania - TA2015055 Kigoma Offshore 40m | ecosystem: Environmental > Aquatic > Freshwater > Lake | place: Tanzania: Lake...
GTAAGTAAAAATGATTTTGGGCAATTTGAGATGTTTCAAATACATGAATTTTTTCAACATAATTTTTGATTGCAGCCTTGCGAGCTTATGTTGAGGTATTTTCATCAAAGCCCCCAGACTGGCAAAGCTTTATGAAGTTTTACATAGTTCCACCTGTCATTGCTGCCCCAGGTGATTGTTTGTTAAATTGTGAAAAGAAACTTTAAGGCGATAAAATGGAAACGTCTCTCTAATTTTTAAAATATCCCCTTGGCATTTAGGTATTAGTGCCCTGGGATCATCCAGCCTTTCGTTAACTGCTGTTGCCCGATATATTGCCAGCAAGGACGAGTTGTACTCTCAGTTATTTGTACACCACTCTTGGCGAGAATTGTTAGATGGCAAAGAAGAAGAGGGAGCAAAAGAAATAGTTGCTAGGATCGTAAAATATTTGAACTCTGGAGACACAAGGTGCTTTCAATTTTGAGTTTCTCTCCTCTTGTTTTGAAATTCAAATTAAAAGGTCTTAGTATTTGAGCTTTTATTAATTTTTTTTCAAGTAATCCGTTGCAATTACCCGTGGCTGAGGCGATGGTGACATACAAGGAGGAGAAGTCCACTGGGGAAGAGTCCAGCCAAGTGTTCTTGCCTTTTCTCAGTGATGTCAGGGTTGGTAGTGATGCTAGTGCAGGTAAACCTTTACTTTGTTTTGATCTTAATATGTGAGAATTATTCATAATAAAATTTTAGCAGAGTCAGATGAAACCTTTGCCCAAGGCTCATCTCCTTCTGATCGGATTACTCCTCCATCCTCTCCTAGAATGATAAAGGATCGGTCAGAGGGAGGTGTTGTGAGCGACCCAGTGGACTTGCAATTGGTAATCCCCAACTTAAGTTTTTCAGTTATCGCTATCCAACGCGTTTTTTCCCCAATGATATAAAAACAGATACTTTAAAGTCTCACTTTGATTTTTTCAGGATTATTGGGTGACAGCACAGGCTGTTCCTGAGGAAAAAAATCAAAGTTCTTTGTCAGGATCCACAAAGAGGACTGACCAACCCGCCTCGTCAGGTCAGAGTCAAAGTGGAAAATCGGATGCAAAGCGGACCGTAGACACTACAGGAAATAAATCTTCAATCAAAGCCAGGTACATAATCGACTTGCGAGACAATAAAATTACAACCTTTAAGGATGGAGCGAATTAAAAAAATTTTAATTTCAGCATAACAAACATGCAAGTTCAACGATTAGGTGACCATCCAGTAGGATTTACTATGAGTTACTGGCTAGCCAAAGATAAGAAGTCCAAAGCAACGGTTATAAGGTATAGGAATTTTACTTTATTGTGCTAGAAAGGCTTAAACTTGAATTTTATTTTTAGGCTTGGCAAGAAAAAATTAGATCAATCCAAAGAGCGAGAAGTGAAAAGCGTTGAAAACATAACTAGGCTGATTTGTTTATCAAAGGGTCATAATGCTCCTCTGAAAGTTCACATAGACGGTAGCGAGTGGTCTGGAGTAAAATTTTTCCAACTCTCTGCTCAATGGCAGACACACATCAAATTCTTTCCCGTAGCTACTTTGCACTAGAGGATCAAAAGCCTGCCTTTCCACCCTAATCCATTTTAGAATACTGGCCAACCCATCATTTCCTACTCTGTGATACATCATACCATTATTGTGTAGCCAAGAAACAAACTTTCTTGTTGATTTTTGTATACATTTTTGAAAACTAATTTTCATGTGGTGGATTTTTTTTTGTTTGCTCAAATCCTTTCTTACCCACCTAACCTTATTCTTGAGTGAAGCATTTTAAATATTGATCGAGCTATCCATGGACAAAATGACTTCGGTCACGTCTATATTAAGGGCATAAATGGATGGTTTCTCTCCACAGTCCAATCAATGCACACCCTAATATATTGAGAAACAGATTATACCGTTTATTTCTTTCTCCTTAACCTCACCTTGAATTAGTGAGCTTCAACTGCAACTCATTTCCCTCCAATAAACACGTGCAATTTTTTTAAGTCCCTTAAAAAAAGACAATTTACATTCCATTAAGTCAGGCAAATGTAAACCAAGCAGAACCACAAAAACCAAGTTCACCTAGTTTTTTGTCTCTCCAAGACAGTTAAAACCCCATTCATCTGTATGATTTCTTGATTTTAGTTCTGCATGTCCTTTAAGTTAAATGAAATTTTCATTTGTAAAACAGGACTTTACTTATACGTTAAAAGAACACAAAGTTATTTGATTTATTAAACAGTCTTTATTTAAATTTGGTTTTTTGTTCGTTTCTTTTTCCTAGGATGTTTCACAGAATCTCATCAACCACGTTCTTGCATTTTTCTCTCCACTCACATATCAATTGATCTGCAACCCTTAGTCCCCAATTTAGAAACGCTTCTAGAAGACTTTATGGACCAATCTTGTGACAGTGGACCCCAATCTTTCCCTCTTATAGCCACACATTTGTTACTTGACGTTCGAATGAACAGGGTCCACATTGTGCAAAAAAAGAGTCAATGTTTTCATTTCTTCAATGTGGAAAACATAATAATGAATGATAATACTTCAAGGTAAACTTTAATGTTACTTGTTTTCTTCTATATGCATTAATGAAGTCATAGTTACTTGACCAAGTTTTTCAAACTTAAAAAACAAAACTTCAGGACATAACTGCATGATTTTCAAAATCTTATTTGCCTTCTTTCAATACTCCCTACATATAGGATGTAAGATTTTTAAATTCATATTTGTGTGAAAATCTGGGACTTTTTAGTTCTTTGGGAGTAAATAAAGAAGTTTTCAAATATAAATCCACATTTAATTAATTGGGAAATATTTAAAAATGCTGGATGTTTCCCTAAGTATTAGTAATTTTTTCTAGTTTTGAGACCAACCACCCTGGCTCCCTGGGACCCAATTACTGCAATGTTGTGCAAAAAATATCGAGGAAGTCGGGGTCGCCATGGCCTAATGGTTATGGCACTTGGCTTGGGATCTGAGAGTCTAGGGTTCAAACCCAGGCAGGAACCTCTAGGTAATCTTGACCCCAGATTCCCAGTCAGATTAATGTGTGCCTTTAATGTCTAGCTTCGTAAAGTGTATTATAAAAATGGCTTAGAGGTCATATGCAGCTGAGATTATGGGCTCAATCCTCCACCATGCAAGCAATTTTCAAACCTGGATTTCCTCAGTCAGGGTAATAATAATCTGTAATGACCAAAGACAAAATTATGTCTCTGGCAGGACTCTTTTGTAAGTATCAACATCGACTAAGTCCATCTGAGGTTCAAAATCTGAACAAATGAAAAACGGACTCTACTGCAAAGGATACATCAGGGCTACCTGATCCTGTCAAGCATTGGGGTCATTTGACATACCAAATGGGGGGAGAAAGAGGTCAAGGATTGTTTTATGATGGAATAAAGGTTTTAGTCAGTCCAAGAAACGTAGGTGAAGTATTGATATATGATTAGAGTCAAAGGAAACTGGAGGTTTGACTGAGATTCTAGTCAACTGGAGGGGTCAAAAATTACAACTTCATTCCACAATAAAATTCTGTCTGATTTTCAAGTCATGTTTTGAGAATACAAACATTTTCTAGTAGTTAATTGCTTGAGAAGAACCTTCTCAGAAAATTATTCAATATTGGTAGTGTCTAAATGTGTTGTTGCTCCACTAAAATTTTAAATTCCATGCAGGAGGGGCATTCATAGATCCAACTTTTAACATAAATCCACCGCCGCTCTCGTTGTCCATTATCTTTTTAAATGCATCACCACCTTAAAAAATATTTTCATTACCTAAATATTTAAATATCAAGAAAAGTATATGTGAGTTACCAGCTGGAGCCTTGGGAGATGCCCCTGCTTTGGACTGTGGCTTTTTGCCATTGTGCTCAGATTTGGCTGGCCTGGAATTTGAATTTTTCAGTGGTTTGAAAAGAGTAATTTTGCAAAAACTTTTTTATCTTACCAGGTTGGAAACATTGAGGGATGAATTGCTTGGGGGTACTCTTGAAAATACTCTGACTTCATAGCATCCTCACAAGATAATCTTGCAGAGGGATCGTAATTGAAGAACTGTCTAAGAAGTGAAAGTCCTGAAATAAAGACAGATAAAATTGGAAAGTGTTTTTCGTCAACAAGACAAATGTTTATTACCATTTTCTGAAAGCATATCTTTAAAAAAAAGAAGCCTCAAATTACTTGGCTTACATTCTTGCCAAGTTGAAGTAACCTTGGAGACTGGAAGTTTCTCGAAACCGGGAAAATTTTTCGAATTTGCACTACCTACGAAGGAATGAAATGATAGCTAATGGAGTTGTAAAAACCTCAAAATTTAATCCTTTTTACCGAAAACAGCAAAAATTTGGTTGAGCATCTCTGCCTCATTTTTTCCAGAGAATAACGTTTTCATTCTTAAAAATTCAGCAAAAATGCATCCAACTGACCTGAAAAATATTTACTTGCATCTTCAAAAAAATTCTAGCAGACCATGCCATCAAATATTTACTCACCAAACATCAATGTGGGTTGAATACTCTTTCATACCGAGAAGAAGTTCTAAAGCTCGGTACCAAAGTGTAACTACGATCGGAGTATAGGGTAATAAAGGAGAGCCATACTGGCGAGCCAGACCGAAATCGCCTACTTTAAGTATACCCTTGTGGCTGAGAAGAAGATTGGAGGTTTTCAGGTCCCTTGAATAATAATAATTGAAATTTAATTAGCGTGTCCACGTAAAAATTGTAATTTTTTATCTTGACAAATAAAATTATCTTGCTTTTTTCCCAAGATCATTTATTTTCGTTAAAGTAAAAAAAGCTTTGGCCCATAGATATCGCTGTAAATTTGATCAAATGTATGTTTTAAACCTGTGAAGAATCCAATTGTCGTGTAGAAACGAAATTGCACTCAAAAGTTGCAGCATAAGGCATTTGATTTCTCCAGGAAGAAAAACTTGGTGTTTTGATCTCATTGTTTCGAGGAGTGATTTCATGTCATGTTCAACAAAGTCCATCACTAAAAGGACACATTTAGGATTGATTTTTCAGGTATATTTTGCTGAAGTGAAAATCCAAACTAACCTATGTAAATTTTGTCCATGCTGGTGCCTACAACTATTTCCTTAACAGTGACAACATTTTTATGCTGACCAAGAAGAAGAGTATTAATTTCTCGTAAAGAAGTGATGGGAAAACCTTCTCTTTCGTGATCCATTTTTAATCTCTTTAAGGCGACGATTTCGTTAGTTCGAATATCTCTGGCTCTGTAAACTATACCATAGGTGCCTTCTTCAACTCTATTCAAACACTGAAAAATGCTCAAAGTCAAGACATTCGATAATGAGATTTTCTTGAACTCTCTCACCTCGAACTCTGCGACGTTTCTACATCCTTCAACAGAAGGTCTATAATCAGGCAAAGAGTCCATTTCGTTTGTTTCATTTAGTTCATCTTCTGTTGCAATCAGAAAAGTTAATTTTTGCATGAACTGTCAAAATTTTTAGTATTAATGCACGAGAGTTGTTACCTGCGTCTGGCTGTTCAAATGATTCATTTTGATTGGGAAGATTGTTCACCTAGAAAAGAAAAATGAGTAAACTGACAAACCCTTTTTTTTATTTGATCGTCTTACAGATTCCGGATTGGAAGAGACTTCATCGTCAATTCCTGCTTCAAGAGGAGATTGTGATGGAGAAAGTTCTTCTCCTAAATTTTTGCCGTAACATATTTTCAATCACAAGTTAGAATGAAACAATTTGAAGTGGATTTTTGAAAGTGAAAAATAACGTACCTTCTTTCCTTTCAGATTCTGAACGAACTTCTTCAGCATCGTCACCTTGTATACTTCCTTCTCCACTATCTGAGTTTTCTTCGTGATTTGGAGTAGACTTTGCAGAGCTCTCGGTTCCAGTTTCATCCGCAGATTCTTCTAAAATAAAAAATGAGTCTCGGATAACATTATTTATTCAATATTTATTGGTTTCATCTTTAGTTTTTGTTCAGATAAATTTGAAAATTACCAGAATTAGATGATTCTTGGTTCTCGGATTCAGAGGCCGATCTAAAAGATAAAAATAAGGTATTCAACTTCGTATTAATTTATATTTCTTGAAAATTCTCAAACATCTAAAATTCAAAAAGAATCCTTGCCCATTTTTAGAGGATTCTGTGCCAGATGTTCCACCCTCATCATCAGAACCCGATTGAATGACGGAGGCTATTTTACTGGGTATCGCTGTAAAAATAACGTTATTCAGAACAACTCCAAATACTTAGCTTCATAAGGTTTCACAAGTACATACCAGATCCTTTTTGATCATAACTCTCTTCCATTTTGCGTTTGAGATCTTTGGCCTGCTTTTGTCTTAAAAGCATTTCTGCTGATTCGAGGGCTTTCCTATACAAAAAATATTTCAAAACACTTATTATATTTTGAAAGCCTTTACTTCAACTAATTTTAACCTTATTTCTTGCTCTCTTCTTAATCTTTCAGCTTTGATTTCTGCTGTTTGTCGTTCAGAATGGGAACCCCTACTTGAAGGTTGACTTTGACTCTGAAAGTAAATTTTCAAATTATAAGGTCAAGTAAACGGAACCTAAAATCAGATCTTTTGGTTACTTTGTAATAGTCTTCTTCGTGCCTACTTCTGGTGGACGAATGCCTGCTTGAATGGGTAGATTGTTCATGATGATGTGATTGAGTGTATCGAGATGAAGAATCTTTGTGTCGATAGGTATCTATGCAAAAACTTCATCAATTTGTCTAATAAAATAAAACTCATGCTGAAAAGTTGGCAATAATTATTTTTAAAATATGTAAAAACAAGAGCAAAAGTTTTCCTCCAAAAATGTTTTAATATTGTCAACCTAACAAATGAAATCAAATTTAATTTAAACCTCTGCGATCACGATCTCGATCATCTCTTGATGCTTTATGATGCCTGTGCTTGTCATCGTAGGTTGAACGCCTTTTATCTACAGTAAAAAAAGTCTTAATTTTCATCACAAATCGTAAAAAATTATCATTATCATCATACCACTCTCTGACCTTCTGACAGTGGACCTTCCATTCTGAGATTTTGTACGAATAACTGGCCCATCCCATAATGGAAGGTCTTCTTCGGTGTCTGACATTTTATTGATAGAACAATTTTACCCTTACTTTTAAACGGTGATTTATTTTATATCAACAGATTGAGATTTTTCAATGGAAACGTTTATCTTTTGAAACTTTTTCGTTAAAAATCTCATTTATCTCTCACACACACTTTTGTGAAAACAAAACAAAACAAAATAGTAAATAGAGATCTATGCAAATAGAAAAACAAATAAAAAATACTTTGTCACAGATTTCAAATCCAAATCTATGTAGCGAAAATAAAACCAGTTGATGAGCAGATAGTGCAGTGGCATTATAAGTTATCAACACTATTCTCATTAATTTTAACTTTAAAACGACTGCTGACTGGTAAATCATTACAATTTATTAAAAAGTAATTCAGGTTTGTTTAAAAAATGCAGTAATAACTTTTTTAGTGGAAACAATTCAAAATATTTTTACTAAGTATACGTCAAAAAGCAAAGATTGTTTTCAAGTAGGATGTTTCAATACAAAAAATGTGAGAGTAAACAATAAAAAAAATATTCACAATTTGCTCTCATCTTTGAATTTCTCTAGGCCTTAGACATGTTGTGTGGAGCCTGAGGCCCTCAATATATGTGCAGCAATTCAGAAGTTTTAGTGTCAACTGCTCGATCAGCCTCAAACTTTATCTTATTTGACACTTATAATTGTATCAGTTGATCGGCGATCGAGGTTGGAATTGGGAGATTGACAACTCATTCTTTTGTATCAAAGTTGAAGATTTAGACAACATGACGACGTTAGACAAGCTGGTTAAAACGGTCGAGTCACTAAAACTCTATCAGACACCATCCAATCTTGCGTTGGACAGTAACATGGGGTGAGTTTTTATATGCTTTTAAGTTCTTTTAATCCACTTCCATTAAAGAAGATGTTTTCCTCTTTTGTTAGGAAAAAGGAAAAGATATCACATTGCACGACGGTTTCAGAATACCTAAGCATTCCATCAACAAAGACTTCTCCAGATTTAACAAAGTTTTTAAGCACTGCAGTTGATATGTTCTTCACGTTACTCGACGACCAGGTCTTTTGGATGGTTAATTTTGAGGCAAGGCTGTAATTATTAAATGATACTTTTCTGCTTGTTAACAGGATGCGGATGTGAGGATGGCAGCGGATGAGCACTTAAATAAAGTGATAAGAAATTTGCCTGAAAGTCACATAAGCCGGATGCAGGTACTCTTCTTAAAGAAGCTTAAAGCCATAAATGTATTCGAGCTATTATAACAGAATTTTTTTAAATTGAAAGGTTGAGTTGTACAAAGAGATAAAAAAGAATGGAAGTGCAAGATGCTTGCGGATTGCTTGGATAAAATTTGCTGATTTAGCCCCACAAATTCGTCTGCAAAAGTGTCGACCTTATGTGATAAACCTTTTGCCACTTATCACAAAAACGATCAAAAGGAGAGAGGAGAATGTTCATGAGACACTTGCAGATTGCATTCCAAAAATTTTCAAAGTATTAGGTAAAACTTGGTTTTTTTCGAAAAGACTGAGAATAACGATGGATACAAAAATTAAAGGAGCACCCTTCTCACCCAAAACATTTACTTCCATAGGAGTATGTAATTTTAGAATATTCTCAAAAACTACTCTTTTAAGCATGCTTTTTTTAATTTTTGCTACTGACTCATTTATTCTCATTTTACTTTCAGTTCATTTTATGACAGAAATCGAAATCAAAGATCTGATAAAAAGCATTATACCGAATCTTTTCGACGCTTCGCCTGTTATCAGGTAACCTTTTTTTGGTTTTTTACGTTTTGATAGGAAAATTTAAAGAAATAATAATTATTTTTAGACGAGCTAGTTCAGTAAATGTAGGGTCCATTTGCATTTCTAACCGCCACTCATCTTATTTTATTCCATGGGCTGTGGATCAAATTCTTTCTGTAGTAAGATATTTATCGACTCGTGTTATCTTAAACTGGTCCTCAAAAATCATTAACAAAAAAATCTTTTTAAATTTAAGGTTTTCCCACTTGCGGAGGATGTTGCCAGTATTATCAATGTTGGAAAATATGAGGGCTCGCCAAGCTCAAAAAGCGATAAAGATTGTGGGACAGATCTTCTATTGGGTGCACTGGGAAGTTGCAGGGTTCTTTTCATGCATTTGAGCGAAATGAAAGATGATTTCCAAGACACTCGTGAGTAACAATCAAATTTTTGGTTGCATTGTGAAGGCCTATTTTGATATTCTAAATTTCATTTCAGCTTCTATCGACGAAAGGGCTCTGCAACTTTATGAATTGTCTTTGGCGTTGCTGTCTCATGCAAATATTACTTTGGTAATAAACGATTCCAAACTGCCCTTAGTTATCAGCCTTTATTTAACACTATTGTATTTTAAAAAAAGGTTAGCGCATCCCTTGAATTTCTCAAACAACTTTTGAAGAGTCCACCAACCGCCCAAACCAAACGAATATTGTTGAGTCCAAGTGGAATCTTGTGCTCAAAAATTTTTCAAAATGACTGTAAAATTGGTGAGTAATTTTGTAAAACAACCCTTAATTCCCAAACATGCCCCATAATTATTGGAACTATTTTCCCATCGATTTTGGCCTTATCAAATTTGTTAAAGACAAAAGAAATTCAGCAATTTATTTTTTTTGAAAATATTTAGAAGCTTTTCAAAATTGTATTCTAATTTCGAACAAACTTTTAATTTTTTTTGTAGTTGCTTTGTGCGATAATCAGTCACCAAAACCTAAACCTAGTTTTGGAGATAGCATGGATCTTTGCTCAGAAGACTTCGATGGTGATCTTACCATGGTAGGGTAGAAAAGCCGTTTTTTATTCCTCTTAAAGCTCAAATTAATTTTTTCATACTTAAGGCACCACTCGTTTTTCAACGTGGTCAAATGCAAATAGTCGATTCGCAAGATATTCCCATGACGCCGACGTCAACAATGGTTTCGTTTAATTACGATGCAGCAGAGACAACCTTTTTTACTGAAACGACATCTGTAAGCAAAAATAGTGCTCCCCAAACAAAATTTCCCAGAAAGATGTGTGGAAATATAGGAAATATGTTTGACAAAGATATTCCTCTGGTAAAATACATTTTTGATGCTTAAATTTGTATTTTTGCTGTTATTCAAAATCTTTTTAGATTTACTGTGCTAGAGCAGTAACTGCCCTATTTTTACTTCCTGATGAGAAGGGAGAACTCATCCCCGATAGCTGTGTCAGGGTCAGCATCAAAGTTCTTGCCACAGACTGTCTCTCTTACATCATTTCAATGCTTCCTAAAGTTAGTCAACTAACATTGTACAGTGACCAGGTAATTGAATAAAAGTTTCTAAATTTGATTAATTATTTTTCTCAAGGAATCATTATTAGGATGAAACTGATTTTCTCACACCTCTAATACGGGATGTGGCTAATTATACACAGCATGAGGATTGCCAATTAAGAGGTGCCATTGCACAGCTTTTGGGAAAGATTTTGAGAGGAGCGTTGATTGAAAGTTGTGATAATTTGAGTGGTTGGTTTGAGCACAGGTATTCAAAAATGGTTGAATAGCAGATTTCGATTTTATTCAAAAGTGAATGTCTCATTTTTAAGACGGCCTGATTTTCAAGATATTGTCAACATTGTTCAGGTATATTCAGTTTATGAAATCAACAACTTTTTAACAGATTAAGTTGAAGTATTTTCACAATGTTTAGCAATTGGTGACTGAAGACTCATCCTCCATTACGATTCGCTTAGCCCTCTCAAGTGCAAGGTCATTTCTTAGACTCCTTTTTCAGTCCAGCCATGGAAGGATTGCTTTACCTCTCCTGGTTGATATTTGCACCCTGGTAAGTTGGTCAAACCAAATACAATCAATCCATTACGTGTTGAGATTTCTCACTTTTATATTTATATAGGTAAATGCAAAATATTGGCTGGTCAAAGTAGAACTTTGCAACATTATATCTGATATTCCCTTTATGGCTGTTCACAACATTACTGGAAAGTCGGATCCACAGGTTTTCAATTTATGAATCGAAAAGCCTTGCTACCCATTATAGAACTCTTCAGATTGAAATAAAATTGATCAGAGAAAATTGATGAAAGACCATAAGACACCCAAGTTGGTCAAATGTCAATCAACATGCATGTTTGAATTTTTGTTGACCCCTTCTTGAGACATTAGTGCAAAGATAAAATATCTATATTCTTAATTTTACATTTTTTACAATTGTAGGAAACCTGCCTGAAGGTGCTCATAAAGTTTGTGGGCGATCAGGATCACAGAGTTCGCGAAGCTGGATCAAAAGCCCTTTCAGATATTATTCCTAATTTGTACTTTCCGGTAGAAGAGACTTTTAAAACTCGTTTTGGAACACGATTCTTAATGTTTCCAAAAAACTTTGATTGTAGATGGATCACCCGGAAGATGACTGCGTAACGATTGGTGTCACAAGAATGGCAGACTCTTTGCTTAATCCCATAATAGGGTCTAGTAC
>Ga0194133_10008932_pt1 | contig 11593 bp, 6 predicted proteins | sample TA2KigOf40mmetaG_FD_155448 | JGI IMG/M metagenome (GOLD analysis project Ga0194133, IMG submission 155448) | Freshwater microbial communities from Lake Tanganyika, Tanzania - TA2015055 Kigoma Offshore 40m | ecosystem: Environmental > Aquatic > Freshwater > Lake | place: Tanzania: Lake Tanganyika...
GTTTTCAAATACTTACATGCTTTAATTGGAACATATCAGCAAAAATCATTTGATTCTCACCCTGGAATTCTTAGGTCTTTTTTGACTTTTTAAAAAAATTTTGTTCAAGCAACCTTGGGTCAAATATTGCCTAAGGGTGCCTGAGTTCAAACCCCAAATCCCTCAGATTCCCAGGCAGATGCTATGACCCATTCTGAAACCCAGTGGGCTAACACTCCATTAGGTCTTACAAAAAGCTTGGACCTGTCATTCGTATTTTACAGATGACATCAAGCAAATCCTGGCCTTCCTAACTTGCATTGAAATCCATGAAAAGTCTAGTGAATATTTGGAGAACAGATCAAAGCTCTATGGGATGAAAATAGTGTAAAGCTCTAAAAACTGATAATACCAGGGTTGGCTTTACTATCATCTAATTGCTGGATGGTTCTTCAGGGTCCCCATGAGACCCCAATTTTGTAGTTTTGGATGTAGTCTAAATTTCCGTTAGTTGAGAATCGTATTTCTATGCTTTTATTGTACTGTGATACAATATTTTATGACATTTAAAGCAAATGTTCTTTCAATAAGCAATCACATGTGCTTTGATGATTTACTTTGGAATGAGCAGAAAAACTTAGATAAGTGTGTCTTAACTATCGAACAAGACGTCATTTGTTATGTTAAGGCAGCTCAAGCAGAAAATACGAAACTTCCAGTTGATGGTTTCCAAATCAGTCAGATTAGCATATTTCATCAAGCATATTTGCACATCGAGCGTTATTGAAGGAGATTCAAATCAATTGAATAAAGTAATTTAAATTCAATCATGAAATTAAATTGAAAAATGGCATCAATTCCAGCAAATCCAAAAACATGATTTTTAGGAAACTGCTTTCATTTTTGATTTAGCTATTTTAAATGTCAAAAAGGACCCAACTTATAATCTCAGGTTCTAGCCCTTTTTAAAGTGAGCACTTGCTATCAGAGTCTGAATTGTAATAATAATAATCTTGTGCAGTATATAGACTCATCCGGTGTTACAGCGCAATCAACACCTTTATAAGAGTCCCGCCATTGAAGTCTATGGTCACTGCAGATTACTATGACCCTGACTGAGAGTGACTGGTTGATTTTTTGAGAATAAAACCTGGACAAAGCTGTGTGCTGAGCAAACGTATCTGAAGACACACTAAAAGGAAAATTGAAAGAATAATTCATTTCACTTGTTGAAGTTGGTACAATTCCCACATCTCAATCAACTCCCAAAAAGCAAAGATCGAACAGGTTGAGATCAAGCTAGCAAGCTTGGAAATGGATTTCAGAAATCAGAAGGAAGGACCAAGAAATAACTGGAACCCTTGGAGATTTCTCGTACTATCAAATGGAATAGGCTTTTTTCCCATGGCTTGCCTAGTCAAAAAGCAAAAGCCCCGATGCCTACCTGAGAGGACATCCGATACCGATGCTGATGACCCTGACCCAATGCAAACCTAATGTCGACCCTGACGCCAACCTCGACCACGACCCCAACGCTGATCCCAAAACAGACCCAAACTCTGCAAGGCATGCTTAGCCCCCCACCTTTTAACCAAAAGGGTACTTATTGGTTACCTAACCTAACCTGCCCAACCAACCCCCCAAATCATGTTTTCCCTCATCTATCCTCAACAACCCCCCTTTTAACCAAAAGGGCATAAATTGCTAAACTAAACTAACCTACCCCCCTACCCCCCAAAGCATGTTTCCTGTGGTTTAGTTTAAATAAATATTAGTTTAGTAAATACTTCTGACTGAAATCAGTTGGCCTAAAAATTTACTTATTGGATTAAAATACAATTAAAATTTTCAATGTTAACTGATATTTTACTTATACATCATGTAAAATTCGACTCAAGAGACATTATTCAATTGCCTTCAAATGATATTTGCTAATTTCCACTCTGGACGTTCCTAAAAAGAACTTTAATCCATCAAAATTTTATAAACTATTTTTCAATTAATAGAATTGGTGCTATGACAACAAATTAAAAAATATCGCAGCAACTTTAAGGTCAACATGGTTTCCCTTTTGGAAATTCTTATTTTTTTTAAAAAGAATTATTGAAGAATTTCAATCAGAGACCAAGTTTTTTTGTAAAAGCATTATGAAGGTTTTTTTTGTGGGGACAGAATTTTCTCGAATTTAGAAAAAGGATGGCCTGCCGGGCATCTCTTAAGAAAAAGTTATCAGATGTTTCTGAATTGCTGTTAATTAAAAGCAAAATGGTTTCTGTGAGAGAGCTTTTCGGTGAGAAGAGAATCTAAAAAAAAAGCACGTCATGCGAAGGTCCAAACTGATCTTTTGATGAGTATTCCACATGTGACCACATGCTGTCAAAACCCATTCAGATGGACATGGATTACGTTTTGTGAGCCTGGAAAAAAACATTCTTCTAAGTTTTCTTTTAAAGCAGAACAGATGACCAATCTAACTTCTAAAATTTTGGATGATTAATAATATCAAGTGAATTAACTTGTATCAAATCTTTTTGACAGTTTTGTCATTTTGCTTGCCTCCACATTTGTCGATCAAATGCTCTTGCCAAGTAGACAGAGGCCCCCAGTTTTATGTCTGGAACTTTTGCACCAACAGCAACTTTTATTCAAAGAAAACTCTTATTTGAGTTTTCTTTGAATAATCTAGAAAACAACCTTTCAGGTTCAGTCTAATCAAATTCTTTGACCCCCTTGATTTGTTTTACAATATGATTATCTCAGTCAAAATTGATTGTTGTACAGAAACTTGATCAGAATAACCTTTTGTACATTCATCATTTAAAAAATATCAAGTGACTGACAATCACAACTTTCAGTTGTTGTAAATTCTACATTATCATCATTAAAGTTGTTGAAAATTATGGAATAATCGGTTTCTTAACAATTGATCAATACAATTACTTGTCAATAGCAAGAAAGGCCCCAAATAATGAATAATGTCATTCATGATATAGAAATTATTTTCAATTACCTTTAGTTTCTTGGGTGACTGTGGCATTTGTGACATTTTGTTTCTCTAAGTTTTTTTGTTTAGCTTTTTTATTGACTTGTGGTTTCTTTTTGAGCCAGCAAACTTTTGTGAAAGCTACTTGAAAATGAAAACTGGAACAACTCCACTTAAACTAAATTAGATCAATAAATCAAGCATTAAATAGTGAAAGAAGTTGAATCAATTTTTGAAATAAAGTCTACTAAGATAATAATTGTAGTACTCTAACTGCAATGGCAAAATCATTTTTCAAAGGACTATTTGTAGAGACAAATTAAGAAGATTTGATTACAAACAAATTACTGGAATGGAACAGACCCTGGACAGATGTTGGATGGAAAGCTTATCGCAAATGTCGGGCTTTTTGGTTTTTTTTGGAATGAAAAAATATTCTTTTCAGGCACATAATCTTCTCTTGTTGCATGACTTACCAGCAACATTCATGCTTAAACTGAATTTTCACACCTTACTTTGGCTTTTATTGTCTTCATTCAGTTTAAAAAAATCAAAAGAAGAAAGCAGGCAGGATTTTTGTGCCAACAGGGAGCAAAAGTGATTTCTTCCACTTATTCTCTTAAAGTGCAAAATAGATTCAATGTAAGTCAATAAATATTTTATTTTAGAGAAAAAAATCAGGCTATTAAGAGTTTTTCTTAGAAAATACAGAAGTTTGGTAAACTCTGAAAAGTGCTCATGAAAGTATTAATGATTCTTTGAGCAGTTAAATGGGCTTTCATTCTGCAGCAGTGATATAATAAACAGAAAGATCAGATTCACAGTTAAACATTTTGTTGCAATTTTCATTAAATGCATGTTTTTTCTCACCTAAATTAGGATGGATCTTTATCCCACTGTTTGATTTAAAATGGACGTTTTCCCAGATAATTGATATGATTGTTTATAAGTTTAAAAGGGGCTTAAGATCTGCTCTGGGAACAAACTACTTAGGGTGTTTTTATTAATCCTCAGCCAGTACAGCAATCCTATTAAAATTATTTATTGTAGCCAGTAGGACTCTTTAAAAGGCACTATCTTGCATTAATCTGAAAAGTTTCTTTACAGTTTTCCTTTCTTAAACAATTGAGTCTTTTTTGTCTAGCGTGGTTTGAATTTTCTCATTCTAAATTGTTCAAGATCTTCTAAAATCAACATTTCAAGTTTTTTATTAGGGAAAATGTCAGTTCGTCTAATGACGATTTGCCTAACGTCATTTTGCCTACGATGGTTAGCCTGCAATGACTGTTCGCCTAATGGAAACATCACCTCGCAGGGTTAGGTAGGGGGAACATGCTTTGGGGAGTTGGTTGGGTCAGGTCAGGTTAGCAATAAATAATTAGGCAAACAGACATTAGGCAAAATGGCAATAGGTGAATCGACTGTTAGGCCAACCATTGTAGGCAAAATGTCTGTTATACAAAAGATCATTAGATGAATCGACATGATATCTTTTCATTATCGCAAAGAATTAGTTAAATGAATAATATAAGTTAGATTGATTACCTTTCATTTATCACAAAAACAGATGTCAATCTTAGACTTCGTTGATGTTCAAGTAAACATAATCAGGGTGTTTTTTTCATGAAGGAAGTTCTTTCCCATCCTTGATGCTAATTTTGGACAAAGAGTTCTAATTAGAGAGGAAAAATCAATTTTTATTTCTCTTATTGTCAAGTTCCAAAAACAAAAAAAAAACAAATATCGAGTTTGCTGGTTGATTGCTTCTTAGTTAACACTTAAGAAAATACTTTCTAACAACCAATAATAATTGTGTAATCATACCTACATGAGTGACCATGCCTTCTTTTGGGATCTTCAAAGATATATTTTTGAGTCAATCAACTCTAAAAAGTTGAAGAATATGTTGTACTCTTGTGTAAACTGAGACAATATTTCAGTGAAGTTTATTGTGGATATTTGATAACTGTTGTGTTATTTTAACAGCACCCACGTTTTCCTTTTGACAGGGCTTTCAACCACTTATTATCGACATTCTATAAAAACCAAATGATACTTGAAAAATGTTAGCATTATAAGGAGGAAAATATTGCTTTTATCACCATTCAACATTACAACTTTTCCAAATGGAACCTTTCAAACAAATTAATTTATTTGATTGGTTTGTTGTAAAAAGTTCTATCCAGTAGGATGAAAGTAAAAATTCCAAACATAATTTATAACCCCGAAAATATTTTTAATATCAAAAAGTGAAAGCAATTGACTCTCTGACAGAGTGCAAACAGATCTTTTGGTCTTCTTTTATCTCCTTTTTTTATATCAATAACCCCACTTTCCTTGTTTCTTCACTTTGGTGTTGAAGAAATGGAGTGCAAAAGTGGGTGGTAAAATGCCAAATCAAAGAATACTTAATGCCAAAATAACAACTTTAAAAAATTAAGGTCCCATTTTTTGTTAGACATTTAAAGAGCAAAGAACTTGACAATTGCTTAAGCATGAAAAACTAGATCTCTATTCTAAGAAATATGATCATGATTTTTAATCCTCTCACAAAGAGCAGATTATTCCTAGAATCGGTCTTTCTGAAAATCTTGTAGCCATTCCAAAAAAAATTGTTTGCCAGAAGATCCTGTTTTGATTTTGTTCCATGATTAAAGATCTTGAGATTCCTGGCTTGAGAACCATTACGATATCTCGGAAACTGTTGGCACAACAGCTACGGAATCTACATTCTTTTCCTGAATAAAAATCATCTTCTAACTTTTTACTTTTTTTAATCTCAAACTGTGAAATACTTTCTTTACCACCTATTGGGAAAATGCATATTTAATCTAATTGAGCAGGCTTAATGCTGCATTATTCGAATGCATATAACAAACCGTGTTAACAGTTTGAACATGGCAGAAATTTAGTTTCAAACCTTTTTCATTCAAATCTGGTTTTCTAAAAGATCATTTTTTATGACGTTCTTTTACAGCCAAGGAAAGGCCACAAAGGGCTCCTGGAAAATATCTAATCTTCTTTGCAAAACACGGCCTTTAAAATTTGAGGCCATCTTCAATAGGGCCTTTTGATGGTGTGCATAAAAAATGCCTGATCAAAAGGTTGAGTATTCTACCAAGTCATTTTACAGAAACGCTCAATTTTTTGTCAAGAATTCATCTAAGCTGTTTTGTTTCATTGCAATTTGTCGATTGAGATGTCCCTTGATAATTCATGGCCACTACAATCAACTTGGTGCAACCAAATCGATATTCGTTGGTTGGTAGCATCTCAATTATTTTCGAGGCTGGCCATGTTTGTTGCAGAGGATGTTATTTCTAGAGACTTTGATTGTACAGAGTAATACTTTTTATGACAACATAAAAAGTCTGTCACCAACTGAAAAAATTGTTTTGGGTTCTGTGAGAGTGTGGAGGTAATAAGAGATAAAAATAAAGCACAAGCTGTGGACAGAAATCAAGAACCTATACTTTGAAGTAATGATCTATGAAATAGTCTTCTTAGGCATATTTAATTAGTTCAAGCAAATAAGGCACCTACGTTGATACTACCTTTGTTTTTCTACAAATCTGAACTATGCCTTACCTTTAATAGGACAGCCATCCCATGAATATACACTCTAGAACTGATTCTTATCTTGATTGGGAAGGTCATAACTGTGTCTAATTCTTGCACTCTTGGACTCTCCGAGGCCACTCATTAAGTTGTAAAATAGCATAAGGCTGAAAAAATGAAATATTGATCAGCTTGGATAATCCCAAAGGTCAAACAGAAAGTGGATCTGACACTCAACTGCAATAAAGAGTTAAGGTTGTTTGAAAAGTGCTTTTTCTCAATTACAGGCAACCTTAATTGCTTACCTGCTAACAACATTCTTGGCAGTTAATGTCCCCTAACAAAAATTTAGGAGTTCTGGGCTTTTTTACCTTTACCTTAATAGTGTAACTCTATGAAAAGAGCAGGATAGATTATCTATCAAGATCTGGAAGAGAAGCAAATAAGGTATTCAAGTTAGGACCTTTCAAGGCCATTAAAAGAGGCTGAACTATTTTATTGATGGAAAACACTCTCTCTGTGTATACCAAATAAATGGCAGTTGTAAGAAAGAGAAAAATATAACCTTTTCTTATCAGTCCTGGAGACAAAATGACATTTAAAGAACTTATGGAGATTGACATAATCTTTTTTTGCCAAGAATGGAAAAAAATGAAATGATTTAAAACTGCATACTAGAAGAATACCTTCTTGACTTTATCTTCAATGCTGTTAGCCCAAGAATTTAGGTGCCTTGATGTCAGTTTTACAAATCTAGGCCCTTTAATTGTAAGCTTATTTTTCAAGCCATTTGAGCTGCTCCATTTTATACATTTTATTGCTTGTTTTCAAGTCGTTAAGCTTGAAAGGCAAGAAGAAGAGATTAATTGATATCCACATAAAAGCCTGCAAGAAAATTTGAAAGCACTATTTTTGTCTGTTGCTACTTTAAATTAAACCTGATTGACTAAAAACAAAATTGTTTTTAACAAATGAAAGGAATTCCAATCATCTTAGCGTTTCTCAGGGGGAAAAGAATGTTTTCAGCTTTGCTAAACTTTTTTATGCTGGCGATATTAAAATCAGGATTTAAAGTACGTTTTTCCATCCAAAAATGTTTAGTTTTCTTCTTTAAAATTTCTTTCATGTTTTTTGCTCCCCAAGATAAACTAGTTTGAGACGTTTTTTATCGGCTTTAAATAATTCAAAAAACATTTGCAATGATAAATATTCTAGACTCTCTGTTCACTTTTTGTAGTCAAAAAGATGGCTTTTATCCCCTGTGGCCTCATTTTTTCTTTAATAAATAAATGATGTCATGACCAATATTGCAGGTACCGTGAGAAGCTTAAGGTCCATGCTCTTCGTGTAATGGCAGTTGTTGAGAAAACAATGCACAGAGTTGACAATGAGGTCAAAGCGGGACAGGTAGAAACATTTCTATTTTATTCAAGGAAAAAATTATTCTTTCTCTCATTTGCATTTGTAGATCTTGTTACCCTACGGTAGACGTCATAGAAATTATGGAGTCACTCCCGAAATGTTGGATGTAATGAGCCTTAGTTTTATCATAGCTATTCGCAAGGTGGGTTTTTATTCATTAAGGAAACTAATAAGCTTTTTACACAATAGTAAATCTTGTGCGGAAGAAATGTGATAGAGGTTAAAGCCACCTGACTAAAAATTAAGATCTTAGGTTGTGGGTTCAATCATTCTCTGGCCACGACAGTAATTTTTTAACTCTTGCAAAAAAATTGACACAGATTTTTGACCATGTGTTGCTTAAAGACTTTAAGAGCACTTTAACATTGCCAAAAATGGAATGTAAAAAACAGTTTCCCAGCCACCAAAGAAAAGTGAAAAAAAATCAAACTTATTTCCTCTGATGAACAAACAATGATAATCATTATTTATTGGTAGCTCTGTTATTAATTTACACAGAGCTTTCATCATCATTATTTATCTAGATGTCCAATTCTGTGCCTCTGGTAATGGAAAGCATTTTTTCTTACTTGGCTTTACCAATAATTCAGACTGCAGTGGTGATTTGGTTGTGAAAAATGAGCTTGAGTTTTCCTTATATTTCCAAACAAAAACTTTTTAGTGTAATCTAATTATCTAAATAAAAGAATAGAATAGAATTGTTTGTTTCTTTTGGCATTAATACAAATGCATTATTAGGAAACACAATACTAGAATATCAATATAATGAAAAGGGCAAGCCTGAAGACTCTTAATTCCAAGTTTGCTTTATAATCCAGATATATTTAATCTGAATAAAAAATTTCTTGCAATCATTTTCAGCACATGGTATTTTGCTGATGTATCTTTTGGGGAAAGTTAAAGATTTGACTTTAAAGATAAGTTTGATTACTTGAGGAGGCTTTCTGCTTTCTGTCATTTTCTGTCAAGCTTTACAGATATAAGGGCAACCTTGAAATTTTCTGGTGTGCCACGCAGGGTATTGGCAGCTTTCCAATAAGGATATTCTTGGATTTGGATCTCGAGATAAAAACAATTTGTAACTTTATCTTGTTTTCTGTCTCTTTTTCAGTTGGAACCGTGAGAATGAGGATGCCTGGCATGCCATTTTCAAATTCATTACATTCTTTTTAAAGCTTGGCTACGGTGGCATCGAACTTATTGAAAAGGAACATCTCAGGTTAACTGAAGAAAAATTTGAAAAGCAAAATCTGAACGAAGAGAATTGAAACAAGTGATGATCTGCAATTCCATATTTTCCCTTACTATCTTGTTCCATCTTTGTACAATTATACTTTTAAGCATTTAAAGCAAAGATTGCAAACAAAATTTGATTTTTTTGTTCAAAATGAAAAGAAAGAATGAACTTTTTAATCATGACTTTGAATAAAGTACAAAGAAAACGTATTACCAAATACAATACACAAAACTAATCTTCATTGTGTTTTTCTAAATTTAAAGAAATCATTTCCTCCAAAGCAGTGGCCTCTGAAGTGCAGAAGTCTCCAAATGGCCCCCCTCCATCTCACCCTTAAGACGCTATATGATACTTCTTTCTTTCCAAATACCAATAACAAAACATGAAGAACTTTTTAATTTCCTAGTTATCAGTGAAAGATTTCATTTTGGCTATTGCAACTATAGGTTTTATTAAAAGCTTTCCTAAAGAGAAAATTCATGATGTTTTGAATTCAAAATGGTAATATATTATTCTAAAAGGTCTCTCTATATATAAAGGTAGGTTTTAGATGTGTTGTGTTTATATTTCAATAAGTCTCCTCTACTTCTTCCTCCTTTTGAGCTTCATTTTCATCCGGTTCTTTCACCATTGCCAACAAAATTTCCAATTTTTTAGTCTCAAATGCAAGAATTTTTTTAGGATCTTTGCTGAAAACAGCATTTTTCATGTCCTTGCTGTGGCGACGAAGATTCGGAGACAGTTTTAAGCATTGAATGGATCCCCTGGAGTTGATGTGGTTTTTTTAAATTATTTGTTAAGAAAATCTTTAGATTAATCAACTGGCTACTACTTTAAGTATTAAATAATTAAAATAGAAAGACCTGCTGTCTCCGACAATGATGATCGGATGGTGGGGATTGAAGGCGATGTGATTTAACCTTGCACGCTTTCTGGGAACTACCTTTAAATTGAAAAGTTGATGCGGATCAAATTCTGTTATTTTCTTATTGGCTCACACAAAATTATTTTGCCTGTTGTAAACATATTGGGTGATATTTGTCGATGTGTAGATCATAAACATGGACTTTTCCGTCGACAGTGACAGCAGCAAACACAGTGCTAGAATAGGGTGCCCATGCAACATCCCCAACTTGAGAGTTCAAGTCAAACATGAAGAGGGGCTTACTATTTTATATAAAAAAGGTTTTATTTCACAAATGATGATAATGCTTCAAACAAAATGAAAACCTAGAATTTTGATCCCAAATTTTTATCATCCACTCTGCAGCACATGAGATGAATATGGATGGGACAAAAGTATTCCAATGAATGTTATAAATTGGGGTGTTGTGTGCAGGGTACATCTGAAGAAACCTGTAGGTTAAAATTATTACAGATGATTCTTGTTTTACAGAGTTTCTTGTCTCTTAATATACTTTGAGCTATATTCTGTTGTGCATTTGTAAATGAGACCCTCATCAGTTCCAACAAGAAAAATTGTTTCATCATTTGGGTTGAAAGCAATACAACGTCCGCCATCTAAATTTGTTCAAACTACTTTGTAAAAACTATCTATTGTTGAGGAACTTTCTTCAACATACCTTTCAAAGAAACTTTTGCTGATTCTGCAGAGAAATTTTTCAAGACCTTTGAGAAACTAATGTTTAGCGTATCATTGAACCATAAAGCTGTTTTCACAATTGTCCAGTTTGTAACTCTTCCATCACCAGAAACTGAGTAAAATGAAAGGTATCCATCCAGATTATCTTTGGTCCATTTGATCTAATATTTGGATGTACTTCCAGTTTAGTCATGATTCATTGATAAGGGATTCTGATTGATTTTACCTGCCACACAATGTCTTGATGTTTGCCATTCTTTGCACTTGAAATGTATGTTGGTTTGTTTGTATTTTTCTGCAGATTATAGACAGCCACATTTCCATCAGCCAAACCTGCAGCTAACATGTGAGGATGGTTAGGATGAATGTCCACAGCTGTTACCCCTTAAAAAAGATTCAAATTTTCCTCTAATCATGTTGAAAAAACCATTATTGAATTCTGGTTTTTGATACCAGAATTGGCAGGGCACAAATACTCCGGATAAGATGGATTTTTCAATGAAAAAACGCAAACAACACCCGGTAAAAGCAAAGTTGTCTCATGCTGGTAAAAGTTGTCTGAAATTCAAAGATTAAGTTTCTGTATCAATCAATATTTTGCAATCTTTTCATTGACTAACATGAACCAAATCCAGCTGCAAACAAGTCCTTGTAAGCTGTATTCCAACGAAGGCTTGTTATTTCAAGGCTCTTGGCTCTTTCAAAATTGAAGGTCCAAAGAGGTAGGAGGGTACCCTCGACGTCACGGAACTCATCTGATGCATCCTCCCAAAATCTGTAATCTACAATTCAAAATTGAATTGCAATTGTA
>Ga0194133_10008933_pt1 | contig 11592 bp, 4 predicted proteins | sample TA2KigOf40mmetaG_FD_155448 | JGI IMG/M metagenome (GOLD analysis project Ga0194133, IMG submission 155448) | Freshwater microbial communities from Lake Tanganyika, Tanzania - TA2015055 Kigoma Offshore 40m | ecosystem: Environmental > Aquatic > Freshwater > Lake | place: Tanzania: Lake Tanganyika...
ACCCCATCTTGTATTGTTCCCCTGTTTGGTCTGTTCTACTGCGGTTTTGACACGTTCATCAAATGATTGTTTGTCTTCCCCAAATGCAAAACGGGCAATATCGTAAACTCCGCCATCAACTTTTAGTTTATGTTGTTCAAACATGGCGACATTGTGTTCAGCATGTGTCCATTCATGGTTACTCACATACATTCCCCAAAATTTATCGATTTCCGATTGTGGAACTTTTTGTTCTCTCATTCGCTCTACGACTGCATCGCCCCACCCTTCGAAAAGCCGACCCCCACCGCTTTGTGGGGCAGATTTTATGGATTTGTTAAAAAGAATCGCATGGCTTACAAAAAATTGATTGCTGTCATCAAATAACCCAACTGCGCAAACTGCAGATGCATCTTTAATGTCTGGATTGTTTTCGTCAATAAATCCGATTTCGGATATTGTTTCCGAAATTCGCTTGTCTTGACCGAGATGCAACAATGTAACAGCCCGAGCAAAGTTGAGTTCTGAAGAAAAAGTTTTATCTTCATCGTCAAATAAATCAAATGATTTAAGTCTTGGAAAGGTTTTTTCAAATGCTTTTCTCGCATTTTCGACATTTCGCAAATCACCAAATTTTTTTTCTAAATCAGATTTTTGTTTCTCAAAATTTTTTAAATACAACGAGCCAGCATGTTCAAGTATCCGTGTTGCAACTACGGGGATAATGTCCTCTCCGCCAACAATTCCACCAGTGGTAAAACCATCCCCATCACCATCCACGTGTTCTCCATTGGGTTTGACTCCTATCGGTGTGCCAAGAATTTTCTTTTTAAACCCTGAACCTTGTCGTCTTGGGTTATTTCTAGGGCTGTTATCTCCTCGAATACCCGTAACACGGTTGTAATCAGAAACATTAGAGCAAGGCAACCAAACAAGTTTTCCGTCACTCGCCGTATATCGGCGAATACCGATACATCCGAGATTGCGTGCACGCACACGAGCAGAATCGGGGTTGCTGAAAGTATCGGGGTCGGTTGAACGACTAACAAAGTTGACAAAACCCTTTTTTTCCACATCATCGTCAATGTTTTTCCCCGAAAAAGAACCAGTCACAAGTCCGCCGCCCGCTAAGGTTTCGATACCCGTAATAGGTTTTTCGTTGAGTTTTTCCCAAGCCCTACGAGGTTTGTGGTCGCAAGGCGTGTAATACCTTTTACCGTCAAGCACCACGGTACGGACACTCCCACAGCCGTTAATTTTGGAGATGTTTTCAGCATCGGCGCGATTTTCGTAATACGCACTTGATTTGCTTTCCAAACGCCCGACCCTGTGCCCTATTTCTGAACCAACCTCAAATCGGTGTTGAGCAGAAATTTTGTAGTATTCGTTTTTGCTTTTACGGATAGCAACAAATTCGTCATGAGAATTACAGGGCATCCAGCCACCATCATCATGTTGGTGTGCCCCTTGGCATCCCAACTGTCGGGCGACACGGAGCGCCTGTTCTCGGGTTACTTTTTGTTTCTCCGCTTTCGCGGAGAACGATACTGATTCCACGGTTTACGCCTTTTTGCGTTTAGATTTAGGCTTCTCTTCTGCTTCTACGGCGTCAACCGGAACGGCACCGGCGAACATTTTGTAGAATTCATCAATTTTCCCTTGATTTTCGGTCAAATAGTAAACCATTGAATTGAGGGCATCTGGTTGGTCGGGGTTTTCGTCAGAGTAATGGAACGCAACCGTCATGATTCGACGGCGGGTTTCTTGGTCTTTTACTTTTTCAAAAAAAGACATCATTATTTCGTTGCGAGATTTTTCGTCTAGTGGTTTCATTGTGGTGCAACCGCCGTTCCTCTGAGCCGTGTTCTTCTAGGTGTAGATGCTACCGGTTTTGCGACGGCTCCGCCCCTTCTTCGTTGACCAACTCTTTGGTCGGCGAACGACAGCACTCCAGAACCTAGTCCTGCGTTATTCTTGAACCATTCTTTAATTTGTTCTTCTCGTGCATTAGCAGCAGAATTTCTTCCACCACGAACAGAACTCGATGATGCCAAAGCAAAAATAAATTCTTGGTGAGTACCGGGAGGTCTTTTCTCAATAAGATATTTTACCTTCCAATATTCTTCTACGTTGGAAATCAAACCACCAGGACCAAATTTTTCAAATTTGGCAAGTTCACGGCTGAACGGACTTGTTGGTGCGCTTCCGCTAATATAGCCAACTCTTGCCCAAACAAAAGGTCCGTCGCTTGCTGTACCGACCGATGCTTTTGTAATCCCTATTTTATTCAACCAATAAAAGGCGTGTTGGTTATATATTGTGGCTATACCAGCACCTTTATCTGGTTCGCTACTAATACTAAGTGATTGGTTATAAACCGTTGCGTTAGACATATCAACCGACCGCGATGAATAACCAATGTCGCTTCTAACAACTGTTCCATCTTCGGTGACTTCATCAAATTTTAGATTAACTGAAAAATTTCGTCCATTACTGTCGATATTTGTTACTCTTGATTGATAATATTTACCGTTTGCACCTTTGAATTTTTTAAGAGTATATGCTTGTTTAATGTATTCTTTTTTTTCAGCAGCAGTTAAACTTCTCCATAGAGTGGGAGTCATATCCTGATATGGTTCGTTGCCCCCCCAAGTTTCATCAAGATAATTGTTGAGAATATCTTGTCTTTTATTTATAGCGGCGTCAATATTTCTTTGCAAAGCAGTAGCAATATTTCCTAATCCTTCTCGTTTTTGTTGCATTTCTGAAGCGTTAGGGTCGAAATATTTTGTAGCGTTAGGGTTTGTCGCTCTTTCGATGAGGGCAGAGTCAGCATCCCAGTTATCAACAGTTTGTTTCAAGCCAGTTGCTTGCTGAATTAATTGTTTGATTTCTGAGTCGCGATTCGGGTTTGCAAAGTCATTTGGGTTTCTTGTAATAGCGACTAGTCTTTCTTGCGCTTCCTGTAACCTTTGTTGAGCCTCTTCTTTTGAGTTAAAAACCACACCAGTGTTTCGTGCTCTAAATTTCATCTCTTCTCTATGGTCTCTGCGTGAAAGTTCGGAAAGTTTTCGAACTGCGGCTACCTCCGCAGAGACCAAGGCATTAGCCGCATTTCTCCTTATTAAATCCCATCTCTGTTGAGCCTGCGCACGCCTCACAGCAACAGTCTCTTGGGCAATCGCCGCTTTTGCGGCATCTTCAACTGCTTGACTGATGGCGTCCATACCATTATTCACTCGTGGGGCATTTTTGACTTGCTCAAAGTTGATTGGTCGAGGTGGGGTGGGAGGGGGAGGAGGAGCAGGAATTTGTACTGGTTCATTCAACTCAGATGCTCTTCTTTGTGCATTTTGCACTCTAAAGTCTGCAAGTTTGGCTTTGTATACTTCTGTCAAGATTTCTTGAACAAGTGTTCTCCTATCCGCGGGGGTGCCTCGGAAAGTAGCAAGTTCTGAATTTTTTCGCTGAAGCCTTTCTAAGGATTCTCTTTTTGCAACGGTTTGCTCGTTAATGATTGATTGAAGTCCACCACGGTTTACATTGTTTACCGCACGGATTCTGCTTGCTTTTTCTTCATTAAACTCTCGTTCTTTGCGAACAACGAATTCTTTAAGATTGCGAGCATTATTTTCTGTACCTGCCACCCCATCAACAAAGGCTTTCAAATTTCTTTCATCAAATTGACTATCATTAAGTGGACTATTGGGATTCAAATTTAAGGCGTTTTGTATCCGCGCATTCATTCCTATAGCGTCAAACGGGGGTATTTCTGGTTGAAGTCTGCCTTCTCGTTGCGCAACGGTTGGGGGCTCATTCCTTGCACCGTCGGGGATAATTGAGCCATTATTTGGATTGGGAATATTAAGCAATCGTGCCCGTCTTGACCGCATTAATTGCAATTCGATGCCTTGTTCTTTAGCCGTTTGAAATTGCAGTAATGCGGCTCTCATTTTAGATTGACGCTCTCGCGGGTCTGCTGTTATGGACGCAGATTCCATGTTTCGCTGAGCATCTTGCATTATTCTGCTAATGTCGCTAAGTTTATTTTGTTCGTAACTTTCGAACGTTTCGTCGTTTCTTAAGTTGTCTTCATTTCTGTTGTTGACCCAATCATTTATGCTTGCGAATTCTGTTGTTCGCAATGCTGCAAATGAATCTCGGTTGAACCTCAAAAGTTCGTCACGCAAAAGAACTTGTTCTCGTCCGGGGAAAGACGTTTCAATTAAGTCCGATAGTCTGCGTTCGTCTAAATATTGCGCCTGCTGTACTAAACCGTCATAAATGCTTTGGGGTCGCACCACCACCCAGACATCCCTGAATCGTGATGCAACAGCCGCTATGTCTCGGTTTACTGCCCCTGCGGCGTTTGCTTCGGGGGCGTTTGCTTCGGGGGCGTTTGCTTCGGGGGCGTTTGGTGCCCGTTCTGCACGCAATTCATCTCGTCTTACTTTCCCATAACGCAATCCCAAAAACTGTTCACGCATACGGCCGTATTCTTCAATAATGTCCGACATGGCAATTCGGCGTGCCACCCCCTCACGGTTGCCTACGGCATCAAAATAAGGGTTGTCTGCTATTTGTCTCAATCGTTGACGGTTTGCTTCCTTCCAATTAGCCCACTCCGCGTCATCAAGAAGCCGGTCTGCATTTAGGTCATTAATTTGTTCCTGTGCACGTCGTCTTTGTGCTTCTGGCACAATAGACGCGTCTCTTAATCTCTGTTGCATTCGCTCTTCTTCTTGTGGATTATCTCTAAAAGCCTCAAAAACAAGTCTCGTCATCTTTTCGTCAAGACTTGCTAAATCATCCCCCCATCTGCTTTCGTCATTAAAGTCAGCACCACGCAATTGATTTAATACTTGATTTTTTGCTGCTGTCACTTTATTTTGGTTGACTGCTGTTTGCGTTCTGGCTGGTCTTTGTGGTTGAACTTCGACCGCCGGCGCTTCTGCTTCAGGGCGTCGAGCCGCTGTTTGTTCCGCACGCTGTTCGGATGCTCGGCGACGGCGTGGTCTTGCAGGTCGTGCGGGCGCTGGCGCAGGTGCGGGCGCTGGCGCAGGTGCGGGCGCTGGCGCAGGTGCGGGTGCATCTTCATCGGTTCTTAATGCGCCGGGTTGCTCAATTTCCCTATTCATTCTTCGTCGTTCTGAATCACGAAGATTCCCACCCCTTTGGGGTCTTGCGGGTTGGCGACGGTTGTTTAGTCGTTGCCTACGACGGATTTCTTTCATTACCTGTTTGTAATCTTCGCTGTCTTTATAGTTAGGGTCTTGACGCATCTCGTCCAACATGTCTTGCAAAACTGCGTCTGACTCATTTTCTAGAAGATTTATTCGGCGCCTACCAGCATCTGCTTCTCTTTGCGGTCTGCGGGCAGGTGCTTCATCGGTTCTTGGTGCGCCGGGTTCTTCTATTTCTCGCCGAACTCTTCTTCTTTCCGAGTCACGCAAACCAGCATCTCGTCTATCTTCGAGACGAGCAGTAGTAGCACCTCTTCTGCGTGCCCTAGGACGAGCAGGAGCGGCAGGTACTTCTACGGGTTTGGGTGTTGGGCGCCTTCTCTGCCCTTGCGGTCTGACTGTTGTTTGAGGAATTTGCGGTCTTTGTCTTGATGTCGGAGCAATTTGTGGTGTACCTTCTCCGCCTTCAAGTCTTTCCGCCACACTTCTAAAACCTTGTTCAATTCTGCCCGGACGTTCTTGGTTTTGAAGCCGCTCAATCATTCGCTGGTTGCGTCGCTCAACTCTACGGTTTCGTTTACGGTCATCAACATTTTCAAGTCGTTCACCGATGTTTGAGATTGCGTTCGCAATTCTTCGGGCTACCCCCCAACCGCAGTTACGACCAAAACGGTCGGTGATTTGACCGCCGTAGCGTGTTCCAACAGGACATCTCCACCCACCCCGACGGTTTGTTCCCGGAATAGAAAGACCTGGGTCCCATAGTGCTCGGATTCTTTTTACTTCGTAGTTGAAAGTTGTTTTTTGTTGTTCACCAATGAACGCCAATGTTTTGTAGACGATGACATTGTTGAATTCTTTTTCAGAAAACACGTAAATAGGGGCATCGGACACAGACATAACTGGAAGAAATTTTGTTTCACTTGTTTCAAATGCGGTTTTTGTTCCGCTTTCTATTGCGGAGGCTACCGCCGATTCTGGCATCGGACCTTGTACTGTCATGCCCGCATCAAGAGATGCGTCAAGTTCTGCTTTTGTTATTGCCGATTCTTTGTATTCGTCCGAAAAAGCCTTGGCAAGATTTTTCGCGTCATCAGATAGCGGTTTAAAGGTGCTTCCTTCTGTGGATGACGAGATAAGCATGAATGGTTTACCATCTCGTGTTTTGACAACGAATGCGGTTTTCATCAAGGTCTTTCTTCTTTATGCACCCTTTAGGCAGGGGAGAGAATACCTTAAAATGGTATCACTATTCAGTTATGGTCAATAATAGTAGTAAAGAATTATTTTAATTTCGCTAATTCTTTCTGAGCATTTTTTAATGCTTCATCACTGAAGGCAAAAGGCGGTTCTTCAAAAACAAAATCTTGAGCGGAATCGTACCAATAGAGGACGGGGTCAGCATCGTCGCCAGCATCACTAAGCAAGTCGGCGAATGGAGTCACATCCCTACTCGATTTTGCGTATTCCCGAATTGCTGTGGCAATTGGTGAATCACCATAAACATAAAATTTTTCACCGTCGCAGGCAAGGATGAATTTATAGGTTTTATTTAACCAGATTGATTTTTTCATAAAACCCTCGTTTTCACGCTCTGACCGGTCGGGTTATTTTAGCGATAACTTTGTCAACAAATGCATCTGATTCAATTAGTCCGATACGGGCAAGAACTTTTGCGGCTCGTTCGGGGACGGACGTGACTCGGGTTCCCCAAGTCCCACGACCTTGCATCGCTTGCGCCGCAAATCTTCTGTCAAGCGCCGCAACTGTTCCGTCGTCGTATGCGCTTCGTATACCGTTAGCCCAATTTGAAAGAGTTGTCTTTAATTCGGCGCGTACCGCTGCTATAGCCTCATCGCGAGTCCAACCGGCATTTTCTAGTTCCGTAATACGCACTTTGTATCCATGAAATGGATTATCGTCAATATAATTGTAAGCCTCACCACCCATGTAATTGAAAAGCGAATCCACGGTGTCGGGTTGTCTGTAAAATCCTCGCCCAAAGTCAATCGGTAGGGCGCCATTGCCTTCAAAAATCATCGCATTACTGTTGTGTCTATCTGTCGCTCCGGTAATAGCGTTGACAACTGCCATACCGAGACGAGATTCTTTGTCTGTTATCGCATTCGCACCACGACGACCCGTTTCGGTAAAATCCGCAACATTTTTTACATGCCCTTCAGCAAAATTAGGACCTAACTCTTGAAGGATTTTGACCTTATTGTCATCTTTGACAATGCGCCCCTGACCAGCAGCAAAACCCATTCTTTCGGCAAGCAAGCCACCGAATAGTTCTGAATGTTGTGAAGCAACGCCAAAAGACCTATCTGGTGGCTTGAACAAATACCCTCTGCCGTCAAGTGAGCCATCGTCTCCGATGTAAAGATGGAACCATGGATTTGCGCCATGAGTGCCAGCCGGATAAGAGATATATGAGAATCCAGAGCGTTTGATTTGAAGAAATTTTTGTCTGTCTGCATCCGTAAGACTTGCTCCACCACTTTTTCGCGCTGCTTCCACTCTGCTCTTAAATTCCCTTGCCTCCCGTGAAGCCGCTGCGTTGGGGTTTTGACCCGCAGATTCTGCCACTGCTTCCGCTAGTGTCTTTGAGCGTTTCCTAAGGGCAACACCCAAAAAATCATCTGGAATATCGGTAAGTGGACCTGCATAGGATGCGGCGTCTAATTCGGTTCGAATTCCTTTGTTTCCTTTAAGAACCTTCTCAAATTTCCCGTTAGCCAATCTAGGAAGATTTTGCGCATCATGTCGACTTTGAAGCCGATTCATGTTTGGCACTTGTCGAGGTGCGGGTTGTCGTTCATTGTTTTGTGGAGATTCATTGTTTTGTGGAGATTGTGCATTGCGCCTTGACCTTACAGCCCCTTGTCGTCTTGGCTGTCTTGGTCGTCTTGGAGCCGCAGGCGCCTCGGGTGCGTTTGCCCTCCCCGAAGATGGTTCATTTGCTGCAAGAACTTCACCCCATGCATCAATATTATCCATAAGAGTTTTTTTGATTCTTGCAAGTTTTACTTGTTCGCCATCAACTTCAATAAAATCATTTTCGCCGATAACTCCACGGTTCTCAGCGCGTTGAAGGTCTTCCCTCCATCTAGTTAGGACTGCAATATTTTGTCGAGCGGCTTGAGCAATTTGCATTTTCCTTGCAGGTGAATTAGGAAAATTTTCAGGGTCATTGACGATAGCCAGACGGTCACCGTTGCCCCGAATCGCATCGGCGATGTAACCACTCAAAAATCGCTGGTCTGCAACTATTGAATTAAGAACTCTGCCGGGTCTGCGAGCGGCGTCTGCCCTAGCCCGACGAAGTCTTTCAGATTCGGCGGCGTTATCACTGTCACCACGTACCGGTGCGGGTCTAAGCGGTCTTGAATTACCCCGTGTTCTTGTACCTTGCAAGACCATTATACGATTTTGTATCGCATCCAATCTTCTTTGTTCTTCTCGAACAAGTGCGTCTCTCGCACCGTTTCGCTCCATTTGGTCAAGATTGCGCAATGCTTCTGATGCACGTTGGCGCAGTACAGCGATTTGTCTTTTGCGCTCAGCCTTGCTTGTCGGTATGGGGGCGCGTACAGCATTTTCCGCATCATCTGCTTGCTGTCTAGCCGCTTCAATTGCTTGTTCGGCGAGGTCTGCGGGGTCTCCTACCCGTGCGGCGACTTCTGCTTCTTCGTCAAGGATTCTTTGAATACTTGGGTCTGGTTCCCGTGGTGCTGCGGGAGGCTGTCTTCTGCGGGCTGGTTGACCGCCGCCTTCCCGAATACGATTATTGACAAAATCGCCACGGGCGTTACGCCGATTGCTGTCATCGTAATATCGACCAAATCTGCGCTCAAGTTCCGCTTTGTCGTCTCCCTGATATAAGTCGTCACGCCAATAAGCAGTATCTGGGAGACCTCGTTCACGGAAACGATTCCGAACATTTCTTTCCGAACGAACATCGGGAACACTCCCTCCCAAATCTGGTTCAGCACCAAAATTTGAGTCTATGTCATCGGGTTTAACAACCAAAGGACGAGGGGTTTCATCAACTCTTCTTGGCGGTTTATTTGCTCTTTCTCGTGCTCTTTGCGCCGACGCAGCGACTCTACGGCGCCGAGGAGCGGGCGCCTGTTCTTCGGGGTCCATCAAACGGCTATCGGTGACTCCGAAATATCGTCTTCCTTTGTTGGTGAGCGGGTACCACACTTGGATTTCTGGTCCTGGCCCGCCAAGTCCGCGGAAGTCCATGCCAACCTCTCTTTGGGGTCGCCGAAAATACCCCTTTTTAACAAGTTCATTTATAATCCTTTTTTCATCGTCATTCGGGTCAACATCTACATCCCAAAACCCTCTATATTCAAAGTTTCTGGCGTTGTTTTTAATTTTGTTAAGCACTGCTTTTTCGGCATCGTTGAGGTCGTCACCCGTTCGCTTCCCAACTTCTCCGTCGGGGGTTGGTGATGCTTCCCGTCTTTGACGGCGTCGGGCGGGCGCCGGTCTTTGGGGGACATTGTTGACACGATTGTATGCTTCACGAAGATTGCCTTCATTGAATTTGAACCATTCGTCCTGTGTCAATAAACCAGCATTTCCGCCTTCTTGTTGAATTTTTTCAATACGAGATTTGTACTCTGCATATTTTCTGTTTTTGTAGTCATCAAAACTTTCGTTTTGCATCGGTCCGTCTTCTGGCGCATCAACATCAGTTTGTGCACGACCGCGACGGCGTGGTCTTGCGGGTTGAGCGGGTCTTGCGGGTGCGGGCGCCGTGGGTGTCTGCTCTTCGTTTTCGGGCGCCGCTGGTCGTTCGATTCGTGGTTGCTCTGGTCGTCCTTGTTGCGGTTGTCGCCTTTGTTGTGGTTGTCGTCTAGGTTGTCTATCTTCTGCATCCCGAGGCATTCGTACAGGTCCTATACGCAAAGGACCGTCATCGCCAAAAATTCTCCCCAATCTCCCCTGTTCACGCGTCGTGCCTCGTGCCTCTGTCGGCGCTTCTCCGCCTTCCAATCTTTCCGCAATACTTCTTGCCCCCCTCTCAAGGGCGCCACCTCGTTCTTGTCGTTGCAGTCTCTCAATCATTCGGGCGTTGCGTCGCTCTACCCGTCTTTTGCGCTTGTCATCGTCACGGTTTTCTAAACGTTCACCGATGTTTGAAATAGCGTTGGCTATACGACGGGCTACGCCCCACCCACAGTTTCTTCCGAATCTGTCGGTGATTTGACCGCCATAGCGTGTTCCAACAGGGCATCTCCAACCGCCTCGTCTGCCAGTGCCGGGTATTGACAGTGACGGGTCCCATAGTGCTCGGATTCTTTTGATTTCGTAGTTGAAAGTCGTTTTGGTTTGTTCGGATACGAACGCCATTGCTTTATATTCAATGGTATTTTTTTTATCTGAAATTACAATGATTTCAGAGCCAATATTGTTTTCATTCATTGTTTTTTTTCTTGGAAATATTTTGTTTAATAAACGCCTCGAAGACCCATCTGCGGACAGTCCTCTCGACCCCGTCGCTCCCCGTGTACGTCACGAGTTCTAGCGGTTCCGGAACTTTGCCAAAATCTTCGCTGTATTTAAAAGCGCCGTTTGTCCCATCTGCAAACTTTTTGATATTAATTGTTGGGTCGTTGGGGTCGTTCGCAATAGCCCTATTAAGTTGACGACCAAACTTGCGTCGTTCACCAACCGTAAGCGGTCTTGCTCTTTCTATGCTTACCAGCGCACCGTTGGGGGCGACATAGGTAATTCTGCTCATTGAAGCGCCCGCCAGCAAACCTAAATCGTCGGGAGAAATATCTTGGGGTGTCCGTGCCGCTCGTATCATCGCACCGTCAAGCATGTCTTTGTTGCCGCTGAATTGACGCAAAACCGACGATGGAACAAGCGGTCGTAAAATAATTCCATCCTTGCGAATCATTCGTCCCTCCCCACCTGGCGCACCTTTCAGAATCTTTATCGCATCATCTATTCCTTTTTTGAAAGCCTTGCTATTGGGGGATGCGTTGCGTGGAATTTTCGCCATTCTCCGTATTTGAAGCGTTCTGTTTGCCGACGGTTGTCCTTCAATGACTTGCGAAAGGCTTTCAACTCTGGCGCTGGGAATATTGTTAGCGCTGCGTACTGTGCGAGCAATCAGGGCAAGTGGTCCTGGTATTTCAAACAATTGAGCACCGCAAGTCGTATAGTTATTATCCGTGAACCGTCCGCCATATTCAAAACCGGCAGGACACCTGTACCCCCGTTCCGTATTGGTAAGCGCACGCCTGAGCGCCCCTAGACCTGGTTTGCCCGGCGTTACGGCACGATACAAACCCGAGCGTATTGGGCTTCTAAATGGAGAAATATTTCCCGGTGTTACGAATGAGCCAACACCCTGAGCAAATCTTCCGAGTCTTGACCGTGAACTGATTAAACCGACTTTTTCTTG
>Ga0194133_10008934_pt1 | contig 11591 bp, 11 predicted proteins | sample TA2KigOf40mmetaG_FD_155448 | JGI IMG/M metagenome (GOLD analysis project Ga0194133, IMG submission 155448) | Freshwater microbial communities from Lake Tanganyika, Tanzania - TA2015055 Kigoma Offshore 40m | ecosystem: Environmental > Aquatic > Freshwater > Lake | place: Tanzania: Lake...
ACTCGGGGGGGGCGATGGGCGGGGGGCGATGCACGCGGGGGGGCGATGGGCGGGGGGCGATGGGCGCGGACGGGGGCTAGCCTCACGCTCACCCGCCCGCGCCACCACGAACTTTGGGCGGATAGTGCCCATAGACGGCCGTATCCGCCCAAAGTTCGCGACCGGCACGGCCGAGGCGCCATCCCCAGCGATGTGCGCAGACCTACTGGCCGGCGTCGGCTGCGGCCAGTAGCCCGTCACGCTGGTGGATCGTCGTCCGATCACGTCCGCGCGAGGCCCCCAGGGCCCGCTCGGCCGCATCGATCCGCCTCCACCCGTCTGTCGGCACGACGGTGCGCCCAGCCAGCGCTTCGTCAACCGCTTCGGGGGCCGGCCTGGCCGCGCTCCAGGCGGTCGGATCGGCGTAATCCGCCAGCAGGCAGTTGATGGTCTGGACGGCATCCTTCTTGTTGGTCCCGATGATCCCGGTCGGCCCGCGCTTGATCCAGCCGGCGACGTAGAGCCCGGGCACCACCGACTCCCCCTCGACCACGCGGCCCTCACGATTGGGGATCACGCTGCGCCGCTCGTCGAAGGGCACACCCTCAAGCGCCGTGCCGCGATAGCCGACACTGCGGATCACGGCATCGACCGGGATCACGTGTGTCTGACCCGTGCCGCTGGCCTGACCCGAGCCGTCGAGGACCGTGGTCTCGACGACCAGCCCCTCGACGCGGTCCGTGCCGAGGATCTCCACGGGACGACAGCGGAAGTGCAGGTGGATGTGCCGGCCGCGGTCATCCTCCGGGCGTGCAGCCCACTCCTCGACGACCTTCACATTGCGCGCCACGGCCTTGTCCTCGGCGATAGCCGCTTGGCTGGCGGTGTCGTCGACCGCGGCGCCCTCGGCAACCAGCACCCCGGTCTCCTCCAGCTCCCCTAGCTCGCGCAGCTCTTTGGTCGTCCAGGTCGCCTGGGCCGGTCCTCGGCGTCCGACCAGATGGACATCACGAACGCGCGACCCGCGCAGGGCTGCGAAGACGTGCTCGGGCATGTCGGTGTGCTCGATCTCCCCGGGGGCCTTGGACAGCACGCGGGTGACGTCGACAGCGACATTGCCCACGCCGATCACCGCCACGCTCGAGGACGTCGCGAGGAAGTCGACGAAGGCATCGGTGGGCGTGTCGGGGTGACCGGTGTACCAGTTGACGAAGTCGGTTGCGGCGATGCTCCCCGCGAGGTTCTCACCTGGAATCCCCAGCGCGCGATCCCGCGAGGCGCCGTAGGTCAGCACGATGGCGTCGTAGAACTCACGAAGCTGTCCGAGCGTGAGGTCGACACCGACCTCGACATTGCCCACGAACCTCACTGCGGGATGGTCGAGGACCCGATCGAGCGTGTCGCGCACGGAGCGAATGCTGAGGTGGTCGGGGGCGACTCCGTAGCGCACCAGCCCAAACGGACTGGGAAGCCGGTCAATGATGTCGACAGAGACGGGGATGTCCTCCTGGCCGACGAGCGCGTCTGCGGCGTACATCCCCGAGGGACCGGAGCCCACCACAGCCACGCGCAGGGGTCGGGACATGTCTCCTCCTCAGCCCAGGCCCAGCATGTCGCGCGCCCGCGCGAATCCTGACCCTGGATCCACCGGATCCAGGTGCACGCTACGCATGCCGACGGCCTCTGCACCAGCGAGATTGCCGGGCTGGTCGTCGATGAACACGCACTCGGACGGGTCCACCCCCATGCGCTCCGCCATGAGCGTGTAGGCCCGAGGATCAGGCTTGAGGACGCCGTCGGTGCGTCCGTCGACCATGTAGTCGAATTCGCGGAGGATCGTCATGCGGTCGAGCCACTGCCGATCATGGAACGCCGTGAGGTCGTTGGTGAGGATCCCCACCGGGATCCCGGCCGCCTTGGCATCGGCGATGAGGTCGCGTGCTGCCGGACGGACGAGTTCCTCCTCGGTGCCGGAGTACAGGTGCGCCATGAAGGCCGGCATCGCCGCAGGCTCCCCGCTCAACTCGTGGAACTCCGCGCACCGACGGGCCCAGTATTCCCGCTCGTTCATGCCTCCGGCCTGGAAGGTGCGCCAGTCGTCGTCCGATTCAGGATCGAAGGGACCTGTCCACGCGAGCGTCCCCGGAGGCAGCCCCAGGGATCTCTCGCCGACAGCGCGCAGCTCGAAGGGGGTCAGGAGGACCGGACCTCCGAAGTCGAAGACGAGCGCGGTCATGGCAGGGACTGAGAGATGGTGCTCATCTCTCAGTGCTCCTCCTCCGTGATCGTGACCATGTCGTAGCGCACGACGTCCCCGAACCAGCCACACTCACCGCACCACGTCATGAAGACGCGCTGGTCACCCATCCAGTACTCCGTCGAGATGCCCCCGTGGACCTCGATGCTCGCGGCGCACATCGGGCAGAACTTCGGCCGATCGAGGAGATGTCGCTCGGCATCGGGAGCAAACCACGCCCCGGGCGGTGGAAGGCGATGCGGGTCAGGGGGGAGTTCGCTCAAGGCGACTTTCGCCCGATCATCCGCGGCGTCATCAGGCACCCGCGCCAGCCTTGCTCTCACGGCGCGCCCAAGCATCGGCATGCAGGTCAAGCAGCCCCTGCTTCTGCGGGCTATAGCGCATGGAGCCCATCGTGATGAAGGCCTCCGCGAACTCGCGCTCCGCCCCGAACTTATCCCGCTCGCAGGGCAGCGGGATGATGTCGTGCGGCTCACGCACGGTGCCGATGGGGTCCTCGTCATTGGCCACGCGCTTCATGTTCTCCTTGAACATCTTGCGCAGCATCGCGACGCCCGCATCCGAGCGGCCTAGGTGCTCCTGGGTGCGGTCCGTCACCGGTCCCTGGCTCACCCAGGCCATGATGTCCTGGCCCTCGATGTAGTCGGTGATGAAGCGGCCTTGGTCGTCGCGCCAGAAGTACTCGTAGAAGACCGGCCGGTCCTGCGGCTCCCACTGCCCGCCGTCCGGCGCGTGATTGGAGTAGAACAACTTCCACGTGGTCGTGTCGTCGACGGGCACGCGAATCTGCATCTGGTCGATGCCCGCGCCGCCCACACGCATGTAGAAGGGGAAGACAAGAGGGTGTCCGACCTTCCAGTCGTCATTCTCCTCGGACCCGCCCTCGAGGACGCGGCGCTTGAGGATTCCCCATTCCATCTCCTCGAAGCCCGTTCGCAGGTGCTTCTTCTGGAAGGCCTTGGGGGCGTCGAAACCCTGGGTCTCGCCCATGAAGTTGAAGTAGTAGCCGTGCAGCCACTCCACGTGGTGGGGGTCGACGGAGTTCTCCATGATCTGCAGCCAGTTGCAGGGCAGGGTGGCGTAGCCGCAGTCCTTGATCCCGTCCATGACAAAGACGTCGAAGCGGGGGAGTTCGGGTGCCGGATCGGGGCCGACATACACCCAGACCATCCCGCCCATGACCTGGGCCTTGCCGGCCTTCTGCTTCACGCGATCGCGGAAGTTCTGGTTGTCCGCCTCGGCGGGCTGCTCGAGGCAATTGCCGTCGAAATCCCACTTCCAGCCGTGGTAGCCACAGCGGATGCCATCCTCGTGCACGACACCGTAGGTGAGCGACGCGCTGCGGTGCGGGCAGTGCTCGGCGACGATGCCGTACCTGCCGGACTTGGGAGTCTTGAAGAGGGTCCAGTCCTCGCTGAGCAACCGCACCGTCTTCGTCGGCACGGAGTCGAAGTCCTGCTCGAAGGCAATGGGGTACCAGTAGCGGCGCAGCAACTCCCCCATTGGGGTGCCGGGTCCGACCTTGGTGAGTTCTTCATTCTGCTCGACGGTCAGCATGAGCGGTCCTTCCAGGTGTCCGGTGATTCGACGTTACCGGTTCGTGCGGTTGACGCTAGGGATTCGCCGGCCATGCGGGGAGGTGAGCGTCCCTCCCCGCGGGACCGGTCTCCGGGAGGGGACCAAGGTCCCCTCCCGGAGCGGTACTCAGTCCAGCACCGTGACGACGCCGTTGTTGCCGTCGACGCGGATGCGCTGTCCCGTCTTGATGTTGGTCGTGGCGAAGCCCGTGCCGGTCACGGCGGGCAGGCCATACTCTCGGCAGACGATGGCCGCGTGGCTCATCATGCCGCCGGTGTCGGTGACCGTCGCCTGGATCTTGCCGAAGATCGGCGCCCACGACGGCGCCGTGAGCGGCGCCACCAGGATCTCGCCCTGCTGGATCTCGCCGATCTGATCCGGCGAGAAGATCACGCGGGCAAGACCTTCGACCAGTCCGGGCGACGCGGCCATGCCGCGCAACTCGCCTTCCTTGGCGTCGCCGCCACCCAGCCAGGCGCTCACGCTGTCCGAGGTGATGCCCCACAGCATGACGGTGAAGGGCTCCGTAATCACCTCGGGCGGGGCGCCCAGTGCGGGCACGGGCTTCCAGGTGGCCAGCGCCTTGCAGATGCCCTTGCGCTTGTCGATGATGCCGGGCCAGCGTCCGGGTCCAGCGGGCGGCTCCGGCGTCGCCCAGGAGACGTAGTAGTCCCACAGCGCATCCTCGACCTCGGTCCGCTTGAGGTAGAAGATGTCGTTGGGCTCGCTCCAGAAGCCCTCCTTGACGAAGACCTCACCGAGCTGGCGCATCTTGCGCCAGATGACCGAGTGGCTCCAGTGCTCGACGTAGAAGTTGTGGTTCTCCACGTAGGGGAAGACGACGCGCGCCAGCCCGAGCTTGCCCTGGAAGGCCTCACGGTCCTCGTCCGTCGCGAGCAGTTCGGCGTACTCATTGACCACGCGGTCGCGCTCGGCCCGGATCGCCTCCATCGGACGAGCGAGATCCTCGCCCGACTGGAGCTTGACGATGTAGTCGTTGATGAAGTCGAAGGGGATCTCGACATTCTCAATCCAGATCTTGTCGGAGTGGTAGAAGCCCGACCCGGTGGAGAAGTTGAACCACGGCTCCGCCGACTCCTGGAAGGACGCGATCCACGCACGGCCGGCGTCGGACCCCTTGAGGATCTCGCAGGTCTGCTCGACGTCGCCGACGGCGAATGCCTCCGCCACGCCCGACTCCAAGGCCACTCGCGCGAGGCGCTTGAGCTCCTCGTCGGGGCGGAAGAGGTCAACCTCCACACCCGCCACCATCTTGGCGATGGCGAGGTCGGGGATGCCGGGGAAGGCCTGCTTGCAGAAGCCGAAGAAGTCCAGGTACGCCGCGTAGCCGAGGTTGAGGAACTCGAAGTGGTAGTTCCACAGCTTCAGCGCAAGATCGAGAAGCGTGCGGTAGTTCTCCTGGATCTGGTAGCCCGAGCCCAGCCCGGCGCCGGACTTCACGACACCATCGGCATCCTCGATCTCGGGCAGCGGCTCGAAGTTAACGCTCTCGAGTTCCTTGACCAGGTCGCGAATCTTGACCATCCACTTGTCGTAGAGGTCATTCCAGTTCATGAAGTAGAAGCCGGCGCGATCCATGAAGTTCTCCACGCGCGCCTCGATCGTGGCGGGATCCGCGGGCACCGGCGTGAGGTAGCCGTAGCCGTTGAGGATGCGGAAGGCGATGCCGTTGGCCGGGGGCACCTGCAGGTGGCGCGTGTTGTACTGCGACAGCGACGCGATGGCGAACTCGTAGAAGGTGGCATCCCAGGGGGTGAGCACCTTGGGCCAGTGCACGCCGTCCTGGAACCAGAAGATCGAATCCTCGAACTCGCGTCGCGCCTCGCTGAAGAGCGAGGAGTAGACGTACATGTCTTGCCAACCCTCGGCGCCCGCAGGCGTCTCGATGTCGAACGGGCTGGGGAACCGGTCGGCCATCTGTGCTTCCTCTCGTGTGTTCGTGTCCGGGGATCACGAATCGTGGGCGATATCTGCGTGGTGCGATCTTGCTCTAGTCCCTACGTGCGTACAGGGGATTCATCAATGTCGAGACGATGCTCGCCATGGGGTTCTTATCCGCGGAACCGGTCACCGACTGCCGAGGCTTCTTGCTCCACACAGTCTCGGGCCGCGCCTGGAGCAGGATGATGTTGTCGCCATCGGCGAGATCCGCGTCGACCGCCCACTCGATGTCCTGCGGACAGCCATAGTGCTTCTCGGCTGTCTTGGCCAGCGCGGCGATCGCCTTGAGCTGGGGATCAGTGAGGCAGGGCACCTGTGCGCGCTCCGGCTCGACCTCGGCCTTCTCCACCGAGTCGTGATCGGTCAGGCGGTACTCATGGGCCTTGTTGCTGATCTCGCGCTTGCTCACCTCGAGCAGCACCTTGTCCACGAGGAAGTTGTCGGGCGTGACTTCGCCCGACACGACCGCCTCGCCGAAGCCCCATGCCGCGTCGATCGCCACCTGCGAGCGATCGCCGTTGGCAGGGTTCAGAGTGAAGGCCACACCGGCCGCAATCGGACGCACCATCTTCTGGATGACCACGGCCATCTCGACGGATCGGTGCTCGTAGCCCATTTCCACGCGGTAGCAGGTGGCCCGGTCGGTGAAGAGGCTCGCCCAGCAGCGCCGGACGGCGTCGACCACGGCGTCACCTCCCCTGATCCACAGGTAGGTGTCGTGCTCACCGGCAAAGGACGCGTCGGGCGAGTCCTCGGAGGTAGCCGAGGAGCGCACGGCCACGGGCAGATCCTCGACGTCGCACTTGCGACACAGCTCGGAGTAGTCGTGGCGGATCTGCTTCTCCACCTCACCGGGCAACGGCATGGTGCGGATGACATCGCGGATCTCACTGCACACCCGGCTGACCTGGGCGGTGTCGGAGATGTCCAGCTCATGCAGGAGCCGTGCGAGGGTGGCATCGAGGTCAGCCGCGTCGTGGGCAGCCCGATAGCCCGCGGTGGTCACGGCAAACCCGGGAGGGACCGGCAGGCCCGCACCGGTCATCTCGCCGAGGCTCGCCGCCTTGCCGCCCACCTCTCCCTTGAGGCCGGGCCAGTAGCCCTCGAACCACATGGTCACGCTTGTCATGACGACTCCCCTCGGCGGCTGACCGGAAGCGCGCGTCCCTCGAGGCCCGCCCACCAGTCGGGCAAGGCATCGAGGTCCGGCACCGAGACCTCCTGGACGCGGTTGCGATAGAGGACGAGCGCGGTCTCTCCACCCTCGAGCAGCCGTACCCGCACGAACTCGGTGTTGAAGGGCTCGCCCGGGTCGTAGCCCAGGGCCCATGTCGCGAAGGCCCGAATGGGACCGGAATGCGTGGCCACGATGACCGACTCCCCCGGCGTCTCCGCGTGGATCCGCATGAGCCCGGCCCAGAAGCGGCGCACGGCGGCCACGGGGGGCTCGAAGGTCAGCATCGGCATAGTGAGCCAGTGGGTGATCGGATCCCCGCCCGCTTGCTGGATCCCCCAGAAGCGGTCAACCTCGACCAGCCAGGTGGGGCGGCCTCCCAGGCCGATGCGTTCGTACTTCTCCATCTCGGAGTGGTAGAGACGGAAGGCCTGGGTCACGTCGCGGAAGCCATCGGGGGTCATCACCTGGAAGTTGCGGAATTCCTCGTACGCCGTCACCTCGCCGACGCTGGCGTCGCGGCCGAAGAGCACGAGTTCGTCGAGCATCCCCTTGCGGATCCCCTCGGCAGTCTGGCGGGCGCGGTTGGTGTCTGCGCAGGCCATCGTGACGTGCTGCCCCGTCATGACGCGCCGCGCGAGCTCCTTGCCTCGGCGATGCGCCTGCCACGAGCCGAGCGGCGTGAGGCCCGACTCGGTGGAGTAGCCCTGGGTCTCACCGTGCCGCACGAAGTAGACGTCGGTCACCGCTCCCTTGGTCTGGTCCTTGCGCTCCGGGATGATCTCCTTCGTGCGCGTGACCTCGGCCCAGCCGCGCGTCACTCCCAGGTCGGCGCCCTCCCACAGTGGGACGGGCGCATCGAGCGCGGACTGGCCGCTGCGGCGATCACGGAAGCGGCGGAGGTAGAGCGGGGTCTCGTCCTCCGGCTGCGCGGGCGATGCCACGCCGGGTCGGCCACCGCGCGCCTCACGGTCGAGGTAGCGCTGGAGATAGGCGGGCGCGTCGGGGCGCTCGGTGCGCGGCAGCGCCACTGCGTCGGGCTCGGTCATCGTCATCTCGGCTCCTAGCTGTGCACCGTGAGGAAGCGCTGGTTGACGACGCCGTCGTAGTAGAACAGCGCCCGCCCCATCTCGCCCTCGGTCCAGGTGATCGGGGGCTCGTCGGGATCGGCCCAGTAGCCGCCGGTGAAGACCTCGTTGCGGTTGCCCGCCGGGTCGAAGAAGTAGATGCAGTGACCTCGTGTGGCACCGTGGCGCGTGGGGTTCGTCTCGATGCGCACCCCGTGATAGGCCAGGACGTCTGACGCCGCACGGATGTCGTTCCAGTCGTCGACCCAGAAGGCGAAGTGGTGCAGGCCGCCATCGGGGCCCGTGACGAGCGCGATGTCATGCGAGGAGTGCGAGACCTCCAGCCACGTGGCGATCTGGAAGCCGTCATCGCCCACCACTTGCTCCGTGAGGTGGAAGTCGAGGACCTCCTGCAGGAACGCGGTCATGCCGTTGACGTCCTCGACCGTGAGGAAGATGTGGTCGATGCGCGGAGGGGCGATCCCGACCAGGCCCAGGGGGCGAGGCGGCGGGTTCGTGAGCGGCAGGAGGTTGCCCACCTGCTCCATGCCGTGAATGAGTTCCATCTGGTGGCCCGACGGCGTCTCGAAGCGGACCACGGTGCCTCCGCCCATGCCGACCTCGAGGCCCTGCATGCGCGCGACCGGGATACCTGCCGCCTCGAGCCGGGCGGCGTAGAAGTCAAGATCCTCGAGGCTCTCGACCTTCCAGCCCATGTGCGCCAGCCCGTAGGCGGGCGCGTACGTGAGCACCACCGAGTGATGCTGATGCTCGTCCCAGCACTTGAGATACACACGCTCAGGCTCGCGGGCTGTCTCGACAAGGCCGAGCACCTCGGTGTAATACGCCGTGGCGAGCTCGAGGTCGGGGACCTTGATCTCGACATGCGATAGACGCAGGATGGCCATCAGGTGTGCACCTTCATGAATCGATCGTTGAGTTCGCCTTCGTAGTAGAAGACCGCGCGCCCGATGTTGTCCTCGGTCCACGTGATCGTCGGGAAGTCCGGATCGGGTCGGTAGCCGCCGGTGAAGACCTCGTTGCGGGTGCCCAGCGGGTCGAAGAAGTAAATGGTGTTGCCGCGGGTGATCCCGTGGCGTGTCGGACCCACGTCGATCTGAATGCCGTTGTAGGCCAGGATGTCGGCGCTCTTGCGCACGTGATCCCAGTCATCGAGCCAGTAGGCGAAGTGGTGCAGCCCACCATTGGGGCCGGAGACGATCGCGAGATCGTGTGGCGAGTGCGACCGCTCCATCCACGTGGCCGCCTGGTGCCCGTCGCCGTCGAGGAGTTGCTCCGTGACGCGGAAGCCCAGCACATCCGTGAAGAACTTCGTCGACTCGCCCACCTCCTCCGCCGTGACGAGCAAGTGGTCCATGCGCGGTGGCGCGATGCCGTTCTTGCCCTCGAAGAAGGGCGCGGGGTTGAGGGATCCGGTCGCTCGCCCCACCTTGTCGATGTCGTGGACCAGCTCCATGACCTGGCCCGAGGGCGTCTCGAATCGGATGGACTCGCCCTGGCCGATGGACGCACCCTTGCTCACGCGCTCCACGGGGAAGCCGTAAGTGCCGACCGCCTTCTCGAGGTCGGCGAGATCATCCTCGCGCAGCACCTTGAAGGACATGAGATCGAAGCCCACGCGTGGCGCATACGAGATGCGCAGCGAATGGTGATCGACCTCGTCCCAGCACTTGAGGTAGACAGAGTTCTCGTCACGCTCCACCTCGATCATTCCCATGACCTCGGTGTAGTACGCCGCGGCCAAGTCCAGGTCTGTCACGGTGATGTCGACGTGCGCGAGGCGCAGGATCCCCATGTCTTCTCCTCCCGGCCCGCAGGCCTCTCGGTGATGGCAACCTAGGCCCCCTGTGTCCCGCATGGAAGGACGGCGTTCCCGCATGCGGGACGTATCTGCTACCTTGCGGCCCGTGGAAGGTCCCGAAGCCATGCGCCAGGCCATGGTCGACTACGTCCGGTCACTGCATCAGGCGTACGTCGACGCCGTCGCCACGCTGCCGGCTGCGGACCAGGCGCGCCTACCCCTGATCCATGCCGATCGCCTCACCGTCGCTGCGGTCGGCGTCCGCAATCTGCACGTGATCGGCACCGTTGAGGCAATGCCGCCAACGCGCGGCCCCGAAGTCGAGATTGTCGACGCGATCGACGACGTGTCCTGGACCCTGAGGTTCTTCGACCCCGTGGTGACGCCAAGCCTTGGGCTCATCGACGAGGCGAGTGGGCCGGACTACGACGAGGTGCGTCGCGCGCTGGGGATACGCACGGTCGTCTACCACCTTGCCGTGCCACCCGGCGGCAGCCTGACCGCACACCATGCGCTGCATGCCGGGACGGGGCTCGCCCACTCGCATGCGGCCGCGGCGCGGGACTTTGATGAGTTGCGCGCTCACGCACCGGGCAAGCAGTCCCTGGTCGACGAGATGCACGGCGCGTCCGTCGCAGGACTCGCGCGTGCTCAGGTTGCTCTTGCACAAGCCATCGCGCCTGACCTCGCCGGTCTGGTTATCGAACCGCCGACGGACCCGCAGGAGGTCCGCCGTGCACTGCTGGGTCACGTCAGGAGCCAGGTATGACCGAGACCACCGCTCGCCGCCAGCACTCGACCCTGTCGAGTGTCCGCAACGCGGCCCGCCTGCTGAAGGAATTCGGGCGTGGTGACCGCGACATCGGAGTCACCGAGCTCTCCCGGCGACTCGGCATCGGCAAGAGCACCGCGCACCGCCTGCTCAGCACTCTCGCCGAAGAGCGCCTGCTCGAGCAGGATCCTGACACCGGGGCATATCGGCTCGGGCTGGCGATGTACGAGCTCGGCGCATCCGTGGCACTCCACAACGATCTCCACGAGGCCTGCTCCCCCGTCATCGACCAACTGCGCAATGCCACGCGCGAGACCGTGCAGGTCGCCGTTCTCGACGGTCGTGAGGTGGTCTACGTCGAGCGGCGTGAGAGTCCTCAGACCCTGCGCCTCTTCGGACGCGTGGGCCATCGCAACGACGCGCATTGCACGAGCACGGGCAAACTGCTGCTCGCCTACCTGCCCGAAGATCAGCTCGATGCACTGCTGCGCGGGTGGCGCCTGGATCGCAAGACTCCGTACACCATCACCGATCCCCGGGCATTGCGCACCGCCCTGGGCGAGGTGCGACGCCAAGGCTGGGCGGAGAATGTCAACGAATCGGAGTTGGGGGCAGCATCCATCGCCGCCCCGGTGCGCAACGAACGAGGTGAGGTCATCGCAGCGCTCTCCATCGTCGGTCCGGTGCAGCGGCTCGGGAGCGACTCCCTGCGTCGCTTCGCCCGACCTGCCGTCGATGCCGCCATGGCGGTGAGCCGGCGCCTCGGCTATCGCGACCCCCGCACACCCCGTCGATCTGCAGGAGAGAGCACGCCGTGACCCGACCCCAGCCCGATCAGATTCGCGAGATGTCGCAGGCGCTGCTCACGGCGCGCGTGTCGCGCACTCCCATCGCCCCTCTGACCGAGCGCTTCCCCGACATGACCGTCGAGGACGCCTACGCCGTGCAGCAGGGACTCGTCGCCGGACTCCTGGCTGACG
>Ga0194133_10008936_pt1 | contig 11590 bp, 3 predicted proteins | sample TA2KigOf40mmetaG_FD_155448 | JGI IMG/M metagenome (GOLD analysis project Ga0194133, IMG submission 155448) | Freshwater microbial communities from Lake Tanganyika, Tanzania - TA2015055 Kigoma Offshore 40m | ecosystem: Environmental > Aquatic > Freshwater > Lake | place: Tanzania: Lake Tanganyika...
TCCAGCAAGCACTCCATGGCTTACCGCCGGAAGGTGATTTAGAAGAAGAATTTAAAACATGTCCGGCTGAGCCCATGCCGGCACCTGCCCAGTTACTGTCACCGTGTTCATTTTCCACAGGAAATACCAAGTAACCGCCTTCTTCGGAGAATATGTTAGGGGAATAAGGCACATATTCAATGAATCGACAGGTACACATGTGTTGGCAACCGCGGAATTCCATTTTGCTATACAATCCGCAACAGTTTACATCTCCGCCAAATCCGCAGGCCCACCATAATCCTGGACATATGTTGCATACAATTCCACAGCAAACGTTGGCTCCGTCTGAGATTAATGTTCCGCAGTAGCCGAATCCTACAAAGCAACAATAAGGTGATCCGCCATCAAAACAGCACGATTTACCAGCTGCACCGCCCTGGGTGCAGATACATCCTGCGGTGTTACCGCATAGATCCCTAGCATCGTTCCATGTTACGCACGATCCTTCTGAACATCCTGCAAAAGAAAAACCTGCGTTACCATTACACGGAACACCTGGTCTTCCTACCACAAAGCTACAAGGTGTCACTGCTATTGTTTTTTTACTGTATGCTCCTGTGTTTCCGGGTAAAGCTGCACCGCAGCAGCAATTACATGATCCGGATCCAGAAGCTCCCCACATTTCGATCACAGCCACTCCGCATCCTGGCGAATTCCAACACCATTGCATGTCGGATCTCACACAAGAATACATACCCGACAATCCGGTTACAGTAAAAATCTTACCTTTAGGTAGATTTTCTTGGTAGGCTGTGATCTCTCTTGAGGAAAGTAGATCAGAAAGTTTCGCCATTTTATATTCCTAATTATGGTCCAATAAAGACCCAACCGTAAGTGTCGCCACTAAAAATACACGTTACCGCAGCATTGTTAAGATTCAATACTAGATCTTCGGCTAAATTTTGAATCTTTTTTCCATTCCTAGCAACTGTTACGTTGTTAGTAGAAAAAATACCTGCCACGTCGATGATCTGAATAGTGTCACCTATCGCTGGACTTGCTGGTAGAGTCAGTGTAAAGGCTCCTGCTGTAGAATCAGCAAATACTCTTTGATTTGATTCAAGAGTAGTTGTGCTAGTAAGCGTTCTATTTACAACTGCTTCGGTACCAAACGATGTTACCTGTCTTCCCATTTTATCTTACTCCCCTGTTATACTGTAGAAGTTTCAATACCAAATGCTGTCACGCTAATGTTAGAGCTATTTGAGTATGCAACTAAAAGTTTACCTGTGTTCATTACGATGCCAGTTCTTTCCAACGTCCCATACGTTTCAAGCTGCGCATCGAATTCAATATATTCACCATTAGTAGGCGTTGCTGATGAAGCAAGAGCTAGTCTCACTGTAGCGGTTGAAGTGCCTCTATTACAAATATGCACCGAAACAATGCTAAAAGTAGTCGCTGGAACGGTGTAAATGGTCGTGTTCGTACCTGCTGTTAGCGATGCTTGACCTAAAATTCCTGTTGCCATCTATTTTCTCTCCATCAATTGTTTAATAAAAAGTAATTCAATATAAGTGCATCGCCGCCAATGCCGCCTCTAAAGTTTACCTTTGTATTTATGTTAATTTGCGTATTTGTAGTTGTGGTAATTGTCTGTCCTGCTAGATAAATTACACCTGCAGTGAGGGTATTTACGTTCAAACTAGAACCACCGCCACCAATTTGGCTGGTAATATACGCCTTGATCGCTCGCTGTGTAGGTACTACGCTGTCTGAATCCGATGTAAAGAACGGGTCTGTCGAGAATTCCGAAATCGTAGCACCCGATCCACCCAATGCCACAGAGCCTAGAGATAGTTCGTTAAGTCCTGCAATGTTGAATGCATCAGCGTTTAGAGTAGCAACACCAGTACTCTGTTCAACGTTAAACAATCCACCAACTCGGAAATTACCATCTTGGTCTGTTGATGTATAGAATACACGACCACCGTTACTCTGTTTGTATTCTTGAGCAGGTATAGGATCTGTTAATGGTAATCCGGGATAGTTAGAATTAATAAAATCTCCCGTACCTATATCTAATAGATCGTGTCCTGTTAATCGAACTTGTGAATATCTGCGTCTAATAGTAGTTGCCGTTTCGTGTTCGGGTGTTTCAGCTGCTCCAAGTGCTGGACTAATTTGTAAAGTAGCATTATACGTGCCGTCTGCATTAGGTATTAGATTTGTTACATTAACTAATCTATACCAAACATCGTCGATACCAGCTAATTGAACATTCGAGCCTGCCTTTGGAATGCCGTCTAGATTCTTAAACGCTACAAAAGCACTGGTCTGATAGTTATCTCCATAACCGTTTCCAGTAATTTCTGCTGCGGCCGCTGTGTAATTAGCACCTCTGTTTGTAAACATAGGTTGTGCTATAGCACCGGTGCCAATTCTTACTTGTACAGTAGCATCTGCGCCGGTGTTGTTAGGATCAACTATTGTCATAGTAGGCGCAGTGACATAACCCGAGCCCGGTTCATTGATCCAAATTTCAGAAATTTTATTGTCAGATACATAAGCTCTTGCTTTGACTTTACATCCCTGTCTAATATTTTGTACGCTGGCACTACCCTGTCCTAATACCACCCATCTAGGTGTTCCGTTTGGATTACCGATAGCAGCAGCTACAGAATCTCTGCTAGCTAAGAACGGCGCAGTACCGCTGCCTGTACTTAAAACTAGATTGGACCCTCCTTTGGTAGCTGAAACTGTGAATTGTGTAGCATTGGCCACACTGGTGATATAGTAATAAACGTTTTGAACTAATCCGCCAAACGTTACTCCGGTAAACCTTACTCTATCGTTAGTTCGCAGATTAGTTGTACTAGAAGTTGTTAGATAGTTAGTGTTCAATACAAAGTCAGCATAGGAAGCAATCGCTGTGCCAGTAGCTATAGAAACTAGTTTAGTTCCGCCATAGGCAACAGCGTCCCAGTTTCTAGTAGCTGCCTGTGCAGGACCTTCAGTCCAGGTAATTCCATCTGCCGAATATGCTGTCCTATTAGAGTTATAAGCAAATGCTGTAAATCCGCCGCCACCAAAAACTATTTTATTCCAACGAGTAGCTGATCCCGGTAACGTAGCTGCTGTCCATGTTGTTCCGTTGGTCGAGTAAGCCGCTTTTGTAGATGTTGATCCAGTACCGCCGGCTACGGCTACGAATCTGCCATCGCCAAATGCAATATCTGCCCAGAAATCAGAACTAGGCATTGTGCTACCCGAGGTCCAAGCTACACCTCCGTTGGTAGAATACGAAGAAATTTGACTTCCAGTAGAATATCCTGCTACTGTGACAAAATAATCAACTCCGCTGATTTGACCGTAAGCAATGGCGCTCATTTCTCCCGATCCAGCTGTAACAGCAGCATTTGTCCATGATGTTCCGTTGGTAGAATAATTTACCGATGATGCATCGCCTCTGATAGCAATATATCTTCCAGCACCATAAACAACATCTTTCCAGAAAGAGTTAGCTGTAAGGGCATTGACCGTTCCTGACCAAGATGTTCCGTCTGATGACGTAGCTATATTTCTAGTTCCGCCGTTACCTCCGATGATTGCCACATATTGATTACTTCCGTTATAAGCTACTGCTGTATATTCATATGTGCCGCTTACTGTAGGCAATGTGCTGTTGGTCCAAGAAGTTCCATCAGTGCTTGTGGCAACCAGACCTGCTGAACCACTGTACCCCACAGCTAAAAATTTAGTACCATCATGTAAAACATCAGTCCAGGCACCTGAAGTTAAAGTTGAAGTTTCTGTATAAGAACCAGAGATAGTATCTTTAGAACTAGCAGTAACATTCAAAGATGCTGTAGATGCATCTCTCAAAGTCCAAGTTACACCATCTGGTGAACTAGCAGCAGAATCTCCTAAGCTAGTTACGTAGAATAAACCTTGACCGTAACCTATAGAATTCCACTCATAAAGAGCTGGTAAATTACTCTTAGTCCATGTAGTACCATTCAATGAGTATGCTGCCATTCCTGAACTATCTGATATAGCAACAAATCTACCATTACCATAGGCAATATCTTGCCAGTTACTTTCTGTAGAATCGTCATTAGCTGGCAATGTGCCTACTGTCCATGCTACACCGCTGGTAGAATGAGCAAAACTGTTTGAGAAATTACCTTCTACTATTACAAATCTTGTTCCACCATAGGCTATGGCTTTGGCTCCCGAGCCTAAAGTCGTTGTTGCCCATGTAGCACCTGCAGTAGTTGATACTGCTCTGAATGCGGAAGATGAATCACTTTCTGCTATAGCCACAAAAGTTCCATTGCCGTAAGCGATATCGCACCAATCAGCTACTTCGTTCAAGTTAGAGGAGGTCCAGTTAATGCCATCCTTTGAATAAGCCGCTGTGGCTGTGGCCCTAGCTACTGCTACAAAATACGATTCATTATTATATAATCCGTAGGTTATAGCACTCCATTGATTATTTGCTTCGCCTCCGCCCGATGCTGTGGCTGTTGGCAGTGTCATAGCTGTCCAAGTAATACCATCTGTGCTGTATGCGCCTGCGGTAGTTCCGCTGGCGACCGCTACATATTTTGCTGTTACCGCTGTCCCGCTCGCCGAAACAGATGCGATAGAACCGCTTGGACTATTTACTGTGTCAACAGTTATAGTTAAGTTGTTAGCAGGAGTTGTACCTCCTAGGTTAGCACCTAATATAGTTAATGTATTTCCTGCAACATAAAGTGCTCCTGGAGCATTAATTGTAACAGTATACGTACCATTTCTTCTAATAACATTAAATGTTGCCAAAGATCCAGCTCCGCCTGTGGCACTTAAGGCTGAATAACTAGCAAATCCGTCACCGTATACTAAATCTGTCCAATTAGATCCTGTAGTGATATTGGCCAAAGTTTTGGTATAGGGAGGATCTGTAAATGTTAATCTTGGAGCGATTGTATACGCCGTTGTAACATCAAGTGCTGCTTCGATAGCAGATCCCGGAACCACATGATCCCATCCTGCTGTACCGGTTGACTCTTTCAATATAGTAGCTACTTTAGAACCAGCATTATATGTGTTGATGTATCCAAATTGTCCTGCGCCTGTGCCTGCTGTAATATAGATACACATGCCCACGTATGCAGCACTAGAAGCAGTATCCGCAGCAGCCAACGTGATTTGTGTAGTGTTGCCGCTTTGTGCAAGATTTGAAGCAGTGATGTATCCTGTGCCTCCTGTTCCGGAACTGTCGCCCGGATCAGTTAACCTCACTTGAAATACTGCACCGTCTCGGAATTCGTTACCCACTGTGGTTGCACCTGAACCTGCACCTGTGGTAACAAAAGTAGCTTGACTGTATTCTGATCCTGCGTTGCCAAATTCGTAAATTAAAATTTGATCTCCGTCAGTTATTACACTTCTTACATCTGCTTCTTCTGCTCGATTATTGAGCTGTCCTAGTACTGGAACTTCTGTAACATCTATACCTTCTGATACAGATCCAAAATCTCCATAAGAGTTATTGCCGTTGGTAGCACGAATCTTACCACCATTTTCTGCTAGATAACCAATATGGTTATAGTAAGTAAACACTGAAACGAGCTCTGCACGACCTAGGTTTGTAATCCATGCACCAATACCATTGCTCAGTACTTGTGTAAAATCGTTGCTGACGATAGAATCTACACCGCCTGCATGTAGGCTTCCGTCAATCTTTTGGCCTGTACAACCTGTACCAAATGTGGTTACGTTTTGTACATAGGTAGATCTGCTGGTCACCCACGAATTTGAATCGTTGGGTCCGAATCCTGGATCGAGAGAAACATAAGCACCCGCTAAAGGACGTTTGGTTCCGTATTCGTTCACTACAGTTAAGCCGTCAGCATCTCCTGCACCTGCAGTATTGCCGTCTGATGTACCGTCAAGGCCCAATAGTGTGTGATTTCTAATACCGCAACCGTTTCTTACATAGAACATGTCTTCTAATTTAGAACCGGTCAAGGCATTTCTATAATAACGTGCCCCATATACAGAATTATAATTTCCTGTATACATTAAATCTTTTGCGATAGCACGTACATAATTTCTAACATCATTTTGACATCTTGCAGCATCATAATACCAACTTACTGTCATCGTACCTGCACCAGCTGACAGATCTACTGCTGTACCGCCTGCCGTTAGAGAAACTTTAAATGTAGTGCTGGTTAATCCGCTTGAAAGTATATAGTAGGTAACTCCTGTGCTGATCCCTCCAAATACTGATCCAGTAAATCTCACAGTGTCTCCTGCGACCATCCAAGTCTGTGAAGTACAAGTAAATGTGTCTGTTCCCGCGTCCGCAGAAGAAACAGCAGTACTAAAAGTGTTGTCGGCATAAGCGGTAGCTTCAGCTGCCATAAAATCTTCATTAAGTTCTAGAATCTTGCCGCCATTAATTTGATCTAGATCTGTGGTAGGTGTTACTCTACCAGTGACTATAGGTTTAGTGCCAGTATTCACATAGGAAATCACATCATCCCACAATAAGCCAGACAATACACTAGCTCCGCTGGCTGCTATTCTTTTAGCTTTGGCCGAAATAAAATCTAATGTGGCCTGTGTAGCTGCTAACTGATTAGTAATAACCGCTATGGCCGATGCAGTTCCTCGTCTATAAGCCATACCTGCTTTAATAGAAGCAAAATTAGATCCAAACATTAGATCATACCCTAAAGCATCAACAATATATCCTACATCTCTCGAACATGTAGTTGTGTTAAAGTTAAGAGTAGGAAATTCTCTCTTGATATACTGTACTGAATCTGATTGAATTTCAGTTCTAGAAGAATCCAATGCTGTACGGGCAGTTACTAATGCTGCCGTTACCCAAGAAGTTGCTGGTTGGACCAAAGTAGGTAGTACTCCATCTGCTGTGATCGTATCTATTACTTGTTGCACACGCTCTTCGCCAAAGTTTTTGGCTGAAGTATTACCTGGTGTACCGCTGGTATCTTGTGTTAATGCATTACCGGCTGACACAGTTACCGCTGCTTCTGTAATAACTTCTCCTACTATTGTTTTTAATCGTGCAAAGGCAGCTAATGTTTCATCTTTTTCGCCATCACCAAACGTAGCTTCACCGTAACTGTAATAAGAATCAGCTGCTATTCTTGTTTGTGTATTGCCGCCATAGGTTATGTCATAACGAATAGCATCTAAAATGTATTCAACGTCACGAGCGCAGGCTGCTGCGTCATAGACAAATGAGCTAGTAAATGGCGCTATGCTACCTGCGACCTGCACGGCGATCCATGCTGTGATTTCAGCCTTGATAAATGCTGTATTAGCTAATATTTGTGCTCGGGCAAAGTCGTAGGTCGAAGTAGCACCGCTGCTGTTACCTGTAGATGCATAAGCAGTATTAGTCAATGATGAACCCCAATTTGTGGGATTTGGAATTACAAATGCATCTACTGCCCCTAAACCATTGGTTAATATATCTTTGATTTCGGTGACATTATTCACTACACTAGTAACTGCGGTAGAACTACCTACATTTCCTTCGTTTTGACTTGTAGTATCTTGTGTTTCTGTATTGCCTGTGGTAGGAGTTACTGCCACGTTAGTTACAATTTCATCTGTAATTGATTTTAAATGTGTCAATACTGCTACAGATTTTGCTTTATCGTTATCTTCGGTAAGTTTGCCTGCTGGGCTAATTCTACTAGAACGTAGCTCATCTCCTACTACAGCAGTGAATGAAGGGACTCGAATAGGCAATACTTCATAGAATATACCAGTTTTCACATTGATAGTATAGTTTGGTATATCTTCTTTAGGCATTCCTGTGATGCTCTGTGCTGTTACAGCATCAGTAATTATAGCTGCTAGTCCCTCGCAGACATCAGCTGCATCTGCTTCAGCAGTATAGTTTAAGTCTATTATCTGCTTGATTCTATCTCCTGCAGATACGCCGCCTAAGGCCTGATAATTTGCTACAGGAGCGGTATTAGTTAACACGCTATTAATCAACGATACGCCATAATTGATAGCTGCTACCAACTGCTCGTCTTCGTCTGCAATAAATGATTCAAGAGCTCCTGCATTGTCAAAATAAGACAAAGTTGCTTCTCTAGACTTCAAGTTACCTGTGTGAGTTAAATCGTACACGATGGCATCAACGATTAATCCCATGTCTCTCTCGCACAATGCTGAGCTATCGTTGATAAATCCTGCCCATATTCCTGATCCTACAGAAATCTGATATTCTACCCATTTAGAAATTTCACGTTGGATAAATGTTCTATTTTGCCTTAGCAAATAAGCAGCATTTGGATACTCTGTACCATTTTCGATCTGTTCGCAAGCATATCGAACACTGGCAAATGGACGGTCTAATGTAGAACCGTATGTAGGCGCAGGTTCGTCTGTGCCGTGGGGAGCCACATACCAAACATTTTTTACTTTACCAAAATATTGCCAAGTGGGTAATCCCGCATTGACAGTTAATACTTGGCCTTCGTCACCGACTGGCAATCTTGTGGGGCCGCCGCCCGAATAGTAAACCAAATCGCCCGTAGTCGTTAGTACACTTTCTTCGTTACCCGCAGTCAATAGATTCCAGTATGCACCAATTGTGTCATTGTCTGGTCTATCTGATCCTGTGGTCGATGAATGCGCTTGTATGCAGATATATGAATTAGGACCGTATTTGACTGCTTCTCCTAATACATATGCACGACCCGATGTCCAATCGCCTTCCCAATCGATACCTTCATTTAACTTGCTCCAGAAAGAAGCGTTTGGAGGTTTCTGATTGGTACTGTCTGCTGTGGCAACATAGGTAAAACCTTTTAGTCTAACTACTTCACCAATTTTATAAGTTGTACCAGAATTCCAATCGCCTTGTAATCTAAAACCTGTGGTGAATAGATCATAATCTGAAGGTGTTGCTGGAGGAGTAGTTCCTGCTACATGAGTATTTTTTACTATGTAACTGTTGCCGCCGTATCGAACAATGTCTCCAGGTTGATAAGTTGTACCGGAATTCCAATCGCCTTCAAACTCTATTCCTTCTACAAATTGATTCCAATTCGCTCCGTCTGACACAAAGCTAGCTGTAGAAGTATGAGGAGTGATACAGATCCAAGTACCTCCACCGTATTTTACGATGTCATTATGTTTGTAACGATATGCATTGGTCCACGTGCCTGTATAATCGATACCTTGATTGAAATAATCCCATTTGGCTTGATCAGCTTCTAACCCCGACGCTTCAGTCGCTGCTGAAGTGTGTCCTAGATTACAAATATAACTATTACCACCATTTCTAACTAGGTCTCCTACTTTATATCTTGTAGATACTGTCCACGCTCCCTTCCAATCTACACCTTTACTAAATAAATCCCATTTAGCTTGATCTGACTCTAGACCTAAAGCTGCTGTAGCTGCTGAAGTGTGAGCAGTATTACAAAGATATACCAGACCGCCATACTTTACTAGGTCGTTGACTTTAAATGTCGTCGACGTGCTCCAATTTCCTTTCCAGTCAAAACCTTCTGCTAGTAGATCCCAATCTGCTTGATTAGACTCTAGGGTAGAACTAGATGTATGTCCGTTGTTACAAATATAAACGTATCCGCCATACTTGACTATATCGTTGACTTTGTATAATGTAGTCGAAGACCAATTTCCTTTCCAGTCTTGGCCGTCACTGAACTGATTCCACCTTGTTGGGACATTTTCAAGATCGGTATAGAAATCTGCTGCTGATGTGTGACCAACAACACAGAGAAATGTCTTACCGCCATATGCGATAATGTCGTCTTTATAGTATGTAGTACCGGTATTCCAGTCATTTTTCCATACAAACTTAATTCTACCTAGTTTAAATTCAGCCATTTATAGCTCCATATTCAAGCATTAATTCATATTTATTCAAAATATTAGTCAGCATTCTTTAACTCCCGCTTGATGTAAAATAATTCAATGCTACTAATGTACCATCAACTCCACCATTAAAATGCACACGAGCATCGAATATAAGTTCATCTCCCGATGTTGTGTCGATTTGATCTGGTCCTACACGTATTACACCTACTGTTATTTGGCCTGTAATGGCGTCTGCGCCACCACCTGATACTCTAGCATTCAAATAGGCTTTGATAGCTCGTTGTGTGGGCACAATGTTATTTGAATCTGCAATAAATGTAGTATCTGTTGAAAATTCTCTTACAACTACTCCCGAACCGCCCACAGTAAAACCACCTAGTCTAATTTCTTCTAGACCTTCTAGTTCAAAAAATTGCGCATTTAGTGTAACAGTACCTGTAGCCTGTTCAACAGCAAATAATTCACCAACTCGGAAATTGCCATCTTGGTCTGTTGATGTATAGAATACACGACCACCATTGCTTTCTCTAATTTCATCTTCTGGTGCCACAACTGTTTCTATAGGATTCAAAGTATCTGGATAATTCGTTTCAGTTATATTACCTAGTCCTATATCTAAGAAATCATGTCCTGTTAATCTAACCTGAGAATACAATTGGCGAATGGTGATCGGAGTGTCGTGTTCTGGACTTTCTTCTCTACCAAGATCTTTAGCTATTGTAATTCTAGCTGTGAAATTACCGGTTGTACCCCCTAAGATAGTAGCGGTCAATAATTTATAGGTGTAATCGTTAATGCCGCTGATGTTCAGATTGTCTCCGGGTCCTGGAATTCTAGTCAAACCAGTTACTACAATATCTGATCCAATATGATACTGATCTTTGTATCCATCGCCAGTAACTGTGATTCTAGTGCTGCTTGTTTCGTATCCTGACCCTTTTTCTAAGATGGTAGGATTAGCAATCACGCCATTACCTATTCTTATCTGGGTGAACACTTCAGAAGTATTATTAGGATCTGTAACAGTCATTACTGGTGCGGACGAATAGCCGCTACCTGGTTCCCAAATATTAATACTAGCCATTCTGCCCGATACCACTACTGCTCTAGCTTCTGTTGTTCTTCCTGTAGAAACTAATTTCCCAACAGTCTGATTGCTTATTAATCCCTGCAAAGCTAAAAACTTTCCAGGTTTTACACAATTACCAAATACCACACTAGAAAACACTCCGCCTCCAATGCTTTCATATCTCCAAACTCTTCCATCCTTAGATACTGCCATTTCTGTCGAATCCGAAGCCACTGCAACAAATAATCCCTGTCCGTATGCAACACTTCTCCATTCTTGAGCCTTAATGGTGCTTTCGGTCCAGGTTATGCCGTCAAAACTTATAGATACTTCAGTTGCACCTACATATCCTCCGGATAATGCCACGAATCTATTATTACCATATGCCAATGAATAACTACCCTGTGTTAATGTACCAGAAGTCCATGTGATTCCGTCGGAGCTATATGCTGTTGCTGCGCCCGATATAGAGGAATCACTAAGAGCCACTGCTACATATTTTCCTTCTCCATATTCAATAGCTGTCCAATCTGCACCTTCTGGTAACGTTGATGCTGTCCATGTTGTTCCATTAGTTGAATAGGCTGCTTTGGTCCCACCAGCAGCTACAGCTACCCATTTTCCGTTTCCGAAGGTAACATCTCTCCA
>Ga0194133_10008937_pt1 | contig 11590 bp, 8 predicted proteins | sample TA2KigOf40mmetaG_FD_155448 | JGI IMG/M metagenome (GOLD analysis project Ga0194133, IMG submission 155448) | Freshwater microbial communities from Lake Tanganyika, Tanzania - TA2015055 Kigoma Offshore 40m | ecosystem: Environmental > Aquatic > Freshwater > Lake | place: Tanzania: Lake Tanganyika...
TTTGGTAATCCATATTTAACTGAGATTTTATTTCGATATTCCTTCTGAGGTTTCCTTTATGTTCAAATCGATGGCATCTATTACCTTGTCCTTAACCAGCGCCAACTCAATAACTTCCTCCATTTCAGTAACATAATGAAACTTCATATCTCTGATATAATTTTCCTTGATTTCTAGAATATCTTTTCGATTCGATTTGGAGAGAATTATTTCCTTGATATTTGCTCTTTTTGCAGCAAGAATTTTTTCTTTGATACCTCCAACCGGCAATACCTTTCCACGAAGTGTAATTTCACCGGTCATGGCTAAATGCGGTTTAACCTTATGTTGTGTAAATGCTGAGGTTAATGCGGTTAGCATAGTTATTCCTGCGGAGGGTCCATCTTTTGGAGTGGCTCCTGCAGGAACATGGATATGTACATCCCACCGGTCAAAAATTCTGCGATCAATGTTGAATTTTGATGCATGCGCCCGCAGGTATGCCATGGCAATTGTAGCGGATTCTTTCATCACCTCGCCCAAATTGCCTGTCAAGGATAATTTACCTTTACCCTGACTTAAACTGGCTTCTATGAAGAGTATGTCGCCCCCAACCTGAGTCCAGGCCAGACCGGTTACTACACCGGCAACTTCATTGCCTTCATATAGATCTTTATCAAATAGTGGTGGCCCTAAGATTGTTTCAACCTCATTTTTATTGAGCACAGGATTATAATCCAGCTCCATTGCAATTTTTGTGGCAATTCCTCGTACAAGTGACCCTATTTTCTTCTCTAAGCCCCTGACACCTGATTCTCTCGTATATTCTTCGATTACCTTTTCAATAATTGGGTTTTTAAGGATAATATCTTTGGACTTTATTCCATGTTGTTCACGCTGTTTTGGCAATAGATGCTGCTTGGCAATTTCAATTTTTTCTTCAATAGTGTATCCATTCACTTCTATGATTTCCATCCGGTCTAACAAGGCCGGTTGGATAGAGCTCAATGAGTTTGCAGTGGCAATGAACATGACACTCGACAAATCATAATCTACCTCAACATAATGATCATAAAAAGCATTATTTTGTTCAGGATCAAGTACTTCAAGAAGTGCTGAAGAAGGGTCTCCACGGTAATCATTGCCAACTTTATCGATTTCGTCCAATACAAAAACAGGGTTTGAGCTGCCGGCTTTTTTTATGGATTGGATTATCCGGCCTGGCATGGCACCGATATAAGTTTTACGGTGCCCTCTGATTTCGGCTTCATCTTTAATTCCACCAAGAGCCATTCGAACATATTTTCTACCCAATGCTTTTGCTATAGATTTTCCGAGGGAAGTTTTACCAACTCCAGGAGGACCTACCAAACAAAGAATTGGTGCCTTCATATCGTGTTTCAGTTTCAAGACTGCGAGATATTCAATAATCCGCTGTTTCACTTTGTCTAGCCCATAATGATCTTTTTCAAGGATTTTGGCCGCGCGTTTAAGATCAAAATTATCTTTTGTGAAATCATACCAAGGTAAATCCAAGAGCAATTCCAGGTAATTAATTTGTATGGAATAATCTGCTGCTGCAGGATTCATTCTGGCCAGTTTTTCGAGTTCTTTGTTAAAGTGAAGACCGGCCTCCTTGCTCCATTTTTTTTGAATTCCTCTGCCTTTTAGGTTTTCTATTTCAAGGTCAGGTGAATTTCCGCCGAGCTCTTCTTGAATCGTTTTCAGTTGCTGGTTTAAAAAATAATCACGCTGCTGTTTGTCGAGGTCGACCCTAACTTTGGATTGAATCTGGTTCTTCAGTTCTTGCATTTGCAATTCCTGGGTCAAATGCTCCAGCACCATTTTGGCGCGGTCATGAAGGTTGGCTACTTCCAGCATCTGCTGTTTTGCCGAAACCTCAGCATTCATATTGGAGGAAATGAAATTGATTAGAAATGATGAACTTTCAATGTTCTTAATGGCAATACCTGCTTCACTCGGAATATTCGGCGACAGCTGAATGATTTGCATGGCCATTTCCTTGATGGAAGCCATCAATGCCTTAAATTCCTTATCAGCCTTAGGCCGAACTTCCTCAAATTTCTGTATGCTGGCCTTGATGTAAGGTTCACTCTGTACTTCTTGATTTAGCCTGAAACGTTGCTTTCCCTGAATAATTACAGTGGTATTACCATCTGGCATTTGAAGCATTTTGATTATTAAGGCAACGGTACCTACATGATTTAATTGTTCGAATTCAGGATCTTCAATGCCTACATCTTTTTGAGAAACAACGCCAATTATTCTTTCTCCCCGATAGGCATCTTTAATAAGTTTAATTGATTTGTCCCTGCCTACAGTAATTGGAATCACTACACCAGGGAATAAAACTGTATTTCTTAAAGGCAGAATCGACAAAATGTCGGGTGTATCTTCATTGTTCATTTCCTCTTCATCTTCCTGTGACATCAAGGGAAAGAACTCAGTATCTTCACTAATCAGTGGTAATGTGCGGTTTAAATCAAAATTATCGTAGCTACTCATCTGTATCTTATTAACGTCATTATGACAGTTAGATTTTGTAATGGGCAGTTTATAACAGCCTGTAACTTACATCTGCAAGGTATGTGCCAATTCGATTTTTTTGTTAAAATAATCAGATAAAATGAATACCCAAGATCAATTTCCTAGATAAGATGGTTTTCTGAGCTAGTTTTTTTTAACGGAAGAAACTAAATTCGTATCTTTAAAATATTAAACAATTATGATCGTTATTTCTTCGAAAATTAATACCAACCAATTCTAATGAGATCATTTTCAGCTTTATTGATTATTCTTTTAATGGCAAATTTTGCCTTTACTCAAACCGCTTATCACAAAATGGGCCAAAAGGCTCTTATTGACGGGGATTTCAAAGCTGCGGTTTTAAATCTTGAAAAAGCGCTGGCGAAAGACTCCACTGATGTCAATACCTTGCAAATGCTTGGTTATTCTTATTACCATTCAGCGAGATACAAAGAGTCTATCAACACCTTTAATAAGGTAATTGCATTAAAGCCTACGGATAATAGTGCCTATTACTACCGTGGAAAGGCCAGTAATATCATGGCCAATGATACCAAAGGCATCGCCAACTCAGATCGTGAGAAACTATTGCTTGCATCCATCAAAGATTTTTCAAAAGCTATAGATTTGAATGCTGATGATGTTAAATTATATCAAAACAGGGCAGTAGCATATCGAGATTACGGAGTCTTAAAAGGGCAGAAGATTCAGGGTTTATACGATAAAAATAAAGCTACCGGTTCGTTCAAATCCTGCATTGCTGATTTCGAAAAGGTATTGACTTTTACTCCTGATCGGCGAGATATCATCACTCAGTTAGAAGACGCAAAAATATATTTGCAAAACCTCAAATAATATTTTCATAAAAAGTTAAAAACCCGGAATCTGCCGGGTTTTTTTAGTAAACTAAAAGATAATATATTAAGATAATATACTAAAGGAATAGGATCAAGTGTTAAAATCTATCAGAAAGTTCGAAAACTTACATATTGCTTGCTGGTTACTCAAAGATACATGCTGGGTAATGGATCTGAGAATTGCGGGAATGATAATGATCCTGCCAACTTTATTTCTTGCTTTATTCATTACAATTAAGTTTAGGAAGATATTTTCTGAGCTATATCATAATCTTTCTGTTTGCTTTTGGATATTAGCCAACACGATATGGATGGTAGGAGAATTTTTCTACAACGATAGCTTACGCCCAATTTCGATATTGTTTTTTATTGGCGGTCTGATTATTCTTTCGTTTTATTATGCGTTTATTTACAGGAAATTAGCTAAATTTAAGGATACCAGATAGCAGGAAACCTGAAGGGGATATTCCCATGCATTATTTCAAAAATTTCCCCCTAATTTCATAGCTATTGTTTCCCATGAATCGAATTGTTTGATTTTTCTTGATCACATATACCGAATCGGGGATGTAAACAAGGTCCTCTGATGATTCATAGAGTTCACTTTTTGTATTGTTTTTAATTCGGAAATAAATAGGCTTTCCATTTAAATTTTTTCTGATTTCAATGGATTTTGTTCTGCGAGTAGAATCAATAGCCAGCAAGAGCATTCTGAAGCAATCAGAATAAACTTTGTAACTATCTTTCCAGGCGGCCTTGTTTATATCCGAATCAACAAAAAGTGCAAACTCTACATTCCAATCAACATCAACTGAATTTTTGGTTTCTTCCTGATTATTTTGTTTGACGATTTTTTTTACGAGCGGGTGATTGATTTTAAGGCGTTTAGCTTCCAGTTCAAAAAATCCCTTAATATCAAAGAAGATGTTTTCAGTTTTTTTTTCCTGATTGTTTTTACATGAGCTTACAAAAACAAGGATGATAAATAGAAATACGCGGTACATTAATAGACTAATACATCACCAGTCATGATTTCCGGCAATTTGATATTCATTAATTTCAGAATTGTCGGGGCAACATCCCCAAGTTTTCCATCTCGGATATGCTTATAATCCTTATCGATCAGAATACAAGGTACTAAGTTCGTAGTGTGTGCAGTATTAGGAGATCCGTCTTCATTAGTCATATAATCCGCATTGCCATGATCGGCTAGAATAATAAAAGAATACCCATTTTTTAGGCCACATTCAACAACTTGTTGAAGACATTTATCGACCGTTTCCACTGCCTGTACCACTGCACTAAAAACTCCGGTATGTCCAACCATATCGGGGTTTGCAAAATTTAAGCACACGAAATCCGGCCATCCGCTTTCGAGTTCAGGGCATATGGCTTCAGCAATTTTTTCAGCACTCATCTCAGGCTGTAAATCATAGGTTGCCACCTTTGGGGAAGGGATTAAAATCCTTTTTTCGTTCAAAAATTCTCTTTCTCTTCCTCCTGAGAAAAAGAAGGTAACATGGGGATATTTTTCCGTTTCAGCAATTCTAATCTGATTTTTATGATTTTGCTCCAATACAGCCCCTAAGGTTTGGGATAGATCCTCTTTAGTAAAAACAACATGAACCTGATTAAACTTTTCATCATAGGTGGTCATGGTCACATAGTAAAGATTAAGGGCGTGCATGTTGTGTTCTGGAAAGGAACTTTGTGTTAAGGCAGTAGTTATCTCTCTTCCGCGGTCTGTTCTGAAATTAAAACAAATCACCACATCGCCTTCATTAATTTGGCCTACCGGATTACCATTATCATCAATTTTTACAATTGGGTCAATAAATTCATCACTAATCCCAGTATCATAAGATTTTTGAATGGATTGGTAAATATTGTGGCTGGGTTTGCCGGAACCGTGAACCAAGAGGTCGTAGGCCAATTTTATACGTTCCCAACGATTATCTCTATCCATGGCATAATATCTGCCAATAGCGGAGGCGATTGTTCCGGAAGAATGGTTTAAATGAGCATTCAAATCCTCAATAAAGTGTAACCCGGATGAAGGATCCGTGTCCCGGCCATCCATAAATGCATGAATAAACACATTGTTTACTTGATTGGCTTTTGCCGCATCACATAAACCTTTCAAATGATTAATATGGGAGTGGACACCTCCGTCTGACAAAAGTCCGATAAAATGCACATTTTTATGATTGCTTTTGGCATGATTGAACGCGGAAAGGAGAACCGGGTGCTTTTCAAGTTCATGTTCATTCACAGCCTTGTTAATTCTACCTAATTCTTGATAAATTACTCGTCCTGCACCCAAATTCATATGGCCAACTTCAGAGTTACCCATCTGTCCGGCCGGTAAACCGACAGCTTCACCCGAGGCCTGTAACTTAGAGTTGGGGTAGGCTTGTATTAAATGATCAAAGAAAGGGGTATCGGCCACACTGACCGCATCAGATTTATCATGCTTTCCATATCCCCAACCATCAAGAATTAATAGAATTGCTTTTTTATTTTCCACAGTACAAATATACGCTCATCTTTAAATAAATTCATAATAATCAAAGTATGGCAATCTTTTTGATTAAAAGCTTTACAATTGAGTATCGAAATTTTAACCTTCAATCTTATTCCTTAATCTGCACTCGACCTAATTTTTTTAAATCACATGTCTGCCGGTAGGCAGTAGAACATAGCATCTTTAAGTCTCGAAGCTGGCTATTGAACACGGATCGCTTCCAAGAAGCACTTCAATCTACTGCCTGTATTTGCTTATAAGACTCATAAAGGCCATTCAATATGGTTAAATCTTATCAATTAACCGCAGTACATCTTGCCAGATCAAGTTTAGCCTGATTATTTCTCTGAGCTTTTGGAAAGCAGGGTCTGTTGCTCCCGGTCCCGTGTTATGCCCTATTTTTTTGTGGTAAATCGAAGCCCTATGCCAAGATTGAGCACTGCAAAAAAGATAGGGCTGTCACCCCCCGGGTTTGTTTTACAAGGTTTGTGGATCCCTTACCGGACTGCCCGTCCCGATGAAACACAACAGTAAGTAAACTAAACCTTGCCGAAGGAGGTATCTTCCGGCTTGGAATCATCTGAAATCAAGTACCATTTCTTGCCGGAAATACTCCGGAGGAAAGGACTGCATTAAGCGATAGCACGCAGGTATTGCTTTCAAAAGTCAAATTATAGGAGCCCGAAGTATTCTGAGATCTGTTTAAAGAAGATTTTTTTCAAATTTAGTCTGTTTCAAGAAAATTAATAATAAAGAGATTGCCCGGTATTTCGAAAATGAAATTGAATTAATCATCCTTTCAGAGAAGGATCAAGGTTCTAATCGCGAGCAGAATTAGTGCTATCAGTTTATTCCAGGAATCGGGTACATTAGTCTAAAATAATCCATAAACTTAATTCTTAGCCTTTATTTTTGATTTGGGTACCCGGTACCGTGTAATGAGGATAATTAAAAAGTAAGACTTTCTTTCTTGTAAAGCGGAAAATAATATCCGGTTAAAACTATCTGAATAGAAAACGACTTAGAATAATAATTCTAATTAAGTATTGCTATTTTTGCCAAACCAATTACAATGAATTCAGATAAATCAGTATTGAAGTTATTTATTGAAAATGCGCTTGCTGAAGATATTGGTGATGGAGATCATACCTCCCTGTCAACGATTCCGCTCAGTCAGAAAGGTAAAGCCCAATTATTGATAAAGGATAGTGGTATACTTGCCGGCGTTGATGTTGCAATAGAGATATTTAAAGTGCTTGATCCAAATCTTCAAGTGCAGGTTTTGATCCCTGACGGTGAAAGGGTTAGTTATGGTGATATTGCATTTTATGTTCAGGGAAGTGTACATTCTATACTTAAAGCAGAGCGTTTAGTATTGAATACCATGCAAAGAATGAGTGGTATCGCCAGCATTACCAACCGAATTGTTAATATCCTCAAAGGTACAGGAACCAAGGTGTTAGATACCCGGAAGACTACTCCGGGAATTCGATTTCTTGAAAAATTAGCAGTTAAAATAGGTGGAGGGGTAAATCACAGATTTGGACTTTACGATATGATTCTGATTAAGGATAATCATGTTGATTATGCTGGTGGGATCAGTAAAGCCATAGAATCAGCGCAGGCATATTTAAAACAAAAGGCTATGGCTATTCCAATTGAAGTTGAGGTAAGAAATTTGGAGGAGTTGAAGGAGGTGATGAAGTTTGGCCATATCGATAGGATATTGCTGGATAATTTTAGCTTTTCAAAATTAAGAGAGGCCGTTAAAATGATTCATGGTACTTATATTACAGAAGCTTCAGGCGGTATTACCGAGGAAAATGTTTTGGATTATGCCCGTTGCGGAGTGGATTATGTTTCTATGGGTGCTCTAACACATTCTGTTCGTAGTCTGGATATGAGCTTGAAGGCAGTTAAATCTTAAAAAATTTATTTTTTATAAATTACCTAATTGAATTAGTAACATTGTAGAGAATGATATCAATCTATTCACTGTCAGCCTTGATATTTGCCTATCTTTTTGGGTCAATTCCTACAGCAGTTTGGATAGGTCAGGCATTTTATGGGATAGATGTTCGTGAATATGGCAGTGGCAATGCCGGGGCAACTAATACATTTAGGGTTTTGGGCAAAAAGGCCGGTGTTGCTGTCATGTTTTTGGATATATTCAAAGGTTATACTGCAACGAATCTTGCATATCTCATCGGACTTTCTGTAACAGGTCCACAAAATTCAGTTCAATTTGTTAATTACCAACTTGCACTGGGTGTAACAGCAGTTTTAGGACATTTGTTTCCAATTTTTGTAGGTTTCAGAGGTGGAAAGGGGGTAGCAACTTTATTTGGAATGATCCTGGCAGTACATTCGCAGGCCGCAATGCTTTGCGTCCTGACCTTTGTACTGTTTCTGGTAATATTCAAATATGTATCACTGAGCTCCATTATGGCCGGATTTTCTTTTCCCCTCAGCATCATTTTTATTTTTCAATCTCCTATACGGTCTGTACTTCTTTATGGAATGTGTATTTGTGTCCTAATTTTGGTAACGCATCAAAAGAATATCGAGCGACTCTTGAAGGGAAAGGAATCCCGTGTAAATCTTTTTAAAAGAAAAGCCTGAAAACTATTCAATTTCACGCAAAATAGGGCAGAATAAGGTGTTGGAATAAGTTGTGAGCCACAAACCCTACTTTCCAAAAGCTGAAAGAAATAATTAGGCTCCGGCAGGATTTACTATCAATTTCAGGTTAAATATATAGTAAGATTTAAGCACATAGATTGGATTCTATAAAGTTTAAATGGGAAAGGAAGCGGCTAATATGCAGATTAGAAAAATATAGTCCTATGTTTTCACGCCTAACAGCAGGTAGGTATGGGGTATTGCTTTAAAAAAATCAGACTGAATTCAGGATATACAGCAATCAGAGTATTTTAGGACAAGAATTAAAATGTAGGTTCTTTTATTAAGGAAGAATCAGTCATTAGGTTTGACCGAAGTTAATACATCAATTATTGCCTTCCCCTTTATTAGGCATTCTTCATATTCGCCTTCCGGATCTGAATCTAGGGTGATGGCACTTCCAACGTGAAATGAAAGGTATTTGTTTTTAGCATTATATAGCAAAGTTCTGATAACCACGTTAAAATCAAAATCAGCATTGGGAGCGAAGTAACCAACTGCTCCTGAATAAACACCACGCTTGCTACTCTCATATTTTTCTGCGAGCTGCATGGCACGTACTTTTGGTGCACCAGTCATTGAACCCATTGGAAAAGTATTGGATATGATCTTTGCATTTGATAAATTTTCATCCAAGTCGCACACTACGGTTGAGATCATCTGATGAACTTGTTTAAAACTGTATACACCAAATAGTTCCTCTACTCGTACAGTACCCTGCTTGGCACTTTTAGTCAGATCGTTACGAACCAGATCGACAATCATCACATTTTCAGCCCGTTCTTTTTCATTGCTGTACAGCGCTTCTTTTTGTTCTGTATCCTTAATGAAATCTGAATTTCGTGAGGACGTTCCTTTGATAGGCTGACTTATTAATTTCCTTCCCCGGCGACTTAAAAACCGCTCGGGGGTAGCGGATATGATGTAGTGATCATTAATTTTAAAATAATTGGCAAAGGGGGTGGGCGACAGCTTATTCAAGGCAATGAAAACTTCCAAAGGATTAATAAGGCTATTTTCAGCGTAAAATTCTTGGCAAAAATTAATCTCATAAATATCACCCCTGCGGATGTGATTTTTAATTTCTTTTACTGTATCTAAGTACTCTGTCCGATTTATTCTGCTTTTTATCAAGGCTTGGCTATTTTGGATATGGCCGTAATTTAAAGGGGTGTGACGAATAGAATTCCAAACCTCATCAGCCTGGGCGCTCAGGATATGAACTTGGTTGTTTTTGATCCAAATGCTGTGCTCAGGAAGAAAAAAATAAATTTTAGGGAATGAAAGTTGATCCGGATTTTCAGAGCTGAGATTTTCTATATCATTTTTCAGGTCATATGAAAAGTAGCCGGGTACATAGCCTTGATTTGCTTTCAGGAATTCATCCAGTTCTGTAAAAATATTGCCCCCACTTAGCTTAAATTCGCGGGCAATGCCGGCTCCAATAAAAACCTCGAAAGCTGAGTATGGATCAGGATAATTATTAGAATCGAAAAAGCAGGCCGTATTAAATGAATTAGCCCATAACAATGCCCTTGTTTTAAAGGTATCACCATCATCAGTATCAAAAACCTTTAACATAGATACTTGAATTCAATTAAGCAGCTCAAGAGGAACTCCTGATTAAATTAGCTAAGGGTCAATGTTTGAACACGATCCGGACCTACGGATAGATATTTGATGGGAACCCCGAGATGCTTTTCTAAGTATTTGATATAATAACTAAGTTTTTGCGGAATTTGATTGATTTCACGAATGGAAGTTAAATCTTCTTTCCATCCCGGAATGGCTTCAAAAATCGGTTCTGCTTTGATCGCGTTGATGTCATATGGCATATAATCGACCAGTTCGCCATTATAATGATAATGAGTACAAGCGTAAATGGTCTCAAATCCACTTAAAACGTCTGCTTTGGTCATTACCATTTCTGTAACACCGTTAAGCATGATTGCATACTTTAATGCAGGAAGATCAATCCATCCGCAACGACGGGGTCTTCCGGTTGTGGCCCCAAATTCATGGCCGATTCTTCTTAATTCCTCCCCTGTTTCATTCTCCAATTCTGTTGGAAATGGTCCGCTTCCTACGCGGGTACAATATGCTTTGAAAATTCCAATCACCTGACCAATATTTTTTGGAGCTACCCCAAGACCCGTACATGCACCTGCAGTGGTGGTATTGGATGAGGTAACAAATGGGTAAGAACCAAAGTCTATGTCCAGCATGGTTCCTTGTGCACCTTCTGCCAAAACTTTTTTACCGTCTCTAAGGTATTGATTAACAAAATGTTCACTATCAACTTGAGGAATTGATTTTAATAATTCAACAGCATCAAAGAAAGCAGCTTCCTTCTCCGAATAATCAGGAATCTCACCATAGTGAGATAAAATAGAGCGGTGCTTATTCACCAGGCGCATGTATCGCTCGCGGAAATCAGCCAGCATGGTGTCACCCACGCGTAATCCGTTGCGCCCGGTTTTATCCATATAGGTTGGACCAATTCCTTTTAGTGTTGACCCTATTTTACCGGCACCCATATTACTTTCCGAAGCGGCATCTAATAATTGATGGGTTGGTAGAATAAGATGTGCTTTCCTTGCGATCACCATCTTTTTTCTTGCCACCGGGTCAAAACCATTTTTCTTTAGATTATCCAGTTCTCTTTTTAAGATAATCGGATCAATAACTACCCCATTGCCAATGAGATTCATCGCCTTATCGTTGAATATTCCTGAAGGAATAGTGTTCAGAATATATTTCTGCTTATCAAATTCTAAGGTATGACCAGCATTGGGTCCACCTTGAAAACGGGCAATCAGGTCATATTCGGGACTTAATACATCAACAATTTTTCCTTTTCCTTCGTCGCCCCATTGGAGGCCTAACAATACGTCAACAGTCATGATTTAAAATAGGGGAGTATGAGATAAATATAGTTTAATTCTTATTACCAAAGGAATCACAATGCCCTTCTTTCAGTCGGGTACAGTTTCCGTATAAA
>Ga0194133_10008939_pt1 | contig 11588 bp, 4 predicted proteins | sample TA2KigOf40mmetaG_FD_155448 | JGI IMG/M metagenome (GOLD analysis project Ga0194133, IMG submission 155448) | Freshwater microbial communities from Lake Tanganyika, Tanzania - TA2015055 Kigoma Offshore 40m | ecosystem: Environmental > Aquatic > Freshwater > Lake | place: Tanzania: Lake Tanganyika...
GATAGTTCCAACAACTCAGGTCCGCTATATATCTTTGAGCGCGCTCGATTCTGGTTTTTACAGGTGGAAGAGAGAGACCCCAAACCATAAAATAGTTGAGAACTGCCTTCTCAAACATGGAGCCACTACCACAAAATACCTACAGTGCAATCACAACCCAATGAAAAGATCTTCACTTTCAACACACCCTAGAATGACCTAGCTTAGTGAGGTGCTTTTTTCTAACGATTTGTTTTGGTTGAAATTCCACCCCAAAAGTTGTTTGTATCATAAAAACATTCTCTCACTCATTTTATCTCAACTCCTCTTTGCTCTTCAAAAGTTTCATCTATCTACAAAATGATTATCCCAAAGAAATATGATGACAAAAAAGAATTGTCTCTGTCCATTTTTTTTTTAAATTGTTTAATTAATGTTTTTTTTGTTATGCTGCTATAATGCTAACAGTGGGGAGGTTTCTTCTTAACTGATTTTCTCAAATATACTTGTTACTTTATGAAACTGGATGGAATGTTGTTGATGTTGGAACACAGATCGAGTGAGGGGACAGGTTCAGACCACTGAGGCCACAACTACCTAACCAACGTTCAATTATATATCCATGTTTCAGCCTGCAGCCAGTTTCCTCGACTTCAGCCTAGGCTAAGTTATGACAGGAGGTTACAATGGTAAATCGTCGTTTTGAAATACGAGAAAAATTGACGGCTGTCGACCATTTATTACATTTTTCCTCACTTTTTAATGCATGCCAAAGTATTCTCAAAATGAACTACTGAAAAAAGATCAGACTAATTTTGAAGGATGGATACAAATGAAGAATAAAAAAAAGAGCTCTAGTTTTGTCGTCACAAACTTTTTATATAAGAATTTGTCTTTTCATCCTGTTTCAATAATTTTGAAATGTTTTGGAAGGAGAACAATATATGATACTTTGAAGAGAAAATTTTCATTTTTGAAAGGATGTCCTCGTTCACACGATATTTATGGGAGAATTAAATTGTTTTCAAAGCTCTCTTGAAACTTTTTTTTTCTGTTAAGTTCCACATCATGCTCACAGACGCTGTTAAAACTAAGCTTGTTCATTTGATAACCATTTTTGGTAGCTGCTTTATTTAATTGTTAGTCTCTCTGGACCGAATTTGGTCAGGTCAGGTAGATAAAAAAATGTAGTCTTTAGATGGTCACACATTTGACCCTGAAGACGTTGACAAATTGTTGAGGATTTACAGTTTTTGTTTGGTCTTGTAAAGTATGGAAATTACTGCCTCTTTTATTTGATCTGAAATTTAAACCAATATACTCTAGTGAAAATTGTCTTTTTTTATCAAAACAATTCAGAAATTCTATTGTGAAAATTCAAAATTTCTGACATCATGCTGGGACATTAATCAAAATGAGTTTTTGAAAACTTGTTTTATCTACCGAGTAGCATTTGAAGATTTTTCAAAACGAAAGTATGAAAATTGAAATGTAGTTCCTTTACCAAATAGGGATGTTAGGCAATAGGCCAAATCAAGTTTGCGTCCATTTGTTCTTTCTGATGATGCCATTAGTTTTTCACGATGAGTCTACGAACAAAATTCAGAACTTTCTTTTTGAGAGTTGAAACTATTCTGGACAATTTCAGGAATTTCTCTTTAAAACAGTTTAATATAATAAGCTGATAATAATTGAAACAAAAATATTACTTTGCATGGTTGACATTTCAGAAAGTTACAATTGACTGATGGCCTAGTGGTTATGGCATATCTGACTGTGGACTGGGAAGTTAGGGTTCAATCCCCAGTCGGGGCAAATCTTTGACCCTAGAATTTGTCTTTAAATAATCATCTAACATGATGGTTATACCACAGTCAAGATTGATGGTTGTGCAGATCACATGAACAATAAACCTGATTTAATTATCAAAAACACAAAATAACAACATCAGAAAAAATACTATTCCCAAACTTTAACCAAGGATAGTTCAGATGACTGTAAGACACAAAAACAGTGTATAGGGAATTGAATTGTTGTAAAGTCTAATACTTCGGTATTAGAAGAATTAGTTCCTCAACCAACTATAAGCTGTCAATCAATCAATGTTATGAATCATAAGGTATTTTTGGGCAAGTGGTCTTGAAAGGTTTCGTGATTTTTTTATTTCATTGCGTAGCCGAACTTTTAGGTCTGTAAAACTTTTTAAATATATAAAAAGAATCAGGATAAAAGATTCTTAGACAACATCAATATCTGTAGGTGAAAATTTTCAATCAAGTTATATTAAAATTGAGCAAAGTCATTTTTTGCACAAATAATCATTTCTACATTTCGGTCAGGATTGATTATAATTAACTCATTGAAAAACTACAACATATTGTAGTTTCAGCATCTGAAAACCACATAAAATCCAAGTCAGTATGGATGAATGTGGGCCTAAAATCCAATGACTGGACACTATTGGATTCTTCAATAGCCCTGAAAAACCACAAGAGTCAACTGTCCAGAACATTTACAGGTGATGAATGTAAAAGACCCTCAAAAATGGCAGTGGCTTTCAAAAATCATTGCCACTTCAAGAATGTGGATTCTGAGTGAAAATATACCAAGGATGCTAGAGGAATTATTGAGCAAAACAATGTATATCTATCAATGAGAGTCTTTGATTAGATCCAACCTTAAAATTGGCAGACAAAGCTTAAACAATAGAATTTTGTTAACCTTTACCTTTGTTAATTTTGTTTGCTTCAATGTCAACCTTGGGAAAGGAATAAAAGTTCCTTTTTTATGCAAACATTAATTGTAATTATGGTTGAACTCTGACTCCTCAAATAACCTTTGACCCCGGGTTGCCACAAAATGCACAACAAAATAAAATAAAAATGAATTCCAGCCTGGACTTAAAAGTGTCTGAAATGATTAACTTTGCTAGACACTCAAGAAAAAAAAACTTGACACTTTGTGTTAAGCTGTGTCAATAGTACACCGACAAGTATTTTCTGTAACAAAGGGTTCTTGAGATTCAGCTTTAAAATAAAACAGAGTCGGACCAATTTGGTCCACTCCGGCACATTTTGGCTCAGGCACTGGCTCCCTCATTTAAATAGATACATGGACTTTATATTTTGTGTGAAGCTTTGTATATGCTTTACCTACAATTGATGATTATACAAGTACTTTCTGTATTAAATTTTACATCACTTGTAGTCCTGTTGATTTGGTGAGTTAAAAAATTGACCATAACATCTAGTGCTAATAGAAACCGGCCTGATTGTTGTTGATTCTAAAAAGATTGTTACATTTTAAAATACACAAAATATTGAGAAACTTCATGTTTCTCCAGATGAAGGCCATCAAAATTATACTTAGTATTATTTGGGCTTTAGGTAGCTAGCTGGCACTTTGAGTGCAAAGGGAATGCTGAGAAAGACACATAATGTGGAGAGAATCTACTAATCAACAAGGGGGTCGCTGTAGCCTAATGGTTAGAGCAACTGACTGAGAACTGGGAGATTGGGGTTCAATCCCTGGTCTGAGCATAATCTTTGACCCCTGGATTTGCCCTAATGAATCATTTCTAGTAGATGATTTTCTCAGCCGGAATTGATTGTTGTGAAGAAACTTGATTTAAATGATCTCTTATAAGCATTTATTTACATTTATCAACTGAAAATCATGTGACTTTAAGACACAACTTTCAGTCAAAAATGAACTATTGTAAAGTCAACACTACTCTCATTGACATGATTTAGTGTTTGAATAATCAGTTCTTAATACAAGCTAAAAAAAATTTGCAATCCAAAACTAGTTATAACTTGGTATATTGTGGGAAAAAATGGTTTTTTTTCAATAAGTTTAATGTACATCATTTATTAACTAAAAAAAATAATTGTAAACCCCACAGATGGCGCTGCATGTAGGCTTTCTTGAAAGACTGACCTACAACACTCCCCTATTGGAAGATTCCAATATTAGGTAGATTGCTAAGTATACTTTAAGCAACTATATTGAAAAGAATGTCAGCAACTAAAATCATATTTTCAAAATATTTATTAACTTACGAGGTAAAACAACCCCAAATCCGGAGAAATGTCATTTGCTGAAAGGAAAATAGGCACTTGAATTGACATTAAGGGGTGGTGGCTAAAATAGTTGTACATATTAAAGTGGCTACACCACAAAAATGGCCCATTTCACAGCAAAAATGGACAAATCAATTTTGCTAAAAGCAAATGCTAATGGTATGTACTTCTTTTAAGGTAAAAGGCCTCTTTGACAGATTGTTATTTAGCCTGGGAGAATTTAACAAAAGTGGTTCTTTTTTCAATGAATAAAAGCAGATTCTTGGGCTAAAAATGTTTCATGTCTTGATTTTTAATCCCAAGTTACGTTGACCACTGACTTTACACATTGACCATATGTATTGTGGAGCTCTCAACACATACATTTTTAGTTTTGCATTTCAGCACCACCATCACCCCCACCACTATCAACAGAAACAATGAGTCAGCACCTATCTGCAATGCAGACAAACTATGAAAAGAAAATATAGAGCATGGAAAACAAAAAAGAAAGATTTTCCAGAAAGAAATTACCAAGTGCAAAAGAGAGCATGAGAATTTATAGGTTTCAACATTGGTTGTGAAAATTAATTTTTAACCATTCATTCTTTTTGATAGTGGCAGGAATTTGACAAACTTGATTTTTTTTTGTTAATTGATACTTTATTTGGTTGCTTCAGTTAACTACCTCGCTTTCACCTTTGGTCATTTTATACAGCTTTACTAGCAATTTGGGGAGAAATAAAATCTTGTTGGGAAGAGTCTGGATTTGTTATCAGACTCGATATCTGCAAGAGGCTTTGACAAAACTGTCCAACTTCAGGCACTGAAAGTCGTTATGAAGATCTAGGAAAAAATTAATGGCGAAAGTTACTTGAAATATGGCGAGGTTTATGAAACTTGAAAACAGTTATTAAAAAAAATGCTAGATTAAATAGATTTTAATTGAAAATTCATTTACCTCAAAATAGAAAAATTGAAAATATAATTTGTCCCAAATGGCTACGAACTTGGTTTTTGTAAAAACCTCTAGGTTCATTTGAAATTTATTCCAGCCACAAACAGCTATTGATTTTTGTCTGGAAAAATAATAATTGAATTTTTAATCTAAAAAAATTGTTTACTTTTGTCATTTGAACTTAAAGAGTATAAAAAGTATGTTCCTTTTCAAGTATTATAGTGATCTTATCTTTAGCTAAATAGATTGACTAAGGTTAACTTGGAAAAATTACTGATTATCTTACAGGTTTTGAAAACCATTGAGGGAATTATCTTTTTATGTAGTCAATGTCAAGTTTAGTCGCAAAACTTTTTACAGCCTTGTCACTTTTTATAAGATTGTTGATTCTTTTGATATTCAAATATTTGAGCAAAAAATTAACATAACAACTGCAATTAATGTGAAAAAATGTTTTGGCCTTGTCTTACTTCCAAGCATTTTTTGCATGCTAAAACTTCATGTTTTACTGAACAATGAAACTTTTATGACTTTGAGAGGCAGAGAGCTGGGAGATAGAAAGCCAGAATGGAATTTTCGCTTTCAGTCTCATAATCTGTTTTCTTTTTTAAAAAAAAGTTATCATGAATTATTTGAAGATGTTTTTATTTGAAAAATTATATCTTTCTTGTGGTGCTATAAGCTACTTTTTTTAAGTATATGAGAAAATCATCTGAGCACAAAGTTAAGGACTTTGTGAGTTTAGCTGCAAAAAGCTATCTTGAAAACCAATAAGATGTCATTAAAGTAAGATTTTACAATAGATAATACTACATCCCCGATGTACCTGCAGTGAAAATAACCTTGAAGGATAGATGGTGGATGACTCTGCGGCTAATGATTGTTTTGCTTGCTTTCTTAGATTCTGTCTCTTGACATTGACCTTAACATCTTTTTTAGAAGATCTCAATTCACATTGAGGAAAAATGTATGAAAATTATAACACTTTTCATCATGAAAGGGATGTCAAAGTAAAAGACCATGATATTGTAAGGTTTTTAAACTCATACCCTGACACTGAACTTTCTAGCTGTTGTTTGTAATCGATGGTCTCAAAAGAAACAGTCAATTAACTATTCATGGGTTGTGAATTAGTCATAGGAGAAGGAACCTTTTGTTTAGATACGTTGCAGTGCAGTCATAAATTTTTTATCAATACATTGTGTTGGTGTGTGTATGTGTATGTGTATAAAATGGTCTAAGCTCGGTTTGCACAAGTTGTCTTCAGCTTGTTGACTGTCCTAGAGGGATATAAGGTATTAAAGGATCTTTCCTACTTTTCCTTTCATTCTTATTTTGTAGAGAAAGTAATTGTTATTCAAAAGCTGGGGTTGATGGGCCTTAGTCCTCCCAACTACCCACAGGGCTTTAATGTCCCAAGACCCCCCCTTCGCAGATTCAGACACACACTGAAAAAAGTAGAATAATTCAACAATGTGAAATATTAGAAAGCCAATTTGACACAAAGTTTCAAAACACTTTGTCAAATATTAATGGGAGATTCAGTTTGAATTTTAAGCTATAAAACATTCCTTCTAAACGGCCCAAAAAATAGTTGATAAATCTTAGAAGCTTTTGTTTTCAAAAGCAAGCAAATGTAAGCTTATTTTAGGTGAGAGATTAGATTGGCAATGTTTGGCAACTTTCTTGGTAAGACTATCATTCTTTCTTCATCTTATTTTATCGCCTAGCCCTTCCAACTACTTGTAATTAAGTTCAGGCTTGATTACTTTACTGTAGAATCTTTTGAGCAGATTAAAGAAGCTTGAAAAAGCCAGAATTGTGGCAGTGATATCTCAAACGTTTCTATTTATGGCCACTTAGTAAAGATACTTAGACTCCTTAAAGAATGAAAAAATAAGCTTTTCTTTGGAATAGGTTTAAGGTAGTTTAAAGGGACGAAAAATCTAAGTTTTCAACCAAATTTAACATTATTTCCCAATCCTCTGAAATGAAAGAAGAAAATATTTCTTGAAGTTGCATATATGTTGAAACTTTCTACTCCCTAATGGTCCCTGAACCCCAAGCATTAGGTTTTCAAGGGTTTTGGGCTGCACCATGGACTTGACAACAGTTTTTGCAAAAAGATCATTCAAGCACTTATCAGCCAGAATGATATCTTGCAGTGGTACTTGTTTTTTCCTGATTAGTCTTAACTCCATCAAAAATATCTTTATTTCTCAAACCTTCATCTAAAAATATTATTTGACAAATAAATCTTTTAATTTTTAATCCATACCTTACTAAATGTGAAATCAGCCTTTTAAAGAAATGATTAATACAACACTCTGTATGTATGTTCGCACATGATTAATGATTGGCTTTTGTAAAAGTAATAAAAATCAATCTTGATTAATCACACTTGGGAGTAATTTTTCAGAGACAAATGGGAAAAATTTCAAGTTCCAATTGGAAAAAGGTTTCCTTTTCTTGAATATTTATTTGCAATTGAAACTATACAAACTTTGTATGTAATTAGACTTAGACAAGATGGATAGTTTTTTACTAGACATGAAGTATTGAATGTATTTGTTAACAAGCCCTCTTATTGGTGCATGTATGTTCGAACTTTATTGTTGATTGCACAAACTGAGCAAAAGTCAGAGAAGTTGCAACATGCGATCAGTTGTTGATTGAGTCACGATACAAAATCAATTATTGATAACAACTTGAATGGCAGCTAAATTTTTTCTCCCTCTCAAGATGAGAAAGTTTGAATTGGGAAAATATTTTCATTTAGTTTTAACCGTTCAGGATTTCTAATCACCTCTCCCTTTGATTTTAATATGGTGCTTATTCAAACACAAGTTGGTATTCATTCATTCAATGCTTTTATTACCGACTCATTGTACACAAAATTAATATATATCAAAGATATTCCAAGTAAGTCTACCACTTCCCGGGGATAAATGTGTTCTCAGTTGCAAATTGCGGTTCACTGGGGTTTATAATGAAATACACCTAGCCTGTTTTTGAATTTATTGTTGAGAGAGTTAGTGAACCATATTGTAGTGATGCGTCTGGGTCATAATTTTTTGACCTGGGTTGGGTCATTTTTTTGTTGCTCTGGTCTGGTCGGGTCTGAATCTGGAAAATTTTCTCCAAAAATCCCAAATTTTTCATTTTTTCCTCTTTGGAAAATCACATCGGTTTGGGTCAAAAAATACCTGGGTCAACGACGGGTTGACCCCTTATTTACTGCGGGATCAGAAGTATGCTCAAGCCAGGTCAGGGCCTATCTCTACCGTATTGGCATGGCATAGTTTAAGTTTCCATAATACTGACTTATAACAATTTGCATGAACTGAGGTTCAGTGAACTTGCTTCTAATGATTTTCAGACCAGACATCATCTTGTTGGATTTTGCTTTTCCCTTCTATTTTCATGATCAGAGCCCTTGTGGTTACATAAATAATTAATTTCTACATGGTTCAATTTTGAAGTTAAAAAGCCGATTTCTGAAGAGGTTGAAGTATGAGGTGAAGCTTTCTATGTTTTGTAGATATTGAAAGGTAGCAGGTTTGAAAAGTTGGCATTCTTTTTTTTGCAAAAGATTTGCTATTTTGTATGTTGCTGTTGACATATACGTTCATCAATTTATTTTTAAGTATTTTTATACCAAGTCAATTCCTACATTGTGATTGGAAAATATCAATTTTTAACTCTTTTATTTAGAAGAAATTGTTCGGAATAAAAGTTCAGGTTAGTGGGGCAATTCAATGAGGGAAGGCAATGATTGCAAAACTCAAAAAGTTATTGTTTTTATGAGGATTTGAGGGGCAATTTAGATTTTAGACAAATCATACTTGAAAATTGCAAAGTGCCAGGTTCCCAGTCAGTGATAGAATAAATGAGGTGTTGGTATGAGGTGAGGGGTTTATGGCTGTTAAAGAAATGAGCATTTTGTTCAGACTGTATTTGGGATGTTGGGGCCTTTTGTAGAATTTGTATGTAAAGGGAGATGTGGGTCAGGGGTTAAAATAAGGTGAGACATTTGGAACTAGGGGTAGGCTGGATTCATTTGATTGATGTATGCAGCATCTAGTTTTGGAGTTGGGACGATGAGGAAAACTGCTATCAAATCAATTTTTTTTTTAAATAAAGTAATTATTCTCCCAAACAAAACAAACTAATTGATGCAGTGAGAGTCTAGAAAGCCACTAGCGTGTTAAATCCAAGATCTTGAAGCAACATTTTCAAATGCCAAAACGTTACTGCAATGCTTCATCTTTTTGTTTTGTATGCTTGATGTAATGTATTTAAATTAACTCTGCATCATGAATATATTTATATGAATTTTGTCTGCAAAATGTTTCTTAATCTATCAAATGTGTAAAGTTTTTTTCCTATAATTATATCTCAAAATATTAAGGGATCAAAAAAGTTAACAAAGCAACAATACTTTTGAATTTTTTGTGATCCTTCTATATTGAGAGTGATTAAAGCTCAGGTTTTAAAGTTTTCCTGAAAGTATAAAATCCTCTTTTAGGTGACTTAAGAAAATTTACAACTTTCAGGTTGTCATGGATGCATGCGTTTCTGTGTTGCACCTCTCATTGTTGAACTTTGAAGTTTACCTTGAAATTCTCTCCCCAACTTTTTATACCAACAACTTTGGTTGCACTATAATACAATTTTTGCATTGTTTATTTCACACAAAGAAAATTTCACTTGAAAATGAACTTCTTTTTCTTGTAAAAAAAATAATTGTTGGAGATTAAGAATTCATTTTCAACTTTATAAGGCTATTTATAACCAGTCCACAAGATTGATTGATGGTTTTACTGCATTAAAAAATTGAAAATGAAGTGGCATAATTTTTCAGCAAGCTTTTATTCACAAGAATTCGAAAATGTGGTGAAGTTTTGTTACTCTAAACAGTATCAATGAGATAGACTTGGGAATTCAAGAGTTTTGCAAAATAGAAAGGTCGTTTTTAGCTCCAGGTTCTTTAAATCATTACATGCTTAATCACCTTTTTGAGTATAACCCTATTGGAATTACTCACTTTTAGGCTCCATCCACCCCTTACTGTAAATTATTAACCTATCACAACAATTCACCATCCTGAATTCTTAGCATGAGGTGAAAATGAGAATCTTAATACTCTATTAGCCTGTGGTAAGTATAAGCATGGCCAATACAGAAGACCAAATAAACGAGTAAAAGGTTGACCATTTCTGATCTATATCTAACAGTCTTTTGCTAGAAAAGGAACATTGTTCAGCACAGAGTCCATATAAAATTATAGATTAATGAAATACTTAGACACAGAGTTATTTATTCCAATATAATTTAAAGTTGTTTTTCTTGGACTGTTACTTGATCATGCCCTTTTGTTTCCAATCAAATGTATACATGAACCTAACTGTTTTGGTATTTGTATTTGGAAAATAAACATATCTTTACTATTAATGGTGTCCTCATTCACACAAACTCTATCTCAATTAGCTTTTTCTTGGAAATTGCTGTTTGCCTTTATCTAAAGTGAAAGGGTTTGGCCCCCTGATACACCTATGGGGTTAACAACATACTTGGGAAAAAGGTCGGTGTGATAAGTGAAAAGACATATAGGTCACTTTACAGAACTCTGGTACATATTTTATTTTTGACATATTTGCAAATAATTGACAATTCTGTAGCCATTCCAGGTTTTTATAAATTCTTGTTTTGATGAATTTATTTATTGTAAAGATACCCCTGAACAATAAAATGCATAGATGGTAGAGATGAGCCCTGACCCGACCCGAGCTTACTTTTGACCCACAGTAAATAAGAGGCCAACCCGCCTTTAACCTGGATACTTTTTGACCCAACCTAAAGAGATTTTTTTGATGCGAAGGGAAAAAAATTGAAAAGTTTGACATTTTTAGGTGAAATTTTCCAAACTCAAACACAAACCATAGATAGCTGACCTGACCCGACCCGACCTGGGTTAAAAATTTTTGACCCGGACCCATCACTAAATTAAAAAGAATACTTTCTTGTAAAAAACCCCTAAAAACCAAAGTGAAGGTCATTGTTTTCTTGAACATAATTCGTCCCTTTGATGGTTGACCTTCATCCAAAAACCAATGTGGCTCATTGCAGAAAAATTTCCCCCTCAAAAATGCAAAGGAATGCACAACATTTGAGGGAAAAATTATGGCCGTATTGTTCGGATTAGATGGCAAAAATAGAATCGTAGCATTTTCTCCATTCTGTAAAGCTGGATGTATATTTCTATCTATCTATTCTAAATAATTTTCCTTAGCAATGCAGATTCGTTCCATTCGACTTTTCCTCTGCGACTTCCAAAGTGCACAAAAAACCTCCGGCCTCGTTTGACAAGGGAAGAAGATTCTCAACGAAAGGAAATGGCCGATTCATGTTGAAAAAATTATACATTCCGGATTACCACGACTTATTACAAAATCAGTCTGGAATCTGAACAGGAATAAATCCAAGGCTAGGGAAAAGTTTCAATGTTCATGTCTTTTTTTGGGTGCGACGTACGCACAGTCTTTTGGCTTTTTTCTCGTACAGTGGGTGTGGGTGGGTGGGTTGGTGAA
>Ga0194133_10008941_pt1 | contig 11586 bp, 9 predicted proteins | sample TA2KigOf40mmetaG_FD_155448 | JGI IMG/M metagenome (GOLD analysis project Ga0194133, IMG submission 155448) | Freshwater microbial communities from Lake Tanganyika, Tanzania - TA2015055 Kigoma Offshore 40m | ecosystem: Environmental > Aquatic > Freshwater > Lake | place: Tanzania: Lake Tanganyika...
CGTCCCCATCCCCAATCCCCCCCACGAAATAACCAATACATCCATCTCCTTCAAAAAACAGCCGAAAGTAAGGACTCATCGTAGCATACGAATCAGCATCAATACTCAACTTTTGCCGCCATACATCTCCAAGCAACCCAGGGCCAGTAACAAACAAAGGGCGAGTCATCCAACCAACCGAATTTACGCCCGTAACCCCCCATTCGCAGCCGCCGCCACCCCCCACCTTCGACGCACTCACAATACGATAAATACACTCCAGTAATACCGGATTTTGCGGTTTTGTTATTATAAACGCATTATGAATACCGAAATGGCCGGGAGGCCAAAGTCCAACCGCATCACGTTCAAGAACAAAAAGGCCGTCATCACCACCGCCACCACCGCCAAGCCATTTATCAACAATCATGCGTAGTGTCACACCGCCGCCAACACCAACAAATCTTAATTTAACATCCAAATAAACTCCGCCATATTTATAAAGAATGCAGTAACGCCACAAATCCGCCTTAAAAGCAGTAGGTATCAATCGGTCATACGCACAAACAACATCATCCGGAAACTCCCGTTCAATAAACGCCCGACATTCCGCATCATCAAACAAATAGTGAATACAGTCAACTCCAACATGATTCAATATTAAATTATCATGCACGCACTCATACATTTTAGGTGGAAGACCGGCATGTTTCAACTCACGCCACAAATCATCCCCTGCCACCGACGGCGTTATCGAACTAGAACTGCAACACCACGTTTGAAAAAAAGGAATAGGATATGTTCCAGGAACCCACGGCAGAATATTCATTGACCATAATGTATACACATACATATTTTTATATGACTTGAATATATAAATCAACCATGTTAGCAAACATCATAAAACAAATCCAACAAGAACGGGATCAAAATCGAGATATTTCAAAAAGAACAGGAACAAATCAACTGCACGACTTCACGAGAATCCCAGGACATCGTAAAGTAGGACCGAATACCATACTTGGAAACGTCTCTGCATTTACCATCGTTACTCCATCCCCAGCTTCTGTTCCAGAACCAACCCCCGACCCCCATCCCCACCCTGAATCCAGATCTATTTTACCACCAGCACCGGAAGCAGAACCAGCAACCATCCCACCTCCGGCCCCGGCCCCAGCCCACATCCCACCACCAGAACCAGAACCAGTACCCGCACCAGCACCCAAATTATCAAGAGCTGCAATGCAAAAGAAACAAAGAGAAGAAAAACTTGCAAAGAAAAAAGCACGCGCGGAAGCACAAACACAACCAGAAACACAACCAGAACCACAACCAGAACCAGAATCAGAAACACAACCAGAAACACAACCGGAAACACAACCGGAAACACAACCGGAAACACAACCAGAAACACAACCAGAAACACAACCGGAAACACAACCGGAAACACAACCAGAAACACAACCGGAAACACAACCAGAAACACAGCCCGAACCAGCATCAGAAACAGCACCAGAACCCCAGACAATCGAAGTAGAGTCGACAGTATCAGAATAAACAATCATGTCCCGTCGCTGGGGGGCGGAACCTCCCTAGATAAAATTGAAATGTATTTCGCGAATACATCTCAATAACAGCGTACACAAAACACACAACCGACGACAATGATTTCGACCATACTTACTACTATCGGCAATGGAATCCTTTCCTACAAGCTGGGCAATATGATACAAGGTGTTCAATCTCTAATTGAACGCCGTACCGCCAACAACAAGCGATTCGGAAAGCTTGAATTATCAATCCCACAACAGATCGGCGCCAATAACGATGACGTCTCAGCCGAACCCAGGAATATCATCGCAGGCTTTCTTCTAGACACATCAGGATCAATGCAAGGACACAAACTCCAACATGCAATCAATACAATCAAAAAGTTCATGGAAGTCATACACGCTGAACGCAACGGCAAAACAATTCAGCATCAGCCAATTCATGCATGGATTTACGTGATCACCTTCAACAGCGTCGCCGAGCTCGTCGTTCCATTCCAGGAAATCACTGACGAGACAATTCCGCTGATCAGTGAACATCTGGATTACGTTCGCGCGAACGGAAGCACCAACTATCAAAGAGCGTTCATCAAACAGACAGAAGTGATCGAAGAGATCATCAAGAAGCTCAACGACCCCCAACAAGAATCCGTCGCAGGGGGGCGGAACCCCCAACAAGAATCCGTCGCAGGGGGGCGGAACCCCCAACAAGAATCCGTCGCAGGGGGGCGGAACCCCCAGCATTACCACTTGTTGCGTTTCTTTGAAACTGACGGCGAAATCACAGAGGGGTCAACTGATGTCAAGAAGCTCTATAATATGATGCGAAGCACGTCCACCGCCGCCGCTGCCACCGCCGCCACCACCACCACCGCCGGTACTCGATTCACATTCGAAGACTATGTGGTCGGATACGGAACAGGCGTTGACCTTGGCTGTTTGAAAGATCTGGCATCACCGTACCCTCCTGCAGAACCATCCACCAATACTGAAGCCGTCGCAGGGGGGCGGAACCCCCAACAATCATCATCCGTCGCAGGGGGGCGGAACCCCCAACAATCATCCGTCGCAGGGGGGCGGAACCCCCACCAATCAAACGAAGTTCCCGTCGCAGGGGGGCGGAACCCCCAACAATCATCCGTCGCAGGGGGACGGAACCCCCCGAATTGCAGCACACTCACGACAATCATCAATGACGAAGACATCGGATACAAAGCCGGAGAAATCCTCTTCAAATTAATCATGCGGTGCGGAAACAACTGGAAAATCTCAGTCGATACGTCTGGCGGCGCAAAGGTCGAGCTGTTCGAGTACCAAACGCATCAATGGGGTACGGACACATCAATACATTCAATGATATATGGTGAAAAGAAAACGCTGTGGGTTCAGTACACACCTGCTGTCGACACCACCACCCTTCCATCAGTCCAAGTGAAAATCCAATACGAAAATCAGTTCACCGCGGAAAAATTCACGTACCAATTCGAACATGATATCGAATCGGAGCAACAAGATCAAACCAACACAGAAGACGCCGCAGCTGCAGTGAGTATCGGTGACCTCGTAACTCCATTGTTCCCCCTCATCCTTGGAATGTCTCAAATCGAAATCTTCAAGATGTTCCGAGAGATGGAAGCCGATCGTTACGACAAAGACGTCATCGTCCGCGAGGCATATAAGATTCTGAGAATTCTGAAATCAATCGACACAATCACGCGCATAAGTCACCCGGCGATCGCATGCCAAACACTGAACCTCATCACTGACGTCAAGGTCATCATTGGCCTAACTACAATTGAAGATCAAAAGGAGCAGAGGATGGTGATACACGACAGACGCATATGCTCTGCAGAAGAGGAAGTTTTCAACTCAGGCGCGAAAGTTTCAAGGAAATATGTACCTGATGAAGAAGAACACGAAGAAGACGCAATCCGTGTGATCAATGCCGCGAAGAAAGCAGCCGCAGAAGCAGCCGCAGCCGACACCGCCAGTAATCCAGATGCGAATCTCGACGACAACAACCACCAGCAACCGGCGGAATACGATGCATACGAAGAAGTGGGTGATGGATTGCCTTCAAGAATTCCAACAATGATGCCGTACACACAGAATGATTACGTGGATACGCCATTCATGGGCCGTGGTGGTCATAGATCATACAACGGTAACAGAAGGACCCACAATGGCAGCGAACTCCGAGCACTATGTGTACGAATCGCAACAGCCAGAAACAAACAGGAAGACACATCTGCAGAGGAGCTATACCAACAAATGCAAGCCCAACAAAAACAGTACGGCGGCGGCGGCAACGGTGTCTGGTATGAAGCAGACGAGTACGAACCTTATGATGGACCCCGCGACGACACCTTCTCAAATACACCAATGGATGACGATTACACGCAACGCAGAATAGGAATCATGCGACAGATGTCGTCGTAATAATATCAAGAAGAATGATGATGAACGATCACTGGAACAACGAATAAGGTAAGGTAATAAAATTGAAATATTTTTTCATGTATAACACAACACCCATCCACCCCCACCCACCTACCCACCCACCCTCAAATGACAACACCCGATAATGACACATCGTATCTCGCAAGACAAAACCCACACCCAAGAGACCAACACATCCACTTCGACGAAGGCCCACACAAATATACCATCCAAGGCGTCCCCAATATAACTCCCGAAACCGACTTCACCTCCGTTACAACCTGGGTACATCAACACTTCGAACATTTCGACGCCAAGAAAGTCATCCAAGGAATGATGCGAAACACGAAGAAATGGAACGACCCCGTAGCCAACGCAAAATACTACGGAAAAACAGCGGAAGAAATCGAACAATCATGGTCTAAATCAGGCCAAGAGGCAGCGGCAAAAGGAACAGAAATGCACTACAAAATAGAGTGCTTCTACAACACCCCCACCCCCACCGCCGCCGAAACCCCCACCGCCACCACCGCCGCCACCACCCCCGAAATGCAACAGTTCATGAACTTCCACCGAGATTCCTGTAACACTCTCAAACCATACCGCACAGAGTGGACTGTATTCCATGAAGAAGCGCGAATCGCAGGATCAATCGATATGGTATTTGAGTCCGTCGTAGGGGAGGCGGAACCCCCGTCTGAAATCCGTCGTGGGGGGGCGGAACCACCGTCTGAAATCCGTTACGACTGGAAACGTTGCCGCGACATCACAAAAACAAACGCTGGAAACAAGTTCGCCACACATCCAGCCATCGAACACCTCCCAGACACGAACTACTGGCACTACGCACTTCAACTCAACATCTACAAGTACATACTTGAAACCAAATACGGCAAAACAATCAGCGATCTCTGTCTCATTGTGCTTCATCCGGAATCACAAAACTACAAGAAGGTCAAGCTACCCGATCTGCAAAACGAAGTCTGTGAACTATTTGAGGAACGTATCAAGAAGTTCAAATAGTAACAACCGTCAAGAATAGTAAATAAATACATCAATACAATACTATACATAAGCAAACAAGGTATATGACGACAAACCACAACGAACGAAGAAACATCATGACAAATCCACTTGCAATCATAACACTTCACGCAGTGAACGCTTATCACAACCTAGTCAATAAAGTTGCATCATCCTCCACCTCCACACTCTCCACCTCCATCCTCCCCACCTCATCACTCCCCTTACCAAGAATGCTAATCTATCTCACTGGGACAACCCTTCTTGCCGCCGTAATGTACAAAAATACTAAACCATACAATTTTTTATACACATTATCACTTCCATTAAAATATTTATACTTCAAGCTTGAGGGGCCTATAAGAAGACGACTCGCAACAAACAAACCTTCATCTACCGAGTCATCGCCACTACCATTCGAAGACAAGTACTTTAAAGAATACGATGAGTGGATTGCAGCCTTGCCAACCAACACCACTGCCACATCCACCACCACCACCACCACTAACACCACCACCACCACCCCCCTTGACCCAAAGTGTTTAGAAAATATGTACTACGCCACAGTCCGCGAAACCATCAATGACTTCTACGGTGACGTAATCATGTGTTATGATCATAAAACACAATCATTCGCATATTACGCGAGAACAGGCAACATTCCATACAAATATTTAGAAACGATTTCACGAAAATACATGGTTGAAACGAATGCACCGAGAGAAATACATGTTGACATTCGGAGTGAAATGAATAAGGCAAAAGAGCGAAAGAACGCCCCCAACACCACCCCCATCCCCCCCCCCGCTATCTCCGCCATCCCCGCCACAACAGCGCCACCCCCCACAGATACCGATGACGACACAGACACCGAACAAGACCACAACGCAGTATTTGTAAAACTGAAATCATACAATAATGCAACCAATCTGAAAATACACACAAATACCAATGATAAAAATAAGCCCGCTGAACAGAAAGAAACATCAACATTTGTCGCACCCGCACCCGCACCAGAAACAAAGAGTAATCTAATTCGTGAAAATGCAAACCGTTATTCGTATCGAGGTAAGATCGAAGACTTTGAAACACACCACAAACGAAGAGCCACCCTCGACCCCGCCTCCGCCACCCCCGCACCCCCCGCAACTACAGGATACGCCGAATACAAAAAACAAATGAAAAGGTCAGCGTTATAATCTTATTATATACTAACGAGACAGATGTCGATTACGGATAATGTGGAACGATATATGAAACGGTATGACTACTTAATTCAAAAAAGAGAACAAAGATACAATAAAGGCAAACGACTCTCAGAAGATGAAGATGAAGAGTTACGGAAGTTGCGACCAAATGTAATCACACCGATTCTTATGATGTTTGAATTATTACATGAAACCGTAAAAACCAACCAATCGATACGTAAGACAAAATATCAGCAAACAGGAGGACAATCATCCTCAAAAGCAAACGCACAAGCACAAGCCATCGCAGTCGCAGCAGTCGCAGCAGCATCTGCTGGTTCCGCACCAGGAGCCGCAGGAAAAAGTGCAGCGGCAGCACCAGCAGCAGCGCCAGCAGCAGACAAAGGCAAAGGAAACAAGAACGACGACGAAGCCCAGAGGTTATCTGAACTAGAAGAGTCGCTCCTTCCACTTCTAACGAAAATCATTGTTTATATCGAACAAAACAAGGACAAAGAAAAGAAGAAGGAAGAAGAACCAGAAGAGGAGAAATACCCAGATATTGGAACTTCAGCAAAAAATAGCATGATTTTAGTGATCAGGCGAATCAAGAAATGGTGGAACGATCTCATTGCAGGCGGGTCATCCGACCTTTCTTCAAAAATCAACTTGAAAAAGGCGATTCCGCAACTTGCAAACAATCCAACAGACTTGAATAAAATAAATGCCAAAGCAGAAGAGCTGAATAAATTAGCAGACAAAGCAACTGATGCAATCGATCAACCACTTAAAAAAATAGAAAAAATCATGACAAACGATGTTCGTGATATCGCATCATCATCAGTAGAAGGAATCATGAATGCATTGAGTCTTATACCTGGAATCGGAACAACATTACAGTTATGGAGACTGTTACAAAATGTCATTGTAATTATGTCAAAATCAGTAACAACGATGGCGGATGCAAAGAAAGAAGGTGTTGAATTAAAAGAAAATATAAATGAACTAAAAGGTGATTTTGAGAAACTTGGTGACCCAAATGCACTTGCAGGAGGCATGGCAGGAGGACTACCAGGAGCACCGGCAATACCAGTACCACCAGGAGCACCAGTACCACCAGGAGCACCAGTACCACCAGGAGCACCAGTACCACCAGGAGCACCGGCACCACCAGCAGCAGTACCACCAGGAGCACCAGCAGCACCAGCAGCACCAGCAGCACCAGCAGCAGCCGCACCAGAAGCAGCACCAGCACCAGCACCAGCAGCAAAACAAGAAGGAGGAAGTCAACATAAATCAAACCATCTTCGATCAGTCAAAAAATACAAACGCGAGTACAAAGAATCCATCCGTGAAATAAGAAAGACAAGAAAAAGAATGATGAAGTATATACGCAATGTCATATGATTTCATTTCATTCCATTCTTTGCTTTCCATGCAAGGTAACCGGTAGACCGAGAGAGATCGAATGAACTTTGAAGATGAGACTCCGCAATTCTACACACATGTTGTTCTAATGGAGACAGCGAATCGATGTACGGGTTTGACGCAGCGGCTACTAAGGTCGCACCACCCCCAGCCTCACCACCACTCCCCTCCCCGTCGTTGGGGGGCGGAACCCCCGCACCACCTCCCGCACCACCACTCCCCTCCCCGTCGTTGGGGGGCGGAACCCCCTCGTCATCCTTCGGCGGCCTTACTTTCAACTTCGGTGGCATATTACTCTATTCACTCCTACTAAAATGTCTCTAACTCATCAATTTTATACAATCACGTAAAAACTGAATACTAAAAAAATTGAAATCGTTTTTCTACATCGAGTCCAATGCAACGTGATCAATGACATCATCAACAACAACCGCTGTGAAGACCTACCGCCATGAGTTCAGCAAAGAATTCATGGCTGAATTATCGCGCTTTTCAAAAGTGCACCAATACGACGACAGGCATACTTACAAATCAGAGTGGCAGAAATGGACAACCCAGACGAATATCGAACAAGCAATGGATTTCGAGAAACGCCGTTTACAGGAGAACGGGTACATCGGCGACATCGATGACAAAATGTTCAAAGCCGGAAGATACTATTTCAGAAAAAAGACAACCAACAACGAGATTGCCGATACTGCAACGCCTATCACCGCCCCGGCCACCCCCACCGACGTCCAAGACCTCCCCGCCACCCCTTCGACCCCACGTCGTACATATATTACCATGTCGAAACCATGTATTCGTATGATGGATGACCACATAGCATCTTCAGCCACGAATGCATCAGTGACATTCAAACCGTCCATTTGCTACACGGATTTCTACGAAACGAAAATGACGACACCGGAAATGACAAAAGAGATTGAAAATATCATCGAGAAGTACGAAAAAACACCAGGCGCGATGGCAAATTTCACTGCAGAGCAGCTGACAGAAGAGATTATGGACAAGATCAAAAAGACGTACAAAAATCGATACTACAAGTTCACATCATCTCGAAACAACAATGACAACAATGACAACAATGACAACAATGACAACAATGACAACAATGACAACAATGACAATGACGACTAATCACCACCCACAGACCCACAGACCCACAGACCCACCGACCACCGCCAGGTATAGCGTAGTACAAACTAATTTTTTATTATGTCGATACAATAAATGGAAATAGAATCCAAGCTCATAAATCAAGGTTCGTACGGTTGCATATATTATCCATCACTTCCATTTCAGTTACAACGCGATAAAAAACACACAGGACGAAAACGCGCACATACAGACACAAACGACACCACCACCGCCGCCGCCCTCCGATCAAAATATGTATCCAAACTCCAAAAATTCAACTTTCACTCCGACTTTGAAGACCATATTGGACGTAAAATACAAGAGATTCCATCGTATGATTTATTCTTTGTCCCCGTCGTAAAGACATACAAGATTGATTTAGCTACAATCAAAGAAACACATGTAACCAGCTGTGAAGCGATAAGTAAATATATACGAAGAAACACGCAACCTTCTATAAAAACGAGGTCCAAATTAACACAACAAGACTACGACATGTTAAACAAGCATTTCGTCATTCAAAAGATGAAATATATCAACGGAAAATACCTGCATCGATACTTATCCGAAGTTGTAAACCAAACGGATCAAAATCTCTCGAATCAGTCAATCACAGCAGCCACCGCCGCGAATACTACCAATACTACACACGCCGAAAGCAGTGGTGCAAGCAGTGACAGCGAGGCAAGCGACGAAAACACCGACAACCTAAAACAAAAAGAACAAAATCTCACAAGAACATTGCGTAAAGACGAACGACAGGTTGTAAAGTATCGAAAACAATTCAAACAAGATGAAAAACACCATTCGTCCTACCATGTATTATCCATCCTATTTGACCTTTACGAGAGAATTACCGATAGCATTCAACTTCTCGTCAAATACAAAATCGTTCATTACGACTTGAAAGAAAACAACATTCTTGTTGAAAAAAGACACCAGTTACCGTATATCATTGACTTCGGTCTCTCGATTGATGTTTCCCGATTACAAGAACATCCATGGAGTGAAAAACAAGAAGATCATTCCAAGTCAACCATCGATTCCGACATATTATACCACACACAGTCATCAAAATTATTCCAATACAATTATCTATGGAGACAGCATTTTTACGTACACGCCCCCGATTATTTTTTATGGCCGATCGAAATTCACCTCATGACATATCTTATTAATGAACATGACACGCTCACGGAAGACAGTCTTCGTAAAATATGTTATGAATACGTCTCAAATAATAAAGCGATTGCATACATGTCGAGAGATTTCAAGAAAAAGATGTTCAAACTTTCCATGAAAACATTCTCGCGTTTCATCGATCAACCGAGAGAAAAGGTCCTCAATGAATTATTGAAATATTGGGACAAGTGGGATATTTATGCAGTAAACATCATGTTTCTAAAAATCGTCTACGAACTGTTATTTCATCGGGAAGTCTCTGAATCTCTCGACACGGCCACCGCCACCACCGCCACCACCGCCGACACCACCGCCACCACCGCCGACACCACCACCACCACCGCCGACACCACCACCGCCACCGACGCCAATGTATCATTGAATGAAGACCGGCAAAACATCTTCGACCCAGATCACAGTGAAAAGAATATACGGTTTCACAGCAAGTACAAGATCAAACTGAAACACAAATACAACAACCGAAAAATAATGAACACAATCCAGGTCATGTTACGAAATATACACCCAAACCCAGATAAACGAATGACGCCAGAAGAAACGAAAGCATTTTTCGTATCTATTTTTTATGAATGTTGATTCCATTTCATTCCATTCCATTTCATTCCAATTCAGAATTGGTATGAAATCATAATTTATTTACTTAGCAGGATAAGCCGCGGCATTCTCAGCGAAGTTAGATGTCCTTGCACTGCTTCCTCCGTTCTGATTGTTCTGATTGTTCCGATTGTTCTTCGAGTTCTTCGAGCTCTTGTGTCCGCCGTTCTGAGAGTTCTGCGACTTCTTGTACGACTTCTTAGCCAGCCTCAAGATCTGCTTGAACGACTTTCCACGGTGCAACTTCATAGTAGCCTTGACGTGAGAAAGCCATGAGTTCTTGTGGTGGCGGTGGTGCTTGCTGTGGCGCCTATGGCGGCGTCCGGCAGTCTGGCTCTGATCAACTTGTTCTTGGCCATCCATACCTTCGAGGGGGACTTGTTCTTGTTCAGACATCGTAAATAATTAAAATTGAACGAAATAAATAGGTACTCGTTATACTATATATAAATATAAAAGTATCAGACTAAACAAAATGACATACGACAAAAAATTCATCGACGCCGCATTGGAATTATTCGCTAAAATCAAACAAAATGCCACAATTCAAGAATGTCTAAATCAGCATGCAAAGGCAGCAACGAATTCAAACGAACCCTTGTGGTTCATCTACTATATGTTTTATGCAATCCACAATCCGAAGATGGAAGAATACATTCAAAAAAAAACATCCACCACCCCCGACACTTCCGCGGCACACATCATAAAAAACATGATAAAGCGCCGTGAATCTACTTCAAGCATCGTATTTCAGTTGTACATGCATGCATATACCAATCAAGGCAACGTTTCCGTCATTTATCCTAAAGATAAAGACAATCTCGCAAACCAAATGATCAGATCTTTCCAATCAAACCGTCTCAAGACTACAGCAGTATTATTACGCAAGGCTCTCGTTCACCACGCCCACGCCCACGACCACGCCCACGCCCACGCCCACGCCCACGCCCACGACCACGACGACATTTCCACATTCCTAGAGTACGTCATTACTACGCAACCCGTTTCAACTGCATCATCTACCGTAACAAGCATCCTCGACA
>Ga0194133_10008946_pt1 | contig 11577 bp, 8 predicted proteins | sample TA2KigOf40mmetaG_FD_155448 | JGI IMG/M metagenome (GOLD analysis project Ga0194133, IMG submission 155448) | Freshwater microbial communities from Lake Tanganyika, Tanzania - TA2015055 Kigoma Offshore 40m | ecosystem: Environmental > Aquatic > Freshwater > Lake | place: Tanzania: Lake Tanganyika...
TTAGCATTCAGAGCCTTAAAATTGTTCAGTATAATACCAAGACATTTTTGCTTCTTTAATTAGTTGATAAATTACTTCATTGAGTTGATCCTGCAAACTGGTTACGAACTCTTTTTTCTTTTTTCTCGACAAGCTTGCTGATTCGCGATTCTTTATCATGCGCTGTTGTCGTTTGATTGACTTAGACTACAGTAAATATGATTTGTCTTTAGATTTTAAAAATATTTAAATAAAATAAGTTTAAACCATACATACATCATCACTTATGGATGTTGCAGTGAATGTTTTAAAAGCATATCCAGGCTGGGTTCCCACAGGCACAGTTTGTATTCCAGAGAGTCGAGTTGAACCAGGAGACAATTGCTCTGTTTTGATAAAAATTGGTGCCGTGGTCGTGTTGGAATTTGATGTTGCAATTTTAAAAACACTTCCTTGGGCAAGCTTTGCAAATTGATCGTTGGTAAGCACAAGTGGGGTGGATGGGGGAGTAGCAACTGTAAAGAAAATTTATAATCCTTGTTGTCAAAGCTAAATAATTTTTGCTATTTCAAAAGAATAGATAAAATTGGGTTCGAGTCTTGAAGAATGTATTTTAATCACATTTCTACAATCATCAAAAGAAAGCAAAATTAGGCCAGGGTTCTCACCGTGCATATTTAATGATCAATTATCAATCTTTGCTTTCATTCTCCAATATATCGATTTTTACAAGTGTAAATAAACTTAAGAAAAGAAATACACAAAAAGCCTTGAAAATAACGATACTTTTTTCACTCCGCCCAAAAAAACAGAGAAAAGCTTTGAAGTACCTGGCCTCTTTATTTTAGGAATAGGAATTTTTCCATTCAAATTGGGAAACTGAACAATTGCTCCTTGTAGTCCTAAGGGAATACTTGAAATGGTGTTGAAGGTACTTGATTCTGGTAACTTTTGCGTTGGTAATGCTGATTGTATTTGAAAAGGGGTTGCGTTGGACGGGAGAAATGGGTTAGGAACATCTGCCAGGTGCTAGAAAACGAAAAAATTGTTTCAAAAATTTTTCAAAAAAATAACAAAAAAGAGTGAGATGCCAAGGTATACCGTCTCATTGTTCTGGTTTTGATCGTAATTTATTGTGTCTAGCCTTTGGGGAGACGGTGGAGTAGAATTGGCTGTAGAACAGATTGACAAACCGTCAGAGCTGGGTGAAAAAACATTGGTGTTGAGATCACTAGATGTCTCTGAACCAGTGTCTAAAATCAAAAAAGAGACATCAAAAATTGAGTTTACAATAATTTTATTTATCGATAAGAACACTACTGTTTCTTATTTTTACCTTCTGACATGACAACGTCATCAAACACTGTGGGAAAATTATTGTAAAAGTCAAGATCCACATGCCGCATCTCTCTACCAAAGAGTAAATAATCAGGATCTGAGATGTTTAAATCGCTGGAAACCTAAAGGCAATAAACTAATTAGTTGTAAATTAAAAAGAGGAAAAAGTGACAGTTTACCTGACTGAAAAGATCATCATTTTCCAACATTGTTCCTGAGTCAAAGGGGCCTGGAACATAATGCTTAGTTTAACACTTCCAACAAGACAACAATTTTCATTACCTGTGTCTAAGAATATCCCATCAAAATCATCTTTTGGCTCATCCATTGAAATCTTCATTTTATTATTAACTAAACACCGACAATCTTATAATAAAAATAGCTGACGCAGAAGAGCCTGTTTTTTGTGTTCAAAAATGTTGGAATTCACCGTTTCAATATATTTTTTAAATTAAGTTTCGAGTCGTGGTTGCCAGCTTAACTGGCTGTGTAAATGTTTCAAAGCCAAATATTACATTAATCGTGAAACTCGATCGGCTTCGGTTATCCAGGCCGTGCATGCATGCAAGTTCACTTGACACGGATTGACAGTGCGTGCGTGCGTTTAGCCGGCCTAAAGCGTGCACGTTTAGGTTAAGCGAACAGACTGCGCCGAGCGCGCGTATAAACAATACTTTTATGCTACTATTTTCTGTTGTTTAAGATATTCTGAATTGTCAGATGCATGATTATGAAAGAAAATAATAAGTATTTAATTTGTGTTTGTCAAATGAAGCGAAAATGTCCATTGTTTCAAAAATGATGATGTGGGGTGAGAAAGTTTCGTGTCTCCTGAGCTCTCTAATGACACTTTTAAAAACACTTGATCCAAAATAATTGTCAACATATTTTTTACATCTTTGACAGAAGTTATTTCTGGCTAGATTTGACTAAATTGTACTAATTCTTTGTATTATATGAATGAGCGTGAAAGGTCAGAGGTTTTCTTCTGTGGCCAAGCTTTTTGAAATTAAAAATTTGAGAAAGATTTAGAGGTAGATTTTCTTATTATTTCATACAAAAAGTGACATTTTTCCAAGAAAGAAGATATTCTACAATCAAAGCAAAATCAATTATTTCCCATAGAAACCAGGCTTTGAGATGGGTCTGTGACCATCGAATGGGTCCCTCAGAAAAGACAAATCAAGATCCGTTTTATGCCTGAAATATTCATATGAATATTGATCTCAAAAATGCAAATTGAATGAAGATGAAAAAAATTACCGAAACTGATGTTGCGACTGGATGTCTTGTAAAATACTATTTTTTCTGGCTTCGAAATCGTCAATGGAATTTTCAAGTCTAGGAGGTAGACGTCCGAATTGGTTTTCGATTGCTGCTATCACGTTGTTAAGCGCAGTAAAAGTGGATCTCCTCCAAAAGCTCGTATCGGGAAATTCATTGAATCTCTCGAAAATGCTCGGGAAATACAATTTCTGAATGAGTAATGAAGAGTTTGAATAGTTTTTCTGTAATCCAAGCATCAAGAAAAATGGTAATTTAGGAATTACTCACAAGATAAGCCATCCTGTGCTTAACATCCACTAGATGGGGGACGATATTAGTTGACTCTAAAACTGAGTCGCACATTATGCACCTGTAAGTAGGATGCTGGGGTGGCTGGAGTATCTCAACTGCACAAGTTAAAATATCAATTGAGATTGACAAAAATTTTGGTTTCAAAAAACGGTATTTTCAAATACTGACCCAAATATTCGAGTCCAATTAATGGTGATTTGTCAAATTTGCTGAGCAAAGGCAGGATAAGAGGTTTTGGTGGAATGTATCCTTGTCTTGATATAATCAATCCTAAAAGTCAGATAATAATTATTTTCCACTTCAATAAAGCAATTCGAAGATTAGAAAAAACGGAATCGGCATGCCTTTAAGTTCCTCTTCTTTGGCAACGTGCTTTTTTCCCATCAAATGATTGTCGAAGTTAGCTTTGCCACTTACATTCAGATCACAAATATTGCATGTGAAATTTTGCGTTGATGAGTGATAAGAATAGGCAGGATTAACCTGAATAAGCAAAATAAAATTTTCCTTGGTTATATCTACTTTGATTGCACGAAACTAGAAAAATTGTCCTTACTTGACCGTTTTGATTTTTAATTTGGTCATTGTATTTTGAATTTTGAAAAATACTTCCTAAGCTATCAGGTCCACCATTGGCCTCCTAAAATATAGGTGTTTGTAAAGTAAACGAACAAACTTATTTATCGACTCTTAAAATTAAAACTTCTCACCTCACATCGCTTTGAGTAGTCAAGAATGATACCAGCCCAGCCGCCAATGTCATGTACAAACTTCCAATCGCGGTATATTTCCATAATGTATGAATGATTAAGCTCGTCTCCATTTTCTTGACCAAATTCGTTATCATAGTCTTCAGGCATAAACGTCTTTGGAAGCTGAATGAACAATCAGTATGAGGATCAAATATTAAAAATACAACTCAAGTATTTTGAAATTACAAAATAGACAAACTCACATGAGTGGCACTTTGAGAATGTTTGGAGAGATGTTGCTCAGTAGGAGGCAGCGAGGAAAAATTTGAACCAGGTAAACGTGTATCTGAATAAGGCGTATCAGGTCCACCAGAAAATTTAGGCAATTGTGTTTCTCCATTTGTTGGTGGACCAAACAATTTGTGCCTCTTAGAGTTGTCCAATATAGAGGAAGAATTGTTATTTTGAGCTAGACCAAAGTTCCTCGCATTTGAGGGAGGTGGAACAGGAAAGGGTTTCATGGGAATATCATTTGACAGCTTAGGGGAAGATCTCATTTGGAAAGGTTGAGGTGAAATAGCATGATCACTTGCAAATTGAGACGGTAACTGATTTGGCTGCATCACACCCGATTGAGCTGCTTTTTTTGCTCTGATTTTGGCCAACGTGGACGAAAGTTTCTCATCTTTTGTCGGTAGAGGTGGAGCTCCAGGCAATGGATCTTAATTAAAAACTCAATGACGAGGTTAGATTTTATAGTTAAAAAGGAAATTGTCGTACCAGGCACTTGTCGGTACCGGTTGATAAAGCTGAGAGCGTCTTCTTTAGTAATGTTTTCGTAACCCTACATAAAATTTGCTTGAGAATTAATTACTGCCTTCAAATCTCGTTGCAAGAAAACTTATTTTTAAAGATTGAAATATCAAACCAAAAATAAAAAGACTCGTTTACTTAAGATTAAAGGATGAACAACCTGGCCCTTAGCCATCAATTCAACCAACTGTTAAACTAAAAAAGCCTTCAAACCTAGTTTGGTTCTTAGAGGCATTTTAATGCAAGCTTGAGGGTAAAAATAAAAACCTCTTGGGCGATCATGCCGATTTTCAAGTGGTTCCTGGATTTAGCTCATTCGAAAAAGGACTTTCTACTTATTTGTTTATATTAATGATGGGTTGGTTAGTGTTTCTCCTTTCTGTTCTCAATCCAAATAACAGGATATTCAAAATTTACATAGAATTTTAGGAGTAAAAAAATCAAGAAAAAGGCCCAAGTATGTATTCCTTTAAGAAGAGTCTTAAAATAATTAAGTATATGTGCATTTTATGCTGTAAAATGCAAAACCCTCTCGAGCAACACTATCCCATCAGTAGCACGTAGAAATAATACTCAAATAAAATCTAGTATTCAACTAGCTGGCCTGCTGGGTGTTGGCCAAGTTCAAGTCTGTCTGGCCTGACCCCTCCACCCCTTCGGAGAGGGCATCTGCTGAGTTTGTGGAGAATTCAATGTTTATGAGCACGACATAATGGGGTTCCCTTAAGGGGTTGGGGTGAAAGGGTCACAAAAAGTTTGTAACAAACAATTTAGCCCTACTAAGCAATTTTTGTTAAAGGATGACCATCAGCCCCCTTTCATCAAAATTGTTGCTTTCAGATGTAGAGTCTGTTTGCCAAATCCCAACTCTCTAGCTTTAAAACTGTGGGCCTAGATAGAGGTAATATTTGAACATAATGGCAAAATTTTAGTGTAATGAAAAATCTAACTCTCCACTCACTTCAATCGTGGAGGATAAATGTAGACAGCACACACGGATCTCAGTCATTAGATTTAAGTTTATGATATTTTATTATTTTTGATCACGCAACCTATTACCCACATATGATTCCCGAGTGCCCCTGATCAGAGCGCTCTTGTCTCACATGTCAATAAAAGGCCCACGTGCCTTACGAACAGTACCTAGTTATTTCTATGAGCTTAGAAGTAAGTTACTTAGAGTAGATAGTTAGATTCCTTTCTTAGGACAATATATTATATAAAGTGTATTTGATATTATGTGTTAAAACTAACCCAGATAAAGTATTATGAGCATAGTTTACAACTGTCTTTCATTTCCCTAAAAGGGAAGTAGTGTTCATAAGCATGGGTTAAGATATTTCAGCTTCCCTTCCTCATCTTTGCGTTCATCTGCATGAAAGCTCAGATTAGTAAGTCTGCATAAATTATTTTTGGGTCTAAAATTGTTGATGCTTAAATCTATGATGAAAAATTAACTGCTATTCATAAAAACTGTACTGACAGATACCTTACCTGGCTTGTTAATTCTGATAGCTTTTCCTTCGCTCGAGAAATATGGGCAGAGTTTTCCTATGACAAAAAGCTCTTTATTTGTATTCTTTTAAAGTTATTATGATTTGCTACAATTTTTCAGGAAATTGTAGTCAACGTTGTTATAGCCTTAGTTTTGGATCCAAAGCTTTGGTGATACAGTATTGATTATGAAGAAAATCGAAAGACATTACCTTTTTACCACTTTGAGATACTTGAGACAAATCAGATCTAGAAAAAACATGGTTTAGTTGATTAGTCTTAAAATTGGATTTGAAAATTTCCTCGAACTCACGGTTCTATGGTCCCACGTTCTAACGAAACTCTGAATGCAGTAAGCAATGTTTCAACCACACTTACGTCTAAAAAGATTTTATTTCATTTTGAGCTCAAATTCAAACCAGGCAAAGAAAAACTTATCAAATTCGTGAAAGACTGTACCTGACTTTTTTTCTTTTTCAGGTGCAGGCAAATTTAATTCGTTTTGGTTCTTCACTCTTATTGATGGCTTCACTAAATTTGTAGAGACATCTTTTTCTTTATTTTCTGGAAAGTTTTCTTAAAGTTAAAAACTTTATTAAGTTAGCCCATTTTCAATTATTTTACGTTTGGGTTTTATGACTCCCAAAAATGAATCACTGGTATTGATCTTAAATCCTGAATCGCTGAGTGTCATCGGTCCAGAACTAAGGAGCACACAAAATCTTCTTATGGTTATGAATCTTACTGTTTTAAGAAATCTTTTTTGAAACCTGAAGGACTCTTTTTCTTCTCCTGGATCTCCAATAATTGAGCCCGAGTGGCTTGGAGGGGTATCACATCCTCCTGGAGAATAAGGAGAGGAAGATATTCCAGGAGGGGGGCTTTGCTCCTTGCGATAGTTTTCGACGCGGTCTAATGAGGACATTGGGGGTGGGAGATACTTTAGATCTTCAAAGTTTAAAATGAGATGTCAAGCCAAGCAAGTATTAATCAATAATTTTTATAAACACAGGGAAATATTCAATAAAGATCAACACAATCAATAATTAGTATTACGTTCAAGATCGTGAATTTCGAATTGTGTAGTAAACTAGAGTGTGTTTAATTTACAACACTTACCTTTTGCAGAGAGTTTGGAAACAGGAGATATTGATTCAGTGCGTTGAGATGGTGAGGATTTAAGAGCCGGAGACAAAACGCGTTCTGAAATAATTAGAAGGCCATTTCAGGATGAGATCAACTCTCAAAATTTTGACTTTCACACCTGAGTTATTGGGTGAGTCGAAAGAAACCGGCACTTCAATTTCTAAATTCGGTGGTTCTAGAGGTTTCGGATTTTCTAGTGGTTTTGGTAGAGGCAATAACAGTCCTAAGTAAAAAGGAACAAGGGGCTCCGTCTCTAAATTTTCATCAGAATCTTCGTCATAGCCATCTACGTCGTTTTCAAAAGAGGCAAACGGCTCAGGAGACGGAGATTTCCATGAAGTATTTATAGTAGTACTCCTTTTATTTTGACCTGAATGATAATGGGTTAGATTTGAAATTAAAGAAAGTCAAAAAAGTATATTTTACTTGACAGGCCTGACTGAACAAAAGGTTGAGTGCTTTTTCTTCTATAAAAACTTCCTTCAATAGCAGAGTAGCTATTTGATTCTTTCGGCTCTTGTTGATCTCTTTTTTCTTTGGGAGGATTTGAGAACGTTTTCGTGTTTGAGATATGCCTTTCTGAGTCAACATGTTTCAAAAATAGTGTTTTGCTGTCCAGCTGTTAAGAAAACCATTTGCACTTTGATAAAATGCCCTAAAAACAACATGTTAATAATGTGCTTACGGAAAGAGAGCAGATCCAACACTTATAGAAATTTTTATCATCCTCAAACCAAGTTGTAAAAGCGTTGATTTCGCACCCTCTTCTGTCCAAAACCTTTTTTTCAAGTATTTTTTCTACTTCTCGATCAACATTTTCCTTGGGCTTTAGAATATGAGATTTAAAATTCATATTTACGTTTTGTTTGCTCAAACTGATAGAAAAAAAAGATTTACCCGACTGACTTGTTTTTGCAACCTGTCAACCTTGAAGGTACGTTGCATCCCTTGGATAAGATTTCCAATCATAAAACTTCCTCCGGTTTTTAGATCTTCTTCGAAAGATTTCTTATTTTGTACATTTTGCTGAAGACGAGAGAAATTAATTTTATCAAGATTATTTATATTGCATGATAGACAGTCCTGGGATTTGGGCAAACAACGTGGCTTTCAATATAAATTGAATAAATAACTTTTAGCAGAAACAAACCTGTTGCTTTTTATAGTTGAAATTATAAGTATCGCTTCTGTGAGGTTTCCTTTCAGTGTCAGACTTTTTTAATTCGTTTGTTGAGCTTAAGTCAGTTTTTTTTGGAATTCTAAATTAAATTTTTTAAGTAAAAGGCTTCTTCATAAAAAGATAATTTGAATCACTTACTTGAAACTTTTTTCAACTCTCTCGACCTTATCCTCTTGATGCTTTCTTGAAAACAGTTCATGTGATTGAGGGGAAATGACTTTCTTCAAAGTTTTAAGCCCCTCTGTTAATATGTCTCTACGTCGGTTCGAGTAGGAATGCTGTCGTCGTCTAGCTCCCTCTAAAATCTGCCTTTGGTCAGGCATGTCATTTAAATCCTTAATGGAGACTTTGCAAGATCGGCTTCCAAGAGCTCTAATGTGGTCTTTTGGTTCAGTAGGTACTTTTGGGGTTGAAGCTACACCGCCACCGAAATATTGCCCAGATCGTTCAATTATTTTAACAGCCTTAAGAACAGTTTCTTCGAACTTTGCCTAGTGTAAGAATAAAATCCACCATTAACATTGATGGTCTTTTGCTTTGCAAATGTTGATACTTACCAAATCGACTAAGGAATTTTTGGTTGTAAAAGGTTTTAAGAAATCCAGAGTCCCGCATCCGATTTCAATCAACAAAGCTTCTAAAAACTTCTTGAGTTGTGGGTTCTTTTCTAATATTTCTTTTTTGAAATATTTTTTTTCTTCAAGCTCATGTTTTTGATGCAATCGTTGTTTTTCATGGCTTTTTTCTCTTTCACGAATTTTATCTTTTTTCTTTTTGGTCTTGACGGTATCATCATCTTTTTTAGGATCGCTTTGTTTCTTTTCGATTTTATTTGGTAGGCTTGTGGTCTCATCAATTATAGGGCTCATTTTAATTTCCTCTAATGCAGTTGCGGTAGATGGTTCATTTTTGCCTGAAAGTGAATTGATTTAAGTTTTTCATTTAGGATTTCGAATACTTTGATCAAAAAAGATATAAGAGTTTCTTTTGGTTTAAACACTACTTTAGAAAAGAAGGGTAAGGAAAACAATATTCCAAATCTTACTTCTTTTGGCAGGCTTCTCATCCTCAGAATCAGACACTAATATTTTTGTCGAAAGTTTCCGTGCCTTAGGAGACGGGCTTCTACTTTTACCCGAGTTACTCCTTGAGCTCAGTAATCTTTTACGATTCCGGACTACAGATGCACTCCTGCTTCGACTGCTGTTGCTTGGAGTTCGACTATAATTTTTTGCTTGAAATTTAAAGGGCCATGGCCCATAATTTGACTAGTTTAAGAATCACCTGACAAATTTTATAGACGACGATCGTGAAGATGATCCTGATGTAGACCTACTTTTACCACTTAATAAGTTAAGATAAATGATATCATGTTTGACTCTTTCAAGAGAAACGACACATTGCCGTAATCCAAACTTATTTTGAAGACCTTCATCCAAAGGAGGTATGACATCAAACAAACTATTATTTCAAAACATTATTAGTTCAGCATTCGTTTGGGTGAATTTAAAAAGATTATTACCTTGATTTCATTACTGCATGTTGAATATTTTGAATCTCAATGTGATCATCTTCTTCCTCAGATGAAAACATATCGTCAGTAGTTTTTCTTTTATTGATGGATTTTGACAGGGCCTGTGGTTCTTCAACAGGGGCAGCAGTTCCTAGACGAAGATTTGAACATTTAGTTTTTGGACAAATTTTTTTAGTCTGATTTAGTGATTTGAATGATTTTATACAAATCTTAATAGTAAACGTACAATTAACTTTGGATTAACTACGATAAGGGGGCCATTATTAAAACATTTTTTACTCATATAATTAAATGTAAAAACAAAAGGAACTGAAAGTTAACTCGGTAACTCTCACTACTGAAAATTTCGCTTATTAAATTCGTGACTGGATAATGGAAGAAGTTGTCGATTATCCAACTTATATCTTTTACGCGTTTTAATCTACAAAATCCATATACAGGCATCTCAATGTAATCTTAGGCTATGGTTTCAACCAACACTCAAAAAACACCAGAAAGAGTCAGCTTCTAAAGATTTTTGGAATATTTTACTCTTCAATGAGTTCAATTCGCTCTGACAGTTCTATAAAATTACCTTCTTTGTCATGGATTCCGATTCTTGAAATGCCGACTTCGTCGATGCTTTGACAATGGGGGCTGCTTAAAAAGTTAAAAAATTAAACAACTTTCTATTGCTTTGAAATTGATCTCTTACTCATTATCCTTCAAGACTTGAGAGAAATCTCGAGCTAAAATTTTAGGAAAACATTTTGTGACTTTTGTAGATTCTAAGATCTCATCTTGGTTAAAAAGAGGATTAGCTAAAAAAATTAAAAAAACTGTATTAATGACTGATGAAAAAAGAGAAGTTTGAGTTGTATTTACCAGCAGGACTAGGATTTTCCTCGACAATGGTAGGCATGAAATTTGGATTAGAAATTTCCACGTCTATCTGGTTAGAAGCTTTTGCATTTCCATTCATTTGCTCTTTTGTCATTATGTCACATGTGCGTAACGACAGGTCTGAGGTAACGTTTTCAACACAAGTCTCGCTCACAACACACGAGTCTTTTTGTTCCTCTAGAAAATCTTTGTTCATTGAGGACAAATTTTCTAGAGCACATTCTGGGTTTTCGATGTACTGAACAATCACTTTCTTTTTAGGGCTGGTGAAACTAACCAATGGAGGTTCTCGAACTTCGGGTATAAATTTTGATATTTCCATTTCATTCTGAAAAGTTTCATCCATTTCTTCATTTCTGAGCATCTCTTCAATTAGGTTATCAGCATCCTCAAACTCAACTAATTGGTCTAAAAGGAACGATGAAGATTGTGGGACATTGATGTCCGTCGCTTCATAGTTCTGTTGATGTTGCAACTCTTGAGAGTTTTTGGCACCAGCCTTTTCTGATCCGAATGGGGTGTCCATTTTTAAGAGTATTTTGATCAACAGACAAATCCTCAAAAACACATACAAAAAAAATCAGGTTTCCTCCATCTCGAAGATATTAGTAAAAATCCAATCCGTGTGTTAACTGCTTCAAGCTTGACTTTTTACACGTACAATTCACTAGGTTTTTTCTGTTCAGACTTATTATTTAAAAACCAAGCAAAAGCAACTTTTGCAGAATATTAGATGAACATTACCTTGGTTTTAGTTATGACAAGGTTCAAAAAGCACCGCTAAATTGTTTAGTGTGTCCATTCATGTTACAATTGCTTATTGTTTTGGAGACAATCAGAAAACTAAACAAATTATTATAAGGACAAAAATATCGAGTTGTTTTTGTGTTAATTTCTACTCAAAATCCTGGTCAAATCATCAAATATATGTAATAGATTGA
>Ga0194133_10008950_pt1 | contig 11574 bp, 3 predicted proteins | sample TA2KigOf40mmetaG_FD_155448 | JGI IMG/M metagenome (GOLD analysis project Ga0194133, IMG submission 155448) | Freshwater microbial communities from Lake Tanganyika, Tanzania - TA2015055 Kigoma Offshore 40m | ecosystem: Environmental > Aquatic > Freshwater > Lake | place: Tanzania: Lake Tanganyika...
TCCCATCGGGTCAAGGAAAATATCATCGTGTCGGGTCAAAAAGTACCCAGGTCAAAGACGGATCGGCCTCTTATCTACATCTCTACTCTGAATCTTCACACATCCAGCAAACTTCTCATAAGAAATATCTGCTCCCATCTTTTAAACAACTTCTCCCCCTACTTGTTACACTGTGCATTAAAATGTCCCTTTAAATTACATTGGTGAAAGCTGAAACTTTGCATACAGACAGTCTCATTATTTGCAAAAAGTATGCATTATTTGAATTTTTCATATTTGGTCTGAATGCTGAGAAATGAGCGTTTGACCAAGCAAAAAAAACAGATCGTATCAGACCGATTCTGTTGATGTCAACCTCCATGTTTGACCTTAAATAGTTTCTTCAATTTTGAAGCTAGAGAAAGTTTGGATCCAAACAACCTCATCCCTTGCAAAAAATGCACCCTTTGGATTTTTCATATTTTTTCTAGGAGCTGATAAATGAGGGTTTTTACTAAGCTGACAAACCAGATCGGACAAGCCCACCAGACAGACATTTTTTACCAACTTAAGTCCTATTGAAAAATCTTAACTCCCACTAAATATTTGCTCTAACCAGAATTGAAAAAACTCTACAAAAGTTTAAATAAGAATCGTTGTGACCTAATGGCTAATAACTTGCTGGGCAATAAGAATTAAGGATGCAGGGTCTAAGGATCTAATTCTGGCCACTTTAGCCTAAATTGTAAAAAAATATACGGTATCAAAGGAGATAAAATAAATATCCAAATGACTCTATTAAGTTTGTGTAAGTGTTTGCACAAACTTTATTACTTTCATTTTTATCTGTTTCAACAAAATATTTAATGTTGATTTAATATTTTAGGAAGGAATACAACATGTCAGTGGTTTTGGTTTGCATTGTTGTCATGTTCATACTTTGCCAATCAATAAAAATTATTCCTGACATCTTTGAGGCAATTACTTGTGACCATGGCAGGAATAAAAATGAGGTAAGTTGATTCTGAATTTAAAAACCCTTACATTCTTTATTTTTAGGCTTTCAAACTTTTTCAACAAAATTAATGAATGAGGTTTCAGACAAAAATGGCTTTTTGTTCTGAACTTAATGATTCAGCCATTTATTGGTATTTCATCTTTATTACTTTGATCTTCCTGAAAAATGGATAGAATTATTGAGGATCTTTCTAGAATTATTTGATTGGCACCTTTTAGTTTCCCAAGGGATTTACCCCTCCAGCAATGAGATACTTTTTGTTTTTCTTGCTGCCCGCTGGCAAATATGAATCTGAAAAACAGAAACTCTAGAAGTTTGTCAACAGCATTTTATTTTTGTTTTTCCTCTGGGAATCCATCTTTTCACTTGATTTCATAACATCATGCCAGAATGATTGCTCATATACAGTAGGTTCCAAACTCTAAAGTCCCTTTTCATTTGAATCTGAATGAAGATTAATTGCTATATAAAAACCTCTTTCAACTTGATATTCAAATTAAGAAAAGCATCAAAGTGAGAACTTGAAAAGTTTGGCCCTTGTGGAAAAAGACTGTTGGTTTTGTGATCAACCAATCAAAATGAAAGAGCTCATCTGGAAACTGCAGCTAATTTTTTTAAGAAATACAGGCCACCTTTTCACATTGATTTTATTGCTAAAGAGGTGGGAGCCCTTAGACAAGAAAAAACCCAAAAAAATATGTGAAGTGTCAGTGTCACAGGATCAATAAATTTAAAGAAAGCTATCCTAACCTAACTCAATAGGGTTGAACCTAACCCTGATCCCAATTTTGGGAAAAATAGTTATTCGGTATTTTTGAAATTTGGGAAGATATTTGTGGGAAACTGCATTCCAGTAAAACTGTATATTTAGGAAAAACTTGTAGAGGTAAACTCAACATAATTCTTAAAGTCCATAAAGTATTAACAAGTGAGATGCTATAAAGGAGCAGGAGTATGGATGATGATTTAACAGAAAACCCAATGATGACTGTCCCAGTAAAGAAAGCAAGTGTCAAGGTTTAAGAAAGTGTAACTTAGCATCAAATTTGCTTGAAAAAAGGCTTTTGAGGTGAGTGTGAATGAAAAGTGAATATTTGTATTATAACTACAGTAATTTGTAGTGATGGGGTCCCAGTCAAATTTTTTTGACCCGGATAAGGTCAATTTTTTGCTGCTCAGGTTGGGCCGGGTCAGCCATCTTTGGTTTGGGTTTGGAAAATTTCCCCTAAAAATCCCAAAATATTTTATTTTTTTCCCTTCCGGTCAAAAAAAATATCATTGGGTCAGGTAAAAAGTACCCTGGCCAAAGCCGGGTTGGCCTCTTATTTACTGCGGGTCAAAAGTATGCTCCGGTCGGGTCAGGGGCCATCTCTAGTAATTTGTAAACTTAAGTAGCAGAAATAAATGGAAAGATAACATATGTTCAAATAAAAAGTCAATTTTTAAGAATTGCACAAAAAACAGTACGTCCTCAAAAATAAAGGTCCCATAATATAAAAATTTCTATATTAAGATTTATGCCATTGATGTACTTCGCCTGAGTTTGATAAAAGAATTAGAATTGGAATAAAAAAGCCACTGTAAAATTAAAAATAGATCTTATAATTTAATGTCTTCGACTCTTTGGTCAAAATATGTAGTGTGCAAGGAGATTTATCTATATAAAGCAACATTTGTTAAAGAACATTAAATGGCCGATCAAATTTCAAAATGTTAAATAAAAAGTTTAACAAAATTATGACAAGAATTTTCCTATAATATGAAAGATTCATGAAAACAAATTAAAAACTTGTTGCTGCTGAGCAAGTTATTTTTGACTATTTTACAACAATATTCAGAAATATTTTAGTTGCCTTAAGCATATTGTTTGAAAGGCTTAGGAAACTTGATTGATTCAAGAAACTTAAAACAATCAAGGCAAATTTAGGAGTAGCAAAAAATACCATGCCTAGCTTCTTTTAGAGTCAATATTTTTTTGCCATTCTTCAACCTCAAAGTAGGTATCTCTAAAAACCATTGTTATCTTTACCCTTTCTCTGTATTAATTACCTAATTGGCTGAAAATTAGTGTTGCCTTTTTAGAGTTGAGCAACTTAAAAATTTTACAGCTACATACCTGCTTCAATTAGCTCAAGTTAATTGATTTACCCATTATTTTATCTTTTTAAATTTAGGGAAGTGTTTTGAATGAAAGGTGGACAAGACAAAATTTGAGCCTTTGATCAAGGTACCCCAAGTCCCCAATATTATATAATATTTACTTTAGTAAACCAAGGTATGATGGCCAAATGTCAGGAAATAAAATAAGTAAGATACTAACTGTTAAATTGACGAAGAGGAGGGTTAATATTCAAATAATTTGGATCCGTAAATTTGGCATTTAGGAAGTTCTTGCAATCAAACTAATTGTGTTATCCTTAAGATTAAGATTCACAGTTCAGATTGGAAAGAATGTTGCCAATATTCCAAATGGAGTAAGAGGCAGTACTATAAAAGGGTTAAATGAGATTAAAGTTGTCATAAGCAAAAGTGTGTGGTGATTAAGGATAATTTAAAAAGTCATTGAGCTGAAGGGTTACCATTTTAGAGAGAAATACAACTTATGTAGAAGGATTTTAAAGCAAGCAGGTAAACAACTGCCCAATATTTGAAGGGAAAACGTCAATTCATCTAATGACAGCTTGCCTTATGTCGTTTTGCCTACGACAGTTTGCCTAGAATGTCGATTTGTCTGACAACGGTTCGCCTCCCGAATAAAAAATTTCTGCAGAATTCTGAACGAGCACTCAGTGTTTTTCTAAGCATTGCAAATTATTCTGCAGAATTCATGCGAAACCAATACGAATTTTACCCTGCAGAAAAAAAGCTACTATTTTTCCCCAGAGATGATCAGAATTTTACTCTGCAGAAAAAAAGCTACTAATTTTTCCCAGAGATGATCAGAATTTTACTCTGCAGAAAAAAAGCTACTAATTTTTTCCCCAGAGATGATCAGAATTTTACTCTGCAGAAAAAAAGCTACTATTCTTTTCCCAGAGATGAGCAAAATTTCACTCTGCAGAAAAATTGCTAGTATTTTATTCCCAGAGATGATCAGAATTTCATTCTGCAGAAAAGAAAATACTCAAATTTCACTCTGCAGTTAAGCAGAATAAAATTCACAAGGTTTTTCCCACTTGAAGCATAATAGAAGGCAGTGTTACTAAAATTATTGGACTTTGTTTTGGTTAGTTAAACCATTACTAAATTAAAATAATGATGGACCACTGTTGACAACAAGGCCATTTAATTAATTAAGTATAGAAGTGCATCTTTTGCTGAAAAATGTAGAACCCTCAACTATCAACACTATCCTCTCAGTCTTATAAATAAACTAGCTGGTTTGGTTGACCAGCTATCCGCATGTATCTGCTGGGTTGTTTGTCTGTTCCAGCTGATGTGTCTTGGTGAGGATAAAAACATTTAAGTCTTATCAGTCGATAGCTAACAATCCATTAAGATGCTGCGTACCTCACAATCTTAGAAAATAGATAGAAAATGTGTTTTTCCACTGACTAAATGGCTCTTAGGAAAAATTTTAACACTATGGAATTGTATTACCATTACCCTGTGACTAAGTCAGCTCTTTTATAGTGCAAAGGGACAGCAATTGTAAGAGGCTTCAAAGAGAAAGACTTTTTTCCTCCTTCATTAATAGCTATAGAGAGCTCAAATTTTGCATGTAGACAGCTTGAACCAATAATACCTAAATAATACATTTTACTCTAAAATGAAGCACAAACCCATAAAAATGTAAACCATTTAAGAACTTAAATTTTTCACCCTTGTATAAAGTTACTTCCATGGCTCAGTGGTAAGGTGTTGGACTCATGTGCCAGAGGAACCCGATTCAAATCCCGGTAAGGTAAAATTAAGTTGGTCTTTTTAAAGTGGATTTGACAGTTTAAATAGCTGGGGTGGGTTGGTGATAGATAAACAGTGGCTAAAAAGCATAAATAACATCAATTTTTATATTTTTTTCCAAAAAATTGCTTATCTAAAAGTTGAAATTCGGTACGTAATTATTTACACTTGATTTTTTTCTGCAGAAAAAATCTCACTGTGTTTTGTCCTAATGTGTGCTCTGCCGCAATAATTCTGCAGGATTCGGGTCACTAACACACATTGGACTTTTTTCTGCAGAAAGGGGTCCGATTTTTTTCATATGGGAGCTGCTATGTCTGTTCGTCAAATGGATGGTTTGCCTAGAATGTCAGTTTGCTTACTATGTCTATTCGCCTAATCAGCATAGTGTCATTGCTAACTAAATCAGCATGTCAGTTGGCATATGTCCCCCTTCCTAACCCGCCTGGTTAGGGAGGGGAAACATGCCCTATTGAGGATTGTGAGGTAATCTACACAATAATTTCCAGCCGAATCAAATTTAATCATGTTTATGTGTTGAAGTCTGTTTTTAAACTGCTGACAACCACTTTTTAGTCTTGACAGTGTCTCTAAATACTGCTCTTTGTGGAGTCCTGTCCAGTGATCATATAGGCCGTTGCACGCAGTTCTTTGGCTATTTTTATATCAGAGTTCACAGAGTTCATGTTAAGTTTGATGCTGTCTTTGAAGATATATGGTATGACCATTGTCGAGGGGTTGCCCTTTTACATATGGTACCAAGGTCAGATCTTGGGATGTTGTGTCTGAAGTCTCCAACTGCAGCTCTTAATACACGATTTTTAAACTTGTACTTCGTTGAATCAAAGAAAAATGCAAAAACTTTTTCATCTTTTTCATTTGTCCAACAGCACAAGAAAATGCATATGCAGTACAATATGTAGAAATTAAGTTTTTGTCAAATATTACAACTTGCTCAATACTCTAATTTAAACTTATGTTTAAGACTTATGAAGCTGCTTTTGAAGTCAATCCAATCTTTACAAAATCAGCCTTAAGTTTCAAAACTTTGTCAGATTTGTAATTTGTTTGTATATTAAATACTTCTTCTAAATTTTCTCTACAATAACTTCTAGGCACCATGTGATACTACAACAGCTATTGAAATCATCATATCAATATCACATCTGTTTTTGGCAGTCAACTCAGCATCGAATTTTGTCATCTACATGCTTAGAGGAGACAAATTTAGGTGAGATTTTTCAATTCCTTTTTGCTTTTGAGAAATCATCTCTAATTGAAAAATTGGAGCTCTCCCCTACAGTCGTGATAAAAAATGAATTTTTGTCAGAGAAAATGACATTAAAGTTATGTTCATTTCAGAATTTTTATCATTCAAGAAACTGTGTGTTTTTGAAAGTTTCATTGTCTTGTTTCTAGAGCATGAATAAGTTGTTCAAACTTTTTAATTCTGAAGATTTTGTTTGAAAATTATAGAAAGACTGCTTGCCCTTGACATCAAGAGACCTTTTGCTTCATAAAATATTCTAACTATTTTGAATTAAATATGAATGAACTGAAAAATGTTTTGGCTGTTGTTTAGTCGTATCTGCATATAATTTGATCAAAACCTTAGCAATCGTGAATCTGCCTAAAAAAGATTCGAAATTGAATTTGAAAACAAATTTTTCATAGATGTTCAACTTTGCCTTGCATGTGGAACATTGACTTAGAGTATTTGTAAAAATGCAAAAGATATTAAATCTTATACTCATATAAGAATCTTCTTATGTTTGTTTATATACATGTGGTCCAGAATGGGGTGTGTAGTCCCAAGGTTACCTTTGATTCCTCAGGTGGGAAGACCTTAAGTTAGGTCCAGATAGTTTTTCCTAAAGTAATAATCAATGCAAAAATCTTTGTCTAGAGGGTGACAATTTAGTACAGTTGTACCATGCAGAATGGGTTAGCAAGTGGTAAACCCCTTACCCTTACGAGTGAGGGCTGATTATCATGAAGTTGTAAAAGGCAGAAGGTTTTTAGTTTCAAGATGAGCTTAGTCTTTTAGAGCTTAGGCCAATAGTTGGATTGGTAGAGTCAAAAACAATTAATTATCAAATATTAACTTGAGAGGGGTAAAAGTATTATGCATTCTTTTAGAAGATAAAAAGTTAATTAAGAAAAATTGATTGTACTCAAGTGTTGCCATGAACAATTTGTCCCTCAAGTGCCTACTTTTTGCACATTGTAAAATATTCAAATTTTGATCAAAAATTTAAAATTTAAAATACAGCAAACAAATTTTTTGCTACAGAAAACTCAAATATTAAAATCTACGGTAGGCACAACTTGAGCAATCAAAAATGTAAATACTGGTATAGGCACACTTGAAAATTATCTTGCAAATATTTCAAAATTGGTAGGCACACTTAGATTTCAGCAAACAATGATAAAATTCATGGGTTATGTTGCTAGGCAAAAGAGGATTTCAGCAGATATGGAAAAAATTTAAAGTAAATGTTGGTAGGCAGACAATGAAAAAATTCATGGGAAATGTTATACTGCTTATCAGAAATGCCATCAAAAATTTACAAAGAAAAATCAATAAAGGATTTTTCGTTCTTGAAATCTAGTCAATTTATTTTCAAATGAACTTGATAAGATGAATTTCTGAAAATAGGAAGTTGCTATTGAAATACCAATGCAGATTAATGAAGGAAAATGAAAAGCTGAAAAAAAGTTAAGGTACACAGGATCATTTAAGACATTTGCATAACTTTACTTAGAAACTGAGTCTATGAGTTTGACATGTCTCAGGAACCCAAAATGATGTTAAATTATGATTGCTTGAAAAAGAGTAAAAATTGGTACAAATACGATCAGACAATCTAGAGGATTTAATATTTTTGAAACTTTGCTCAAATATCAGTGAGTGTCCCTATATGTGTGGCACCTCTTGTAGATATCTGACTAGCAGAGGGTAAAGATTTCAGCATAAGTGCTCACACTAAATTTTTTTCTTACATATTCATGTACTTTTCAAGTTTATTCAAAGAACTTGGCCAAGGTTTCATGTTCCACAAAGAATTTCATCTATTTGTGAAAAAAAATTCAATTTTCTCTTGATTTTAAATAGTTTCTGTTTGTCGAATGAAATCTAATTTGGTGGTTTATCATTGTCTTCTTTCAAATAAAATCCTCCAATGAATCAAGATTTTTTTATTTTTGACTCTTATAGGCGAGTGTTTGTTAAGACTTTTGCAAACATGTGCAAATTTAGAGATGGGAACAGCCCTTCCAACAGGTCATATGCAACACTGAATACCACAACACAACTTGCAAGGTTAAGACTATCATTAAATATTAATTCCTCTTTTTTTAACTATAACCTTTTTTTCAACAGAAATGGCATCCAAACAACTAGATTAAAAGAAGGTCTTTCTCCTTGCAATTTCAAAACATTTGACCAACAAAGTCTTATACTCAGGTAAGTAAAATGAAATCGATTGGACCAAATAGGAAAATGTGCTCTAAAGAAACGATTGATTCTGTGATCCAATCGCCTGATTAAACTTTTCTTTTTTCCACTATAATACTCTCCAACATCTGCAATTTTGTGGGGACTATCATTTTTGTCAGACAGAGTTGCCTTAGACATTTATTTTTTCAGACTCTCACATTTAAGACAATTTAGCTTTTGTCATTTCAAGGTAAGGAAAAGCTGAAAGGACAGGAATAGCATAATTGAGTTCAGGTTTGTCGAAAGCTACCCACATGCCTTGGAATATGCTAATCATTCAAAAAATTAAACCTATTTTTGGTCCCTGAGGCTATGAATGATTAAACTGTGACACAACCTTTTTAGTTAGGTATTTTTCCACCGACAAAAAATACCTGTCTATACTTGATAGTTATCATGATTAGTAATCAGATGTATCCTTGACTACTTGTAAGAGCAATAGTGGTATATATATAATACTGGAGCATTAGGAACACAAGCAATTGTTATTAATCAAGATAAACTACCTTTATTCGACTAGCTACTGATTACTGTTTCCCTGATTGAAGGTGCCCTATTAATTTTTTTGCAATCCATGGTGAAAAATTAATGCATGGGTAGGGTTTGGATTTCCATCTCAGATCTTAGTTTCCAGTCAGGTGCTTTTTACCACTTGGACATTGCAACTAGAGAGTGAATGGGCCCTGACCCAACCTAACCCGAGCATACTTTTGACCTGCAATAAATAAGAGGCTGACCCGTTTTTGACCTGAGTATTTTTTGACCTGACACGATGAGATTTTTTTGACCCAAAAGGAAAAAATTGAAATTTTTTGGATTTTTAGGGGAATTTTTCACAACCCAGAGGTAAGAGGCTGTTGAGAAAATTATAATTACTCTCTCATACAAACGCTCTAGATCATAGAACCCTTATCCTTTCTCTATATATCATATGTCTAGTTAAAACAGTGGATTTTGAGGCTTGGTGATCGATACCACAATTAAAATGGTCGATTTTGGGTTTAGAGGTTAGGTATAAGAAAACTCTGTCTGACAAAATAGTCGTCCTATTTTACATCTTACATGTAAGATTGATGAAGAAACATTTGTCTTGATTCTCTTTCTTATAGAATTTTAAAAATTTTAATGTCTTTTTTTCCCTCACATCTAGGCAAGAGTCTGCACTCTAGATCCTCAACAAAATAAGGCGCTGTTCAAAATGACCGACTTGAAATTTTGAGTATCACTTTATCTATCTCGCTTTCAAAAGAATCTCATTTAGGGATAGAGAAATCTGCTTTGAATCCTCTTCAAGTGACTTGAAACTAAAACGAGGACGATCTCAACCCAAACAAATCGGTCATTTTATCTATATCTTCAAATAATGTATTTTAAAGGAAAGAAAAATAACCAAAAAAAACCCTAGCATTGGTGTTACTTAGAATAAAAATTGTCCCTTTTGATGTACCTAAATTGGTTTTAAAAAGTTTTCAATGATAAAGTAATTTTAATTTGTGTTCTGAATTATCACTTTAATGCCATTAAATAAACTAAGTGTTATTTTTGTTGTTGACTTTTTCTCTATTTTATTTAGGCTTTCTGGGAAGGAACAGTCAAATTTATCTTCTGGGATTTTAAATCAAGTGAAGATTCTGATTTTTTTCATCCTCAAATGCCTGCAGGGTAGAAAATAAGCAATGCAAAAATAAGCCAACAAAATAAATATTCTCTTTAGGTGTTTTGCAACAAACTAAATTACTACTTGTCTCTTGGGCAAGGTCCTGGCGGCCCCTATTTGCGGGCAAGAAAATCTCAAACCTATAAAAGCATTTTATACCAATGTATTGCTTTTCCTGCTTGATACAGTTACACCCTAAATAGTTCAAACTACCAGAAGTCCTCTACGTAAATAAATCTTACATGACTAAACACAGTCATTTTCCTAGCAAGATGGTTGAATATGAATAAGATAGCTTTTAATGTGAGAAAATCGGGTTCGGATTGGCATTAAGTAAAAGCATGATCTGATTCATGTTAAAACCTTTTTGATTGATAATGTAATCAAATAATTTTGTATGCCCAATTACATTATGTCATCCAATCAAAATGCTTCATTGAAAATTGTATATGATATTTTATTGGATTATTGAGATCTAGAGAAAAGCCACCTTTAGTATTTTTAATATAAATAAATGTTTGATCAGAAAAAATATCTCAATGTCAGAAAAATTTAGTGTTGAGTGGTGTTTTTAGCTTCCTGCTGATTGTGATGAAGATCAAATTCCAAAGAAACATTTTCTTCTACCAAAAATGTTTATATGTGAAGTTCAAAAACAAGGCAAACTCAAGGTGCTTTTGAGACAAACAAAGCAAAAAAAAAGGTTCTTTTTCAGGCTTTTCACTCCAAAGGATTTTGTGTAAAAGACAAAAACAAAGTCTTATAGTGAACCTTTAATTATTAATTTCGTAAGACGTACTTTAAAGATTTCAAACATATTTCTCTTGATAACTCTTATTTGCCAACATTTTGGATTTATTCGTTCATTACTCCTTTGTAAATTCATACATGAAACAATTGAATTTCAGAGCTTTTTAAGAGATATCCTTTCATGTGGTCAATCTTTTAAACTACAAACAAGGTAAATCTAAATTTTTATAACTATCAGCTATAGATTCAATCAAATAATTGTTTGAGTATGTCAGCCTTTTACAAATGTCTAAATTGCTTAACCAATTTTTTTGAAATTTGGATTAACTGAACCCGATCATAAAATTCGTACCAGTTTTAATCCTTGTCCTCACCTCCTTTTATTTATAGGGGTGCACAATTGAGAGACCATAAAAAGATCATCTAAGACCAAGTATGATACTCTGAGTTGTTTTATCAAATTTATGAAAGCATAAAGGACTTAGCAAGGGAAAATCAAAACTAAAATGATGATTCATGCAAAAATGGGAAAAAAATTGTTCAAGTTTGTCGGCTATTATGTAAAGAAAATGGGATGAAGGACTATTTAAAAGTAGGAAAAACTAAGTTCTTCTAAATTTAAAGAGGATTAAATTTTTACAAGAGAGCAGTCTGTGTTTTTTATCAATTTCTTTTTTCCAACCTTTAACTTCATGCATGGTGTGTAAATGGTAGATCTTTAAACACTTGTCACAACTCTATGATACATGCATTAGATGGTTGAAACTC
>Ga0194133_10008951_pt1 | contig 11573 bp, 14 predicted proteins | sample TA2KigOf40mmetaG_FD_155448 | JGI IMG/M metagenome (GOLD analysis project Ga0194133, IMG submission 155448) | Freshwater microbial communities from Lake Tanganyika, Tanzania - TA2015055 Kigoma Offshore 40m | ecosystem: Environmental > Aquatic > Freshwater > Lake | place: Tanzania: Lake...
TTTGCCCAGTCCATCCAGTTCCTTGAGGACCTGTCCAGCCCGTGGCACCTGTTTGCCCAGTCCATCCAGTTCCTTGCGGGCCCGTCCAACCAGTAGGACCTGTTTCACCTGTCCATCCAGTTCCTTGAGGACCCGTCCAACCTGTAGAACCTGTGGAACCTATCTGACCCGTCCAACCTGTGGATCCAGTTGGTCCAGTCCAACCAGTCCCCTGAGGACCCGTCCAACCTGTAGAACCAGTTTCACCAGTCCAACCTGTAGAACCAGTATATCCAGTCCAACCTGTAGAACCAGTTTCACCAGTCCAACCTGTAGAACCAGTATATCCAGTCCATCCAGTTGCACCAGCCTCACCCGTTGCACCAGTAAACCCAGCAGAACCAGTAGGCCCTGTGTATCCAGTACCACCCGTTCCTGACGCTGTCCCAGGAGCAACCCACATAGCCTGTCCATTTGCCCCCATTGTCAGCGTATAATTCGGAGGAATTCGTGCATTTGTGTCAGGGTCATACGCATAAATTTTCCGTAGGACCGTTATATTTGCATCAATGGAACGTACACTACTCATGCAATCTAACTTATTTGGTAGTTTATAAAATTAACATAAAAATAACATGTTTTGTTTGCGCGCCCTCTTCATACCATCTTACTCATCATACACATTCGCCAGACTCCATGCAACAACTGCATCACCACGCCTCTTCCATGCACGGTTCATCAACCCCTCTATGAGACGACGAGTATCAACTCCACCATCCAGCACCTCTGCTGGCAACGGCTTCAGAAGTACACTGTGTTCGCAGAGGAGGCGCTCAATGACATCGGTTCGCTCATTCGCAACGGCATACGTGAGTGCAATGTTCTCATCTGCACTCGCATCAATGCGCGGGTCTGCGAGTAGCACCTCAACCGTCTCCATACATCCTTCCAATGCAGCCACCCGCAGTGCAGTCAGTCCGTACTGTGTCAAATCCACACGTGGGTCTGCAATGAGAAGCGTGACCACTTCGTGACGATTGTCGCGGACGGCAGCCATCAATGCGCGATTCCCATCTGCAACAGGGTTCACACGCGGGTCTGCGAGAAGATGACTCACAACTGCCACAGAACCGCGCTCGGCCGCACGGAAGATGGCGTAGTTATTCTCAACTGTTGGATCCACGCGCGGGTCTGCGAGGAGCATGAGTACAATCCTCTCGTCCCATGCACGTAGCATGGAGGCAAATGCATCACATGCAAATGCAGACGGGTCAACACGTGGGTCAGCCAGCAGACGCTCTACAACGTCACTGAGTCCATGCCATGCGGCAATCCGCAGTGCACGCTGATGAAACAGCGCAGGGTCCACACGCGGGTCTGCGAGCAAACGATTCACACATGCAATGCGAACATGTGCGCTATGATAAAGGTGGCATGCGACAAACAGCGCCTCGCCGTCCTGGAGATTCGGGTCAACCAGCGGATCTGCAAGGAGAACATCCATGCACTCCAGCTGACCACGACGTGTAGCTACAATCAGTGGCTCACCATCTCTGGCATTCGGGTCCACCCGCGGGTCTGCAAGGAGCATCTTCACAATCGCAGCATGACCCTTCTCAATTGCGCGAATGAGTGCAATGCCCTGATTCCCATTGGGATCAATCTCTGGATTGCAGAGCATGATGCTCACCTCAACACCGAGGCCATTCATACAGGCCTGCGTAAATGCGTCAGAATACATCTTGGAAGTTCGGTCTGTCTTGGATAGGTGTTATTGCGTGAAACACCTGCACCCTTCAGAAGGACACAGGACTTTCAATTTTTTTTGACACAACCCTTCCCGAATCTTAACCACTTTTTCCAAAGAACGCCTTATACAGCAAATATCCCCCTAACAATACAACACCCACTTCCGCAACCTGTCCCAACCTGTGCTCTGTCTCTGTCACAAACCGATGTGTCTTCCAGTATTCAGTCGGAATATCACAAATCGGCGAACCCACAGTGGATGTCTGAATATCCGTTGTCACTCGTTCGTATTGCACGAGCTGGAGTTTCGGTGTCGCAACCATGACCCGTTTGTGAATCGTCGCGAAATACGACATCCAGAAATCAATATGCGACTGAATGGGAAACACTTCTGCAAGCATCTTCTCAGCGTATTTCTTCGTAATCACGTACGCATGTAGCAAAAAGAATGCCTGGGGTTTCACAAGCCCCGTTCCAGCACTCGGTGGGTCTATGGGCACATCTCCATCCCATTTTGCACCAATATGCCAAATGTCCCACGTACTCGGTGTACAGAGGGTTGGTGACCGCTCAATAATCGCATTTGCTCTCGCAACAAAATCCGCAGGCACCACTGCATCGTCTTCCATCACCAACATCATCTCTTCGTTATTATCCACCATCCACTGCCACAAGGCAATATGACTGAGCGCACAACCGACACCACCGACAGAATCCAGCTCTTCATGCGACCGCCGTGTTTTCAATAAAATATTCCGTTTCGTGAAAATGGCAACACGTGGGTCTGTGCGAATATCCAATGTCTTGCCGTCAACGCCGAAGAAACGGCGCATACGTGGCATCGCTCTTACACCGACCTGGTCTTGAAATCTCCGCCAACGGTCAGGTCTGCGCTCCAATGTTATACAGTATGCAGGTATTTCATCTATTCGCCACGCATTTCGTGACAATGGTGTACTCGTTTCACTCTGCATAGCTCCCTACTGAGTGGCGATAGCGAAATTTGACGCTATATGTCACGCTACACAGACAAGCACATGATACAACAACAATGGGCCATCTCACGCTACTGATTGGATGCATGTTTGCACAGAAGACGACGGAACTGCTACGGCGTATTCGTCGTTCCAAATCCATTGGCTATCAGGTTCTCGTGGCAAACTACGCGGAGGATACTCGGTACGGTACGAACCAGATTGCGTCTCACGATGAAGAGGCGTACGCTGCACGGAGCATTATGCGACTGGAGGAGATTCGCGAAGAGGTGGAGTCAGGGCGATTCCAGGTTCTGGTGATTGACGAGGGCCAATTCTTCGCCGACCTCTTTGAGCGGGTCACGGACTGGTCAGACCGTCTGCCGATTCACATTATCGTCGCAGGCCTGGATGGCGATTCAGAGCGCAGGCCGTTTGGCGATATTCTGAAACTCGTACCGTGGGCAGAAGAGGTGGAGCGTCTCTCTGCATTCTGCGCAATCTGTCGGGATGGAACGAACGGATATTTCAGCAAGTATGTGGCGGGGCGGAAAGAGGGTCAGGTGGAGATTGGTGGCGCGGACAGGTATCTGCCTGTCTGTCGTAAGCACTTCTTAGAAACCTAGAGAAAGACCCCTTCCATCTAGGTAGAGATGCGATGGAGCGCCCATCGTCTGAACAGGAATTAGTAACATTGCATGCGTCATTCTTACCTCATATTCAAATGCCACCGAAGCGGAAACCGATTGCACGACCACCGTCGTATTCCGATTCCTTCTTTTTTATGCCATTGAACCATCATACGCAAACAAATGATATACTAAGCGATGAACTTGTGCCTACCTCTGCAATACCTGACGTAGTTCCTGCCCAACCCAGCCCACCTCACAACTCAATGCAAGTATCAAGTCAACCCCACATCTCCAAATGTGCCCTCTGGACAATTCGTTCCCTCTCCTTTGGATTCCACATAATGCTCATCAGTATCTTTGAAACACTCTTTTTCTTTCTGTTTATCTCCAAATCAGAGGATTCAGGAATTCAAGGGACAATTCAGAATTACATTGACAGCATTCTCTCACAATGTGCACACTGGTCTGCAAATGAGACGCAACTTGTAAATGCAATTCTGACAGTCCTCATTCAAGCGAATCAGACACTTGCCAGTGCACAGACAGCGATGCAACAGCGAACAGCATACAACAGCCGTCTGGAAGTACAAGCATGGATGTACGTCGTAGGTACAACGGCGTGTTTACTCACAGGTGGTATTGTCGCGCGTCTCAATGCAATACGTATACCGTGGAAACGGATTGTTCTGGAGAATATGATAATGGTCGCACTTCTAGGAATCTACGAGTTCACATTCTTCAAAACAATTATTTATAATTACAGGAGTTTGACAGTGGAAGAGCTGAATGGAAACATTGTGGGACAGTTGCAGACTACGTGCAAAGTGTTGACCCTTACGTAACAGTCCCGCCGACAGCCAGTTTGAGCCGATTGTACTGTGTCACCCACCGTTTCCACGCTTCCAGTTTCACCCAGCCTGCGCGAACTGCGTAGATGACGTAGACGGATAGGTCGCGTATGAATGCGTCATTGATAGCCTCTGATTCATACATCTCTCTGCACGCGTCCACATCGGCGACGAGAACAGGTTGACCGAGTCGTTCGCGGACTGCGGTATGAAATGCAAAAAACCAGGTACGCAGTTGCTCACGCATTGCGTCACCTGGTAAGGTTTCAAGTGTAGGTGGAAGAGGATGTGCGAGGATATAGTCTTTCGCATGTGCCTGACACGCTTGACATGGAAGAATTGTCGGAATATTCACAACTATCCAGCGAAAGATGGTTGCTTGTGAATGACAGACAATCGGACTCGTTGTCCGTCCAACACGCTCGGTAAATGTATGTAGAAAATGCCAGAAACAGGGTCCCCAGTTTGCAGGCTCCAATGAAATGGAACTGCCAGCCATACCTGTGGCACTGGGCAGAATGGGATTAAACCCTGGCTTCTTTTTACCGCAACCACAACTCATTCTATAGGTGGGACGGAGGGTTCGCGTGCAAATTTATACACGCCGGATTTATCAAAAACAAAGAATCGTTTTCTGGTTTTCAAAAAACAGAAAACGGTTTGGTGTGCCCCCTGGTGGAATCGAACCACCGACCTTCGCTTTACAAGAGCGACGCACTACCACTGTGCTAAAGGGGCTTGGTACTACCGATGGGAATCGAACCCATGTAGTCCGCTTGGAAGGCGAACATTCTACCACTGAATTACGGCAGTTGGGACGGGCTTGCGCCCATAGATTACGTACTGGCAATCTATGCGCGCAACATCACACATCGTCCACAATCTATCAGAACACTAGGGCTTTAAACCCTGTTTGGAGGAGGCTACCCCTCTTCACACACCGTAGTGGGATTATTTCTATGTGATTTAAACGCAGCCCCAGGCTTCCCTCTGAAACGGCAGAATCTTCTGTACGTAAATGAGTGTGTTCACATCATACTGTTGTTCCGCAAGTTCAGCAATGTACTTTTCGTAATCGTAATGAGGTAGAGTGCGCACCTCGCACTCTATGCCTTCCCGTGCAAATTCCTCTGGATCTGGAAGTTCGTGATAATGCCATGGACAGATTGAGTAAATGACTTTTTTGACGTCTGGGAAATACTTTTTGACATGCGATAGTTTGAATTGAAGATGCGCAAATAGGATAGGACGAATTTCGCAATTGGTTGGCATTATGAAAATAAGGTGTCGTGGTGTTTATATCCTATTTCTGGAAGAATTCCATAAGACTATGTATTAGACGTTCGTCTTCATCAACGTTCTCCTCATTCTCCTCATCATCGTCATCATCGCCATCATCGTCATCATCAAGTTCCTCCCCATCAACGGAGGTTCGTGCATAACATTGTGATACATAATGCCCTGACCTCCCACAACGATAACATGTCACTGTAGATTTCCCAGTACTTGCTTTCACATCAGTTCGTGCATAACAATCATGAGCGAAATGACCTTCACGCCCGCATCGCATACATGTGTCTGTTGCTCCACGAATTTCACGCTCAATTGCGATAATCTGTTCTTCATTAAGATGAATTTGACTGTATGAACCGCCACGCACATTATCAATACCATATTTTGCCATATACTCTTTGACATATTTGTCTTCATCAAATGGACTTGCATTCGGAATAACTTTCACAACATCTACAGGTTTATGATTACATGTCCATGTAGAACCACAACCCTCTAAGTGTTCTTGATACCGTTGTAGAGGGTTATCTGATTTTCCAACATAGTATTTTCCACCCTTTAACCGCAGAATATAAATACTAGTTCCTTCTGCCATTTCTTGCGTACGACTAATTGAATGTAGAGGCGGGATTGCTGAAGTTTGTGTATGTGTTACTACATTACATGCCTCCAGTTCATTCACACGTGACATAAGCGTTGCAACGAGCTGACGTAGTTCGCCAATCTCCGCGCGCATTGCAGATACTGTTTGAGGAATGTGTGCGAGTTCGGACATTTTGATAGTTACAGTATGTTGCTTGGACGACGACATTGTCGTGGGTGACTGCGTTTGTGTATGTATGGTTTTATCAAATTTTTGTTAGGTTTTGATTGGGTTTGTGTATAGATTGCGGATAGATTGCGTAAAGGCATTCTATGCGCACACCGCGTGCTAGGTTTGTACTCTCTATGAGGCTTGAACTCACAATCTTCTGCTTAGAAGGCAGATGCATTATCCAATTATGCTAAGAGAGCATAGGTTTTGCAGGAAGGGGGACTTGAACCCCCGCGGATTTCTCCAGACGCTGTTCTTAGTCATTTACAGTACAAATATACTGTAAAAGTCCTTAAGGCGCCTCTCTTAACCAACTCGATGCATTCCTGCTTATTTTGTGGGCTTTTCCCACAATTACTACTCTCACCCCATCTTTAAGTACCTTTTACGCATCTGGCGTAACAATAGTGTTCACTGCTGGCTCAGAATCATGATAGCGCCATATGAATCCACCGCCTGTTTTATTTCTACCTTTCAGCACAAATCCAATGCTATTTTTATGAATGCCTATGGCGCGCGCTGCCTCTTTAATACTAACATATGTTGCAACAAATTCATTATCACGAGTAAACTGGTCCACTTTTTTACCAGTTGCCTTCGCCATAGCAAGTCTATGTTTTTCAATATTTACTCGCTGTCTGTCTTCAGCAGAGCAATTTTCATAATATTTTTGCACACCTTTGCGAATCTTCTCCTTTGTAGCTTCACTTGGTTTACCATCACCTGTTTTGTGCCCTTTTCCACCAACACGCCCCTCTTCCATCGCTTTCTTAAACTTTTCAGAATTCAAAACACGATTGCGCATAGTTTCTTTATCAACCTGTGCCATCTGTTTTTTCGCACTTTCTGATTTTCTTTTCACGTACTCTGGCTTACTCCACATTTCTTTTGACTTGATACTAATCTTCTTCACAGTCTCCGCCGAATGTTTCTTGCCTTTGAACCCACCGCCACACTGTCCTCCCTCCAGAATATTATACCCGTTTGGAACAATACAATTGTATTTTGCAATGTACTCACGTTCAATCTGGTCACATGCCTCGTCAAAACAGATGATGATAACCTCAAAGACGAATGCGTCAATCCCATATCTGCGAACAGTATCACGAAGAGCAGGACAGCCACCCTTTTCTTCTCTGAAGGTCTGTTTATGTTGAGTCCATCTTTATTCAGGATTCTCACAAATTGTTTTCCCAATATACACCTTCTTCGTCACCGTATTCGTAATTCTATAAATATATCCCATTGTATCTGCACACAAACATAAAAATAGATTGTGTCAAATTTGTCACTCACTCTTTAACCCCCACCCACTTCCACTGCAACACCCTCTGCTCCCATAACCCTGTTCGCATCCGCCCGCTGAATCTCATCAAACAGCCTCTGACGCACCCGTCGCATCATATCGCCACAAATGAGCAGAGTGAAAATCAACGGGAAGAAGTTGCTCAGCAAATACCATAGCACACCCAGTGGAATATACCGCGCACCATACACAAACATCACAAACAGCGATACAAGCGACCAGTGGCCGAGACACGTGTAGAGGAAGATACTGATTGACATTGCATTGGGAAATACCTTATACGTCGCAACTCCAAACAACACCCATGCCAACACGAGCACAGTCATAATCGTGTAGGTCGCAGATGAGAACAGTACATACCCAGGATTTCCCTGTGTCGCATAGACGATACTCAACGAAACGAGAAGATAGACTGGAATACCTGCAACAATGATTGCAACCACTGAATTGGATGCAATCAGTGTGAGAATGGCATTGTAGGCTGCCCGCGGACCCTTGCAACAGTCGCGAGCGGTAGACGGCATTTTGGCTTGGATGCTTACAACCCTCTAGGAACTGCGTGTCAAATTTCACATCAGCCACCGTAGCCGAACAAGCCGTACGAAATCCTCCCACGTTCGCAGTCGCACCCAATTACTAATGAACATATAATGCGTATCCATATACATCCCAACTAACTCTGCAACAACAGGATCCGTCAATAAAATGAACAAGTACATAGGTTCACATGACACGTACGCCTGTTTATCATGAAGTAGTTTACGAACCATCTGCTCAAATTCCAAATCTGTGAGTAACTGCGGTCCACTGATATAGCGATTTCCAAGTAAATGGAACAGACGTTGTTTATATAATCGCGATGTATTCATTGTGAGCAGACCATTCTACTCAGGGATGTGAAATTAATTGTGAAAATTTAAAGTGAATTCACAATATCAACTCTTATACTATATATATTATTTTCAACAAGGCGTTTATCAATTACCGTAACATTGCAGGGAACAAACCCTTTTACCTTATCTTTAATATCTTTTGGAACATAACCACATATATCTGTTGACTTTTTAATAACAATTGCTGAATTATCATATATATTAGATTCAAAACTCATATCAAGTATATCACCAACATGTACTGATTTAACAGTATCTTTATAGAAACTTACACCAGATAACAAAAAACTTGTTGATGGAAATGTTTGAACATATGTATGTTGTTCAAATGCATGCACCCGTCTCCAATCTGTCATACTAATTAATTATGTAATACATACAATTTAAGTTCATATAATCCAAAAAGAAAATGTTCTGCAACAATGTTGTGTTGTGTTTTGGCCAGACGTCAAGCAATCTACGCCGTCGTCCCCTCAGGTGCTTCACCAATTTCCAATTTTTCCACGGTAAGAAAAAGTTGTACTATGTTGTGAATGTTTTATTACGCAGACCAAATCTACTCGTACGCCGCCACAAGGAAGATGCGCTTGAGAGCCTCGCGCTTGGCCTCAACCCGCGACATGATGAGACGGTCAATATTCAGCGTCTTCTCCTCGGCCATCGTGAGATGAACCACACGAACAACGCGCTTCTGCCCCATGCGCACAGCCCTCGCAATGGCCTGGCTCATCAGCGCAGCCGTCCACCACGGGGACAGGAAGATGCAACGGTCAAACTCCTGCAGATTGAGACCGACACCCCCACTGTGAATCTGGATGAGCAGAACCTGGCACGACGGAAGGCGCGCTGCAGCCAGCGCCTCATCACGCTCCGCAATGCCCATCTTGCCGTGGTACATCTGCACACCAGAGACAATCTCCTCATCCTCCAGGTACGTCTTGAGCAGACTCATCTCCTCGTGAAACTGGCAGAAGACGATGTACTTGTGGGTCGGGTCTGCGCGCAGCTCGTCGCGAATCATCGCACCCGTCTCCACGAACTTGGCAGGCACCGTTGCCCAGTCCTCGCGCGAGTACGACGGATTGCTCTTGCGCATGGAGGAGATGTAAATCTGCGGATGGATGGATGCCTGACGCAGACGGAGAAGCATCAGCATCTTGTTGGTGGCGGCCACATCGTGCACATACGAGTCCATGCGAGATGCCTTAATCTCGCCCTGAATCGCGCGATAGATGCGCTTCTCAGCGTTGGTGGTGAACTCCAGGACCTTCTGCTCAATCACAGGCCGAGGCAGGTCATCCGCCGTCACGACGCTCTCCAGATCGCGATGAATCACAATCTTGGGAACAAGGTCCTTCATGCTGGGGGACCATGCACACCGCTCGTCCTTCATGGGGACGCCGATGAACTTGAACTGTGAGGCGATGTCGTGAAGGGAGTTCACGAGAGGCGTGCCCGTCATCGCCCAACGAATCGGGGCAACAATGTCGCAGACAGCACGCGCAATCGTACCGCCAGACGTACGAATCTTGTGGGACTCGTCCAGCACAATGCGGTCCCACTCGCCCTCAAAGAGGTGCTTCTTGTAGATGGTCTTCTCGTAGTTGGTGACGTAGACGCACGGCTTCTTGAGGCGATACTTGCCAATCACCTCCCACTTGTCTGCACCGTTGACGATGAGTACGTTGAGCTTCGCATGCAGGAGGACGGAGCGCCAGGTCTCAATCATGGCCAGCGGAACGAGCAGAATGGTCTTGCGAACGGGATTGTGGACCATGGTGGACGTCATCTGAATTGTCTTGCCGAGACCCATGTCGTCGCACTGGAGACCGCCGAAGAAGCGAACTCCATTCCACTCCGTGCCCTCCGTCTCCTTGGAGAGCATCCAGTTCACGCCCTTGAGTTGGTGGTCAAGGTACTCAAATCCGCGCCACAGGGGCTTGAGGTCATAGGTCATTTTCTTTGTGTTTGTCATATGCTTGCTTGGAAAGGCGGTGACAGACACGACAGCCTCCACGACATCAATAAAAAATGTCAATTTTTTCGGACTGGAATAGACTGCATAGGGTATACACCCTACTTACTGGTGCTTCGCGTAGCCTACGGTCACGGTTGCCTTGGGGTCACGCACGCCCATGTATTCAATGTCAAGGGCACGACGTAGGTCACCGAGACCGCCAAGTTCAGGCGCGGCGTAGGCCATGAACTTGGCAGCGTCTGCGCCGTTCTTGAAGATGGCGAATGCGTATCCGAGGGTGCGTCCAGACTCGAGATGGACGGGGATACGAATGTCGTCTAGTTCACCGTACGCGCCGACAATGTACTCAATGGCGCGGTGAATCTGCTCACGGGTTGCGAAGCGACTGATGTTGCCGATGTGGATGGAGCGCTTCTCAGGTTCCTTGTGCTTCACCGTCACAGTGACGGTCATGTTGATGGGCGTGCCGTTCGGCAGCGACATGGTGCTGGTCATCTTGGAGGTAACAGACATGCTTGGAGGGTACTTGGTTTCCCATAGACGCGTGTCCTTCAATTTTTGCGCGGTTTTATAGGGTCAATATAGACATCCACAAACTCCATAAAAACAAAAACAACAAAAAAGTTTTTGTGCTTCGTTTGTTGTTTTTTGTTTTGTGTTTGGTGGTTTTTTGTTTTTTGTTTGTGTTTGTGGTTTAGTGCGTGTTCTCTTTTGTGTTTGGGGTTGTGTTAGACGGGATCAGCCCACTCGTCTAGTCCGAGTCCGAGTCCGAGTCAGACATGGCCTTCCCAGCGCCGCCTGCGGGCTTCTTGGGGACAGGCGCCTTCTTGGGCTTGGCCTCCTTCGCGGGCTTCTCGGCCTTCTTCTTCTTGGCCTTCGCGGGCTTCACAGCGGGCGCGGGCTTCTCGCCCGTGCTCTCCGTGTCGCTCGCCAGATCCCGCGCCGCCACGTAGACGTTGTACTCGTCTGCATGACTGTCCCTCCAGGACTTGGCGAAGGAGATGACGTGGCTCTTCATCTCAGGGTGCTCGGCCTTGAAGGCCTCGTACTCCGCAGGATGCGCCAGCTTGACGTCCTTCACCCAGGACGCCCATGCCGTCGCCTTCC
>Ga0194133_10008953_pt1 | contig 11568 bp, 5 predicted proteins | sample TA2KigOf40mmetaG_FD_155448 | JGI IMG/M metagenome (GOLD analysis project Ga0194133, IMG submission 155448) | Freshwater microbial communities from Lake Tanganyika, Tanzania - TA2015055 Kigoma Offshore 40m | ecosystem: Environmental > Aquatic > Freshwater > Lake | place: Tanzania: Lake Tanganyika...
ACTGATTAGGATATTGCATGAAAAATAGTGGTTTTTCTTGGGTACAAACACATGAATATATTGTCAACTTTCTTCGAGATAAACAGAATTCTCAAAAAGAACTAGTTGACTTATTGCTGCAACAATACGATCACGGTATGCTTGCAAGTTTACTTGAACAGAACCCCCGTCGTAAATGATGGGGGTATCTATCAATATTTGAATTCAACGTTGAAATAGAGTGAATTCATGTGAAATAGATTATTACTGAGTTTAAAACCCATGAAAGTTCTTTGCAAGCAACTTGGTCCTAAAAACCAGTATTCTTCATCACTATTTGGTTTATCAATAATCCACTGACCCTCTTCAGTATCATACTTTAATGGTGTACTTGGATAATATTTGCCGCCATAATTTCCTCTTTGATCAATTAATCTGTTTGTAAATAACAAATATCGTAATGCATCTATAAGGAGTAAATTAGACTTTGTATTCCATATTGTTCCATATCCTTTGCTTTGTTCATAGTCCTTAACAATTTCACAAATAGAATTAGCCCGAATATCAGGTAAATTGGTTGCTATTGATTTTGAAACTGAATCTAATGAAGTAAAATATGTTGCATAGTTATCAAATTTCTTAAAGTACTTACTTCTTAATTGATTGATTGTATAGAATAAGGTATCATCTATATAGATATCACGATGTTTTATACTACTAGAAATACCCCATTGAAAATAATCTAAATACTTTATCTCATTAAATAACTCTATGTAGATTAAATAAATACTATCTCTGATAGATTTTTTCAATATCTCCTTAGGATATAGAAGATTATGAATATCATCTAAGTGATCGGAATTAATTCCTTTCTGTTTTAGTATTAGAAGTGAGTCAGATAAGTAATTCTTGATTAGTGCAAGTCTTTTATCTTGCGCCTCTAGGTAAGGTAATGTTTTTAATGACTTACCGTCCCTAAAAACGGTAAATACTGAATTGCTGATAATATCTCTTAATCTTGCTTCTTCTTTTTTGGAACTTGAATATACCGAGTCAATTCTTTCAGGGGTTAACTCAACATATTTATTAGACATTTCTTCTAATATTTTATCAGGTTTTATTGGAATGTAATAGTCGACAGACTTTCTGTAAGGTTCATATTCCAACATATTAAGTTTGATCTTATTATCTACACCACTAGCAACTCTTCTTAAACTGTCAATTTTCTTTTTTATTCCAGAAATGATACCTCTTGCCTCATTTTCTAACAAAACAACAATGCCAATCGTAGAATCAACTAATGATTGATGGTTATCCCCCCAGTAGAACGCTCTGTATTTACTTTCCTGAAAGAAATCGATTGTTGGTCCATTTACTGAGCAACTATCAAAGTAAAATTTCAAGTCAGACTTAAATTTATTACTATCAAGCCTGTAAGCATTAGCCAACTTACCAAAGTAGGGTTCATTTAGAATAATATTTGATTGAGTTCTATCAAATTCTGAACTATAAGCTATTAACTTAGGGAAATTGTCTTGAAAGGGGTAAAAGACTTTATGTAAATTATCTAAATCTTCTTTGAATTGAATTGACGAACGTAAATACTCAGATTCTATTTTTGGAAATAGTCTTGAGACGACTTCAATTTCAAATGGATATCTATTCCCTTTGTAAGTACAAGAGTAAATAAAACTATTTATGTATCTGTGCAGCAAATTAGAATAATATGAGTTAAAAGGTTTTTTTATCGAATAGTTAGATAACTCCACGTAAGATGGATATTCCGCTTTATTCTGCAAGCTATCTAACAACAAAAGAAAATATCTTATGTTACTTGAAAAACTAGATGGAATGTTATTAACTATTTCCAAAGAAGAAGACTTATTCTTGAGATCAACTATAAGATATTTCAAATATGAACTTATTTGTTCCAAATTCTTATCAGTTACATTTGGAAAATGTTTCAATAATTCTACATTTTTATTCTTACTCTTTTTAACTGCAGCAATTAGATTACTAGTTGGAATGATGTTGCTCTCAGTATAATCTTTACTTGTCATGCTGTCTACTAATTTGTAATCCTTCTTATCACCAACATAGCTTTTCTTGGGATATATTGCGAGTAGATTTGAGTCAAGCATTGATGCATATGTAGAAGGACCTGATTCCGATCTGATTAGATTTCGAACTGAAATGAAATGTGGTACATCAGTAATCAAGTTTGGATTGTCTTGTTGTGGGGTTATTAATAATGAAGTTGAGATATATTTGGAAAAGATATCTTTTTTAAAATTTGCTATCTTATTCAATACTTCATCGATATTCTTAATATCCTCTTCATATTTTGAAATTAAAGTATCTGTGTTACTTCCTTTTACGATTATTGACTTATACTTCTGAATTAATGTGTCAACATAATTGTACTTTGACTTATTTTCAACCATAAGTTGTTTTAGTCTGGCAAATTCACTTTCGGTATAGGTTCCTCTCTGTTGTGAATATAAGTCAATTAGTAAGCCTGAGTTTAGTCCATAAATCGCGTCATGAAGTACGACACAGAAATCTTGAATGTCCCATGTAAACAAAGTGTTGTAATCTTCCTTATATCCTCTAAAGGAACCATTCTCATAAATCATTTTAGTTTCTTGAATATCATTGGGATAACTCTTTATTCTTAATGCATCAGAAACAGGTAATTGCTGTTTTATAAATGTTCCCCAAACATATCCATCATCTAAACTTATTCTCGATGGTGTAGGTGAATAATTGGATAGACTAAACATAACACTAGGTAGATTGGTTTTTTGTACTAAATCAACTAATTCAGTTACGTTCTTTGAATACTTATCACTCCAACTTACTTTTTGAATTGAAGTATTTATAGTAGTTTGATTTTGATAGTTGTCTTTAAAAGTTACATTGTTGTTAACGATGTAACTCATAAATATATTTGTTGTGTCTCTGATAGATTTATATGAATGTACCCCATAATAGTAGATGTCTACAGGACAATTATCATGTCTCCCCAAAGTCTTTTGGAGCTGATCATTTACTGTATTGTGAGTACATTGGTTAATGACTTTAAAAGTTTTAAACTTTGCATATTCTTGTATGTTTGACTTCTTCTTATATAAAGGTGCTTTGTCGTCAATTAACTCAATTGCATAAATGTTTGCTACCCCGCTTACTACATCACGTGTCATAACATAGGTTAAGTTATCAGTTTGAGTATTGGTATATTTCGTTTTAGTTCTTGCGTTGGCATAGGATGTTGTTTGTTTTAGGTTAAACACACCAACAACTTCACAAGATTGAACCGCATAGGAATGAAATATTAAAATTAACAAGAGTATAATATTGAGAGTGTAATACATATGAATTATACAGATTATTTGATATTTGTTTAATTAATATAATACTGATTGTAAAATAGTATATCTACTTACTTGGTTTATATTCAGTACTTCGCTATTTCTAGAATGAGCTACTGTATGAATCTAAAACCATTTAGTTTAAAAAATAAAGTAGATCCCATTATGTAAACAATATGATCACGGTATGCTTGTTAGTTCACTTGAAAGAAACTCCCGTCGTAAATAATGGGGGGAGTATATATATTCAGCAATAATTACTTAGTCTACTATACTATTGTTAATATTCGATTTAAGCAAGAAGTCTTGTCGTGTATTTTTTCTAATTGAAAAGAATATTGATTGTTTATGATTTCCATATTCCTGAAATATATCCAGAATTAGGTTGCCTATTTCCCAAACATAATGTTTAGTTTTCTGGTATAATAGAACCTTATGATCACCATACATACTATTTAGAGTATTAATTATTTTGGGAGATAATTGATCCAACATATTATGTACAAACATTGGATGATTATAAGATGGGTAGATGACTCCTGATATTGAAACTATTGTATCTTTTTTTGAAACTACTTCAATGTCTAAATCAACAAGACTATCAATTCTATATCCATTCGCTAAATAATTAATATTAATATATCTTTCGAGGTCAGTTGAATCACCAAAAACATTTTTATCAATCACATCATTTTTACCGTGATAATATTCCGAATCTCTTGAAACTAGTCTCTTAGGATTATTTCCTATCTCAAGATTACTAAATCTACCCTCGGTTACCTTACTAAACATAGTTTTAATAAAATCATCATACTTCATTTCTCTGTCATGTTGTATTTGCTTCTCTATCTTGTCTGATACCATCTCAAACGTACCATTACTTAATCGATTTGAAACAATTATTACTTTACTACCTTCATAAATTAAAGTGAGAGAATCAAAACAAGGTTCATATTTGACCTTTTTATTAGGTAATATTCCATCGACACAAGAATGGAGTAATTTCTGAATCCTCTTTGTCTTATTAGGGTATTTTTTTTTCAGAATATCCATCTGTCCTATACAAAAGTCATTTCCAGCAGTACTAATTGTATTCATTTCTATTTGTATATTTATCATTCGAAGAGTGTTGTTGTAAAAGTGACAATTAATTGTTTCTCGGTATGGATGAGTATTTAGTGTAAACGTATCCATTGGTAATTTGATACTGTCTTCAAAATAATTTATTTCGTTATTCAATTCTTCATATTCATTTGCATAAGCAATTCTATTTCTGAGTCCTTGTTCTCCATACAGTTTCTGAAAATGACTAACAACCTCTCTTTTTGATAAACCAAGAGTTAGGCCAAACATTAACAATTTGTTTTCTTTCAATTCAATAATGTTATTATAGTGTGCTATGTAATCCAGATTCTTTCGAGATTTGCAATATTCAAACTCCTTCATGTTTTCTAATGATACTTTACAACCATCAAAATTATCAACATAGGACTGTGATCGATACTTCTTAGATAAACTTATAATATAACTCGGGTTTTGTATTTTTAATACTGATCCGTTCAGTATCCATTCTGAATTACCATTATTATTTGTTATTGGTAGCCCATACTTATTCTTTATAGATTCATAAATATCATTAAGATCTTGGAAGCTTATCTTTATGAACCCTTCAAAAGACACTAACTTATTTTTTGCAAATACTATTTTGGGTTTATTAATTTTCCACTTTCTATATTCAAGTATGTCAAAACTTCCTAAACTTCCATTTTCGCATAATTCTTCCGATTCACATTGATACTTGAATCTCAATGAATCAATTGAAGTAGTTGAAATATTTGTAACTTTCCTATCTTCTACCAGTAGAGTATAATCACCAGTTGTATTTATCAATTGAAGTACTTCCTCCTTACTCATTCCAATCCTGAAGCCAATAAATTTTAATTCTTTATCATGGCTGTAGGAGATTGTACTGCAAACAACAAATAGTAGTATGTGTGATAAAAGAGTTTTCATTTTCATCACTCCCCAAAACCATCCTTGGGGAGACCATTCACGATTTCAGTTGTATTCATACTGAGGGTGATGATGGACTGTATAAGTTCTACAATATAGCGTGGATTATTGATTTCCTTGCAATATTCATTGGGATCATTGACTATGCCGGAGCGTTTGTCAATGGATATTTGATATTGATCAATAATCCAATTGAGCGCGCTGCGATTGCCAAGCATATAGTGATCAACTGATGTTGGAATTCCTGTGAGTGTGAGGAAATCATTATAAATCAGTTTTGTTGGATCATTACGGTCGCGCTTCATTTTCGACACCGCATAGCGCTCATGAAGGGGTACCTGCTCTATGGAATTGACAGGAATACCATGAGGATGAATATAACCCTTGGGAAATGACCACTCCTCTTTGACCGGATAGCGTTCCTGTTCTTCATAGTGCAGATGCATATCCATTAATTGCTTGCCCGCATCGGCATATTCACGGAAATGCTTTGCAAATGGAATTCTTGGCAATTCTCGTTTCAAATTCGCTGCATATTTCTCGCGATAGTGTGGATCATGCAATAAACCATAAACATAATGGAAAATGTCCATCTTGGTTATGGTGGAATCTGAATAGTGATTACGGAATTGCTCCAAACCCCAATCAGTGATATTGTCCCTGCGATTTGCTCCATCCTCATCATAGACATAGAATGGGAAGCATTGACTATCACCTGTCAGATGAAGATCTGGAATTACATTTACTGCAATCGTATGAAATGGCTTTGATTGGCCAATCGCACTTAGACAAATCACAATATTCTCTGAATCAGGAAGGGGGAAGATTCGAGGGAATAGACCACGCCTATCAATAATATAGGAATCAAAATAAAGTGATTTGATAGTAAATGGCCTATAAACTGAGTTCCTTATCTGATTTAGTTTGAATTCTAATAAATGATTTTTGATGACATGTCTCTTCAATGTTTCCGACCAACTTATCTTACGATCATCATTATCAAAAATGAATTCAAATTCTTTAATTGCTTTACTCATTGCATATCTTGTTACATGCTCATTGAAAGCACTTATCATTTTTTTTACATTGTTTTGTAAATACATTTTGCTAAAACCGTATACCCAATTATCCCTACTTGTATTTACACCTGTTGAGTAAAACTTATACAAAACATTTGCTCCTTTTCCACTCTTTCCTTCCTTGCTACCCAAAGGCAGTAATTCATCCCAATCTTCAGCCATACCTGCCGTGAGCCATACATTCTTTGAATTGGGTTGAACTTCTTGGAATTGAATTTGAGTGGTTTCTTTATAAGACTCAAGTTGATGATACTTTTGAATCTTAGTCCAATATTCATCCATACGAGCATAGTGTACTATATGTTCTGACTTATCTTTTTGTAGTTCCAAAAGTGAGATAACCACTCCTACCTGAATACCAAATACATTATGCGTTGTACCGGACAAACGAGGATTCTTTCTAACATTACCACCAAGATCAAATAGGAAAACTGAATTGTAATCTTGCGTCAAATGTTTACGCATGCCATCAAATGCAATTCCATCAAGAAAACCATTATTTGTAACCATACAAACGATTCCTTCACCATTTGCTATGATTTTGTCCGATGCATAGCGAAATGCTTTCACATAAGGGTCATTCAAATCAGCCCTATATGTTGCAGTTGAATCTTTCACATAGGTTTCTTGTACCCTCTTATCCATCACCGGATATTTTCGATTCTTATTATTGTCATTTTCATTGACTTGTCCCGCATTATAGGGTGGATTACCGATGACAACAAAAATGGGAGATTCCTTTTGTTTCTGCACGCGATCTGTATTCTGTGAGGTGAACATCCCCATTTGTCTGTCTTCAGCCAATTCAAAGGTATCTACAAGACATATCCCCGGAAATGCCAAGTATTCACCGGTCAATTCATAATAGAGATGCTCGATATTGAGACATGCAATGTAATAAGGCAGAATCATCAATTCATTGCAATGCAATTCATGCTGATATTTATGTCGTAATACTTTTGGATTCTGCTCATGGATTTCGCGTATCACTCTCAATATGAAATTACCTGTTCCAACAAATGGATCAAGAATATGCACGCCTTCGGAAGCAAGCGATTTCCCAAAATCCTTTTGCAGTGATGCTTCCACACTTTTGACCATGAAATCAACAATTGGCTGGGGGGTGTACACGATACCATGTGTATCTGCGACCTTGACTGCAAAGCCCTGAAAGAATTTTTCGTAGACATGATTCAGGAATGTTTGTTTTTGGGCAAAATCATCTGTTGCTCCAGCGGCCAATTCCAATGCTTTGTAAAACCGATCAAGGGGTCTGAGGAAATCTTCAACCGTACTCCCATAGCCCTGCACCAATGTTGCTATGACACCTTCCAATTCACGAGCAACAGCATTCTGCTGAAGAAAACCCGGTGCATTGAAGATAGTGGTGAATATTCTTCTTGTGAGTAAATGTTGAATCAGCATTTCCTCAACAGCTTCAATACTCAAAGATGGATTGATGCTTTGTTGCACCAGCGTCATGAATGTATCGAATGACTGCTGAAATGTGCGATTACTGCTTCTTTGATCTTCGAGAATCCGGAGGACGCTATTCGCAAGCGTTGGAATGGTATTCTTGAATTCCTCTACGGCATGTTCCCATTCTTTGATAAAGGGTTGATCATATTCGAAAAATGCTGACAAAACCTCAACCAAGGTCTTGGGATTCGATATATCTTCATCAAGGATTTGTCTGCCATCTTGAAACAGAATAGCCCTTCCGGGTTGCCAGAACAGGATATTTGTTTGCGGATAGCCATCAGCGAATTTCTTGGTGATCTCGATGGGGAGATCATCTTTGGAATCTTTGGCTTCCCAGAAACCGCGTGGGAGAGAGAATTGATCAAGAAGAGCGCCATCAACAGAAGCATTTTTACGGTCTTTTCGTTTGATCGTATATTCCTCTATAAATTGCCATCCAATTTTCTTGGTATAAGTTTGAAGAAGGTCTTGAAAAGCATTCCGAACGGTCATTTCATTTGAATGTCCATGCTTTTCAAATGAAGCCAATTCCTCATAATATTCTTTGATAGATTTATGATTAGGTTTGATGTCAATACTCATAAATGAAGGTCTTTCCCTGCTGGAAATGTAATGGGTGCAAGTTACAATTTTTCAATTGGATTTGCGAATGTGAGGGAAAGGGGTGAAATGAGTGGATAATGAGTAGATGTATAGTTTGTTTAATTTACTATATTAATAAAGTTATTTTTACAAATAAAATGGGACTATTTATGAGATTATTAATTCGGTGTTTAGTATTATTCTACCTTATCTTTGGAAGTATAGTTGCCCAAGTTCCATCCTATGTTCCTACTAATGGTTTGGTTGGTTGGTGGGGATTTAATGGGAATGCAAATGATGCAAGTGGGAATGGGAATCATGGAACTGTTTATGGAGCTACATTAACGAGTGATCGTTTTGGGAATACAAATTATGCCTATAGCTTTAACGGGGTGAATCAGTATATAAATTTAGGAAGTCTTCCCTCGTTAGGTTCAAACCCTACAAATGTAACCTATACTTTTTGGATGAAAATATTGGATTTACCTAGTGTAGATGGATATCCATTATTGTCAAGACGACATCAGGATTTAAAAGGGTATGATTGGTGTACTCCTAGAGTTGTGAGTGATGGTAAGTTAAAGTTCTTCAAAGACGCTGATTTTTATGTTGGAACAGCTGCTACGTCTACTTCACTTACATTTGGTCAGTGGAGGCATATTACATTGACAAAAAATGGAAATCAACTTTCTTTATTCGAAAATGGAAATCTTGCATCAACAATTACAGATACTCGTGTTTTGAACGGTTCACCAAATAACTTTTACATCGCATTACAAGGTGCTTGGAACGCATATTTTAAAGGATCTATAGACGACATAGGAATATGGAATAGAGTATTAACACAAGCAGAGATTACTGCTCTTTATCAATCAGTTATTCCAATTACCGCAACTGCCTCTACAGTTACAAATGTTTCATGTTTCAATGGAAATAATGGAAGTGCAACTGTAAGTCCTAATGGAGGGATTCCACCATACTCATATTCTTGGAATTCAAGTCCCGTTCAAACAACGCAAACTGCAATAGGACTCAGAGCAGGTGTCTATACCGTAACTGTGACTGATTCAAGAGGCACAATGACAACAGCCAATGCAACCATCACTCAACCCAATGCATTGACAAATGTATTGGCAAGCACGATTACAAATGTGGGTTGTTTTGGTGGAAATAATGGAAGTGCAACTGTAACAAATCCAACCGGAGGAACACCGCCATATACATATCAATGGAATACCAACCCATTACAAGTAACACAAACTGCTAATAATCTTTTGGCAGGTACATATATGGTAACAGTGACCGACTCAAAAGGGTGCACTGCAACATCGTCTGTTACCATCACTCAACCTGCACAACCTTTGTCAAATGTAATAGGTCAAACAATTCAACATGCAAAATGTAATGGATCATCCACGGGAAGTGTAACAGTTTCAAATCCAATTGGAGGAACTCCACCATATACTTACAAGTGGAATTCTGTTCCGGAGCAAACAACACAAATAGCAACAAATCTGTCTGCCGGAACATATAGTGTTACCGTAACTGATTTCAATGGTTGTACCGCAACTTCCTTTGCAACGGTCAATGAACCAACAAAAGTTACAAATGTTCAAGCAAGTGTTGTGAAGAATATATCCTGTTTTGGTCTATCGGATGGATCTGCAAAAGTATCAGATCCACGAGGTGGCACTCCGCCTTATACATATCAGTGGAATACTATTCCTGTTCAGAATACTCAAACTGCAACCAACTTGAAAGCAGGAGAATATGAAGTAGTTGTTTCTGATGCTAATGGTTGCATCGCGCAATCACTCATATCCGTAACTCAACCAAATGCACCTTTGGCAATTGGTAATGCGAAAGTTGATAAACAGGTAACTTGTTTTGGTGAATCTGATGGGGCGGTAACAGTACCGAATCCTACAGGAGGTACAGCGCCATATACGATTGCCTGGAATACTAATCCTGTACAAAAGACATATTCTATTTCAAACCTAAAAGCTGGTATTTATACAGCGATAATAACAGATGTGAATGGTTGCAATGTATCAACCTCAGCAACTGTTTCTGAGCCAAGTCAAGTGGTGGTTTCTTCTCCAAAAGACACCACAGTCCTGATTCAAACAGATGCGTTCATGAAAGTGGGTACGAATAATGCAATTTCTTCATTTCAATGGCAAACAAATACCGGAACCGGATTTAGTAATCTTCAGAATGTATTCCAATATTCAGGTGTCACAACGAATACACTCAAAATTGAAAATTGTACATCAGCAAATCATAATCAACCCTTCCGCTGTATAATTTCCACCAATGGATGTATAGACACTACAGCAATTTCTGTGCTTGCAGTTCGTACCAATGTCAGTGTAGAAGGGGGTGGTCAAGTGTTCAAATTCACCATTTCCCCCAACCCAACTGGAGAATCCGAACAATTCCTTGTTCGATTCGCTGAAACACCACATCAAGATGTTTCAATAGAATTGCTCGATATTCTCGGTTCAGTTCAATATTCCAATATTTTACAAGCAGGAAGTGAATCTTGCACAATACCCGTACAAGGTTTGAGTTCAGGAATGTATGTGATAAGACTTAGAATGGATAATCAAGTATTTATTGAAAAGTTGATTATCAATTGATTGTGAATATTTCCTATGAATGGATGCTATAATAAACACAAGAATTACAATTGAAACAGGAATCAATATTTTCATTTTCAATTGTTCACTCTAGTTTTGGCTAATTCTATTAAGATTGTATTTAATGCTGATTTTCAAAGAAGCACAAAGCATTTATCTTGATTTCTTCTTTCTCAAGGCTGTGGAATTGAGTTTTCACAGCTTTTTTTGTACCAGATTTGTACCAACATACATTCGTGAAGTTGTAAAGCATTGTAATATAGTGACTTATAATTATATGGTTTATTCCGTGGAGAGGGGAATGAAATTCGTGAATTGTACCCCGAGCGAAGCCGAGGTGGGGGTGGTTATACACATCAGACTCTCGTCTCGGCTTCGCTCGACGAACAGTTTAAGCATGAGGGGAATATATAAGCAAAT
>Ga0194133_10008963_pt1 | contig 11561 bp, 14 predicted proteins | sample TA2KigOf40mmetaG_FD_155448 | JGI IMG/M metagenome (GOLD analysis project Ga0194133, IMG submission 155448) | Freshwater microbial communities from Lake Tanganyika, Tanzania - TA2015055 Kigoma Offshore 40m | ecosystem: Environmental > Aquatic > Freshwater > Lake | place: Tanzania: Lake...
CATAATTCATCTGCTCGTCGTTATTGTCCAGTGCAAAGTGCCAAATACGTTCCACTGCACCAGGCGCCTCATAGACGCGCGTACGACGAGCAATGTGCGCAGGCAGACGATACTTACCCTCTGTGACGTAGACGCGTCCCAAATCCACTGCACACGCCTCACGTTCCGCGCCCGTCAGAGAATCCACGAGAATACTATGACGTCCCGTGATATACAGGTCCCCTGTCAGTTCAGGAAATTGCTCTTTGGAACATACATAGAGACGCTCAGACGTGCGCTCAGTTCCCTCAGGAATTGTCACGGTGGATGTACCAATCATAGAAACGGGGACATAACCGCTCATATGTGTCTTCACGAGTGTGCCAGGGCGCAGATTCTCCACGGCCACGTACTCCTCGGCACCTGTCATGGGATTGAGCACACATATCTTGCTACCTTCACGGAAGCAGATGATTGGCTCAGGCGGGATTGTACCCGTTAACATAAAGTTATTTAGACGGGAAGTATATATTTTTCCTAATGTAGAGGACCCTGCTATATAAATATTTGTACCTGAAATAGCCTGACTTGACCATGTAGATCCAGGATTGGTTGTTGTATATAATGTATTGCTTGAAATCGCAGTATATCTACTACCGTCCTGTGCAATTACAACATCATTAATTGTAACACTTGCAATTGCACCTGTAGGTGTAGTCCAGGTTACACCGCTATTTGTACTATAACGTAGTGTTGCACCTGTTGTAGCAATCGCCATTTTTGTGCCATCACCTGACATAGAGCATCTATTAAGTCGTAAATCTACACCATTTAAATAATTGACCCACGACCACGAACCGCTATATGTACCTACATATACGCCAGCATTACTGGTAAAAGTAAGTAGTACTTTTAAACCGTCATCACTCACACATATACCTCCAATACTACCAGGCGCAGTTACTATCTGCGTCCATGTGACACCATCATCTGTGGATTGAAACGCTTTACTTGCACCTGTTGATACAAATAATTTACTACCATCTCTAGTATATGCAGTGTATCGTACATCACTATTACTAGGAATAGGGCGTTCTGTCCAGTTTGTACCTGAATCGGTACTTACCCATGGGTTACCACTTGCAACAGTTGCACACATTTTTGTACCACTTGATGTTACACTAATATCATACCAATTGCGAGTGGCATCATTTAGACGTGTTGTCCATGATGTCCCTGAATTTGTGCTTACATATATATAATCACCAGTTTAAGAGGTTGCAACAATTGCGCCATCAGATGTTGATACTTCGTATATACCACTTGATAGACCAGCCGTCAATTCAGTTATCGTATACACAGATACCATCTCCTATATTCTACCTAAACTAACAAAAATAGTATCCAATTTTTACTCATCCCTCTAGCACCCACTCTACGTCGTAATCAAATCGGCCTCAAACTGAACAGCCGTGTACTCCTGCATGATGGCATCGCACGTCTTCCCCAGAACCACGTCACATGACGGCTCATCTCCTTCCACATCGGCTACGATGTAGAGCTCAGACGGGTCAAACACGCCTAGAATGGAACGTAGTGCACTGCCGAGTGCAACCGTAGGATGAATCTGGTACATCTGTCCTCTCCACTCCACTTGGGGGCCATGTACATCGTGATGAAACACCTGTAGAGTTCCAACTACACTGCCAAATCGTGTAATAACTGCCTGTGCAACCTGTGAAAGTCTATCCATATCCGTTTGGAAAACGGAATCGGTAAGAACAGATGGCCGAATCGTATACATTTTGCTTGGAGACAGCTACTCAATCCAGTACTCACCCCACTTCAATTTTTCCACCGAACCCTATCTAAACCACCGCGCATATACAATCCTCAATGACCACTGCAGTAGTCCTTGTAACAGATGAGGGGTATCTACCAAAAGCGACGCGGACTCTGAATGACCTGCGTACCCGTGGTGATTGGCACGGTCACATTGTTCTCATCCCTGTTGGATTTACACCTTCCAGTGAACTAATCGCCAATTATAATCTCCAAATCGCACAGTTTCCTCGGATTCCGATTGATGGATTTCTCCAGGCAGTCCGTGAACGACCCTTCACAGTCCCAACGTGCGACGGGCGCGAATTCACAAAGACGACACAATGGGAAAAACTCCACGTATTTGACAAATGGTTTGCAGACAGGTATGAACGGATTATTTATATTGACGCAGGCTCACGGATTGTCAATCCAATTGAGCCCATTCTTGCCCTTGACTGGCGCGGTAAATTCCTCTGCCCTGACGACGGATGCGACGGAAATCGCAAGTATTTCCGTGACCAACTTGAAATGGTAAAACGTCCTGAGGCGATTGCAGAACTACAGGCACTCTATCCAGGAATCGTAGATGCAACCTATTTTCTGAATTGTATCTGGATTTACGATACCGCACTCAAGATTGAGAAGCAGTGGTTCGTGGACCTGATTGCAAAATATCCAATTTGGCGCACAAATGAGATGACAGTTATGAATGTTGTGCTGACGTTTGATAAAAAGCTCTGGACACCTATGCCGTTGTTTGATGAACGAACCCAGCGTATCCTGTTTGATTGGACGGAACGACATGGGCGCGCTTCATCGGACTACGTTGTACTGAAGTACCCGCGACATGTACCGAACTGAACGCCATATACCGCGCAATCTTTTCAGCAAGCAAAAGACGTAGAGGTGAAGGTGGAAGTGTAGCAAGATACTCATTTGCAACGGCAAAGTGCCTCGTGCGAATCAGAAATGAGATATAGTCAATGACAATACCCTCCTGTGGGCCTTCGTCATACTCCATTTGGTTATAGTAACAGGCACCTTCCAATTTAGACTCTTTCAATACAATAGATGCGCAAACACCATTTTACACGAAAACATCATGTCCCGTCTGCGGTTGCTGTACTCCGCTCCAAAGGAGTTGACGGCGACGTTGTTGTCACCCCTCACAAACGTGGTATCAAACTAGACGCAACCTTCCGCGCACTTCCGCCAGGAAAACACGGATTCCACATTCACAGAGCAGGTGACCTCCGTGGAGAAGGATGCAAAGGACTTTGCGCCCACTACGATAAAGGCAATCACCGCCACGGCGCAGGTCCTACCTCAACTCGTGAACGTCATACGGGTGACTTGGGGAATATTGAGCTCAAACCGCGACGCAAAACACTGAAAAAGCGGTATTATCTGCCGAACGTCCGTGTTCATGAACTCTGGGGACGCTCTATCATTGTTCATCAGGATGCAGATGACCTAGGGCAGGGCTCACATGATGACAGTCATGTCACAGGTCACAGTGGTGCGCGGATTGGATGTGCGGTATTTGGGAGGGGTTAAAATTGACATCACCTGCAAACCAACTTCACCGCCACCCATAATGGATTACTCAACGAAAACGCGTGATGAACTGATTGCAATTTGCAAAGAACGTAACATCAAGGGATATACCGGAAAGAAGAAAGATGATATTCTACGACTTCTTTCCGAACTGCCTCAGCCAGCCCCTGCACCCGCTCCTGCAAATGAAATTGTCCATACGGAGCCTGTAAGACAGGATATTCTTCACGGAGATGCGCTTGCTATTCTACCGACTCTCCCAGACAATTCAGCACAGATTGTTATTGCAGACCCTCCATACAATATTGGTAAAGATTTCGGCAATGACAGCGACCGACAGCCAATGGATGAATATCTCGCATGGTCTGAAACGTGGATTAAGGAATGTCTGCGAATCTTGAAACCGAATGGAACAATGTTCATTTATGGATTCAGTGAAATTCTCGCACTCATCCTGTCACGTGTCCCCTACGACATTCATCGTCGTTGGGTTATTTGGCACTACACGAACAAGAATGTTGCATCTCTGAATTTCTGGCAACGGTCTCATGAAAGTATTCTAGTTCTGTGGAAAACCGATAAAGTGTTTCATCGCGATGATATTCGCGAAGCGTACACTGAAGGATTTCTGAATGGCGCTGCAGGAAAGAAACGGGCTGCGACGAAAGGGCGATTCTCTGCGGGTGAAAAAACAACGACATACACTGCGCATCCGAATGGCGCATTGCCACGCGATGTTATCAAGATTCCAGCTCTTGCAGGTGGTGCAGGCGCGAAAGAGCGGGTTGACCATCCGACCCAGAAACCTCTCGCTCTCTGTGAGAAACTACTCCGTTCCTGCAGACAGCCAGCAACAGATGGTTACGTTCTTGTGCCATTTGCAGGGTCAGGGAGCGAATGTGTTGCTGCACAGCGTCTGGGACTGCCCTTTGTAGGCATTGAACTGAACGAGGACTATGTGAAACTGATTACGGAGCGTCTTGCTGAATGAGACGGTCAAGTTCGGCAATGGTTCTAATTGGAGTTAGATGGGATACGATTGCTGATTTCTTAACCCACCATCCCTGTTTGCCCTGATAACGTACTATTTTCTTATCACGCATCTCTCCCATAAGAAGTGCCTTGCTGATACCCCACACTTTCCAACCCTGAAAGTCAAGAAGTGCGAAGAGAGCATAGTCATAATCGTGTTCTGGCTCAAGATGTTGCCATACACATTCATCAGCACTGTCCCAATATCTTGCAGATTTAATCTCAATCTTTTTACCATTTCGCGTACCATCATTCTGTGTTGAGGTTCGTGGACCAAGATTGAACACCTCTTGGATTATCTTTTCTGATACTGACCCAAATGGTTTTGAATCTAAATCTACAATTTGCAGAACCTCTTCACAACTTTGCATTCGCCTATAATATCTAATTTGCGTCTCCTTGTCTCTGATGGATGTAAATGCCTTAGTATGTTTCCAGAAATTTGCAGACAGTATATCAGTTTCGTCACTGTCTAGATGGCTCTCTGGTGCTGATTTGTGTTTGCATGAACGTTTAGTATGACCAGGTTTCTTACAGATAGAACACTTCATTATGGGTGTACATTGTATACTGTCATAGTGTGTACTCAATTTTTATCAACCGCATCAACCGCGTTCAAATTCCCCAAATATTCTCTACGGACAAAATGGATGAAACCCCCCATCCGCCCTGACGCTGTAATTCAGTGGTAGAATGCTGAGCTGTTAACTCAGTTGTCGATGGTTCGATTCCATCCAGCGTCGCTAACCGGCCGTAACTCAGTTAGTAGAGTGTAGGACTGTAGTACTGAAACGTACTCAATGCAAAGTTCCTGAAGTCACCTGTGCAATTCAGGTCGGCCGGACCAAACCGGTTGTGTTTCTTATAACAAATAACAAACACGACCCATAAAAATTTGACATATATTTAGCCCTCCAACCACGAGCACACACAATGTCTGCCGAAACTTCTGCAGAGATTGCTACAGGCGGTGCAGGCGCAGCCCACAGTGCAAATGTTATCGTCACAGTGGAGGCATCTTCCTGTCCCATTTGCATGGAATCCTACACAAAGACCATTCGCAAAGAGGTACAATGCAACTACTGTCACGAGAGCGCATGTAGCAAGTGCATTGAAAAGTACCTCATGAATTCCATTGAAGACCCTCACTGTCCTCACTGCCGTCGCGGATGGCATCGCAGTATCCTCTCCACATTCTGCACGAGTAAATTCCTCAACACGGTCTACCATAAATACAGACAGTCCATTCTCCTGAATCGCGAGAAGAGCTACCTCCCCCAGCTCCAGGAACTCGCGAAACGGGAGCGCGATGCCCGTGTCCTGGAGCGTGAAGACGCTGCACTTGTATTCCGTATTACGGAACTTACTACGGAGTACCAACGCGCAATTCGTAAAATTCAGCAAGACCGTGGTGTACTGTATACGCGGATTCAGCGGATTCGTACAGGTAACACAGATGGCGAGGCCACGACACAGGAACGCGCCAAATTCATTCGCCGTTGTACTGCAGACGGATGCAAGGGATTCCTCTCCAGTGCCTGGAAATGCGGAATGTGTAGTCAGTGGGCCTGCCCAGAGTGCTTTGACATCAAAGGCCCCAACAAAGACTCGGAGCACACCTGTAATCCTGCAACGTTGGAGACGGCAAAACTCCTACGCAAAGATACGAAACCATGCCCATCCTGTGGCGAGATGATTATGAAGACGGAGGGTTGTGACCAGATGTTCTGTACATCATGTCACACCCCATTCTCATGGGTCACGGGCAAAATTGTGACGTCAGGGCCGATTCACAATCCGCACTACTTCCAGTGGCTGAACAAAGGTGGTGGTCAGCCACGCAATGCGGGCGATATTCCCTGTGGTGGTCTTCCAGATGCGTACAATATTCGGCGACTCTTTGTACGAACCCATCTACCATCAGACCTTATTGCACAGTTCATGCTTGTGTACCAGATGTGTGCACACATTATTGATTATGAGCGCACAGCTCTGGACCGTCATATCCGTCCTGCGAATAATAATGACATTGGGATTCGGTATATGATGGACGAACTGTCAGAGGATATGTGGATGAAACTTCTGGCAAAACGCGAGAAGGACCGTGAGAAGGCACGTGAAGTCCGTGATGTGTATGACGCATTCATGGGCGCAGTCATTGATATTCTACGGCGTCTACGTATTCACGGTGAAGGGTCGCGGTATACCGTGGAAGAGTTGACGGAGGAGGTTCTGGGTATTCTAGCGGAACTGAATGCTCTCCGCGAATTCACGAACGAGGCACTTCTGGGAATCGCGAAATCGTATAACTGTTCTGTCAAACAAATTCAGACAGACTGGACTCTGACGTCAGGCAAACACACGAAGTTTGGTAAGAAACGGGCTCGTCGTACAAAGGAAGAGAGTGATTCGGACGATGATGACGCCGACAATGACGATGAGTAAATTAGTGTTCGCATGAAATTCATACCTAATTATATTTTGTTCGCAAAATAGAGCACCCGCCACCAAATGCACGATGTAATTATTATAGGAGCAGGCATTGCAGGCCTCCGAGCAGGTATTCGTATTCTTCGTGAATACAGTGCACCTCGTGTCCTCATTCTTGAAAAATACAATTACGTGGGCGGTCGCATTGTGACACATTACAAGGGTGGTCATCAATGGGAAATTGGCGCAGGCAGAATCGCATCCACGCATCGGCTTGTACGCAAACTGATGAAAAAGTACAATCTGACTTGGGCACCTATCTCTACAACGAGTGAATGGCGTTCATCAGATGGTATCCAAACACACGATACATTTGCAGAACTTGCAAGAATTTACTTGGAACCACTCCGTCATCTTGCACCCGAGACACTCGCAACATCTACGATAATCAACCTTCTACGCTCTGTACATGGAAAGAAAGAGGCGAAACGTTTCGCGCAACATTTTCCATACTGGTCGGAAATTCATACAATGCGCGCAGATATGGCACTCGCAAGTTTTGAGGCCGAGATGAATCCAACGCACCGTTTCGGCGTATGCAAAGAGGGTCTGACCGCAATTACGAACGCAATGCGGGATGAATTTCTATCGCTTGGCGGAAAAATCCACACAGGTCGTGAGGTGACCGATGTTCGGCAAGTACAGGGGGCGACGGAACGAATTACCTGCAGAGATGGCACGTCATATTCTGCGCGCGTCGTCATTCTCGCACTTCATAGTGACGCGGTCGCATCATTGCCGTCTGTATACAGACATGTCCCTGCACTGGCTCATCTACAGATGGAACCACTTCTGCGAATGTATGCGGTCTTTCCTCCGAGCGCCGATGGCGCACCATGGTTCAGCAACCTACCGAAATGCATAACTGACCGCCGTGTGCGCTACGTAATTCCGATTAATCCAGCGAAAGGCACAATCATGATTTCCTATACAGATGGTGCGGATGCGAAATACTGGATGACAATGAAATCAGCCTACACCGCATACACTGTACAGGAATCGGTGATGCGTGATATTCGCGCCCTCTATCCTGAAAAGACGATTCCAGATCCGACGGAGTTTAAGCTCTATCCGTGGCACGCAGGATGTACGTACTGGACTCCAGGAGACTATGACCCACACACACTAAGTCGCGAATCACTTTGTATTCGCCCGACACTCTTTTGCTGTGGTGAGTCATTCAGCACACGTCAGGCGTGGATGGAGGGCGCTCTGGAACACGCAGATATGTTATTGGACGACCCGCGGTTTCAACTGATGATGATGTAGTCTAAAAATTTGATATTATACTTTATAATTTTATGTAATTAATAATGAACACTATAATCTCTGAACCAACAAATGCAGATAAAGTGCATGCACACATCATGACAATTGAAAATCCGAAAATCATTCTGCTCCGAAACAAAGAGGTGATTCAATGGCTCTTTGGCGACCTCTCATTCCTTCCTCCGATTACGAAGAAGAATAAGACGGCAGATGAAGTCAAGCTCAAAGCTCTGGAAGATGCCTGGGGTCAGAACACGTTACGCATCCGCCGTCCAGATTTGAAACTGGACAAACAGTGGACAAATAAGTTTGGAGAGCATATATGTGAAGAACTATTCATTCTCCGTGGAAAAGCTGTATCCAACCCTGTAAAGAAAGAGCATTATCAGCCTGATGTAGAGGTTGATGATGCTATTATTGAGGCAAAGGCACAAACATTCTTCACATCAGGCACTGCAGGTGAAAAGATTCTGGGCTGTCCATTCAAATATGCGGACATTCCAACCCTGTATGGAAAACCGCTAGTTATTCTCTGTATGGGTGGCGCGGAGCAACTTTGCAGAGGACAGTATGGAAATCTACCAGGCGCAAAGTGTAGTTCACAGAAACAGAGGTTCCTGGACTTCTTCAAAGAAAATAGAATTGAGTACGTTGGCGCCACGGATATTCTAACTGCCCTCCTCAGTTCGTAATAAGCACCTCGTTCGCGGTGGCATCTGGATTCTTGGAGTTGATTGCACGTCTGCACGAGATTATTTTTGTAGTGTACGCCGATGACGGAAATGCATCCGTTACAAGACTCACCTGCGCATTACTCATTACCAGTTTCATCCCTTTCGCAGACATGTCATTGCAGAGCTTGAAGAGTGCCCTGTGATTGTCAATGTTAAACCCATCTGCGGTATAGCCTACAAAGGACGTCTCTGTTTCAGGAGCATAGGGTGGGTCAAGATAGACAAAGTCTCCGCCTACTACACCGAGCAGAGCATCACTATAGGAGCAATCCCTAAATACAACATCACGAATCAGCCCAGACACATGGCGAATATGGTCTTCATCCAGAATGGACGGCTTCTTGTAATTTCCAAAGGGGACGTTGAATCCATTCGGGCCTTCGCGATACACTCCACGAAAGCACGTCTTGTTCATGAATAGCAACATTGCAGACCCCTTTGGTGTAGCCCGCTCTTCCCGCGTCAGTGCATTAAATCGCGACCGAATCCAGTAGTAATAGGATTCCTGTGACGTAGACGCCTCTTCACGCGTTGTCGGTTTACGATTGACAACGGTTCCAGTAATGGTGGCAAATTCATTTGCAAGTGTTGCAACTTCGCGGATAACTTCATCTGGACAGGATTGGATGTTTTTATAAAGTCCAATCAAATTGGAGTTCAGGTCACTTGCGTAAATGGTACCTGTTACACGAATTGTTCCAGCCCGTTTTCGTTCCAATAGACCGAGAAGTACACTACCACCGCCCAAGAATGGTTCGTAATAGTTTGCCATTTCAGCAGGGAAGAGTGCCAGAACTTCGTCCAGAATCTGCGTTTTCCCGCCGACCCATTTCAGAAATGGCTTCGTGGACTGGACGGACACAACGGGCTCCACAATTTCATTTGCGGGCACCGCGACAGTCCTCGCCAACACCTCCTGTACTTTCTTCTCAATGAGCGCCTCCATGGCGCCGTCTTTTTTGCAAGGGCGTTTTCTGCGCTTATGTGCATTATAGTGCCCTTTCTGTGCGAAAACCTTTTCACATACATCACATGTATATTCAACCATTCTAGAGGATAGAAGCCGTTCCTGTATTTAAGCCCCTGTAACTAATTCCTAACGAATTGGTTACGGAGCGAACAAACGTGTCAAATTTACTACTTGCACATATGAATTGCCATCTCTACAATAGAATATTCAATGGACCCTCATATCGTCATTGCCATCTTTCACATCCTTTTCGTCGTCCCGCTCTTTCTCGCGGTAGGATTTCTACGGGCAAACACACCAGACTGGGTGTACTGGGTGCTACTCATTCTCGGTCTGTTCATTGCGGTGTATCACCTGTACAAACTCTTCCTCCGTTATACACACAAAACGGGCGGACAGTGGATTAACCTCATTCACGTGCTTTTCGTAGCACCTCTGCTGGTCTACATCGGCTATAACAAAAAGGAGTCTCTGCGCGCCTCCTACGAACTTCTGCTACTCGGTGGCTTTGGCGCTCTCGGCTATCATGTACTTTCTATTGCTCGGTCTGTAGATACGATTAAAGTGGATTAACCAATACATGCTATGCAATCGCGCGGTAAAACGCGTAACGACTATCACTCTCGTGGACATGAATACATCCATGGCAGTGATAATAGAATGCAGACTTTGACTTGAAGAACTTCTCGCATTCAACACACTGGAGACTATCTGTCTCCTCGTCATCCAGGCAAATCAAATCAGACTCCTTCTGGAAATGGGTACGAAGACAATGCGTACGGAGATTGCCCTTCGTCATAGACGTGAAGGAACATGAAGGGAATGGGCACGAGAACGCGGCCACAGGCTTAGGAAGCTCTTCGGCAGCGAGCTCATCGGCATGACGCGACCGAATATGAAGGTCCATTGCCGTGCGCTGGAGGAAACCCTTCTTACAGAATCGGCAGGAAAGAGGCGTTTTCTCTGCGTGTTTGCGCATATGATAATGCATTGTATTCTGGTTCTCCTTCGTTACGCCACACGTGGGGCAAACGAAGAGACCCTCATCATTGCGAATATACTTCAGACGCGGGGCAACAGCGACAGCAACGGTAGCAGACATCTTGCTTGGATAGAGGCGGTGCATGTTCCAAAGGCACCCCAGTGTGTTCAATTTTTCGTGGAGTGACTTCGTCACCCCACACCCCATCTTTTTATCTAGTATGACTTCGCTACCCAACAGCTATATCTCCGCGTTTTTTTGCTATTATCTAAGTAGAACAAATGGCCACAACAAAGAAGATTAAGGCGGTAGGCTCCAAGGCGGAAGTATTCCACGGTACGGCGAAGCACACCTCTGGCGGTCTGAAGAAGGCTGACCTAATGAAGGTGAAGTCCGGTCGCATTGTCAGCCGTCGTAAGCACGCGGCGGGCAAGAAGGCGATTAAGCGTCTATTCAAGCTCGGCTTCAAGCCCAAGCGCGGTACGTTCAAGCTGTTCCGCGGTGGTGCTCAGGAGCAGAAGCAACAGAAGAAGCAGCAGCGCAAGTCCCAGCGTAAGCGCGGTGGATTTGTAGATATGTCTGGCAATCAGGTTGGTGCCATGGGAGGTATGACCGATCAGCTCAAGGCTCTAGCCAACATGCAGTAAACACTGAACCAAACAACAACTCTCACTCTAAACATTGATTATGTAACCATAAGAAGATATCAGATAACTGTTTTTTA
>Ga0194133_10008964_pt1 | contig 11561 bp, 9 predicted proteins | sample TA2KigOf40mmetaG_FD_155448 | JGI IMG/M metagenome (GOLD analysis project Ga0194133, IMG submission 155448) | Freshwater microbial communities from Lake Tanganyika, Tanzania - TA2015055 Kigoma Offshore 40m | ecosystem: Environmental > Aquatic > Freshwater > Lake | place: Tanzania: Lake Tanganyika...
CGCGGGGAGATCCTCACCCGGCACCCGGGCACCTTTGCCGGCTACTGGGGCAGACCGGATGCCACGGCTGAGACGGTCGATGCCGAAGGGTGGCTGCACACCGGCGATGTCGGCGAGTGGATCGACGGCACGCATCTGAAGATCGTCGACCGCATCAAGGACATCATCATCACTGCGGGCGGGAAGAACATCTCACCGTCGGAGATCGAGAATGCCCTCAAGGCGTCACCCTTCATTCGCGAAGCGATCGTCATCGGTGACCAGCGGCCCTACCTCACGGCGCTTATCGGCATCGAGGAGGACACCGTCGGGCAGTGGGCGCGCGCGAAGCGCATCCCCTACACGACGTACAGGGATCTCTCGGAGAAGGAAGAGGTGCTCCGGCTCGTCCAGGGCATCATCGCCAAGGTCAATGAGGCCACCGCCCGCGTAGAGAACATCCGCAAGTTCCGGATGCTCACCAAGGCCCTCGACCACGAGGACGGCGAGTTGACCGCCACGCAGAAGGTCAAGCGTTCGGCTCTGACGCAGGCATTCGGGCCCCTCATCGAGGACATGTACTCCGGAGCCGACCGGCTCCCGGGCGGCGACCAGAGCGACGTCATCGTCGTCGAGCATGCGGAGGTCTAGATCATGACGGACCTCATCGAATCCCTCGTCCGAGGACTGGGCCTCGGAGGCCTCTACGCGGTCCTGGGTGTCTCGTTCGTCATCGTCTACCGCGCCACCGGCGTCATCAACTTCGCCACTCCCGCGCTCATGATCCTGGGAGCTTTCTTCACCGGATCCTTCGGCAACGCGATCGGGCTGCCGTTCTGGCTGTCGGTGCTCCTGGGCATGGCCGTCATGGCCATCATCGGCATGGTTATCGAGCGCATCGCACTGCGGCCCATGGTGGGCAGACCGGCGTTCTCGGCCGCGACCGTCACGGTCGGCGTATTCATCATCCTGCTCATCGTCGCGGGGCGACTCATCGGCTCGGAGCTGCTGACCGTCAACGATCCCTTCGGCCTCAACACCGTCGACGTCCTCGGCGCTCGTCTCTTCACCGTCGACATCGCACGCCTGGTGATCGCGCTCGTCGCCATCGGGATCGTCGGGCTCTTCCTCACTCGCTCCCGCACCGGACTCGCGATGCGGGCCACGGCGTTCGACCAGGAGACCAGCCTGGCCCAGGGCATCAATGTGGGCCGGATGTTCGGGCTGTCGTGGGGCATCGCCGCCGCCATGGCAGCACTCGCGGGCGCTCTGCTGACCGCGGGCAGCTCCGGGGTGGAGACGACCGTTGCACTCGTCGCCCTCAAGGCACTGCCCGTAATCATCCTCGGCGGACTCGACTCCATCAAGGGCTCGGTGATCGCCGGGCTCATCATCGGTATCGCCGAGTCGCTGACCCGCACGTACCAGCCGATCTACGCCCCGTGGCTCGGCGCCAACTTCGACGTCATCGTGCCCTACCTGATCATGATCATCGTCCTCATGGTCCGGCCCTACGGTCTCTACGGCACCAAGGAGGTGGTGCGGGTATGACCACCGCGACCAAGGAGTCCCTGCGCACTGTCAAGGGTCGTCCGCAGCTCTTCACCAGCTACGCCCGCGAAATGTCGATCTTCAACACGCGCGTCAAGCGCAATTGGGTCATCGTCGCGATCATCGCCATGGTGATCATCCCGTTCTTCCTCACGCGAGACTGGGTCGCGCTGCTGACCACCGTGCTGATTTTCGCCATCGGTGGCATCGGGCTCAACATCCTCACCGGGTACGCCGGACAGGTGTCACTGGGCCAGGCGTTCTTCATGGGAGTAGGTGCCTACACCGCTGCCGTGCTCGGTGGGGAGGCGCAGGGCAAGGTCATCGGCCTCGGCCTGGACATGATCATCTGGCTACCCCTCGCCGGGCTCGTGCCCGCTCTCGTCGCCTTTGTGCTCGCGCCCTTGGCCGCACGCGTGCGCGGGCTCTACCTCGCGATCCTCACCCTGGGACTGGTCTTCATCGGCGAGCACATCTTCAAGGAGGCCAAGCCCATCACGGGCGGGGCCGGAGTGGGTCGCGCGCCGGCAGAGCCCGTCTTCCTCGGCTTCAACCTCTTTTCCAACCAGACCATCCTCGGCTACCGCATCGACCGCTTCACGGTCTTCTACGTTGCGTGCCTGGTGATCTTCCTTGTCATGGCCTTCGGCGCTCGCAACTTCGTGCGCTCACGATTCGGCCGCAACTTCGCTGCGGTGCGCGATCGTGATGTCGCCGCCGAGGTCATGGGCGTGTCGCTGCTGCGCACGAAGACACTCGCCTTCACAGTGTCGTCGTTCTATGCCGGGATTTCCGGAGCCCTGCTCTCGATCGTCATCGGGCGCATCTCCCCCGAGACCTGGAATATCTTCCTCTCCATCGACTTCCTCGCCGTCGTCTTCATCGGCGGCCTCGCGACGATCAGCGGGTCGATCATGGGAGCGGTCTTTGTGGTCATGCTGCCCAAGCTCGTCAACACCCTGACGGGCTTCATCCCAGGTTTCGGCGGCATCGGCGAGGGTGGCCTGCTCAACGTCTTCGAGTTGCAGACCATCATCTTCGGCCTGCTCATCATTCTCTTCCTCATCCTCGAGCCACGAGGGCTCTATGGACTCTGGCTGCGATTGCGCAACTACTTCAAGGCCTGGCCCTTCAGTTATTGACGTCCTTCACCCGCTGCCACCCTTGGCCGTAGCGGCCGCATCCTCTTGGGCGTACTCGGTCAAGAGGTTGATCTCACCCTGCTTGCCCGGGTAGGCGAAGCGCACGATGACCATGGCCACCAGTCCGGCGACGATCGCGGCCGCGTGGGCCCAGTTGGCCCCGGAGAGGAAGGACTGCCGAGCGGCCTCCACGATCTCGGAGGCGTATTCGGGGTATTGCTCGCTGACCGACTGCGCCGTGGTGAAGGACTTCTGCAGAGCCGCCTGAGTGGAATCAGTGACCTGCGACGCGTCGGGGCTGTTGCCGATCTGCATGGCCATGGTGGCGGCGTAGCCCGCCGTAAGCAGGGAACCGAGGAGCGCTTGCATAGTCGAGCCGCCGAGATCGCGCTGCAGGTCGGAGGTGGCTGATGCCATGCCGACCCGATCGACGGGCACCGAGCTGGTCAGCGCCCGCGATGCGGGCGCGAGGCCGATGCCCACGCCGGCTCCCAGGACGGCGTAGGCCAGTCCGATCTGCCAGTACGGCGAGCCCTCGCGCCACAGCACGAGCATGATGACGAAGGCGACGACGACCAGGCCGGTGCCGATGAGGAGGGTGTCCCGCGAGCCCAGGGAGGTGATCATGCGCGCGGACAACGGCGACACGGCGATCATCGTGAAGGCCGACGGGAGGATGGCCAAGCCCGCCGCGAACGTGGGATACGCCAGCACGTCCTGCATGAACTGCTGACCGACGAAGAGCGACCCCATGAGTGACCCGAAGACGATCATCCCGCTGATCGCAGCGACCCAAAACAGGCGTCGGCTGGCGTAGTGAAGGTCATAGATCGGGTTGCTCACACGCTTCTGGCGCAGGATGAAAGCCGCGCCGACGATGAGCGACAGGCCCATGAGGAGGAGGGAGAAGGGCAACTGACCCGGGGCGGCGATCGTGCTCAGTCCCAAGACGAGGGCGGCGATCATGACGACCGACAGGATCCCACCGAGGTTGTCAACCGGATCGGTCGACTCGTTGACGTGCGCGGGCACGAACTTCCACACCAGGAGGAAGGCGATCATGGCCGGCAGCACGGCGATGAGGAAGACCGATCCCCACCAGAACCACTCCAGCAGCGCACCCGCGATGACCGGACCGAGGACGGCGCCGCCACCACCGATGCCTGACCACAGGGCGATGGCCTTGACGCGGGCCTTGCCGGGTCCCCAGAGGGCGGTGATGAGCGCCAGGGTCGTGGGGTATGCCAGGCCCGCGGCCACACCTGTGAAGATGCGCCCGCCGATGAGGATGATGCCGTCCGGTGCCCACGCCGAGACAGCGCTCGCCGGGACAGTCAGCGCCATGCCCAAGAGCAGCATCAGTTTGCGGCCATAGCGATCGCCCAGCGCCCCGAGATAGAGCACGGACATGGCAAGGCCGAGCGTGCAGCCGATAGCGATGAGGTTGACCTCGGTCTGGCTGGCATCAAGGGCCGTGCCGATCGCCGGGAGTGCGACATTGGCAACGCTGAGATTGAGGTTGGCCACCAGCGCACCGAGGATCAACGTCGCGAGCACGATCCCTGCTCGGCGTGGCGCCTGGACTGTCTGCCCCGCGGCTGTGCCGTGCGATGCCATGTGACCTCCCCTGGTCGCGGTCATCCTGCCAGAGGCGGAGACATGCGAGACCTAGGAGAGGATGTCCTTGCGATCGAAGCGCAGCACGGCAATCGCGGCGAGCACGGCGAAGGTCACCAGGGCGTACGACGCCCCGATCGCCATGTCTCCCCAGGCGATCTGCTGACCGAGCGCGTCTGCCCACGCGCCGCCGTAGTCGGTGGGCAGGAAGCGACGCAGATCCCCGAGCGCGTCAATGGCGTCGAGGATGTTGAGGACGATGACAATGATGACGGCCGCTCCCACAGCACCCAGCGGGACGTCGGTGAGCACGCTCATGAGGAAGGCGATGCCGGCTGGGATGAGGAGTTGGATGCCGATGTAGCCGGTGACGATGGCCAGACGCTGCCACGACGTCGCCACGTCGAACGATCCGCCCAGGGGGCTGGTGAGCGGGGCAGACCCGAAGACGACCAGGGCGATAAGGAAGGCCACGGCGACCAGGATGAGCAGGGTGATCGCCGTGAGGATGAGACCCACGATCATCTTGGCGCGCAAGAACCGCCGTCGCGGCACGGGAGCAGCCAGCAGATAGCGCATGGTTGACCAGGAGGCCTCGCTCGCGACCGTGTCGCCGAGGAACATTGCCGCGATGATGGTCAGCAGGAAGCCGGAGGCGAAGAGCAGCATCGTGAGCGTGAAGTTCCACGGACCCGCCGTCGCAAGGCCGACAAGGTCGAGGTCGCCGTCGCCGAAGCCTCGCGACTGTGGTCCGAGCTTGACAGCGGCGACCACGATGAGCGGCAGGGCGACAGCGAGCCCGAAGGCCACGAGGGTGCGCCGGCGACGGAGCTGGCGCACGAGTTCGGTGCGCACCGTCAGGGTGCGGCGGGCGGCGTACGGCGCAGAAGTGACGGTGCTCACTGGTCCACCCGGTGCCCTTCCCCCACGAGCTCGAGGAAGACATCCTCGAGGCGCAGGCCACTGCGGCCGGCGAGGAGTTCATCGACCGTGCCGGAGTAGATGAGGTGGCCGTGATTCATCACTACGACGTGTGAGCAAGTCTGCTCGACCTCGCTCAGCAGGTGCGAGGAGACGATCACGGTCCTGCCTGAGGCGGCGTAGTCGTGCATGACCTGCCGCATCTCGCGGATCTGCGGCGGGTCCAGACCGTTGGTGGGCTCATCGAGGACAAGGAGGTCCGGCAGACCGAGCATCGCCTGAGCAATGCCGAGCCGCTGGCGCATGCCCTGGCTGTACGTGCGCACCTTCCTGTCGATGGCCGAGCCCAGGCCGGCGATCTCGAGCACCTCATCGAGATGCGGGTCGCCGTCCTCACGACCACTGGCGCGCCAGAAGAGATCGAGGTTTTGCCGCCCGGTGAGATGAGGCAGGAAGCCGGGTCCCTCGATGAAGCTGCCGACGCGTGCGAGCACAGCGGACCCCGGCCTCACCTGCTCGCCGAAGATCCAGGTGTCGCCCCCTGTGGGTCGGATGAGCCCCATGGCCATGCGCATGGTGGTCGTCTTGCCGGCGCCATTGGGGCCGAGCAGTCCGAGGACCACCCCCGGTGGCACCTCGAACGTCACGCCATCGACCGCCTTGAGGCCGCCCGTGAATTCCTTGGCGAGGTCTCGGGTGGCCAGGGGCACCGTCAAGAGCTCGGGCCGCGCCTCGCCGGAGCGGTCGCGCGGACGCAGGAGGGCGACAGCGATCCAGATGAGAACGGTGATGATGACGGCGCCGAGGGGCCACACCCAGACAGGAGTGCCCGCCGCCTCGGTCGTGCCCTGCAGCGTGGGGAGGATGAGGGGCCCGTCGGCAGCGACGGTGTAGACCGCCGGACCCGGGGGCATGCGATAGCCCTGGTCGGTCGTGGCGACGACGAGCGCGAGCCGGTCCCCTGCCGCTGCCTCGGTGACGATGCCCGGCAGCACGACCTCGATGGTCACCGGCTCAGGCCCCAGATCGGGGATGCGCACCGCGGCGACGAGGCCCTGCGGCAGGGCCTGACGGCCGTTGGCCGAGACGACGCGCAGGGAAGCAAAGAGCACCGCGTCCGTGACCTCGCGGTCGCTGCTCACAGTCAGTCGGGCGCGCGTCGCACCGACGATGCGCATCGGCGATGCCAGGCTCTCGGTGAAGAAGCCCGCCGTCTGTCCGGGAAGGGGCACCGCGAGCAGATCCCCGGCGAGGCGTGCCAGCCCTCCGGCGCCGGGAAGCGAGGTGATGGCCGCGGGAGCGCCCCCGGCGGGGGCGAGCACCTGCTGCGGCGGGGCCGCGAGGGGCATCTGCGTCGTGCCATCGCCGAAGATCCCCGGGTAGCTCGGGGCGGAGAGCACCTCCACCGTGCCCGGGTCACGATCGCTGAGCGCCGACGCCTCGACCAGGGAAACCTCGAAGGCGTCGCTCACGGTGGGTCCCGCGCGCAGGTGCTGGTCGAACCACGCCCGGGTGAGCGCGAGCAGGCGATCGGTCTCGGCAATCCCGCCGTCATGACCGCCCGCGTGCCATACGACCTTCACCGGAGCATTGACGATCTGCTCGGCATTGGCATTGGCCTGGGTGAGAGGGAAGAGCGAGTCCGCCTGACCGGCTCCCAGAAGCACCGGAGCCGTGATGCGATCGGTGATGCTGCGCGGGGATGACCGGGCCATGAGGTCGGCAGCCTCCGCAGAGACGACGCCCTTGGTCACCGCCTCGACGTACGCCGCACACCACTGGGGAGTGAAGCGACCGCATTCCGAGACGGGCTGACCCGGCTCTAGGCCGAGCCCGGAGGAGAAGAACAGCGAGGTCCACAGGCTCTTCAGTACGCCGGGCTGCACTCCATCGACAGCGGACTGCGCGAAGAGCGACGTCTCGAGGTCGTTCCAGGTGATGTCGGCCGCGACAGCGTCGATGCGATCGTCGTAACCGGCGAGCATGAGGGCCAGGGCCCCTCCGTATGACCCGCCTGCGACCCCGACGACGGGATCCCCGGGACTCTCGACGGTGACGCTCGCCAGGCTCGCCAGGTAGTCGACGAGGGCGGAGGCGTCAGCCACCTCGTAGTCCGGCGCATTCATCGAGATCAGCCCGGTGGACTCTCCGAAGCCGCGCGCGGTGTAGGCCAGGACGACGTATCCCGCCTCCACCAGGAGCTGCGCCTGCTCAGCAGCGCCCTCCTTGCTTCCACCGAATCCGTGCGCGAGCACGACCGCCGGGGCCGGCGTGACCTCGGGGATGTAGACGTCGACATCGAGTTGCACGGGGGTGGGGTCGGTCGCGGAGGACGGCGCTCCGGCGAGCATCATCGCGACCGGCGCGACCTCGGCCCGGGCCGCTGACGGGGCGAGCAGCGCGCCCGCCACGAGCACGGCAGCGACACCGCCCCCGAGGAATGCGCGCATCGCTCGACTATAGGTGCCCCCCTCACGGGCGGCATCCCTAGCGCAGGCGTGCAGTCTGATAGACGGCATCGATCGTCGTCACGAGCTCGTCGAACCACCCTGCCTCGAGCAGCCGAGCCCGGACGCGTTCGTTGAGCCCGCCCTTGGTCTGGTGCTCCTGCGGGAGATCGCGACGTTCGCTGTCGGGCGTAGCCCAGCCGATGGCTGCGAGGCCGTCGAGCTCGGCCCGGATGTAGCGCGAAGCGGTGTGCTCATCGATGCCCTGGGCGGCGATCCAATCGATGAGGGCATTTTGCATTTCGTAGTAGGTCGACATAAAGGCCGACGCGCAACTGAGTGTGCGGATGAGGCTCTCGTCCTGGAGGGCCACGATCTCCCCCAGCCCTGCCAGGGCCGCGACGACCTCGGGCAGGGGTGGCGCGATGACCAGGGGGCCCCGACGCAAGGCGATCGCGGGCAGTGGGATGAGTTGGCACACGCGCGACGCGGGCGCGACGAGCGGGGCAATGCCGCTGGGCGGCGTACCCGCGATGAGGCTGGCGATGATCTGGTCGTCACGGAAGCGCAGGTCGGCCAGCGCCTCGTCCACCTGCTGCGGTCGCATGCCGAGGACAACGATGTCGCTGGCGTCGATGACCGCCTGATTGGACGCCAATCGCTCGCAGGCGTCGAACTCGGCCGCCAGACGCTCCGAGCGCTCCGCGGATCTCGGCGACAGGAGGAGGCGGTCGGTGCTGTCAGCCCGTGATGCCATCGCGCGCACCATGGCCTCGGAAATGGTGCCCACGCCCAGGAATCCGATGCTCGCCATGGGCGCATCATGGACCACTAGGCTCCCCCCAATCGATCGAGGAGGGCAGCGTGACCGGATTCCTCGCGGACCTGACGGGCTCCTTCGCCACTTCCGCCGCGCAGAACCCCACCGTGGCCGTCATGGAGGCCGCGTATTCACACGCGGGGATAGACGTCCGCTACATCAACTGCGAGGTGCCCCCCGAGAGGCTGGGGGATGCCGTGCGCGGTGCGATCGGCATGGGCTGGCTGGGCTTCAACTGCTCCATCCCGCACAAGGTCGCCATCTTGGACTACCTCGACGCTATGGCCCCCTCTGCTGGCATCATCGGAGCGGTTAACTGCGTCATCAATCGCGATGGACATCTCACCGGCGAGAACACCGATGGTCAGGGATTCGTGCGATCACTGCAGACCGTGGTCGATCCCACGGGCAAGGACATGGTGGTGCTCGGTGCAGGTGGCGCGGCGAGAGCCATCGCCGTCGAATCGGCACTCGCCGGTGCGCGGTCGATCACGATCGTCAATCGCACTGTGGAGCGGGGCACGGAGCTCGCCGCTCTGGTGAGCGATCGCACCCCTGCGACGGGCGCATTCGTCCACTGGTCAGGGACCTACGCCGTCCCCGACGGGGTCGACATCCTCGTCAACGCCACATCGATCGGATTCCACCCCAGCACTGAGACCCCCGACGTCGATGATGCGACGATCCGCCCGGGCATGGTCGTCGCCGACGTGGTGGCCAATCCGCCCGACACTGCCTTCCTGCAGCGTGCAGCGGCGCGCGGGGCGACGACGTTGCAGGGCCTCGGCATGCTCGTCAACCAGGCGCTGACAAATGCGCGCCTGTGGACCGGGCGCGATCTGGACGCGAGCGTCATGCGACGCGCCCTGGAGGAGAGCCTGCGATGACCGAGCCCGCGGGCGATCCTGAGCCTGCCCGCGGTGGGGCGCACACCTATCACGGCCCCGTCATCTGGGAATACGCACCGGACCTCGACGGCGACCCGGATCCGGGGGAGATCGTGTGGACCTGGGTGTCCTTCGAAGAGGACACTCGCGTGGGCAAGGACCGTCCCATCGCGATCCTGGGGCGAGCGGAGGATCGCCGCCTCGTGGGCATGATGCTCTCCAGCCGAGACCACTCCGGCGATCGGGACTGGCTCGCGATCGGCTCCGGGCCCTGGGACAGCGAGGGCAGGCGCAGCTGGCTGCGTCGCGACCGCCTCCTCGCCGTACCGGCCGATGCCGTGCGACGTGAGGGGTCGGTGCTGCCCCGGGCGACGTACGACTCCGTCGTGGCTGCTGTGGCGAAGGCCCAGCCGGACGCCCAGGCCGGACGCGCCTGGACGCTGCGCGACGGCCTGCGGCGCATCCTCGGGCGCCCCCTGCCCTAGCGCCCGGCCAGCAGCCCGACTGGCACACTGGCGGCATGGCCGAAGACAGTGACACCCCCGCGACGGACGCGCCCTCGGATGACCCCAAGGAGCGCTATCGCCAGGCACTCGAGCGCAAGAAGGCGCAGGGCGGCCACCAGGGCCACGGCCAGACGTCGTCGAGCAACTCGAGCAAGGGCTCATCGGCCAAGGCGGGCGGCAAGCGGGAGTTCCGCCGCAAGAGCGGCTAAACGCCCCGGAGTTCTGCATCAATTGTGCGGCTAGTAGCCCTCGCTGCCGACGCCCTTGTGCACGGTGAAGAGGTTGGTGGGGTCGTAGCGCTTCTTGATCGCCAGCAGCCGCGGGTAGTTGTCGCCCCAGAACTCCTCCTGCCAGCCCTTCTGGAAGTAGTTGCCCTCGTTGGAGTAAGAGCCGCCACCGGGGGTGGCTCGGTGGATGAAGTCGGATGCGGTCATGACAGCGTCGAACTGCGCCTGCGAGACCGCGCGCTTGGGCTCGTGGCCGTCCACGCCGGGATACATCCCCTGCTTCCACGCGCCGACGGTGATGAAGGCGACGTTGTCGAAGACGGCAGGGTTGATCGAGGTCTCCTTGTCGCGGGCCATCGCCTCGGGATCCTCGCCGTAGAGCGCCTTATTGGTCTGCCACAGAATCAGCGAGGTGCGCGACGCGTCGAAGAGTCCCTGGGCCAGCTGGCGAGCCTTGTCGGGCTGGGTCATCGACCACGGCACACCACGCCCGTCGTAGGCACCCCAGTAGGCACCAACCTCGCCGGCGTTGCCGACCCACCAGAAGTATCCGGCGGGTGCGTTGCGCCGGTCGTCGAAGATCGCCTCGGTCACGGTCGGGTTCCACCGATTGTGGAAGGGCTGGGAGCTGAACTTCACGTCCACGGTGTAGTCCTCCGGACGCGCTCTCAGCGGAGCGAGGAAGGGCTCCCACGCGGCCTCGGCCGCCTCGGTGGAGATGTCGAGGAACGTCGTCCCGACCTGCATGACATTGAGCCCCGTGTCGAACTTCTCGGCGTTGGCATAGCCGCCGTTGAGGATCACGCCCTCACCCCATACGGGATCGATGAGCGTCGTCCCCGCGAACTCGACGTAGCGCTGCAGAAGCTCGAGGTACGCCGCATTGGACTTGGCGGTGATGGGCCCACCGATCCAGCCGGAGATCGTGGGCTCCGGGTGCGCGAGGTAGGTCATGTGCGTGACGACACCGAAGGTCCCACCGCCACCTCCGCGCATGGCCCAGTAGAGGTCGGAGTGCTGGTAGGCGTTGGCGGTGACGATCTTGCCGCTGGCCAGCACGACGGTGAACTCGAGCACGCCACCGGCACCACTGCCGAATCGCTTGCTGAAGGAGCCGAAGCCGCCACCGAGTGCGAAGCCGCCGCACGCACCCACGCTGGTGCAGCCACCACCTTGGATGTAGAGCTTGTTCGCCGAGGCGATCTTGTAGGCCTCGAGCCAGCGATTGCCGGCCGTCGTGGTGACGGCACTGACGCCGCGCGTGCCCGCGGGCGCGCCCTTGGGGACGAATGACTTGCGCACGGTGACCTGACGCATGTTGTGCGTCCAGATGAGCAGGGATTCGCGGGGACCGCATGAGCGCCCGTAGTAGTCGTGCCCGGTGCCCTTCACCACGAGTCGCACGCGGTGCTTGCGCGCGAAGTTGACGGCCGCCTGGATGTCCTGGGCATTCTCGGCGGCTAC
>Ga0194133_10008965_pt1 | contig 11561 bp, 8 predicted proteins | sample TA2KigOf40mmetaG_FD_155448 | JGI IMG/M metagenome (GOLD analysis project Ga0194133, IMG submission 155448) | Freshwater microbial communities from Lake Tanganyika, Tanzania - TA2015055 Kigoma Offshore 40m | ecosystem: Environmental > Aquatic > Freshwater > Lake | place: Tanzania: Lake Tanganyika...
CCTCAGAATTATTGTGGTGTAAATATGATGGTTCTACAGGTCTGGTGGTGTGCAAATCTACTGGTTTATGGAAACTTTTATAATAAGTCATTCCATAAACAAATAATGTAATGATTACCCTCAGACTGATAATGGTAGATTTTGCAGCATCAAATAGCGAGCAAAAAGCATCTCTTTTAAGGTGCTTTCTAATACTCCCATCTCCTTCAGGCTCAAAATCAGTTTCCTTGAAATGCTTTGAACAAATGACTGAATTCTTTGTCGGGTAACAATTTTTTGCTGAATTTTTTCAACCCACATAGTGAGGCGCCGAGTTTCTGACGGGTACCTGGTATTCAACTATTTAGATCATTCCTAATCACTTCAATGTGATTTTTAATTTTATTTCATCTAAGAAATCATTACTTGAAACAAAAAGAGACTGTTATATAGCAGTTGACTTTTACAATTAAAAACCCCAAAAGTGGTGCTCCGTCTATATTTTAACGCTTCGTCATGTTTTTGCATGATAATAAGTAGCCTATCTAGCTTTCTTGATACTTGAAAACAAATACCAGCGCCTACTTTTGGTTTAAATTCCAATACTGCATGGTTGGTTTTTGTTCAGGCTTTTTCACCACTGATGCCGACACAATCTCCGCTCACGATGTATCCCCACTTAAACAACAATAACCATCACATCAACAACAATAACAACCAATTCGTCCAGGATCCGTTTTCTGGCGGACTTTTGTGAAATTGGACCATGTTAGTTGCACTTTTGCTTTTGCACTCATTATTATCTTTCAGACTCACTTTGCAGTATTTCTGATTTTTTATTGATGACTTTTAAATCACTTACAGCTACAAAACCTTTTCCTCTTTACAGAAAACACCCTATTTTTGATGAAGCATCTGTCCATCAATCTCGAGATCTTCCAAATCATCTGCAACTCATAAAGTGAAAAAGCAATCAAAGATCTACAAAGGATGTCATTTACCTCAGAAAGTTTCGTTTCTCTAATGTTAATTTGTTTTAATTAGCTCCGTATAATTGTGATTTGTTTTGGTGATAATTTAATCAGATTTATTTTTAATTAATTTTTGTTACAAATGCAATTTTTTCTGTCTCAGGCCGCACCCCTACCCTCTTACGCAGAAAAATTCTGTTCAAGATTTACATACATCAAAAAGACAAAAAAAAACTGGCATTTCCTCCTTTGTTAAGTTTAAGCATTGAAACTATTTCAAAAAAATCACACTCTGAATGGAGAGAGATTTCAAAGAACTTTGAGGATCCGCGAAGAACACAAATATTTGTCAAAGACTCTAACCTACCATCTTGAACCACGAAAGTTCAAACATTTATTTATTCTAGTGATCAGTCGTTCTCTAAATTGTTAGCTGTTTACCATGAATCTAAGCTGCTTGTTAGTTTGTATCAATTGCTTTTCATAGATGAAGATCGAGGCAATGTCACTTCCTTCCCTTCCCATCTTTCCTCGTTGTGTCTTTTCAAATCACATTGTTAAAATTAACGGTTAACGAAACCTTGGGCAAAAATAAATGTGACTTTTAAAGTTTTGGCTGGTTTTTTTTTGTTGTGCCAACTTATTACGACCCTCCCTTCCCTCCGATACTAAATGCCCACATTTTTTCAAGCAAAGCTGTTCGAAGTTCCCTTTAACACATATGGTAAAATATAAAACAAGTGTTCAACACAGGTCACATTTAACTGACCAGTGTGATCGATGGACGGGCAACCTCTGGAAAATGAAAATAACTTCGACATTATTCTTGAGGTCTTTCCTCACTGAACGCTACAATTCTTTCAGATTTGCCAGGTAAGTCTAGCAAAAATCATTATTGTTCAACAAACTAAATTGAAATAGTTTCTAGTTTTGGGTACGGCATTCTCTTTGGAATCATTTCAATCATCGCCTTCTTAATATTGAAGTCATGGTTCGAAAGATCTCGAGTCTCCGATTGCCAAAAAGTTCATTAAACTTGTTGCTGTCATTGTATATCCCTGAAAGTCCAAGTCCCTACTATGGAATCCCTCAAAAGTCAACTTTATTGGCAAATAGATTGTGAATGTTCTTCAAATAATTTTCTTGTATTTTTTAAGATCTTCAATGATATTTTTATTCTTTGTCAAATCCAGCCCTTGGTAGCATATAATTCTCGTAAACATGAGGTTTTTTTACTCCATAATTAAACTCAGCAACTATTCCAATATAATCAAGCTCTAGGGCGAATGGTCCATCAACACGGTCGTAAACTGTTATTCCAACACCAACAATTTCATCTAATGGAGGTAATGTCTGCAAAAAGGATAATAACGAATGAATTGTTAAGTTTTTCTTTCCTCTTGCAAAGGAAAAAAGCTCGATTTTAAAAGTTTAAACTTGCCTGAGCATCTTGAACGTAACCATTGACATTCAAATAAAATTTGTTAAATGGGACCTTGACGTCAATAAGAAAGGGACATTCTGAGCAAGAATTTTTTCAGTATCATAAAAAAGATTCTACCTTAAAAGTTTGCCAGTACGGGCCGCCTCTTGTATATAATGGATACGACCAAAGATCGTGATAGAAAAGATCATAGGTATCCGTTCTATGAAGGTTGACCATATAACCTCTCCCGTCACCACGAAGGCGTATCACAAGGTGTGAATAAAAAGACCAATCGAAATTCTAAAAAGATCATATTGAAATTCGTGTGGAAACATGAAACTAGTTTTTAAATGGACTTACCTTAACTCTGGCAAATGATTTAAATTTATTTTTACTCTTAATGTTGGCATAGCCTGCATAGGCTATCCGGCCATCTGGTGGTAAACGTGTTACAATATCACCAGAGAACAGTGTTCCACGTCCTGGAAAAGTAAGAGGGATAAACTCACTTAAGGATCCTCGGTTCCACAAAAAGCAGATCAAATTAAATTCACCTGAAGCTGAAGGACCCAACATGACAGAAGAGTATCCTTCGCCCCAATCAGCATCACAAACTTTTGTCCACTGATTCCTATCTTCGTCAGTTTGAAAAGTCCACACTTTTTCAATTTTTCCTTAAGATAAATGTGGTTCCATTTCAAATTCTTTTCTCATGGTATTCTGTTTGTAAAATTGTAAAATCAAGTCAGCACCTGGTCTGATCTCAAAGATCCACTTTCCATCACCGCCACTCTTCATTTCATCCACCCACAATCCGACCTCATGCTTTATTGATGCAAATCCCTCTGTCAAAACCGTGTGCACCGAAATGTCTTTTTCAACCAGATCACGCCAAGTGCCTGTGGGACCGTGGTGATAGCCCATCCGTTTATCATCGTTGTACAAGGGTGTCTAGAAATTTTAGATGTTAGATATATAATGAAAAGATATACCTGTAATTTAAATAAGGAAAAAGCCAACTCACATAGGAATCTCTGGCGAGTCTCTGAATCACAGTTGGAGTATTTCTAGGCAATCCTTTAAGTTCGATTTCTATATCAGATGGCTTTTTATGCATATCAATTAGGTTCTTCTCAGTCTCAATATAATCAGATAGCTTTTTTCTTGACCTTTTCAAGGATTGGCTAAACGATCTCCTGCACACTGAAGATAAAGTTGGGCCTATAGAGGAAACAAAAGAAGTTCATATTTGATTTCTTTTCCAGAGTTGAGTAGAAACAGGGAGCATTTCTAAAACATTCAATATTATTCATCTAGCAAATGTCTTTGATTTAATATAATGCTACGTTTTGATTTCATGCAGCTGTGGCCTGTTGGCTCGCAATGTCAGTAATTATGAAAACTCGCCTGGGTAAGTTTTAAACATGGCGATCGCTCGTCCAACTTGATTGCCTTGTATTCAAATATTTTCACATAAGGAAATTAATCTAAATTATTTGGAAGCACCAAACAGTTGAGATGTTACAGTGAAAACACTCCTTTTCCCAAAAAATAATTTTCTTCATTCTTGGCTTGGGTTTGTTTACATTTGTTTGTTTATCTTAAACTTGTGTGCAGCCTGAAAACATTTCTCAATAGCTCCTTGCCATTAGTAAAACATCCCTTTATTTTTGACATCAGTGGAAAAATTTTATGAACCAATGTCAGGATTAAAACCTCAATTAAGGTTAAGTTACACAAAAATGGCCATCGTGTAATAAGGGTGAACAGGTTCATCTCAAAACTCTTAGGCATGATTTTTAAATATGTTTATCATATTGCTGGGAGCTGTTTCATTAAGATTTGGTATTAGGGGGAACAGCATTTATCATAAGATTCGAATCCCTCACTTAAACGTATAAGTTTAACCTTCGTCTGAATTAAATACCCCAATCTAACCCACTGTAGAAATCTGCCATAATGTGCACGTGGTTCACCATAAGAATGGATTTTAGTACATCGTCAGCTGCCTCAATCGTGTTTACAGTACATCGACAGCTGAATATTTCTGCGGTTTTTCCTCGGTCAATTTCTTGCATGGAAAAACAAGAGCAGACATTTTGCTTTCTTGGTAAATAAATAAATTATAATAAGAATTAAGAATAAGAAATGGCATCACCAAAGGCACTTGTTCTTTTGGCCGATGGAGCAGAAGAAATGGAGACTGTCATCATTGTCAACATTTTGAGACGGGGAAAGATAGAGGTCACCCTTGCCAGCCTAGCTGATGAAGGGGCCAAGAATCCTGTGACATGGTAGGCAAACCGTAACAGTTATGGCTTTAAAGTATAAAGACCCTTTGTGATTCATTACTTTTAGCTCTAGAAGTGTCAAGATCATGCCAGATTGCTCTTTAAAAGAAGCACTTGGGGACGGAAGCACTATTTACGATGCTATTATTTTGCCAGGTATTTTGAGTTAAAATGCTTTCAAAATTATTCATTCATTTCATATTTTTCCTTTAAGGTGGGCTTAAAGGAGCAGAAAATCTTGCAGCATCTGAAGCTGTCAAAAAAGTTTTGATAGACCAGGTATTTTCTAAGTAAGGTTACTTCCCTAGTCAAAAAACATAGCAACTCAGAAGCGGAGTAGCGCTAATTTTGTCACTTTTTGAAAAAAAAGTAGCACTTCAAAAGTAACGCTACTTTATTTAGCAAGAGAAGGGTGTTATGAGTGAAAAAAGAAGGGCTACAAATATAGATTGGAAAGCATCAAAAGTAATGCTACTCTATTTAGTGAGAGAAGGGTGTTATGAGTGAAAAGAGAAGGACTACAAATATAGCTTGGAAAATTAAATTAATGTATTTAAATTAAATAAAGTAAAATTGATAATGATTGTTATTAGGTAATTACTGCTATTGCACTTTTGAATAATTTTTTGAAAATAATTACATTTTTGAGAAAGAAATTAAAAATTTCTCATTCCCAAAAAAAAAATTTCTTCCTGGCAATATATAAAATTAAAATTCCATCCTATTCAAAAAGGGTAAGGTGTGTGACAGTGAAGCTGGAGGACCCGGGTTCAAATCCTCGTGCCTGTAATTTGGAAAAATTGCTTCTAGAAATAAAAGTAGCTTTAATTTATACACTTGACAAGAGACAAAGTCTGCATGCTAAGCATCTTGAAAAAATCAAATTTTATTATTTGATTATTTTTTATCATTTACTAGCTGAGGTACCCGGTGCTGCCCGGGTTATTTTGCAACCTGCTGAGCATCTTATAAATGTGTCCTTCAGCTTTTAGGGTTTGAAGCCCCCTAGACCCAGGAGGTGAGGGGGCGGGGGTCAAACCTGGACCAAAACCTTCCTTGGACAGGTGGGAATGTGCATACAAAATTTCATCAAGATTGGTGCAGGGGTTTGGATTTCCATTAGCCCTCCACATACCAACAGACAGACAAACATCTGTATGGCCATTTTTATATATATAGATAGATTGTTTAATTGTTGAGCGACCTTTTACACTCTAACTCACTGTAGAGTTAAAAAAATTATCTACAACAAAAATACCACTTACAAGTCCCTTGAATTTTTTTTTGACTAGGGTTCCAATAAGGGCAAGAATTCAAAATCACATTTGAAATATTAATTTCAGGAAGCAGCCAAGCGCATTGTGGCTGCAGTGTGTGCAGCACCAATTGGATTTTTATCACATGGAATAGCCAAGGGGAAACGCGTAACATCCTACCCCTCATTCAAGAGCAAAATGGAAACTGGCGATTACGAATATTCAGAGGTTAGTTTTAAAAGTGACAAACGCCAAGAGTTTTGGGAAATTAAATTTTGCACTACTTTCAGGATAGAGTCGTAGTTGACGATTATGTTGTTACTAGCCGGGGTCCAGGAACATGGTAATTTGTGATTGTCAAATTTTTGTTGTGCGAACTTTCAAATTTATATTTCAGCTTCGAGTTCGCTCTGGCCCTTGTCGAAAAGCTCGTTTCAAAAGAGGTCTCAGATCAAATCAAGGATGGAGCACTTATACTTTGAGTTAAGGTTCAATCATCAGATCTCAAGTTGCCCTTTTTTGAATTTGCAGAATTGTTTCTGGCTCTTCAAGTATATCAAAAACTTATATTACACCCCTTCCTCGTACATAAATGTAAAATCACAAAGCAATTCCAGTTTATTTATTTTTTATGTCTTCTCAATTATGGATGTTCATAGGGATATAGTGAACTCATTTTCCGGCCTTGGTTGTGGTCCTGGGTGATCCTTGAGTTGTTTTTGAGCCTCCGTTGGTTGTTGGAAACCAGGGAAACCTGGTGCCCGTGGATCCGATGACCACCGTGGTAAATGCTGGTAATCCGCCCGTGGTTGAAAACTGAGGAGGTTTTCCAGTCGGCGTCTCTCGGGCTGTTGTTGAAAACTGAGGAGGCTTTCCAGTCGTCGTTTCTCTGGCTGTGGTTGAAAACTGAGGAGGTCTCCCAGAGGTGGTGGCCAATTTCCCAGCCTGTAGAAAACGAAAAAAAGGGTCTGAATATTTTTCTTTTATTTAGCCTCTCTCTTTTCAAAGGGTATACCTTATCTGCCAAAGCAACCTGAACAAGAAGACCGGCCAGAACTAAACTTGCAAGACCCATGACTTCTAAAATATGAAAATGACTGAGGTGTTCCTGCAGTTCTAGGCATTTTAAAGAAGCCTAGTTCTATTTGAACAATTGTTTCCCACATAGACAGATGCAAAAAACACTTTATCTCAGTAAAATATTTGCAAGTCTTAGAATTGAAAAAGAAAAAAGATTATCTTTTTTCAAATATTTAGAGTGTTGGCTTACAATTGCATTGACGTCCTTAAACTCTCCAGCTTTTTTTTTACTAAATTGTGAGATTCGCTTAGCCTGTAAAGGCAAACTAACCAAACTTGCTTGGTTTATTTCTCTTTTTATTCTAATTAAAATATTGAATAAAGTTTCTAAAATAAAATGGCAATAATTGTCTTTTTTGGGAGAATCCATTTTTGGTTTTGATTGCTGAATTAGACCTGACCTTTAAAAAAATGGAATCCCAAAGTCAAGATGACAGATACAAGCCTGAAAAGGCTGCGAAGATACACTCCTCTGCAAATAAGGATAGAACCAGCCACTTTAAAATTCATCAAAGATTTGGCGGTCAAGGTTTGAGGATCGCAGCTGGTATAATCATGACTGGCTTTGTGGTTGGGTGTGGAGCTGCTACTGCCGTCTACTACTCGTCTGATCAACAATACACCCTGCATGATCTAGTCAACTTCTTTGGAGGAATCTGAATGATGATAAACTCCAAATTGGCTTGTGAAAAATTCAAAAAGTTTGCTGTGAAATCCTTAACTTTTCACCTACTGTGATAAAATGAAAAATTCAGTCTTCTTTATTGTCATTTCGGTAACACTTAAGGGAGGCACGTTGCTCAATAACCAACAGTTTTGATTGAATTGAAACACATCCTCTTTGTCTGCAGGGTCATCAATGAATTTCAAAGAGAAAATGTAAGCTTTCATTTTATTTTCATTGTTGTAGGTTTGACTTTGGCTCAACTTTAAGAACCTCAGCAATTTCAATACCATTGTTTGTGTCGAACCACGCAGTGACATGAGCATGATCAATATCAAAATAGTATAACTTGTCAGAGCACCTTTCACGTCTGTAAGTTGATCTGGGATCATTGCTTAACACATCTGAAATAGCAGCTTTAAGATCATTGGTATCTTTGAAATGCTTTAAATGAATGACAGGAAAGTTATTCAACATTTCTAAAGCACGAGTAGTAAAAGTCACTTTCAGATTGGTTTTTGTTGTAATCCACTCGGCAACTTTCACAACATCTTCGGGATGATCGTTGTTGTCCATCTCATAATGAATCTTCGGGTCATCATACTTTTGAATGTACGGTTTAATGTCTAACACTGGTGTCCCCGAGATTAGGTCAATTCCAGAGAGCCTCAGGATATTTTTTTCAACAGATTCTATTTTTGCTAACGTAAGACCAATGGGATTTGGCCTGTGAGGAGACCTTGTCGAGAATATCCCGACACGTTGTCCGTCAAGGCGAGGTGGTGCAACCTTTTTAAAGAAAAACATAAATCTCCACAATTGATGAATGTTTGAGAAATTTACCTTTGTCTTTGCAAACCCAGGTTGGTTTTTATGAAAAACAAAGATGATCCACACGTGAGAAAAATCAGATATATTTTCAAGCGCATAGTGTGGATTGTTGAATCGTGGAGCCATCGAAATCTTAAAGAAGTTTTTATTAATTGATAGAATTGAACCTCAAATGTTTTAATAAAATCAAATTTACTCACCAGAGAAAGAGTTCCGCACGAATGTGGTGATACAGTTGGCTGCCTAGGGCTTCCATTTTTCGAATCATGACAGGATTCAAAAAATCCGATAGGGTTAAAAGTCACGGACCCTAGAAAATTAACAAACGTGTGCACAAAAAACTCATTGAATAATTATATCAGAATATTTTATACCTTCGTTTTCTAGACTAGACCGATATGTTGAGGATTCAGCTGCTACGCATTTATTAGAAAAGACATCTGAGGGGTACGTGAGATGTTGATTGATATTTTCGACGTCTTTCCTGTGCTGGTGACCCAATGCTACAATTTGCTTCCTAGAAGCGACAATATATCATTAATCTTTCTTCTAATTTTGAATTATTGAAGTATACAATTAGCTTCCGGTTAACTTTTTTGTACCTAATGTTGTTTAACTCTGATCGAAGCACCCTCACTGAATTCTCATTCAAATGAGACATTTCAATTTGGAAACAAGAAAAGAAAAATGGCAGGATTATTGAAGAAGAAATTTACTTCTCGATGAAATATCAACAAATTATGACATTAGTTTTGAAAAAATTTCAAGAATCTGAAATTCAGGGACATCAACTTACAGAATCAAAGACAGACATTGAGACGTGTTTTTGATAAAACACCACAGACATGGAAATCGAAATTAATAAGCTGGGTCATTTCAAAATAAAAAATTTAGTTCTCGTTTTCATTAAAATACCTCAATCTATGTTGAGAATTCAAAATTTGTTTACCCTTAGATGTCTGTGAATAGTCTTTTTATTTGTTTTTGCATGATCGCTATATGTAGAAAAACTTCCATTTAAAAAAACTAGCAACCTGGTTAGTTGCTGGGGTCGCACGTGTCCACTTTCCAACATGACATCCCTACATGGTATAAATCAGTGTGAGGATTTTCTGCAATTTCAAGTAAGCTTTTTCCCCCACTGTTTTAATTTATTAGGTAACTATTACCATCCTTAAAGTTTTAAAGGGATTTTTTTTCTTAACAGAATGCCCTCAAAAATTTACGTTTGTTAGATGACAAAATAGTTTACTCCCTCAACAACTGTATTCCCACAGCGTCTTTCAAAGATCAGGTTAATCCAACTCAAAAATGTTCTGAGCTTCACGAGCAGGCAACACTCATTTTAATTAAACATCAAGTGAATCCCAATAAAGAGCCTGACAAGTATTCTTTTTTTGCAGATTGAAAGTACCTACAGCATTCGTGAAGAGGCATTGAATAAATGTATAGATCACCTACATAACAGAATAAATGCACATAAAAGTGATGGTCTCAACTCTGAAATAAGACCTATTCAAATGGCTGTAAGTTTTCTTTTTCTTTTCCTTTGAAAATGCATTATAGTTGTGATAAAGTACGACAATTCAAATTTCAGCTACGCCTTTTCACAAATGAGCTATCCATTGAGAAAGTGATAAGAGGTCGAACTGAATCTATATTTTATGAAAAGTGTCGTGATCACCTTCCCGTTCAACAGTCTTAGTTTTTCAAGGATTTTCTTTATATCATTGACTGCAGGCATTGGAACGCACTTAGTTATATTTGCTCTTTGACTATATTTAAAGCCTGTTTTATTGTATTAGGTTTTTTCTAATTGTCAGAGCCAAAAAATATAAGAAAGTCACATTGATTTAGACCTTCAAGAGCTTAGGACACACACGATAATTGCAAAGCACTTTCAGGTTGTGAAAAGTTCAACGCTCTGAGTCTTGACGAGCCTATGGAGCTTTTCCTATTTCCTTTGTTCATCAAATAATCGGTGCCAAGAACTCCTGCTAACGTCATTGCGGTCGAGTTTCATAGTTGAATGGACGTACTTTCTTTAGAAATTCGACTCTGTAAAATGTTCAAAGGGCTCTGATGTGTTAAATTGCTCTGTCCATGCAAGAATTGGATGGGTAAGTAACCGCATAATATTCGAATTTTGGAGGAAGAAAGAGCTGAGCATAAAAACAAGATCTGGTAGAGTAGACTTTGGTCCAAGATTTTGTGAGGTCACCATGATTTTATTTCATAATTTGTCAATAACAAAAATAGAATTTTTATTTTTAACACTTAAACCTAATCGAACATTTATTCGAACTAAATTGATGCCTAGCCGGTTGCGGGCCCTTCAGACCTGTTGAATAAGCTAGCACGTTTTGCCCAACGTAACATTTTTGTGGGAGGCTCTTCGACGCGTAAAAATCTCTATTTTCGCCAGTTTTGTTTTGATTTCTAACTTCGATCTTCTGCGACTTTCTATGCATTTTTATCTACTTTAATTTTAATGCATCATGGAGAATGACGAAAATCAAGAAACTGTTGACATCGAAAAGTTTCGGGTCAAAGAGCTTCCTGATACCGTCTTTTATCTCCCTAACTTTATAACACCTTCGGAAGAAACAATTTTGTTTGACTTGATATCGCGTTCTGCAAAGACCAAATGGACCCAGTTGAGAAACAGGCGTTTGCAAAACTGGGGCGGTATACCCCATTTGAAAGGTATGATACCAGAGGACATGCCAAAGTGGATTCAGGTACTGTAACTATCGTGTGATGATATTTTAATGTTTCAAGCACAACAATTAATAGGAACTTATCTCCAAAATCATGACTGTTGGAAAAATAAATTTTGAGGGGCGCCAACCCAACCACGTTCTTCTGAATGAATATCTTCCAGGTACAGCCTTTTAGGTTTCTTAACTCAAACTGAGCTGATCTGTAATTTCAGGCCAGGGAATTTCTCCACATCTTGACGGTGATTTATTTTTTCCTTCGATTGCAACCCTTTCTTTAGGTAAAAAATAAGAAATAAATAAGTTTGTTTTGTTTTCACTTCAAATCTCTTTTACTCTTAGG
>Ga0194133_10008968_pt1 | contig 11560 bp, 11 predicted proteins | sample TA2KigOf40mmetaG_FD_155448 | JGI IMG/M metagenome (GOLD analysis project Ga0194133, IMG submission 155448) | Freshwater microbial communities from Lake Tanganyika, Tanzania - TA2015055 Kigoma Offshore 40m | ecosystem: Environmental > Aquatic > Freshwater > Lake | place: Tanzania: Lake...
AGACGGGTGCTCAGGTACATTCAATATCAGGTATCTTTAACGTAACCGCTGCAGCAGGCTCAACCGCAACAATCGCTGCATACACAGGTACTGGAATTGTTGGAGCTACTACAAGAACTTCTGGAGACCTAATTGGTGTCTGGACACTTACAGTGGCCGCAGCCTCAGTATCCGGTGCTTATAGTGCAGCAGATAGCACTGTTACTCAACAGCCATGTATAGCTTACTCATCGGGCTCTACTTCAACTCTCGCTTATGACACAACATCTCGTTGTAGTAACGGAACTGTTGGTGTAGTTTATGTAAGCCTAGTTGATGCTTATGCAGCTGCTGTAACTGGTGGAACTCTAGCCGCGACCGTAACAAGTGGTCTCGTAAATGTTGCTGCTGTTTATAGCACTGTTTCAGGTGACAATTATGGAGCTACATCGGCCTTTGACTCTGCAACAGCTACATCTCGAAACTATGTATTAGTTACTCAACCAACGGCAAATGCTTCTGGTTCAAGCACTGTAACAATTACATATAACGGTACGGTTGTGGGAACAAAGACCATAAACTTCAATGGCGATGTTGCCTCTATTGCTGTTGATCCTGCAAATTCAGCAACAGTAATTGGTAATGGTGTTACCTCTACCACTTCAGGCGCTTCATATGCGCTAAATGTTGTTTATGTATACAAGGATGCTGCCGGTAACGTGTTATCAGGTTTAACACCTACCTTGGTAGATGCAACTGGTTCGATGCTTGGCGCCACCTTGTCAACATCAGCTGAAACAACAGTTACAGTGCCACAATCGGCATCACTGGGATATGGTGCTTCAACAATTAACCACGCAGGTGGATCAGCAGCAGCTAATTTTGGAGCCGGTTCTTACAAGATCCAAGTTCTAAACTCAGCTGGTACTGCGATTAAGTCAAATGAGGTAAAGGTAAATGTTGCTTCAACATCAACCTATTCATTTACAGCATCATTTGACAAGGCTTCCTACGTTCCAGGAGATTTTGCGATACTTACTATCGAAGCAAAAGATAGTGGTGGTCGTTTAATGCCAACAGGAAAAACTCTTCCTGGCTTGGTAATAAGTGTCTCATCTGGACTAACTGCAACAGGTGCTACATGTGATTCATCAAGTACCTTTAAGGCCGGTATCAAGAAGTGTACTTTTGCGGTGGGCAATACCGCAGGTTCATATAACTGGTCAGTTGCTCTTTCATCTGGATCAGCCCAAGATCCAGTAACTGGTTCAGTAAAGGTTACTGATGGTGCTGTTTCAAATGCTGAAGTATTGAAGTCAATTGTTGCTCTAATTGCTTCAATCAATAAGCAGATCCAAGCGCTACAAAAGTTAATTCTAAAAAGATAATTAACTTATAAACCTCAAAAAGGGGCGGATTTCCAAAAAGGAATCCGCCCCTTTTTAGTTAAGGTCTTGGGATGGTTAAAAAATTAGGAGAAAGCAATATGGGGAAACAAATTAAATTAAGTAGGGTCACAACCCTTTAAGTTAGAGTAGTCTTACTCCATGCTAGTTTGCGTTTTACCGCTTGTTTTTGTATCAGTGTCGACTTTTACAGCGAACACGACAACTTTGTTTAGATCCGGGATAATTGTACTTCTGGCTTTGGTTATATATATATATAAACCATTTGACCTAATGAAATATAAATTAATTTTGGTAATCTTCTCAATAATTTTTGCCTGGTATACAGTATCATTTTTGGTCACAGATCAAAGTTATGCAAATTTTTTACTTGGAGCTTATGGTAGGAATTTTGGAGTATTAACATTATTAGCATTTATGTTGCTTATGCTCGAATCAGCAGAATTTTACGAAAATAACAAGGCTAAACTTTTATCATCAATCTATGTGTTATTGATAATGGCAAATATTTATGGTGCTATACAAAATTTAGGGATAGACCCTTTAAATTGGGAGACTGGAGCCGGATATGGCTTAACTCTTGGAAATCCAAATTTTTCAAGTGCACTTTTTGGAATGTTATCTTTCTTACCACTATATTATTATAATTTAGCAAAAGACTTTAAAAAGTTCTTGCATTTATTTATGTTTGTCTCAACTTTTATTCAAATTTTATTAAGTGGATCATCGCAAGGATTTCTACTTTTTATTTCAAATTTCGTTTTATTTTCTATTATCTATAATAGAAGTAAAATAGCAAATAATAAAAAAAAGTTGACTATAATTTCAGCACTTGTAGCTGTTTCACTTATATTTATTGTTGTAAACAGTTTTTCAAGAATTGTCAATTTATTAAACTCCAGCGTACAGTTTAATTCACGCTTAGAGCACTGGAGATTGGGTTACAAAGTATTTGAAAATAATTGGCTGTTTGGTACGGGTGTGGACAATCTGGGGCGTTTTTCTGGGGAGTTTAGAAATTTAATTAACAGATCATGGGGGCAATATACTCATCCTGACAAAAGTCACAATGTTGTTATTGATTATTTTGCAACAGGAGGTGTAGTTGTTGGACTTGCGTGGCTTATTTTTGTTTTAACAATATCACTATATGCATTAAAAGTTTTAAATGGTTTTAGCCTTAATAAAGAAGATACATCATCTTCCATGATTGCATTAATTTGGTTAGCTTATTTTTTACAAACAATGTTCAGCCCCGATAACTTAGTTTTAGCATCGATTGGTATCATTTGTGCGGGAGCATTAATTTGTGAGTACAAAAGCAAGAAAATTTTAGAAAAGTTGTGAATATGAGCAGATTTTTAAAAACACGAATTATTTTTTCTTTATTACTCGTTTTTGTAATTCTATTCTATGGTACCGCTGTAAATCAGGATAGAAATCTTATAAAAGCTATTTACCAAAATACTCCTAATGCTCAATATATCAACCCTGTATTTGATGGTCTACCGTACTATGAACAGTGGGAAAAATTGGCAGTTGAGATATTCAATTTTCAAATCAATAATAATCAAGTAAATTGTGTTGAGTTAAGAAAATATGCAAGTAAACTTATTCAAGCGAGCAACAGAAGTTCGCAAGGTTACTATCTTCTGACCGCTTGTGCCGAAAGGGAAGTCAGTTCTGTGAAAGCCCTGGAGTTTGCAAAATTGGCTCTCAAGTATGACCCATTAAACACGCAATACCTCATGGCCCTTGCTGTGCTTAATTTAAATAGTGGTAATTTAAATGAGACTAAAAGTTACTTGGACAAAGTTAAAAAAATTGATGCAAGCACCTTTAACTATGAAAATATACTTAGGATTTACAACGAGAGAATTGGTGATGTAAAATCACAATGAAATATTTTAATTTAACACCTAGTTCAATTCATTAGTGGATATTTTGCGTCAGGTTTTATGTTGATTCCACTCTTAAACACTAATAACCAAGTCGTTTTGTTAGGTAAAAAATAGTCCTAAACATCATTTGATACAATTCACCATGCGTTCTGTATCTGATTTAGATGATTAAACAACCAGTAGTTGTCTATGCCGTAACCAGTGCTATTTCAGCCAATACTTTTGGAGTTCATCAAATTCAAGCCCTGGCAGCGCATGGTTATCAAGTCCACTTAGTTTGTGGTGAAGGGGTTATTCACAAAGAATTAGAGGTTTATTGCACCGAAATCCATATCTTTCGTCAACTCAAAAGAAATATTTCTCTTTGGGGTGACTTTGTTTCCTTGATGAAATTTTTTTTATTGTTAAAAAGAATTAAACCAAACATAATGATTTATTCAACCCCTAAAGCTTCTTTATTAGCATCAATTGCGAGTTTTTTATTATCAATAAATGTTAGGGTTTATCAAATTTGGGGTTTAAGATGGCAGAATTTTCGAGGTTCAAAATTGAAGTTTTTTGTATTTATTGAAAAAATGATCATCAAATTATCTACAAACTGTACGGGTGTTTCCAATAGTATAAAAAGATTTTTGGATAAGAAAATTACTAATAATAGTATTGTAGTACTTGCTGGTGGAAGCACAGCCGGCGTCAATGTGGATTATTTCTTTTTTGAACCTAACTCTAATCAAAAAAATAAGGGTTTTAAAATTGGCTACGCAGGCAGAATGACAAGTGAGAAAGGAATCGAGCAACTTTTAAGATTATTTGAATCTATTTCCCCAGAATCAAAAGGATTAAAATTAGAACTGATTGGAGACGTTGATGGATCGCCTAAATATCTCTCGAAATTTCAAGAAAGTATTGGACACTGTCGAAATATAAATTGGATAAGAGGGTTAGGACAGCAAGAGCTAGGAATAAAAATGCAAAGTTGGGATCTTCAAGTTTTTTTAAGTGAACGAGAGGGATTGGGAAACGTTATACTAGAGGCAGGGGCTTGTGGGGTACCAACCTTTTGTTGGGATATGCCAGGTACGGTAGATGCGATTCCACCAAAAATGAAAAATTTTTTAATTGATTTTGGCGATATAAATGCCATGAGAAATTCAATAATTGAATACATAAAGCAGCCACTTACTCTTGGAGAGAGAGATAAACTTAGCCAGTGGTATGTCCAAAATTTTGAGCAACGTAAAGTTTTACAAAGCTTTACAAATTATATAAATGGACTTTTAGGAGGGTAAGTTGAAAAATAAACAAATTTTTTTATCTTACCCCGAATTTACCATCGGCGACTTTTTAGCGTTGAATAAAACACTGAATAACTTAAATAAAAAACCAGAGCAGTCTACGAAGATTATTAAAAACTTTGAGGCCGAATTAGCCTCTTTACACGGTGTAGCCCATGCAGTTGCACTCTCTTCCGGTACTGCTTCAATTCATTTAGGTCTAAAAGCTTTAGATATAAAACAGGGAGACCAAGTAATAATACCAAGTCTTACTTTTGCTGCAACGGCTTTTCCTGTTTTGTATTCGGGCGCTATTCCAATTTTTATGGATGTAGATGAATACTCTTGGACTTTAGATCTATATTTATTAGATGCTTATTTAAAAAACTGCAAGAATTCTGAATTACCAAAATTAATAATTTCTGTAGATTTATTTGGTAAAACATGTGATTATGATCGACTTGTAGATATTTCTAATACCTATGGGGTTCCCATCATGATTGATTCTGCCGAATCACTTGGTACTAAGTTTAAAAACTTTAGTCCCGCATCTAAAGTTCCAATTTCTATCATTTCCTTCAATTTCAATAAAATATTAACAACTTTAGGCGGAGGAGCCCTGCTTACCAATGATAAAAAAATAGAATTGTCGGCGAGAAAATTATCTAATCAAGCAAGGGAAAATTTTCATTGGTATGAGCATAATGAAGTAGGTTTCAATTATAGAATCAATTCGCTCCAAGCTGCACTTGGAATCTCACAACTCACTCGGCTAGAAGCAACTGTGAATATTCGAAGGAGTATAAGAAATGAATATCAAAAAAATTTAAGTGGGATAAAAGGCTTGAGCGTTATTCAAGATTCTAATTGGGAAATTTCAAACTCATGGCTCACGCTCATTAGATTTGATAGTCAAATATTTCCAAATGGCAGAGATAATGCTTATAATTTATTACGACAAAACAATGTTGAGTCAAGATTTGTTTGGAAACCCTTGCATTTACAACCAGTATTTAGAGGGTATACATCGATACTTACAGGAAGTTCTGAAGAAATTTTTAGGACTTCACTTTGCTTACCTTCAAGCAATTTTCTTACAAACTCCGAAATCAAGAAAATCTGTCTACTAATTAGGAAATCGTTATAGAAGAATGAATTTATACCAGAAATATTTCAAGAATTTATTTGACAAAATATTTTCAGTTTTTCTACTGATTTGCTGTAGTCCGCTTATTATTTTAGTATCTATTATTCAATTTACAATTTATGGGAAAAATATATTCTTCTTACAAGAACGAAGTGGTCTAAATGGTAGAGTTTTTCAAATATTAAAATTTAGAACCATGAAAGATAAATATGATAAGAATGGTATACTTTTACCAGATAACTTAAGACTTACCCACTTTGGTCGATTATTGCGATTTTTGAGTTTTGATGAGGTACTTAATCTAGTTAACGTTTTTAGAGGTGAGATGAGTTTTGTGGGACCAAGGCCATTTCCAAAAACTTACCTAGCATTTATGAATGATGAACAAAAACGTAGGTACTCTGTACGTCCAGGGATCACGGGTTTGGCGCAAGTAAATGGCAGAAATAAATTATCTTGGAGCGAGAAAATTCTCTTTGATTTACAGTATGTACGTAATGTAAAATTCCTGTTAGATTTAGGAATTTGTATAAGGTCATTGAAATTTTTGTTCACTACTACAAAAAATAAAGAGCTAGGAAATCAAAGTTTCGATAACTTTACCCCAGGTTTTAATTAATAGTTCTAGATTTCATTATCCGATTCCAATAGTCTTGAATTTCAGTCAGCGATAAAGGATTAGTTTTCACTCGAATAATTTCCTCGGAACTAGTCACTAAGGGGTTTTCGTTCTCACCGATTAAAGATTCACTCAGCTTTTCACCTGGTTGCAATTGTGAGTAAAAAATTTCAATTTTTTTACCACTAGCTTGAATTAATTTTTCTGCTAAATTCTTTATTAGAAGCGGTTTTGCCATTTTTAAAATCAAAGTCTCTCCAGTTTCACCCTTAGTTGCAGCCTGTAACACAAGGTGAACCGAGTCCTCCAGTGTCATAAAATATCTTTGAACTTCAGGATGCGTAATAGTTATTGGTTGGCCTAACTCAATTTGCCGGGAAAATGTTTGCATTGCTGATCCTCTACTAGCAAAGACATTTCCAAATCTAACACTAACAAATTTATGCTTTAATTGATTCAAAGAATAAAATGAAGTGAGCTGTTCAGCTAAAAGTTTACTTATCCCTAAAACTGAAATGGGATCTGCAGCTTTATCGGTTGAAATGTTAACAAAAATTTTCACTTCACTCTTGGCTGATGCTTCAAGCACGTTAAAGGTGCCTTGAACGTTAGTTTTAAAACCTTCCTCTGGGAACTTTTCTAACATATTAAGGTGTTTCAAAGCAGCAGCGTGAAAAACTACATCGGGATTGATTTTTTTGAATATTTTTTCGATAGTGGGTGCATCACGAATGTCTGCAAGGATTAAATTCTTATTAACTTTAGTTTTTGTGCCATCTATGGTTAGGTTAAGCTCTAGTAATGAAGATTCATCTCTGTCTAGCAAGTGCAACTCACTTGGAAAATATGAACTTACCTGCCTTGAAATCTCTGATCCAATTGAACCACCTGCGCCTGTTACTAGTACTACTTTATTCTCAAAATGACTCTTCAAATATTTGTAATCGGATTTGATTAAAGATTTTCCAATTAATTCTTCTTGAGTTGGTACTCTAATATCACTAACCGAGAATTCTCCTCGAGTTATTATCTTCATAGGAGGAATGATTCTAAGCTCAACTCCAAAGGAGTCGCAGGTGGTTTGAATGTTTTGCAATTTTTCATTTGTAATATCAGAAAATGTTAAAACCAAAATATTCATTTTATATCTCCGCATAACTGCGTCTAAACTCGTTCCTGTTACTACTTTTATTCCATTGAGCTTGTTTAATTTGAGTCTCGAGTCATCATCATAGACAATCAAAGGCTTCCAATTTAGGTCATTACTACTGATTATTTTTTGTAACAATATTTGGCCTTGTTGACCTGCGCCATAAATTCCAACTAGTACCCTATTTTTCCGAAGCAAGATTTTATTATAAAAATACTTAACAATCTTGATTAGGACTGTATGTGCTCCTAATGCCAAAATGCAGGTCAAAATTGGGAAAGATCTTGGAAGTAAAAAATTGGGATAAAACAATAGCGAGATAAAATAAATTATGCCCGTTACAAAAAAAATTCTTATTGTGGAGAAAAACTCCTCAATTGTCGCAACTCTCGGAAAACCAAAAAATTTCCTATCCAAAAATCTAAAAATATAAAAAGTTAAAGTCAGAGTAAATACAGTAGGGAGTAATTTAATTCCTACATTAAGTGGTACTAAAAAATCATACCTAAATAAAATAGCAAGTATGCTTCCTACAGTCCAAGCAAAAATTATTGAGAAAAAATCTAAATAAATTCTTAGCTTATTTTTCATGATAGGAAGCCTAATTATTATTTCAGAATATTTCAATTGCAGGATTACCTACAAAAGTTTTATAGTCCGGCAAATCTGTTAATAAGTTACTTCCTGCACCTAACTTTGAGTTTATGCCTACAACCCTTGGTTTATCTAAGGTTCCTTGTTTAATAGTTGCGCCGGCACCAATAAATGAACCTCTTCTTATAGTCACATGACCACAACATGTAACTGATGGAGAGATTGTTACAAATTCTTCGATACTACAATCATGTGCTAAGTAGCTATTAAAATTAATATGTGAATATTTTCCAATTTTTACTGATGTTGAAACAATGGCTTGAGGCATAATTATTGCTCCATCATCAATTACAGAATTAGATAAGTTTAAATCTTTATTGAATACTAGTGAAATTGGCTTAACTTTCGAGTTCGAGAAATTGGAAACTTTATTTTTCCTGATTTCAGGATTTGCTATTGTTACATTGAAAAATTCATTTTGACTTGGAAGTTTAAGAAATTGATCAACTGATAACACTTGTGTACCCTAAGATTCTTTAATACTAGGGACATCGTCTATAAGGCAAAGTAAGGTTTCTTCTGGAGCATGGGCATTTACAAGTGAATATAAATTTAATGAGAGCAAGAACATTACTTCTCGACCGAAACCAGCCGCACCATACACTCCAATTACATTTGAAAACATAGTCCACCTTTATCTTGTACTTCAAGTTTACCTTAGATAAGTCGACTATAAATCAAATATAGCCGAATTGTTTTGACTTATGAAATTCGGTTAATTCTATCTGGGGTAGAGTACTCAAATGATTCAGCCTCCCATGCTTAACTCTGAGCAGCTATTAGTGGAAGAAAATTTATTATTTCTTGATAGTTTTTCGGTTATTGATGGACTTATTTTGGGGCAGATAGCCCTAGAAATTGGGACGCAAAGGTGTCTGCCAATAGCCGTAGAGGTTAGAATTGAAAACTGGATTATATATCATGCATCCCTGCCTGGATCTACAAGTGAGAATCAGTGGTGGTTAGATCGAAAGGCAAGAGTTGTTTTACTTAAACACCACTCAACGCTTTATGAGCGAGTGAATGCTGAAGAAAGAGGTGTTGATTGGCATAAAGAGAATAATTTATTTGATGAAACCCATGCTATCCACGGTGGTGGTTTGCCGTTAATTACAAAAGATAAGGGATTTGTTGGGGTATTACTAGTAAGTGGATTACCACAGGTAGATGATCATTTGTTAGGGGTTGAGGTATTAACTGAGTTTTTAGCTCGCAAGGGTGAACTACTTTGAGTAATCAGGTTTGGGTATGCGGTGAGGTATTAATTGATTTAATTCCAGATGGCACAGAGCGCAAAGCGGTAGTAGGTGGTGGCCCTGCCAATACTGCTAAAGCATTAGCAAAGCTTGGCATAGATACCCAATTTATTGATGGCATCTCAACTGATAGGTATGGCCAGATGGCTCTTAAGCAATTACATAAAGATGGTGTACTTCTTGATTTTGTTAAGTTTTCCGATAAGCCAACCTGTTTAGCGATTGTTTCCTTAAACAAGCAAGGAGGTGCCTCCTATGAGTTTGTAATTGAAGGAACAGCTACCTTTGATTTCTCTGCTACCTGGCTACCAGATCCTGTAGCAAACAAACCATCCCTACTTCATATCGGAACATTGGTTACCGCAATAGAACCAGCAGCTTCTATTTTATTTGAATGGGCTAAACAGGTAGCAAAGGTGTCACCGATTGTATTTGATCCAAATATCAGGACAGCGGTAATGAGTGATCGGGCTGAGTATGTAAAGCAAGTGGAAAGATGGGTATCAATCTCATCATCGGTAAAGGTAAGTGATGATGATATTTACTGGCTATATCCTGGTGTTGAGTTAGATCTGATAGCAAATAATTGGCTTTCAATGGGGCCAGAGTTAGTTGTAGTTACGTTTGGTGATAAAGGATTGGCTGGTTATCGAAAAGATTCAAAGATAAGTGTGGATGCTAAGAAGATAGTGGTGGCAGATACAGTGGGTGCAGGGGACACGGTAGGTGCGATATTAGTTGAGGCAGTTATTGAACATGGCTTGGATAAGTTAGTTAATGAGAGATTAACCTCAATGCTAGATCGGGCGGCAAAGGCAGCTGCAATTACTGTATCTAGGACAGGGGCCTTGCCACCATCAAAAGCGGAAATTGAATAATGAGAGTATTGCAAAGTGCTTAATATTGATGGTGATCAAATATCAATTGCAATTGATTTAGATCAAGGAGCACGCCTGGCTTCAGTGCAATGGCGGGATATGGAGTTTGCCCTGCCCTTTAGAGGACAAAGCTACACCTGGGGTTGGTTTGCTATGGCCCCCTTTGCTGGGCGAATAAGGGATGGTGTTATTAGAAATTCAAAGGGTGAAGGGTTTCAACTACCAAATAATTTTGATCCACCGCATGCCTTAATTGGTTTTGGTGCCTCATCCTCTTGGGAGGATATTGGAAGTGGCGCGCAATACTTAGAGCTGCCATCACCCTTTAATGGCGCATCTGTTACTCAAAAATTTGAAGTCTTCGATGATGCTCTTAGATGGTCATTAGCTTATGAAGCAGCAGGTTGTGATCTTCCGGTAACACTTGGTTTTCATCCCTGGTTTCCAAGAGATATTGGTAAAGGTAGTAGTGCGGAAATTATTTTCAAGGCAAAGAAAATGTTTGAGCGAGGTAATGATTACCTACCAACTGGGCAGTTGATATCACCTACCCAACCTCCTTGGGATGACACCTTTACGGAAGTGATTAGTACTCCGGAGATACTATGGCCAGGGGCAGCTAGATTGAGTATGGAGTTTGATTCACCATATTTAATGATCTACTCCCAAGATGATGAAGGTATTTGTTTTGAACCAGTTACAGCGCCCCCTGATGCCCAAAATCTAGGAATAACAGGAGATACCTATATCGAAACTCTCATTACTTTTAGTGAAGATTATTAAGAGTTCTTTAAGTTTTTAACTTATATAAAATATCCATACCAGATTGGGTAAAGCCTAAGCTTTGATAGAGACTTAATGCCGCCTTATTACCAAGATCAACATATAACATCGCATCACTTAATCCTTTATACTTTAAGTAGTTAAGTGCGGTAATTGTTAATACCTTACCAATACCGCGGCCGGAATACGCTTGATCTACTGCAGTTATATAGATCTCACCAATTGCAGGGTGTGCATGGCTTTCTTCATCTGCCTCATGTTGGTGAGTGTGCGAGCCGTGAATCTTGGTCCAGGTTGAGCCAATTATTTTGTTCTTAACTTCAGCTAAAAAAAAGCCCTGCTCATCAAACCACTCTTCATTTAGACGGATATTTAAATCAGCTAATTGCCAATTGCCCTGCTCAGGGTGTTCTTTAAACACTTTATTGTTGAGCGATAACCAAGCATCACTATCGATGCCAGGTAAAAAGCTGCGAATCACAATATCTTGATCAATCTCTTTCTTATTTACCT
>Ga0194133_10008969_pt1 | contig 11559 bp, 11 predicted proteins | sample TA2KigOf40mmetaG_FD_155448 | JGI IMG/M metagenome (GOLD analysis project Ga0194133, IMG submission 155448) | Freshwater microbial communities from Lake Tanganyika, Tanzania - TA2015055 Kigoma Offshore 40m | ecosystem: Environmental > Aquatic > Freshwater > Lake | place: Tanzania: Lake...
AAAATTTGTTTGGACGACCCAATTTTAATTTCAGCTGTTTGTTTACATTTTTTGAACATTCATGCACAGTGTCTATTCAAAGTAAAAGCCTGGTGCTGATCTGATCAGGGTGTCCAGAGTTGGCACCAAATCGGCTATTTTTGGAGGTCTGTGGCGCTTTTTTTTGCCTTGAATAGAACTAACTGGCGCTTTTTTTGAAGGTCTGTAGCGCTTTTTTGGGGGGCTGTATTTAGTAATTTGTGCTTTTTAGGTAAAACGCTGGCGGTTTTTGCACCAGCGCATCTGGTCGCACCCTGGATTTGATATAGTATGGTTGTGATTTGGTTAGTGTCAAATGTGTTGCAGCCTCGCAAGGATAGGAGGATAGGCTACAACCTACAACGCACTTGCGAGGTTTGCCCAGTGGTAAGGGGAGATTATGGAGTCAGCCAAGGGACTTCTGGTTCATATGCCCAGTTTTGGCCTTTTGAGGCAATCCTCAAATCTGTGGTGAGGAAGATCTCCCAAGTTGTTTGTAATGCCTGGGAGATTTGTTGTTGTGTTTGATAGCACGGCTTCAGACGGGAAGCCTGACATAGTGTTGCGGCAGATTTCTTCGTCGATCCTCTGAACATTTTCCCCCCAAGGTTTAATCTCGGTTTGTCTGATGGGATAGCTGAGTACCTTCAGAGTTCTTCCGCAAAGGGTATTACAGCAGATTTCCTTAGTTGAACTTATGCACATTTCCCCGTGCAGGTTTAACTGACGGGATATCCAATTTCCCTCGTGGTTCTTCCACAATCGGGTCTGATGGTATGGTACTTGGGGAGGAGGGGGTTGTGTTAGTAGGATTTTCTATTCTAGCCAGTTCTTGTAAGGAGGGTGTTAGACTGGTGTGATACGGAGTATGACCCCGCCAACCCCACAATCCCTGGACCCCGGGGTACCCCAAGCTCCAAAACCTTAGCGGGTCACAGGAGAAAAACTTTGTGTAACATAAAATGTTAGGATGGGTTCCCTTAAAAAGTTTGTGGTAAGAACCTTCCCCGAGTTGGTGTGGAGGTCTGGGCAAAATTTGGTGGAGATTGGTCCGGCAGTTCACTTGTGAAAGAGGTACATAGGTAGGTGTCTCTATTACTTAGAAAAAGTGCCTGGGACCTTAAAAGTGATCTTTGTCTTTTCAGCTAAATGCCTCCAAACGCTTTGAACAGTTTCAACTTCTTATAAAATCAACTAGCCAGCCTGGCCCTAGCGCTGCCCAGGAAAAATTTAATGAGATTAAGTCACCCATCTGGACATTTTACGTTACACAAAGTTTTCTCTCCAGTGACTCATTTGGGGTACCCCGGGGTCAGGTTTGCGGGGTCATTCTTGTATTAAGAACCTTCCCTGAGTTGGTGTGGAGGTCTGTGCAAAATTTGGTGGAGATTGGTCCGGCGGTTCGGGCGTGAAAAGGGGACATAGGTACAAACAATTACTTTTATATATATTTAGGTGTTGGGTGAAAAAAGAGATTTTGTTGCTTTTGATAAATGATATAACTTAGCTAGACTTAAAGTTAGGGGAGGTACTCAACTTGAGAGCATTGAAGTGTCACGAAGAATAGATATATTTACATGGCTGAAATCGATTTAATGAAGTAATACGTGATGGAGCTGACATAAAGAATCAAAATTTTGTACTTTATAGGCTTGGCGTTTACATCAAAAGATTATCTTCCTTTTCATTGGATAGAGCCCTGCTACGAAAAATCTTCAAGCATTTTGAGAGTTTGAAAAATACTAAATCATTTGCTGGTGTGTGTTTGATGAAAGTTCCAAAAACGCAGCAGAGTCCTCCAAATCTTGTTTTATGCAAGATGAGGGTGTTGTTGCTGGCCCTTCCAGCTCTTTCATTGCTTTCTTGTAGTCATATTTGTGAACATTTTTCTCGTGGGCATTTCGATTGGCCATTTCATTAAAGTCTGCCTCGCATCCCTCTAGCCGACACTTAAAAGGTCGAATTCTGGAAGAATAAAGGGACATTGAAATCCTCGTCCTCCATCGAAAGACGAAATAAGGTAATTAAGTTTGGAAATAAAATTGAACCTTATATGAACGTTCATCTGGTGACTCTCCAGCTTTGTTTTCTCAGCATAACCTCGCCCGCAGTCTTTGCAAACATAAGGCTGAAAAGATTTTTTTTTTACAGACACATAAAGGCTTGATACTTTGAGGTCTTGCTTTGTTACCTTCAGGTGATCTTCCATGTGTTTGTTGATTTTGTGCTTTTTAAGTTTTTCTCTATTTTTGCAGCTCTGTCCACAAATATCACATGTTTGGGCCTCGGAATGAAACCTTGAAGCAAAAATTAAAAAACGTATGACCTACTTATTATTTTCTCTTTACTCAATGAAGTTGATGGAAAATATTAAGAGTAATTACCTGGCATTGTGGTAATACAAAGTATAAGCACCAGGAAACACAAGATTGCACTTTTTACATTCTTTTTGTGAGTGGTGATAGTAGATATGAACTTTCAGTTCCTGTGCACCTCGTAAAGTTTTGCCACAAAGGGAACACCCCTGAGAAAATAAGATTTAAGAATGAATCATACTTAAGTCTTGCATGGTGCAAATCAGAATCGTATAAATAACTCACTTTACTAGCACTTTCATCAACAGCCGCATGAATTCTTTGAAAGTGAGCCTGTCTACTGGACTCTTTGATGAAGGCCCTAAAAAACGAAAAAATATATAGAACTGAATAAAAATAAGTTTTGTTAATTCATACATGTTGCAACCCTCTGCAGTGCATGGAAACTTTCGTCTTTCGTCTATTATATTTCTTGTCATGTTAGTCTTGGCAGCATCTCTTACTATTCTTTTTGGAGTAATCACCTCTGATGGATTGACAGGATCGCTTGGTGAGCTTCCAAGTTCTTGAACTGCGAGTACTTGGCAAGTTCTTTTCGCATAGTTTTCAAAAGATTCTAAAGTCAACATTGGCAGAACTCAGTAAGTGTCTATCTATCTGCAAAACTTATTGATACGTACCTTTGAAAATTGTACAGTCACTGAGTGAAGTTTGGTTTCCTAATCCGAGGAAACAAGAGAGAGTATCGCACATGATTGTTAACAACCTTTGTTGGTTAAACTTCGATTGGTTGAAATTTATAAATGTCTGTAAGAAATATTTACACATATTTAAATAATTTCAGACATTGGAGCAATTTGCCTCTTATTTTGCGAAATGAAATGACATGAAAATTCTTAAATAATTTCGAAAATATTTATGGTCTTATGGTACCTGAATTGTAAGATCATTCGGGCTGTCGCCGGTAACAATAGCATAATCCATTATTTCTTCTTTCCGAATATCAGGAACCATGGTAAACTCCATTTTTGTTGCTTTTGGGGGTAGGTGGTGAAGTTCGATCTGTAAAGCAAGTGATAAAAGGATCGATCAAAAAAACTTTCAGAGTTTTGCATTCAAATATAATTACTTTATTTGCAACAGCATCAAAGTCTTTTAAATACTTCGAATGCTCTGCAGCGATTATATTACGCTCGTTCTTTGTAAGCTTTCTGAACTCATCTTTGAACCTGAACAAAAATTAGGAAGTATGTTAGTATACAAATAAAGGAAAAAAAAATTTAAGACATTCACACCTGTCTACAGTTTCTTTGCTTATCTTATTTTGGCTGACTTCTGAGTATCTGGGATGCCGTAAAATGATTCCAAACGAAGTTCCACACATATTTTTAGTCATTTCAATGATATTTATGAAAGTACTTTCTTTAAGCCAGAACTTTGAGTTGCACGATACAGTGGTCAGGATGTTTTCACCTTGTCTATTTTGATAAAAAATAATAAAATTCAAGGCAATAACTTAATTATCTTTTGAGAAAAAATACCTCACACCAACTGCAACGAGGGCAACTAACTTCGTATCTGGCAGCTTCATGGAGAACTGCCTTTGGGTGCCATCGGTTGTGATGACATTTTCAGGGTCAGACACAATGTTGGGTGATGCATAGAAAGACCCAGTTGACGCTCTAATGGTCCCATTATTTTTGTAAAAACAATTCTTCGCAGTTTCGATCTTGCGGAAATTGGGCTGAAGGGTACCAATTTTGTGGTTGTAACGATTTGGACCATCAGAAGTTCTATACAAAAAAAAATTTCCATGACCATACACAGTTTTTGAATTGCAAAACTCACCTATTGGCCGGATCTCTTTTCTTCAAAGGCTGGCCATAATTCGGATCATTCGAAAGAGAAGGATGAAGTTTTCTTTTTGGAGTCCTTTTATTTTGACTAGGCCTAACATTTATTAATTTCTTAGCTTTTCAAATTTTAAGCAAATAGTTTTGACATTCAATCACTTTTTCTGACAATAAATTACCTCCGTTTTATTACTTTGGATGCAGGATGGTTTTGAATATACTCCAAGTGTTCAGGAGTTGCTAACACTGTTTTGTATTCTATATTGCTGTCAAAGATGGGTAAAAAACTGTCTCCAACTAGAAGCACCTCATTGTTCTGAAAAGTTAAGCAGTACTTAAGAAGCTAATATTTTCTAGCAAAATTCTAAGCTTGTTTGCAAAGTGTTGATTAACTTCAATTTACCATCGAATCGGCGGTCAAAATTCCAGTTTTTTCATCTAATTCGGGTATGTCAGGTCCGAACATTCCCAAAGCAGAGGCTAGTTCACAAGAAACGGACAGAGTGAAGTCCTCCGACAGCATTCCAACGTATACATCATTTACAAATTTCAAAATCTCTTCATAGCCCTGCAACAGATCAAATCTTATTCAATAAGGAATCACTCATCATTAAATTAAATTTACCATATCTGGAAGGTAGATTCTTTTCGTACCATCCTCCCCACACACGTCTGGATCTAACAAAATGTGCTTTAAATGTGGAGCAACTGTGCAAAGCACCATGGAGTGACAAGACACCCGATCCATCGATGAGAAATCAGAGGACCCAGCAAACAACTATAATTTATTTATTGAGTTAATAACAAGGTAATCAGCAGCGTTTTGTTGTAATTTAAAAATATAAGAAAACCAAATATCAGCTCACATGAACGTCACAAAATATTTTCTTCTCATATTGGGAATAGATGGACGAAAACAGGTGGTTGAAAAAAATATCGATCGACATTTTTAGAAATTTGTTTCACAAAGAGATGAGATTTTTCAAGAAAAAAATCTTTTTTTATCTGTCATAATTTAAACTTCAAAAATCTCTTTGACTGAAATAGGCAGCTCAATTTGTTTTGTTGTCTGTTGACGATCGCAACATAATTTGTTTCTTTGTTTGGAAACCACAGCGCGCTTTGCTTTATATGATCGACGCTGAGTTTTTTTGAAATTCTTGAGGACATTGCCATTAGCAGTAAGGGTCATATCCTCCAGTAGAAATTCGACTAAAAATAAAGTATAGGAGAGCAAAAAAACATCAAATTTACTTTTGTATCACCTACGGAAAGTTTGATTTGATTCTTGCGTAAAGCTAGAATGTAAATTAGGTGTTTTTCGTTCCATAGATATATATTGAAGCTGCACCATGGATATCTATATATCTTGAATTTTTTAAGTTGGCAAAACCTTTGATTTTTTTCACATCGTATAAAAGGGAGATTCTTACTCGCCATAGACTCTTACAAACAGACCCTTCAATTAAGGGGTCTTTCATGCATTAATCCTCTTTCCTAACCCAAAGGTCCTTAGAAGGGCTTTACCCATTTTCCTGTTCTATTTGGAACATGTTTGAGCATCATCATTTTTCTTCCTTGCACATTTTAACCCAAAATTATCGATGATGCTGATGGCAAAGGACTTTCAGGATTTAATCTTTCCCTCCTTGGGGGTGCCGGCATATAGGGAAAACAAACAAACAAACAAACAAAAGTCATGCCGATTGTCAAAAATCTTGATTTTTGTTAAACTTGTTTATGTTTTTGGTCAACAAATTATCATTTTTAGATTAATAGATTATTGTCTGTAGTAAAATCCATTTTAAAAGGCATAAAAATACGTTGGTTCGTCAATTGCAAGTCATGTTTGTGTATGGAAAAACCTCAAGATGTCTAAGAAATTGGAGTTGAAGTTTTCGGATGAGGATCGTGTTATAGCAATCAAAATTCTGAAACTTATCAAAAGAAACAAATGGAAAAGGCTTAAACAAATTCTGAATGAGGAAGACGTAAGTTTATTAGCTTCATAAGTGAATGAAGTATATTTGAATATAAAAACTAGGCTGTTTTCTTGTAGGTTGATCCGGATTCATTTCTGAATAAAAGGTGAGGATGAATTTTTGATTGGAAGGGTACTTGAAAAGTCTATATTTATAATTGTACATGGATTTTAAAGTAGAGAGACAGGGCTCCATGTTGCTGCAAAACTGGGTCATGCCGAGTCATTACATGTTCTTTTGGACCTTGGAGCTAGCACCAAGATCAAAGGTATACCTTGACAAAGTCAAAATATTGCATGGATGATTTTAAAAAGAACTATTGATAAAAAATAGTCCTATTTTTATTTTTTTGTGCGTGATTTGTGATAGACAAAAAAGGTAATCTGGCTCTGCATCTTGCCATTAAATGCTGCTTGAAAAATTACTCTCGGTCAGTTGATCTTGACGTTGTAAACGTCCTTACAAATGCAACCCAAAGTGAGCTCGATGCACCAAACTTCAAAGGCACAACTCCAAATATGCTCTTGAGGGGACTTGATTTAAAAAGAGAAATGGAAGATGGTGCTGTTTCCGAATCTTCATCGTCGGTTTCTTCTGTCAGTGATAAAATTGGTACATATGGAAAAAAATTATTCTCAGCCATAAAACTAAAGCGAACCTCATAGATTTCAGCAATCCCAATAGCTCGAGTAATTTTTATGACAGACTAAAAGACGAGGCCAGTGAAGAATACTTCGACCAGCACGGAAAGTGGGATAAATATGACCAAACAGAATTAAAAGGTATTTTGAATTCTTTGATGAATAAAAAGGAAATTTTTGGCAACTTGATTTGTTTATTCAGAAGAAACTTATAATGAGTGGGCAGACAGGATCTATTCGGAATACTGGAAAAAGAGATATCCTAAGTATATTGACTAAATTTGCCTTTTTTAAAAATTATTCCAGACTGATAACTTATTCATTTGCAGGTCTACTGAGGTCAGAGCCAAAACAGCCACCCCTTCAGCAGAACCTCCCAAGTTAAAGTTAAAGCATTATGTCCAAGACTCGACCAAGAAAGATATTTACATCAAAAAGTCAAAGAAATTGTTTGAAACTACCGAAAGTATTACAGTTCAAGACATTCCATTCAAAGTAAATTCTTCGGCAGACTCTGTTATTGAAATCATTTTGGGCAATGAGCCACCCGACAAAGTCAGAGCAAGGTAAATTTTATTTTCAGGGTTATTATTTCACCTAAAGAAATCAAATTTAAACATTCACATATATTTTACAGACTTCAAAATGCATTACGAAGGTGGCATCCTGATAAATTTCAACAATGGTCACACGGACGAATCGAAAATGATGTAGACAAAGAAAATATTTTGAAAATAGTTACACACGTTTCACAAATTTTGCTCAGTTATGGAAAATAAATAGAGCATAAATTTACCCCTACATACTCTAAAAATCCAAGTGACCCTGCAGGCTTTTGATTAACCTGGCTAGATCCTGCAGACCTAACCAACTACGACCACGAAATGAAAGGTTGCGTTGAAAATCTTTCAGAAAAAGTCATTTTTTCAGGATTTTTCAATGACATATTTTTGTATTATTGCTTTTTTAAGTGTATTTAAAATTGAGTTTTAAATTATTAACCATACGTTTCTTATCATTTTTTTCAGAGCTTTATGAAAACTCAATTTTTTGTGTTGTTTGTTTAATAAGCCTGTTCGTAAATAACAGAGCATCATCAGCTGAAATCGGATTTCAAAATAAGTTGCTATTTTTTCTGCCTGTGCGCGGTAAACGAATGGATAAATTATTCAATTCGCACACGTTTTGGGTTTTGAGTTTTGACGTATTGACAATTTTTTCTAATTCCACGAAAATCTTATTATTAAGTTTAAATGAATACTGTAAAAACATCAACAAGAGTAATACTTCTAGCAAACGTAAGTTTCAGTCTTAACTTTCTATGACAGATTAAATAACTTTCTCTTATCAGCATATATTACTTGATAACTATTTCAGTTTCTAATAACAGCTTGTTAAGAATGCATTTTTTGAATAGATTCTCTGATTGAAAATGAAGATCAAACTATCCAACCGCAGTCAATTGAATGAGGATACTCTTACCAGAATACTTCAGCAGCATTTCGAAGATGACTCAATCAGCCTCTCGAACATTTCAGACAATTTAACTTTTCTTCAGGAAAATGACAACTTTAATTCAGAGGTGAAGAAATGGACTTTTAAAGTTCATCGAGAAAACAACGGTAGAATATTAAAAAAAGTATTGTTAAAAGAAAAAGAGAAATGAACGATTTTATCTTTTTTGGACAACAAGGAGGTGACTTTGATATTTCAGTTATTGCCAAGAGTTCACCAACAACTCTTTTCCAAAGAAAAATGTCAACGATTGCCAGGCATGACATTCAAAATGATTCGACCATTTCAAGACAACTAATATATCTAAATTTGCCATTTCAGGGCGTTCTCTCATGAGGTGTACTGGTTTAATCACGCCTTTCCCAGTAAATACTTTTCAGCCACCAACTTTTCAAATAATTGAGTCAGACTAACTTTTTTTAGCTCTAAAGAAACTTTGTCCTGAGATTTCTGATTTATCGCCTATAAGTTACTATGCTTACTCCAATTACACAAACTCTTTGATGGGAAGAAAAGTGTTTGGTGAGAAAATTTGTTGTATGCCTTGCTACCCCATTTTTCTGGAGGAGGAAAAGGGTGAGAAAAATTTTAAGTATTGAAAAATTAAATTACAATTTCTGTAAGTAAATTATAAAATTTTTCCTTTTTTTTTACAAGGATTGATACTAATGGAAGATTTGTGTGCGCGTGAATTGCCGTTGACTTTGATGCCAAAAACTGACATTTTGTCTTTTGAACAAGTAAGCTGGTTTTAAATTTTGATCAAAATTGTGTTTAATAGCAAACTAATTTTTCAGGCAAAGACTGTGTTTATATCTCTAGCAAAGTTTCATGGGGCCTGGTTGAAGTGGCGACATATGACGAAAAACGAGTCTGGATCTATGAAATTGGAACATTTAGATTCTTTCGAATTCAGCATCAAGCCATGGATGTTAAAGGCGATGTCAGCCAAAACTGGAGAAATGGTTTCATTATTGTTGAAAAACCAAAGTGTAGATGAAGAAATCATTCATAAATGGCAAAACTATGTCAAAGTTAAGCTTGTGAGAGATGGTCTAAAGGTGGAACTTTTTATTGCCAGTCTTGCCTTAATTTAATAAAAAATAAATTTCTACATTTCCCAGTACTTTGACATCCAAGCTGAAGAAAAGGTTTCAAAAATTATCACCATGGCCCATGGAGATATGTGGTCAAATAATCTGCTGTTCTCTTCAGACTTCCGCAATGTTGTTTTCATCGACTTTCAAATGTTGACCTTGTCTCACCCAGCACGTGACTTGTGGTACCTATTAACCGTCAATACTGATGAGGTGTGCTCTCTTTTCTTTATTAATCAGAAAAAGTAATCTTTCACTAAGATAACGTTTTCCAAATGCAGGAGTTCAGGTCCAGCTACCTTGATGACTTACTCAAGATTTACTTTGATGTTTTTAATCAGTACCTCGTTGATGCACAAATCACTTTGACCTTCAATGAATTTTCCAAAGAATTTTATCAAAGAAGACATTTTGCATTCGCACTTGGACTTCAGGTACATCGTTCAAACTTGAAAGTGATATATGATTCTTTTAAAAATTGATACGAAAAGACAGTTGCAGATAATGCCAAATGTCCTCAGTCCAAATCCAATCGAGTTCAAAGGACTCAATCCCATGAAAAAGGTATATGAAAAACAGAAGCAAGAACTAGCAGGAGTGCCGTCATCTGGTAAAGAAAATTCTATTAATATCTTCACAAGCATGATAAATTTTTTACTCTTTTTCCAGAAGATCATCCAACTATTGTTGAAATACGTCGACGGATTGTACAGCTTGTCTTGGAAGCTACCAAATGTGACTTTTTTTAAGATTATAATGCTCTAATTTATATTTTTTATATATCTTATTTGCAAATGATATTTGAAGAACTTTGCATCTAACAAAACTTTTATTTTTTTGAAGCATTTATCGAATAAATCGAGGCGTAAAATTGTGAAAGTATAATGACTAACTTGACGTGCATTTTCGAGTGAAGGATAGTTTTTTTCGTGCATGGATTGTTGATAGATGTTTAAGCAGTTGTGCTACATGTTTTTCCTATGCTCTGATGTGAGATAAGAAAAATTGTGAAATGTCGTCGTTAAAACTTACAAAAGTAAAACAATTGAATTTGGATTCATTAACAGAAATTCTTCAAGAACATTTCAAGGATCCCTCCATACGTCTGTCAGACTTAGAAGGCAACTTGACGTTTCTCAATGACAATGATAATTTCAACTCTGATGTAAAGAAATGGACTTTTAAAATCATCAAAGGTACTATTAATTCTATAAAATCTGTAGATAATGGATGAGCTGTGTGTGATTTCTATACTACTGGGTAAAAGAAAGTTCTTTTTTTCAGGTCAAGAGGAAGAAGAAAACATCTCTGTAATTGTCAAAAGCTCACCTGACAAGTTCTTCCAAAAAAAGTTTTTCACAATATCCAGGTATTTTAAGTAATTATCTTATGATTATTTCTTTCTGAATTTGGGGTCTAAAAGGCTTTTAGTAGCTTTAAGCTTTACACTTAAACTCCTTTTTCTCAACAGACCTTTTACTCGAGAAATCTTCTGGATGACATATGCTTATCCAAGTAATTTTTCATATCTCACAAATATATTTTTATGAGGTGATAAAAAGATTTATTGTTTAATTAAAGCACTCCTGAATATTTGTCCTGAGCTCTCTGGCATTTCTCCAGCATGTTTTTACGGTCATTCCAATTATATGGATTCACTTTTGGGTCGGAAAAAAGTCATGGAATATGTTTGTTGCATTCCATGTTTTCCGTTCGTTCTTCCCACAGAAGAAGGTTAGTTAAAATTAAAAAATAAAAATAATGTTATACTTATAAAAAATCATTTCAGGGCTTATTATATTGGAAGATTTGTGCAGCAGAAAAGATCCATATTCATTGTCTACCAAAACAGATGTTATTACATTTGAGAAGGTAATTGATAATATGATCCACCAGTGGGTGAGCGAAGCAGCGAGTTTAGAAAAATCAATAGGCTTGCGGTTTTTAGTGGATGTCTGTCCGTCCGTGATTTTCATATATGGGTCCTATAGGGTTCAGAGGTGTTAACTTTAAAATACATCTCCTCCTACAATTTTTCATGAGCTATTTGGAATATTTTTGGATTTTTGGATAGTCAATTTAAATATCCAAAAATAAGCGGATTTTTTTCCCAAAATTTTGACCAGGGGGCTAGTGTC
>Ga0194133_10008971_pt1 | contig 11558 bp, 11 predicted proteins | sample TA2KigOf40mmetaG_FD_155448 | JGI IMG/M metagenome (GOLD analysis project Ga0194133, IMG submission 155448) | Freshwater microbial communities from Lake Tanganyika, Tanzania - TA2015055 Kigoma Offshore 40m | ecosystem: Environmental > Aquatic > Freshwater > Lake | place: Tanzania: Lake...
CATTGGCAAAAAAAAATGAAAATGTATTCAAACGAGTTTTCTAGACTTCCTCCTCCTCTTTTTCTGATTGGTGGTTTGTTTTTGTTCCTGGCTTTTTTTTGAGTAGGCATACTAACGAAATCAAGGCCCACAGTCAGAAAAAAGTTTCAAACGCCCACGTCATAAAAATCCCACATCAGTCAAAAATTGAATAATACATTTGAAAAGTTAATGTGGATAAGGTTTGTCTCTTATATTAGGGCTAACAAGGATATTTACAATAGAGTCAATCTTGAAGTTTAAAACTTTTGCCAAATTCAAACATAGAATTTTATGCTGCCAGAATGGATAAATTATCTTTCCTTTGAACAACGCATAAGATATAAAAAGTTATGCTTTTCTAATTCAATTAAACTTTAGGGTCAAATCATAAACAAATCAGCTTATTGAACATTTAGATTTTTTCGAAATATCTATGGTTATCCAGTAATAATTATTGAAGCAATAAAAGGGTAACTTTTTTTAAATTTCACTTTTTGCTGCAAGAGACATAAAGTTTTAGTCTTTGGGGTATCAACAACGGTTTACAACAGAAGTGGAAGGAAGACTTGACATTGAAGCCGGACGTCTTCCCATGATAAGAGGAAATTTAGCATATCTAAAATGAAACATGAAATCGATCAAATAAATTCCATAAAATCGTACAAACATAAATTTAAGTTACTTTGCCCCTTCCAGTATATTTGCACTTTCTTCCGACTCTAACTCTTCCATAAGCTTTTCCAGACTTTTCAACCTTTCTCGTTCAAGCTCCAACTTTCTTAATTCAGATTGGTCAATGGGGCCATTAATATCCTGTTTAGAGCTAACCCAATGGCCTTTGGAGGAGGAAAAAGTGTACTTCAAGCCATTGTAAAACTAGAAAGAACAAAATATGTTAATATTTATGAGTAAAAAATTTATTATTGATGAAATTTCCTTGAGTCGGATGAGAGGAAGAACATAAATAAAAAGCTTGCCTGAATTTCAAAGTTTGCCTCCGGAGGTCCATTCTCCATTAGCTTAAACACTGCATTGTCTGTATAAACAGTTATCTTTGGTGTAGATTCTCTGACTAACGTAACAAATTTTGCTGCATAATTGTACTTTGACCAGTACTTTGTGGGGAGCTCCTCGTAGGACCATCGTCTCGTCCCGAACTCTGGATTGTTTGAACGGAAAATCTAGAATGAAATTATGTATGTGAGAAAAGTTGAAAGAAAACGCTGCATGCAGCAAACTTATCTTACTTCAATTTTTAAACCGTCGTGAGATACAATTATGGTCTCTGTAACAGGCACGTTTCTGCCTGGCCTTTGGGGAATTTCGAACTCTAGCCTCACTGACCCATCCATCTGGAATGTATAAATATAATTTCTTTATGACAATTTTCGTCATGAGACCAATTTTCTAATGACAAAATAGGAAATAACAAGCTTTTTAATTCAAAAGTCAGACCTGTATGAAACCACTTCCAATCTTGAAATTATGTTTCTTTGTACTAGGTCTTAATCTGGCGGTTGACAGTGGCTTAGCCAAGGTGATGGTGGTGGTTATCTGTCGTGGTATCGATCCTTGGGATGGGAATGGCTGGACCCCAGTGAAACCAGATGACAGATTTGAGGCGAGAGAAGGTGCACTGCTTGCGTACCTATTGACAAAAGTTTTTCAAATTCTTAATAAGTAAAAAGTTTAAATAACAGCAAGCTAGAGGTCGAATAATTAAGATCTTCGGGGGATCATCTTACCTTTTGTCGTTGAGGTAAAAGTTTGGATTTTCGAGACTCCTCTCGTAAGAATGACCAAGCATGTTCTGATCAAACCTTAATGAGGCAAGGACAGGTCCTGATGAGTGAATAGGACCACTAATACAGTGTCGAGAAAAGTTGTTCTTTGAAAATATTTGCTTATCGAAGAGTCGTTCACTATCTGCCTCTAATACTGCAGGTAGTTTTCCTGAAAAAATAAATTGCATTTTCTGTGGTGCTTTCAAAACAATTTTGATTCAACCTTGGTTACAACCTCTGCTTTTTTTAAAGCAATAAACATCTAACTTAAAATACGATGATTAAAAATACCTGAGCGTATTTGATAATTTTTGGGAACCACGCTTCCCCCGACTGATGCGTTCGAGGAAGAAAAGCCACTATCGTTTGACGATACTGAGCTCTTTTGTAGAGAAGTTCCTGCTACCCTTACTCTAGACGATTCTTTTAGAAATGGATGGTTGGGAATGTCCTCTAGGGCTATCCTCTGTTTAGGATCTTTTTGGAGCATCTTATTTATAAGATCTTTGGCGTATGAAGATATATCGATGGTTTCGGGAAAATGATGTAAGTCTAGTCGGCTCTTCCGAATTGTTTCATTGTCATTTGCTCCTCGAAAAGGAACCTGTTTTTAAAAAAAATAGATGAAAAACTACTTATAATTTTTAACTTCATTAACATACCTGTCCAATTAGTATTGTGAACATTAATACGCCTAAAGACCACACGTCGACCTCAGGTCCATACTCATTCCTTCCAGTTATCTCTGGGGCAAGGTTGGCAGGCGTCCCACATAAAATTCTATGAGTCTCATTCAAACGAGCTACCAGACCAAAGTCTCCAAGTTTAAACACAAAGCTAATTAGAGGAAAATTAAATTTAAAAATTGTGCAAAGAAATTTTAACCATTAAACCAATTGCAATCTCTACTCAAAACTAAAAATGCTCAAACCTTTCTACGTCCTTTGTGCCTCCTGAAATGAACACGTTGGCTGGCTTCACGTCTCTGTGAAAATACCCTACATCTTTCAGCTCTTTTAGCCCTTCCACCACATGTGAAACGACTCTCTTTGAAAATCTTTCATCCAGTCTTTGACTACTGTTCAACCAATGCCTGGCTAAATCACCTCCGCCACAATATTCCATGACTATCAAAGGCAATTCATTTTTTGGGAGATGAACTCTGATAGGAATCACAAGATGCCGTTTTGTGTGAAGATGATCGTTGTTATTAAATTCCAGCTCTCGCCTGGACATAAATTCAAATGATTAAAAAAGTAAAATTATTACAATTGAGATAAGCTTGCAGACCTGATCCTCTCAGTAAATTCTTCTAGCTTTCCACTACCATCTGGCGGTGGCTTTAGTTCTTTAACTGCACACTCCGACCATCGTGGATCCCTGAGGATACCGTCTGCCTTTGCAACGAATCGGTCAGCATGAAACACAACTCCAAAACCTCCAGTTCCAATTTTGCTTCTTAGTCCATAATATACTTCATACTTGTTGTCACTATTATCTTTCGACTGCAATATGAAAAGATTAGTTATAAATTCAGCAAGAGCCAGTTAGTCTACCCTGATAATAAGATTAAGTTTTAGATTGACATCAAGTTATTGAGTAAAAAAACAAACTAATAATTAGTTTTATTGAACATTAGATTAATAAAAATCACCTGATAACCTCCAAGTATTTTCAGGTAATCACCCTTTGATTCAAGTGATGTTTTAAACTGTTCGGTCATTTTTTATTATGAAACTTTCGCTCATATTCTTTGATACCCTTTGGAAAAAGCTGATTTTGAAGAGTGTTTTGCTGAAAGGGTACATCCTATCTTGTGCAGCTCATCACTAACCTTCGTCTTAAACATTTATTTTTTTCCACCAACACCTGATTTTACGATAGTTCAAAGAAATTTTGAGTTTTTTGGTCGCATTGACATTTTTGCAATTTTCAAATTTCTTTTCGGTAAAATTTTGAAAATATTTACAAACGGCCAAAGTAGTTGCCAAAGAACAAACCAGCCCAATGTAGCCGGTGCTGCCGATTTGGAGTCTAGATGTCTGTGAAGGCCTGGGAGAAGTTTCACAGAGTTATTGTCTCTGTCGGATATTTTAAAAATTCAAAATAAATTTTTTTATTGAACCTCACAAATTAGTTACTTTTGATAAATTTACTGTAGGTAGACGCTTTTGGTAGCAAAAAATATGTAAGCTTAGTATATATACAAGGGGTAAGCTTACTGGCACCGTTCCCAGAATTTGGGTGACCTCAAGATTATGGATGCAGTTGCAGATTAAAATGAATTTATTATATATTTCATCGATCTAAAAACAACCCATAATCCTTTAAAACGCCTCTCGTTGGTCGCCAAGCTTTTACTTATAAGGTCTGTTGTGTTATAACTTTTGATTTGTCTTCAGTCCCTGATCTTTCCATTTTGAATTAGTCTACTGTAACCTGAATTGTTCGATGCTACTTGGTGTTTGGTGATCGAGTCATAAAAGGTAATCTGAGCAACACCATTTAATTAAAAGCTTGCATTTTCTCACAAGTTCTGGATTCGAAACAAACAGGCATAGCTATCATTTGTTCTTCCCTCTATAGCGAGGTAAAGTGGCACGAGAAAAAAGAGTTTAGACGAAATCGAACTTTTGTAATCTAGGCGGTGGATTGATCTTGTTCTTGGTTTCATCGGATGCCTTTGCTCACTCTCAGGTAAATCTCAGTTCCACAAAGGGAAAATTTCGAAGATGCATGTCCTTTTTTAGAGCTTATTCATCCCCCGCCGGAGGGCCGAGAAGTCAGGTGCTAAACTATCTGTAATTTCTATCGGATTAACCCTTCAAGTCTCTTTACTTTTATAATATTAAGGTTTGGTTAAAAAGCAAATCTTTGTGCTTCTGTGCATTTGGTAATTGGGCGTGAAGACTTCGTATCTGAGGTGGGAACTGTGTGCCTGCTGACCTGAGCTTACTTAAATGCTATAGACTCAAAGTTGATTTAAGCTTCGTCACAGTAGAAACAGGTAAAAATGAGTTTTCTTTGACAAATCGGAACCCTCTGGAAACAGAAAATCTCATGCACTTTGAAAGCCACATTATCGAGGGATCTGAATTAGCAATGTTTTTGTAGCCACTGGTAAAATATTTCAACAACTTAAGTACCTCAGTTGAAAATCATGATTTTAAGGAATCTCCTGGCTTGACAGAACTGGATTTCTAACGCAGAACAGGTCATAGAATCTTGTACAAAAGACCGGTTGACTCTTGGGATTGGATTGAACATCAAGATTTAGTTCTCATCCAATTTCAATCATCAAATTGTGCTGTGACTCTAAATTGTTTGTATAAACAATATTTGAATTGAAGACAAGACAGGCTTCTTTTTTGAGTTTTATATCAATTTTAAGCCATTTTTATCCAAACCAAAATAATATAATTATTTTCTCTGAAAAAATCCCGAAGATAACTGTTAGATCAAAACTCTACATAAAAATATCCTATTGTGTAAAGATGGACCATGGCTCAACCTAAGTAAGTAGAGGGCTTACTTAATTTGGAATTTTTTTCACCCAAAACGTAAGTGTTTTTGACAAGTTGATTAGATCATTTGTTTGAATTACAGTTGACCCTTATAAAGTTGTTCACAAAATAGACATAATTGGCTGGATAAAAGTCTAGACTGCAGGGGCCTTGGAGATCATTCAGGGATGTTTATGTACTTTGTGGACTACTCTGCTTAATATACAGTTTACAAATTGTATAAACATTAGATGGACCAAATGAAATGTAATCAAAAATCCCCCTTAGAATCTGTTTTATCTTTGTAAATGAGAAAAAAATAATCTGCAGAATAAATATTTTTTTAGTTTTCACAGTTACCCAAATGAACTTATCTGAAGTCATAGATTATCAAGTTTAGAATGGATTTGGAGCCAACACTAGTTTCAGACAATTCTGACTAAACAAGTGGTGAAAAAGGTAAATGTTACTTTTTCAATATTCCATATCAGTAGCTTCATCTAGAATAAAAAAAACAGATTCTTTTGCCGTATGAATATTTTTTTTTCATTTCAGTCCAGCAGCTTTTTTTCACTTTTTTTTCTGTCGAGAGAATTAGCTTATCTTCAATTTCTGCACCCTCCCTTATTCCTCGATGGGATCGAAGTTGTCGTAGTTGTTGAAGTCCAACCTACACGCTCAGCCTTCAGTAAAATGTTTCAGTACGACCTTTCTATTGCTTCGGAAAACCGTGGACCTTTTTACGTTGAAATGCCTAGAATAAGTGGTGAGTTTTCAATTTTCAATAATATAAAATATCAATTTTCACAATGGGAAAATTCTTTTGTGAAAAATGATCTCAATAATGATTCAAATAATTTCATTCGATTTTTTTTAAAATTAGACGTACAGGTCGTGGAGGGTTCAAACTGGCCTTTAAACACTCCTTGAATAATAGCAAGGCATGTAAAAAATTTGGTGAAGTTTGGTCTTGTGTATAACAAATCTTGCAGTCTTTTTTTATGCATACAGATTTGATTTATCAGTGATCGAAGAAGTCAAAATCATGTTATAACTTATAATTAAGGAGGTGGGAATGAGAATGTAATTTTTCAATGGATGATTAAAAATAAGTTCGTGAGGTTGCATTCATCAAAATAAAGTAAATTTGGTAAGACAAAAAAGACCTTTTTTTCAATCAATTTGTTTAAAAAATAGGTAGAAAAAAATCCTAATCGCTGTATATTTCATTCATTTATGATTAGATAACAGGTTGCTATCAATATAATACTTTTATCAGACTCGTATCAGGATTAATACTGTTTGAGTAAATAAAGTTACTCATTGATTATAGGTGTGACAAATGTATTCATTCCAGCAGGAAAATTTATTCTTCTATATTATGCACTTGAATCAATTAAAAAATGCAAGTGAAAAGATAAGCCCTGGCTTGACCATTATAAATGAAAATGAGGTTGGGAGTGAAACAGTGGCTGAAGTAAATTCAAAGGAAGTGAGAAAATGCTTGGCTTTGGACTCTTTTAATCTTAATCTTCTACATTTCTAGACATATAGATAGGAGTGACCTTCTTGGTTTATGGGGGGACTAACACAAATTTGGACCAATCTCTTTGAAACTAGACACACACATCAACTCTTATCAAAATGTGGTTTTCACCAACAACCCATACCCTCTTAAGCCTTGGAGGATAAAATCACTTCAAGCCAAAGTAGCGAGTCTGATGCTGTGGTCTGAAGAGAGCGTGAGAGTGGAGATGAAACCCCTGTGATGACCTGCCCAATCAAGAAAAGAATCAATACTGAACTGTTTATTGATAGAAGGGCAACACTTTATATACTAAATGGTCAAAGGGCTAAAAAGAAGGGGGTAAACAATTGGCGATAAAGAACAAAAAAAATAGGTGGGAATGAGAATCAAGAGCGGCACCCTGTTTTGATGTGAACTTAACAAGCTAGAAAGGAGTAGCCAGAATGTCAGCCTGTTTCAGAGAAAATGAAAGTAATAACTTGAATTGAGCACATATTTTGATAAAAGATCAAAAGCCCAAAATAAAAGATGTAATTTCCAGATGCCTTTAAATGCTAAAAAATTTGTGTTTACAGGGTGCCATGATTTTTACCACTTTTTTCCCTGAGATATCCAAGCTGGGGTTGAGGTAGAGGGAGCAAGAACTAAACAGTTCATTTTTGACTTATATTTTGTCATGAAAATGAGAGTCATTTTTCAACTACCTCTCCTAAGTAGTTGAGGAGTTTTGCAGGGTACAGGTGACCTGTGATCCCGTGCAATATAGTGGGGTCGGGGCAACGGCAAGCTTGTATTGTGCTTAAAATAACATTTTATTTTTTATAGTTGACCCTTCTTTGATGAACCGTATTCGGTCAAGATCATCAGATTCAGACACCAAAAAGATTCACGAAATTAATGGTTACTTGGTGGAAACAGACAGCAGTGTAAGACTCCTTACTGGCCCAGTTGTCGGAGAGGTATCAGGATAATAACGGTTGAAAAACTTTAATAGGAGGCTAAAAAGCAGTATTTAATCATTGTAGGTGACAACAGATTCTGCCGTCCTTCTCTTCGAATTGATGGGACCAAACACTTACAATAATCTTGTAATTACTCTTCATAGTTAATATTTTAATACCTTTAGGGGGTTGCCTTGACCTTTTAGTAGATCTCAGGTTATGTGGTTCAATCCCTACCCCAACAGCAACTTTCCTTTCTTCCTGGATTGCAAAAAGTCATTGCATTCTCATTCATCATGCAATAATGTTATCTTCCATGATCAAACAAAAGTGCTTAAAGATATTTCAGTATTTAAATCTATTTGTCAACATTTTAGGTTTGCCGGCTTTACGAGGGTGACGAGAAAGAAGATCCAGTAGATGTGATTGAGAAGGAAGTGAGGTAGTCAAAGCTTTATTGAGTGTAGAATTTTTGAGCTGAACTTTCTTTTAAATCTAGAAACAAGAAGCCATTCACCATCACCTTTAAAAGGTTGAAGCCCAACACCCACTACACTGCCATTGTGAATGGCATTTGCAAATACAATGTCATTCATAGGACTGCGAGGTTATTACTTTCAACTTCCTTGACAAGATGTTCATTGCTTTAACATTTTTTTCGCTTTAGGTTTACCACCAAGTCAGAGACAATCACCCACTTCAGGATCATGGCCGTCAGCTGTGATAGGCCCAGTGAGACGTGTCTTCGACCAGACACATTAAAGCAGAAAATGTAAATTAAGAATTTCCTTGTAGGTCGTTTACTTCTTGGCCAACAAAATCCTTGGCTCCACATGCTTAAAAACTTGAAGAAAGTAGACTGCGTTTTGCACGTGGGTGACCAGATTTATCCTGATAATGAGGATATTGCACATGCAGGCCAGCTCTTTGGGAGGATTTACGACACGTTGGTAAGAGAAAATTATTGCATTGTTAAATTGATTGATTTTGGGATGAAACCCTTTTAGGACGATACAAAGCGGAAGAATATGATGATTAGGGGTAGGGAGCTATGGAGAAATAAATATAGAAATGTTTTCTCCAGGTAAGAGACAAACTTTCTTTCTTTTTAAAAGTCTACTAATCTTTCCTCTTCATTTATAGGGAAGGGAAGGTCGACGTGTTGGCTCAGGTATCAAACCTCATGATATGGTCTGACAATGACGTAGCTAATGACTTCACAACCATGAAAAACAAGCAAGGAGAACAGGTTTGGAATTTTAGGTGGAAAAAAGAGATTTATGATTGTTGACGCAAGGACGTCATTATTGAAGGCTTACCACGCAAGCTTCCTCCAGTGCGGGATGGTCGCCTTCCGAGAGTACCAGAGGCGCCTCTGGGATCCCGGTAAGTTTCGGGTTGCTGTGAGAACAGGTAGCAGAAGAACGATTTTATTTGCTTATAGACTGCAGTGTGGCGTTGCAATCTGAGACAAAGGAGTGGCATTCGCACGTTTATGGACCTGTAGGGATTTTCATGTTCGACCTTCGGGGAAACAGAATCAGCGGAGACGGTGTTCAGGTAAAGGAATACGTCCCAACACAAGTTATCTGCAAAGCACAAATTTCCTACCCTTTCACAGCACTCTGACAGAAGCTTGCTCTCTGAGGAGCAGTGGTCGGATCTGGAGAATTTCTTCCGGAATCCCAACCTTAGGGTGATTGTTTTGTGTTCGGAGACTCCATTTATTGGAGACGAGCCAGGTCAGAGGATGACATTCAAGACCCAGTGATCGCTAAAAAGTTAACCTGTAAAGTTTTATTCAGAAGTTGCAAAGCAAAAAGTAGCTGAAGAGCAGATGGACATGTTGCGCGATCACTGGCCTTTCAACGAAGACGAACTACTCAGACTTTGTGATCTGTGCTTTGGTTGGAAAGAGGAAGGGGCAGAGTCTGGGGTGGAGAGAGAAGTCTTGCTGGTAAGATTCAAAAATCGTCGCTACACTGTTACCTTTAATGAGTGAGGCGCTTGGAAGAATCGGCACTGCACTGTTTGTTGATTTTGATAGAATGGGTCAGGGTTGAGGCTGTTTAAGGAAGACATTAAATCCAAAAAGTATGTGTCGGAGGCGTGATTTGAACAATTTCATTAAAAATGTAGATAGAATAGGCCACATTTAATGGTGCGTTTGATCCCAAAGATTGGTGGCGACATTCATTGCGGCGTGACCAGTGTCATTCGAGATGCCAAGACCGGGATGAAAATTGACCACTTGACCACAAGGTAATCAAGTTAATATTTCTCAAGAACTTTTTTCCTGTATTCAACTGAACGAACCCTTTAAGCCCCGTTACCAACCACGTGTGCAAATTCTTTCCTCCGAACAGTGGTCGGATCTCCAACCGTTATAGCTTTGTTCACAAGCCACTCGGAGAGGTAAAGCCTATCTGTCAAGGAGTATAAAACGAACTTATTAATGATGTCCTTCTAGGAATATCGTAACTACGCCACCGTGGATATCCGCGTTGACGAAAGGACGGTCTCAGTCCGTGCCAAGCTGATTCCAATCCCAACCGACGTCTTCAGGGAAGGAGAGTTCGACGAAGATCACGACTCTGACGATTGAGCTTTCTTTACCTTCTTCCATCACCTTTATTTTTAACCTTTGACTTTTCAAACGGACGAGCTTCCGTTGATTCCTTAATTACTATCCATTAACCTTTTTTGCTACTATTTAAAACACAAAAAACAGACTCTTTTTACTAGCAGTTACTTCCTTGAAGTTCTGATGACCCCAATTTTTCAACTCCATAATCCTTGCATTTGTCTTTTTTGATAAGTATTAAAAAGAAATATAATAACGAATCAAGTCCTTATTCGGTGTGATCATTTGGTTTGGTCCACTGGAGTACCCGAAACACCTCCTCTCCTGGACTTGTTTACCCTGCGACCAGCCCTTGACCACACATTTGATCGATAATTTGGATCTGTTATTTTAGAAGAAAGTTAGGTCTATGGTAGTAGTTCATACTTTATGAAGGATAAAGATTCTGCTACCCCTTTTTTATTCACTTGAACCCGATTTGAGATGACTACTGGAGATGGACCCCGACCCCGATACGAGCATGCTTCTGACCTGCAATAAATAAGGAGCCAACCCCTCTTTGGCTTGGGTAATTTTTTGACCCGACCCATTGAGCTTTTTTCTAAGGTAAAAAAAAATTGAAAATTTGTGAATTATGTGGGAAATTTTCCAAACCTGGAGGCAAAAATTTTGGCCTGGACCCATCACTATAAATTGACAACCCCAAACCGTTTTGGTTTTTGATGAACTTTTCCAAAAAGATATACATCTATCCTATCACAAATGTCATCCTAAAAACTTGAGGTAACCTAGGCTCTGTGTCTGTGGTCTTACCAATTTTGTTGTATGACCAGATAGACCTCCTTCTTAGTGTAAATCCTTGTTGGGATTGGCATTTGGCGATCAATGGTCATCCCAATTCACAAGCGATTCATGGTCCACTGGTCAGTTTTTTTTCCTTTCTGCCCCCCTCACAAGAAACTTGTGAGGGAAAAGTTACCCATCTATATTCTGATTTCTGGGTCTGGCTATGATCAGATTGTTAAAATGGCGTGAACTGAACTTCTCTTCTTCTTCAACCAATGGTGATCAGGAGACCCTGGCACGTGCAGCTCAGATTCTTCACTCGAGAACTAGGTGCGGAAAGGGAACAGCCGAGAGTTCACCAAAAAGTTTGAAGAAAAGTCCCTCCAATTCATCCAAAAAAGACAGATTTTG
>Ga0194133_10008972_pt1 | contig 11558 bp, 7 predicted proteins | sample TA2KigOf40mmetaG_FD_155448 | JGI IMG/M metagenome (GOLD analysis project Ga0194133, IMG submission 155448) | Freshwater microbial communities from Lake Tanganyika, Tanzania - TA2015055 Kigoma Offshore 40m | ecosystem: Environmental > Aquatic > Freshwater > Lake | place: Tanzania: Lake Tanganyika...
CATATTTTTTTTTCTCAAGCTAATTATTTTTTAAAGAAGAAATTATATAAAACTTTTTTTTTCTCATAATTTATCCAAATATTTTAAATATTGTGCAAAATAAAAGTTTGTCCAAAGTAAAGAAAGAGATTTGCTGTCCCTTTTTTGACCCGCATTAAATAAGAGGCCAACCCATCTTTAACCTTGGTATTTTTTTGACCCAACCCAACGGGATTTTTTTGAGCCGAGGGGAAAAAATTGAAAATTTTGGTATTTTTCCAACATGGGGAAATTTCCAAACCCAGAGGTGGCTGACCCGACCCGGAAAATTTTTTTGACCTTGATCCATCTCTACTGAAAATATAGACATACATAAGGGTCCTTCCATAGACAAAGATGTATGGTTATGGTTATACTGCAGATTATGATTATTATGGGGCCTTGTTGATTTTTTTAGTATTCAGGGTTGAAAAATTGATAGGGTGCCCAAGGAACTGAATGAACCCATCAGCCTTAGATCTTGGATACCAGTCGCCCATGGCAACATATTTTTGTATAAATTCAACTTTTGATCTTTGAAATTCACTTTGATGTGAATATATTGAATCTAATAAAATTGATAATAATTAATTCTTAAGCCTTTTGAGCCACGTTGAACATATAAAAAAAACACAAAAACTTTGCTCCAAAGTTGTTTGCTGACAAGTGATTTTGTAAAGAAAGCATAACAACAAAAACCAGTTAGCCAAAAAGTTTTCATACTCAAATAAACATATTTCAGACAACGTGTTTATGTTGGAAAAGTAAGACAAAAAGTTCATGCCTCAGGTCCATGAAAGTCAACTAAAAACAGGAGAAATTAGTTGCTTTGTTGAGCCTGAACATCATTTCTGGTTTGCTTTTATCTTTCTTTCTTTCTATCCCATCAAACATAGACCATTTTTTTAAAGAAGCCTTTACAGCAAAGAAAAGTCTAAGAAATTACAACCTTGTGAAGATAATATTCCTTCTTTTTCTTTAGTTAAACAAGCAAGCAAGCAAGCTTCATTTATTGCTTTGCTCTCTTTTTCTGCGTGTAAAGATCATTATGTTTTTTTCCTTGACAATCAGAGCTATCCATAGAAATAGTACTAATGATTTACCGCTTTAGCCCTCTCAACACTTTTATAACATGTCAAAATGGATGGATTGATGATGAAGTTGTTAAAAAGAAGGCTGATCGCCATGTTTTCCTCGTAAATACCAGGGATTTTTTTCTGGAAACTTTCAATGTTCTACTCCCAAGCAAAAATTTTCCCCAATAACAATCTGACTGAAAAGTTTTTTTACTCCCATATTATGGTGGCCATAACTGAAGCACTAAATATTCTCTAGAAAACTTACAAATCTGTATTATTCTTGTCACATGAGCAGACTAGTGAGCATTGAGGCCCATAAGTTGTAGGGTCCAGACACGACCTCTGTTCGCACCGACGACCTCTCCAACCTTCAGGACACAGACAAGAGCCATCCACTGGATTGCAGGTGCCACCATTTAAACATTCACATGTTTTCAGACAACCAATGCCATATTTTCCATAAGGACATTGTTCTTGACACTAAAAACCAAGTAAAAGCATTAAATTCTGAGTCAATGTTTTGTAAGGAAGGCGCAAGTTTGGTTTACTTTTTGTCCATGGAATCCAGGAAGGCATCTGCATTGGCCATTCACATGGTCACACAAAGCACCATTGTAACAATCACATTTTTCCTTGCAGTCAAGACCATAGGTTCCAGGCGGACATGGGTTGGCACACACTTGACCCTGTCACATATATTGTGAAAATATCATTTTCATTTTTGGAAAAATTCCTCCAACCATTTATCAGATCCATTTTATTACTTGTATGACATTGAATGTGCTTAGATTTTAACCCTAGTTGAAATGCAGTTTGTAAATAAAGTTTAGTTGAAACTGTCTTTTAATACCACCCAAAGCTGCAAAAGGATGGGAAAGATAATTTATTTTGTTTTACAACTTGACATTCAAAAATGAATGTTGGGCTTTTTGGCCTAGTTGGAAATAAAAAAAATGTTAATTTAACATTGAAAATATTTATTCCAATTTTGCCTTCAATTACTGTGAAGACTTGTAAAATTTTTGTCCCGCCAAAGGCTTAAACCTTTGCCTCCGGATCTTGGTTCGGTCTGTTGACTTAGAGGGGACTTTCTCAAGCTTATTCAGCATTTCCATCGTTTTGTTTGTTTTTCAAGTCTTTGAAAAAACAAAAGTCAGTGTTTCTATCCAAGCCTTTTCTAAATCAAATTCTATGCAAATTGACGAGGATTTTATCTTCTTTAAAAAAGATGGTACAAGCCCCATACTTAATCTTTTTTTACTAATGTACATGTATTGTTTTCATTCTGATAACTCATTTTATATTCAATTTCAAAGTATCATCATAACCATAAAAAAAACTTAAGTACTCAAGAAGAGTCTTTATTACAGTAAAACTGGACAGAATATATCTTAATCCAATTGAAAAAGTCTCAACTCAAACTAGTATTATCAAATTCTTATGTTTGAATGGAAAAAACCTTCTTTGTTGGAACATGATGTGAATGTAAAAAAAACCCTCTCACCGTCCAGCCCATTGGACAATAACATTTTCCTGTAACTGGATAACAAGATCCTCCATTTTGACATTGGCATGAGGACTTGCACTGTGTTCCATGTGTCCCTGGAGGACAAGGTTCGTCACACCTGTAGGCAGAGAAAAAAATTTATAGCAGAATATGAAACACAAAAAGATCTGCTTCTATAGAATTTTAAGTTAGCATAAGAAGTGTCCGATAGAGGTATCTTATACCAATGCATAGTTGAGATTGTGAAAACTATGTTTCGTCGTTTTGTATTCATGAATTTTTAAGCCCCTTAGATCCAAAATGTTGTATGGGACAAACAAAAAATTGAATGTTAGCTGCCTCGTTGTTTAAGGAGGTCAACTTCAATATTTATACATGAAAGATGCTTCCAAAAAAGGGATTTTAAAAGCCCAATCAAGACCATATTTTATTTCAAACCTTATTTGTTGGGAAAATATTTTGTAAAAAGGTTGATGTGAAGTGAGGTAAGACAAGAGTATCTAATCCATCTTCAACAAAGTCAAATCAGACTACATTGTCGACTTTCAATCTCTTGCAAAAAAGATTCTTGTTGTTAAAATCTACTGTGTTTCAGATAAAACTTCACTTAAACAAAAACAGCTTCCTTCATAAGTTAGTCTAAACAAAATACTTTATTTCTATGAAGATGAGGAAATCAAAGGTAAAATGAAAGGAGACAACAGAGGATGCCAAGCCAGGAGTGGACTCAATTAACAGGGTCAGAAATGTGAGACTCTAAAGGACTGAAAAATACTCTGGTATACATAGTTTGCAAAATTGTGCTTCTTTTAAAATCAAATTTTGAGGGACTATTTTTGTGATCTAGGGCTGCATCTTGGATAAACATTCTAACACAAAAAGGTTGATCTCTTTTTGGTTTTGTCTTTATGTGCAAAAAAGGGATTAATGCCTTTTGACACTTAGTTGTTTGTGCCCTTTACATATATTACACATTTTCAAAGGGTATACATCATAATAAAGAGTTATTTATTCACTAATGTTTGATTGAAAGTATGGTGAATCTTCCAAACCCTGATTATCAGGTGTCACAGCAGGATGCAATTGTCTGGTGTCTAGTAACTAAAGTGGATCTTGGTATAAGACCTTAATCTGCAAGCACTCTCCACATCCTCCCTTGGTCCAGCTTATCAACCTAACCTGCCTGATTTATCTCTTTTGGACCTACAAAACTATATATAGTCTTAAGGAATAAACCAGTTTGTATAGCTTATCAATTTGAACTTCAAAAAAAAATTCCTTTATGAAATTAAAATTCTTATGATTACAAGCAAAAAAATTCCTCAAGATTAATCAAATAAAAAATCAATTTGTAAAAATGTCAAGCAAAGTAAAAGAAGTTCTTATCAAGTTTATCAATGTTTTAGCAACTCTAAAAGGTGTCTTGATCTTAATGATATTTTTTCATTTTTGCATGAAAGAAACACATCAAAAACACTTTGCTTGAATACTTGAGTGGAAGCAAAACCATATCTGGTATAAAAGATAGATGATGTTCATTAACTCTTTTCATTTATTAATTAAAATCACACTGAAACACACAAATTTGTAAGTAGGATCTAAGGATAAAAGTTTGTAGTGCCAATTAAGGTAATGGGGTTGCCATGACCAAGTGGTCAAAGGCATCTGGCTGAGAACTAAGATCTAGGTTTGTGGGTTCAATCCCAACTTTGCCAGCAATTTTTCAACCTCAGAGTGCAAAAAAGTCAACAAGGCACCCTTAGTTTGGGTAATAGTAATCTGCGGTAACCATGGAGGTAATTAAATGGCTTTGGGACTCTGGCAAAGGTGTTTATCATAGAGATGGGCCCTGACCCGGCCCGACTTGAGCATACTTTTGACCCGCAGTAAATTAGAGTCTAACCTGCCTTTGATCTGTGTACTTTTTGACCGAACCCGAATTGATTTTTTTTTACCCGAAGGGAAAAAATTTAAAAATTTTATGTTTTTAGGGGAAATTTTCCAAACCCAAACCATAGAAGGTCGACCCGACCCGGGCTACAAAATTTTTGACCGGGACCCATCACCAGTTGATCATGCATCAACAACACCTGAGTGTAGTGATGGGTTCGGGTCAAAATTTTTTGACCCAGGTCGGGTCAATTTTTAGTAGCTCGGGTCGGGTTTTTTTTCTCTGCTGATCACCTTACACAAACCATACTTACTGGTTTCGATTGCTTTTGGAGATAAAATAAGATTTTTCTTTCTGAGGATATCATATCTTCTTTTAGAAACAAAATCATGAAAAGATAAACAAAAATCTTATCTTTTTTGTTTTGCACTATGTTGATAAATATTAAGCTTTGAGGATTACTAACCAAACAAACAATTTTTCAGATTTGTCTTGAAAGAAGGTGAGGCTCTTTGTGTCCCCTTTTCCCACAGGTCTAATCTGATTGTGGAAGGAAGTGTTAAGAGAAAAATTTCGTTCCATTCTGTTCGGATTTGAATTTTCTTATTCTCATGGCCTCCTCAAATACTTTACAACTTTTGAAGAAATACAAAGTAAATAATCTAAGGCCCGCACATTTGAGGAAAGAAAAAAAATCACTGGTTTATTTCTACCAAAATAAAATACTTTTACTTTCGAAAATCAGTAGTTTTGATGAATAACTATTAAGTCTTGATTGATTGAGAAAGCAAGAAAAATTTTCTCACTCACAAATTGAATTGTAACAAAGCTGTATCGAAAAATAACAGGATTCATTTTACTTGTCAATCCAAATAAGATGAGGGTCGTTTCTATTTTCTCCTATTCTGGACTTCTCACGAAATTACATTGTATTTACTAATAAAAAAAAGTGAAAGTATCAGGCTTCCATGGAACATTTTTAAGAACTTTTCTACAAGATGTATAAGAAATGTGATTCCTCACAACAAGCAAACAAAGGGATTCCCATGGCTGGTCATAAACACATGTCTGCGAGAACTATGATCAAAGGTTGGAGGTTCAATCCCAAACCATGCCAGCAATTTTTCAACCTCATATTGCAAAACAAATCAGCAATAAGGCACCCTCAGTCAGGGTAATAGTAATCTGCAGTATGCATATGGCGTGACTCTTATAAAGGTGTTGTTTCGCGCATCAACATCAGATGAGTCTATACTTTACCAGATTATTTGGAGAGAAAACATGTGGAATGTTGAATTCTCTCTTCCAGAAATATGTCTACCTAACTTAATGTTTGTCAGACACTTTCTAATGAAAACATTATAAAAGGGATAATGAAAATAATTTTATGTACCTAAAAGAAAAGTTAAGCATGAGAAGAGACAATTAAAGAATGTTGAGCCAAGATGGTATTCAACCAAATGCTAAATTTTTTTAAGGACAGAGTGGATGCTCTGAAAGGTTGAAAATACTCTTGACGTAATTGTCAATATGAGAATTGGGCTTTTTATATACACTTCTTGAGGGTCCATTACGAACGCAGCTTCCTGGGTAGGCTGTTTTTCTTGTTTTGATTGTAAGAAAAAAGGGTCGCTGTGGCTGAGTGGTTATGGCATCAGGCTGGCAATCTGAGGGTCTGGGGTTCAAACCCTGGTGGCTCCAGGCAACCTTGGACCTCGGGTTGCCAAAAAAATCCAACAAAAATATTCCCAGCCTTATAGTGTGCATTTAATGATTGATTTTGCAAGGCGCGCTTTAAAAGATTAAAAAAAGCTACCGACGCTTTATTTGTTGTGTTGTCTACATACATTAATAGCTGTGGCGTCTTTAAAAGAACAAGTAATCATATGGTATTCTAATGATGACCTTTCTCAAGCAAGAAAAGATTTAGGACTGAACTAATTTTTGGTGAACATTGAGCCTTATATACAAAAGGGACGTAGTTGAGTATTATAAGAGGAGATTTGAGGCGATGCAAATTATCAAATTGTCATCCGTGTTTTCAATTAATTCTATTTCTTATCTGGAGCTCAAATAAACATTTTAATAATGATGCCAGATCTCTTGTCATCATAGAAATCACAAGGTTAGAAAGGCTGTAGCCCGTGAGCCCTCCAAAAAGAGAAAGAGAGGGTTTCGTGATGCAGCAAATAGAAACCCACAGAATAGTATGGAAAATGATAACTACCAAGAGATTTATGCTAAAATGAAAGCGTCGATTACTTTGTTAGTAGACATTATAATTAAAAAGAGTAAAAGCGCAGGTATGACTATTGAGCATCTATACTTAAATTATTGTGATAAGTTCAGTACACAGCTGGAATTTATAAAGATAACACATCTTATTATATTCTTCAAAAAAGTGATTCTTTTATTTCAATTGGATTGAAATTCTTTTGCTCAATTCATTTTTTTCTTTTTTTTTAACATTTCAGTTGGAAAGTGAAAAAAGATGGTGTGATTGGAGGACAGGCGTGTGTTCAACTTGAGTTCTTGAACCCAAGAACTAAGCATTGAAACATTTATAAGATCATCCATGAAAGTTTCATCTCTAAAGTTCCCTTTAGACACATTGGACAAAACTGTTGTGCAAAAGATTCTTTTCAAAAAAAACTATATTCAAATCTGTTTGACCTAGATATTCGACTTTCATTTTTTTCCCCCTTATATTCCACAGCAAGGTCACAATGGCTATTTTTTTCATGGGTAGTTCATGCTTTTCTATTCAGAGTCAAATTTTAACTAGGCAAAATTTGGCAACAATGAGTGAAAAATCGAAGTGTAAAGCAAAGAACATGAAAGAAAAATGCACTATTCGACTTTCAATAAAAACGGTGTAGAGAATGCCTGAATTAACACTTTTACTGTCAAATAAAAGATTCTTTCAAATTTTTTCACTCTCTTCTGAAACATTAGAAAAAACTTCTACTTAAGTAAAACATCATTTGATATTTTATTACAAAAAAAAAGAATTTTCAAAAGATCAAAAGTAAATGACTCCTAAGAAAACGTTTATTGGTTAGTTTTGTCAGCTAGTTTATGATTTCCTCAAAGCTTAAAAACTTCATGATAAAATTGTTTTTTGTTTATTACAATAGTTGAGCTGCCTTCAGTAGATGCATAATGCCAAAAATTCCATCTCTTTGATGCTTATCCATCCATTGCTTACCTTGTCATACTGTTCCTAGACCCATACAAGGGTAAAACAGGGGCTCACATTCTATCAATAAATAGTTGCATAATGATTCTCTTCTAGATTGAGAAGGTTATCAACCACTTGCTAACTATTGTATTCTCCAAAGGTCATCCCAAAATCCCCCCAGAGTAACTTGTTGATCTCCACAAGAAAGCGGAGAAAAATCACAAGGGTTTGGGATCAGCAGGGAAAAAATGTCATCCGTCAGTTACATAAAACTTCTCCCTCAGTTTGGAAGCTAGAGGGCTAAAATTATGCATAAAGACTTCTCAGTTTATTGTCAAAAAACTATCTACCAGATTTTTAAAGTTTTGCCTAGGAGCTGAGATATGAGGGGATTTCTAGGCTAGGCAGGGTAAGGCGAAGCCACCACAGGCTTCACTTGAGTCTGTATGCAAGATTTCAGCCCTCTTGTTAAAAAATTGAGGGAGTGGACAGAGATTGCAGAAAGTGGTAGGGAAAGGCGGATGGACCAATGTTTGCTCTACAATAACTTACCGTATTTGTAAAAAATTTCTAGCACTCATTCTCAGGAATTATTACGCTCGCATGTGAATATATATTTTTCAATCCCTTAGTTTTGTCTAAATGAATCATTTTAAAAATCTTTATTTTGTGGCAATGCAAGACTTGCTAGTCTATCAATGGAAAATTGTAAGAGCCAGAGTATTAAAATGTTTTTACATTCTCTCCTAGCTATCAAAGCAACCCTAGTTATGACTAAATTGAAAGGAACTCTTTGAAGTGTAGGCCTAACATCAAGCCTTTCGTATTCATTCAAAAGAATATTAACTTTTCCAATAAAACTTAATGGAGAATAAATGTGTTCAATCAGATTTTTTTTAGATGAAACATCAAACTGTTTAATCTCCACTTGAAAACTGTTTGCTCTTCTATTATGTTAGAAAATCTTTTCTTTTCAGTACTAACTTTTCTATTTGCTGAGCCCATTTCTGTAGTCAATGGCTTTTTTACTTAGACAGTCAAGCAAATTATGCCATTTGCTGTCCGCACAAACGAACCAACATTAAATTTCCTATTGGAATATCAAAACAGAGCACAATGAATGAGTGTGAATGCAAATGGTTGACGGTGGTGTCTTCATGCGTTAATTTCTGCCAAAGATTTTTGCCTTAAATTTCTCTCTATGAAAATTTTTTGTAGCTCCCTCCACCGCCATTTGTGTGTAAAAGTGAAAATGCTATGTTTCTGGTTCAGAGAGGGAGGATAAAACAAAGTCCAAATGAGAATTTGATGTTATACGTTTACGCTAGGATGAGTGTTGATGTCCTTTTGCACTTTCTAAAAACATGTTTACGTTTAGAATTGAGGGTTTTTTTCTCTATGTCCACATTCTTTCTTATTTCTTTTTTCTCACAGCCACCATGGAAGATTTCAAATGCTCGAATCCATTTTGAGGCCCAATTCGGGAAGTGCTCATTGAATGCTAAATGTAACTAATGTCAACTCACAAAATCTAAGGCTGCTGTAATCAAATGTCTACCGCTTAGGATTCCTATATATTTCACAAAAGAACTTAAAATGAAATCATTGCAAACATCTGAACTATAAAATCAAAAGGTCTATTTCTCACTAAGTATAGTAAAAATGAAATGAGGTTTTTTTTTCTTGTAAGCTACTTTCAACCAACATGGATTGGATTTCAATTCAATTCAGAGATATGAAAAGGAAAAGTTCTTTTACTTTTTTTTGCAAAGCAAAATTCATGCCGTTGAAACTTTTTTGTTGCCCTTACATTTATTTCCAAAGCGTTTTTTTTTTGCAAACAAAGTCTACTCAAGTCATTTTCTGTTTTTTAAAGGTTGCAATGCAATTGTTATAGAGACAATAAAAACAGACCAAATCAGATTACTTTTGAAGTTTGACAAAGTTGCTGTATAAAAATAATCAAAATATCTAATTTTATATTCAGATTATCTCAAAAAACAAAATAAAAGGAAATCATTTTGGGAAGCTAAGGAAAATCTTGTCGATTTTCAAAGTGAACCTTTAAAAATCAATTATATAAGTGCACACTGTTGCTTAATGTGGCTGAGTCTGTAAGTATGGCCCTCTTTTCACCAACTAGTCGACCTTATAGCAACCCCTAAGCCTAGTTGTGGTAATTTTTTGAATGCATTATATCACAAGTTAAAAATTGTGTAACTATTAAAATTTGAAAAACATAGACTTACAAAGCTCCTCTCCATCCTGCAGTACAATAACAAGCACCTAAAAGTAAAATCATAATTTTAACACATTTTGAAACTAAAGAATTGTTTCTTCATCTACAATTTTGTTTCAATGAAACATTCACCTTTACAATCTTAATTTTTCAAAGTTCAATGAGATGGTTTTTGATTCAAAACTTTTTCTCCAACTTTGATCATTTCAAAGATATAAGATATAAGCCAAAAAAAGAAAGCTTTACTACCCTTAACTTTTAAAAAGCTCTTCTTGGAGAGCCTCAAGTTGATTTTGAAAAAGCGTGTAGAAAGTATGAAAAGATCTCTGATGAAATGAAATGAAAGCCAGCCCTCATATTTCTTTTAAAAACTTTAAAAACAATTCTAAAATCATGTTTAATAAGTCTTTATTTATACAAGTTTAAACTTACTACTTTACGAAAAAGGGATTATTTTCAAACATCCTAATGAAGTTATAAAAAGCCTCTTTCTTTCTGAAAATTTAGAGATTTAAGGTTGAGGGTTTCTACCACCAGCAGCTATTCTTCCAATCTCAGCATGTCTGAGCTGTGAATAGAATCTGGCTGAGAACTAAGGTCTAAGGTTGTGAGTTCAATCCTCAGTCCTGCCAGAAATTTTTCACACCAGTTTAAAAAAAATCAACAAGGTACCCTCAGTCAGGGTATTGAGGATCTGGTGTGACTATAGACATGAAATACTATGACTTTGATCATGCATTTACATCATTTGAGTTTTTTTGGTAGCAAAAAACAGTGACTTTTCATTCAGAGTAACAATATTGTTGTGACCCTTAATATCTCAGATTTGTATCTTGTGCCTAAGAAATTTTTATCATTATTACTATCAACAATTTTACCAGAAATGTGATTGCAAGATCCTCCATTTTGGCAGTTACATCTTTCTTTGCAGTCTTGACCATAAGTTTGATAAGGACATTTTATGTTACATTGCTTTCCTGAATTATAGGTTTTCTTATAAGTTTTTAAAGAAATGTGCTACATATCTTCAGAATTGTCTAAATTGAATATCTTACCATGCCAACCGGGTGTACAAGTACATTCTCCAGTAAGTGGATTGCATTGAGCACCATTCAGACAAGGACAATCGTTGCCACAATCTTCTCCCCATTTGCCATGTGGACAGGCTAAAGTTACTTCAGATTAGCAATCATATTTATCCTTAACTTCAAAGTTTCAGAAACTTACATTTTGAGCATGAAATTCCACCATAGCCAGGCTCACAATCACAAACATCAGGTTCAACACATTCTCCATGAACACAAGTTTGTGAGCAAGATGGAACACAATGGGTTCCATTTGAGCTTCGGTCAAAACCTTTGCAACAAACTGACACTGGACGCCATTTGGGAATCATCTGAAAACAAGAGTTTTTCATCTTTAAAAACCAAATACAAGAATTTATAGCTTTTAATTTGCTTCCTTTAGGAAAGTCCATTTTTCAGGACTACAGTTTGTGGCTTTTCCACCCACTGAGGATGAGATAAACAAGCAAAAAAAGGTTATTCATGGTGAATCCCAAATTTGCAACGTCACCAAAGTCCACCTTATTTCATTAATCAAAAAATGCAACTCTATAATTTTAATCATATCTTGAAAGATCA
>Ga0194133_10008974_pt1 | contig 11557 bp, 13 predicted proteins | sample TA2KigOf40mmetaG_FD_155448 | JGI IMG/M metagenome (GOLD analysis project Ga0194133, IMG submission 155448) | Freshwater microbial communities from Lake Tanganyika, Tanzania - TA2015055 Kigoma Offshore 40m | ecosystem: Environmental > Aquatic > Freshwater > Lake | place: Tanzania: Lake...
GACATTTAGAAGTAGTCAGACAACTCTACCAGTGGAAACTTACAATTGATATTTCAATAGATGATGAAGATGCATTTATAACCGCTTGTCAAAACGGACATTTACCAGTAGTTAGACAACTCTACGAGTGGAAACCTACAATTGATATTTCAGTCTATCATGAATATGCATTTAAACACGCTTGTGCTCATGGACATTTAGAAGTAGTCAGACAACTTTATGAATGGAAACCTACGATTGATATTTCAGCCCATGATGAATGCGCATTTAGAGAGGCTTGTGTTCGCGGACACTTAGAAGTCATCAGACAACTCTACGAATGGAAACCTACAATTGATATTTCAGCAAGTATTGAATACGCATTTAGATATGCTTGCGGAAATGGACGCTTAGAAGTAGTTAGACAACTTTACGAGTGGAAACCTACGATTGATATTTCAGCCCGAGATGAAGACGCATTTAGAAATGCTTGCGAAAATGGACATTTAAAAGTAGTCAGACAACTTTATGAGTGGAAACCTACAATTGATATTTCAGTCTATGATGAAATAGGATTTAGAAAGGCTTGTAAAAAAGGACACTTAGAAGTAGTCAGACAACTCTACGAATGGAAACCTACAATTGATATATCAGTCCGAGATGAATGGGCATTTAGATGGGCTTGTAAAAAAGGACACTTAGAAGTAGTCAGACAACTTTACGAGTGGAAACCAACAATTGATATATCAGCCAAAGATGAATACGCATTTAGAGAGGCTTGTAAAAAAGGACACTTAAAAGTAGTCAGACAACTTTACGAGTGGAAACCTACGATTGATATTTCAGCAAGAAATGAATATGCATTTAGAATGGCTTGTAATAATGGACTTTTAGAAATCATCAGACAACTCTACGAGTGGAAACCAACAATTGATATTTCAGCCCAAGATGAATGGGCATTTAGAACCGCTTGCGAAAATGGACATTTAGAAGTAGTCAGACAACTATACGAGTGGAAACCTACGATTGATCTTTCAAAATTTAATCAATATAGATCACTCTTTTTATCTTTAGGAATTAGCTTACCAAACACACTTACAAAGGAATTAATTCATGAAGGAGAAACATTACAATGTCCTATATGTATGGATATTATACTTATAGAGTGTCTAGTTACAAAATGCGGACATAAGTATTGTGGTAAATGCATAAATCAATGGTTAGAGAATAGTAGTTTGTGTCCTTATTGTAGAGCACCCATTTAGAAGATATTTTTACTTATAATGGTTATATGTTAAAATTGATATTTTTTAATTTAAAGAATAATTATTATAAATAATCATAAATAATCATAAATAATGGCATTCAATCAACAATTCATAGAAGCTTGTAAAACTGGAAACTTAGAATCCGTAAGAGAAATATACAGGTTAAATCCAACTATAGATATCTCTGCGAATGGTGAAGAAGCATTTATAGAGGCTTGTGAAAATGGACATTTAGAAGTAGTTAGACAACTCTACGAATGGAAACCTACAATTGATATTTCAGCCAGAAATGAAGATGCATTTAAAAGGGCTTGTAGTGAAGGACGTTTAGAAGTCATTAGACAACTCTATGAATGGAAACCTACAATTGATATTTCAGCCAGAGTTGAATGGGCATTTAGAATGGCTTGTAAAAATGGACATTTAATAGTAGTCAGACAACTTTACGAATGGAAACCTACAATTGATATTTCAGCCAATCATGAAGAAGCATTTACAAAAGCTTGCGAAAATGGACATTTAAAAGTAGTCAGACAACTCTACCATTGGAAACCTACAATTGATATTTCACACAATTATGAATACCCATTTAGTATAGCTTGCGAAAATGGACATTTAGAAGTAGTCAAACAACTTTACGAGTGGAAACCTACGATTGATATATCTGCGGATGATGAATATGCATTTGTTCAGGCTTGTAGTGGAGGACATTTAGACGTAGTCAGACAACTCTACGAGTGGAAACTTACAATTGATATTTCAGCCAATAATGATGAGGCATTTAGAACCGCTTGCAAAAACGGACATTTAACAGTAGTCAGACAACTCTACGAGTGGAAACCTACAATTGATATTTCATTTTGTGTTGAAGATGTATTTACAAAGGCTTGCGAAAATGGACATTTAGAAGTAGTCAGACAACTTTACGAGTGGAAACCTACGATTGATATTTCAGACGAATATGAATTTGCGTTTAGAATGGCTTGTAGTGAAGGACATTTAGAAGTAGTCAGACAACTTTACGAATGGAAACCTACAATTGATATTTCAATAGAAGATGAATGGGCATTTATATGGGCTTGCCAAAATGGACATTTAGATGTAGTCAGACAACTTTACGAATGGAGACCAACGATTGATATTTCAGCCGGAGGTGAAAACGCATTTAGATACGCTTGCTATTATGGACACTTAGAAGTAGTCAGACAACTCTACGAATGGAAACCTACGATTGATCTTTCAAAATGTTATCAATATAGATCACTATTATTATCTTTAGGAATTAGCTTACCAAACACACAAATGAATTAATCCATGAAGGAGAAACATTAGAATGTCCTATCTGTATGGATATTATACTTATAGAGTGTCTGGTTACAAAATGCGGACATAAGTATTGTGGTAAATGCATAAATAAATCGTTAGAGAATAATAGTGCTTGTCCCTATTGTAGAGCACCAATTTAGAAGATATTTATACTTATATTTATAAATCAGTTATCAATCACAAATTGCAGTAATATATCTTTTACAACATTTTCTAATGAATCGCAATATTTTTTATCATAATAATAATATTCTAATTCATTTATATCTTCGTTCGTTTCAATATCAAAATATTCTTTTTTTATATTATCATAAATTCGTATTTGTTTATTTTCATCAATATAGAGAAATAATCCACCATATTTTTCTTCAAAAGGTTTTGTTCTTTCATCATAAATATGTAATTCTGTAATAATAACATGATAGTTGTGAAAATCTATACCATGTGCTGAATATTGATGATATTTTTTTATATCAGTAATATGAAAATAAATATCTTTGTCTATTGTTGCTATTTTTAGATATTTTGGGTCCATTTTGTTTGTATTCTTATAAACATAATTTTTTAAATTCAATTTTTTAATTAACTCCACAACTTTACGGTATTGTCGTAGGAGCCAGTTGCCAAAAGGGGCGCCGTTGGGTGGAACGCAATAGACGCAACATATAGGCTGTGCCCCTCCAGAGTTGCCACACAAGTCATATCGGACGCCGAGCCGTCGGGTGAAAAGCGCCACAACTTCGCGGTATTGTCGTCGGAGCCAGTTGCCAAAAGGGGCGCCGTTGGGTGGAACGCAACAGAATAAACATCGCTACTGTGCCCTGTCAGAGTTGCCACACAAGTCGCTGCCGATCCGTCGGCTGAAAAGCGCCACAACTTCGCGGTGTGGTCGAGGGAGCCAGTTGCCAAAAGGGGCGCCGTTGGGTGGAACGCAACAGAATAAACATAGCCGCTGTGCCCCTCCAAAGTTGCCACACATTTTATATTTATATCTTGAAAATAATGTTGCCGTGTTAAAATTCTTTGGGCGTGAAATCTTTGAAATCTTGGATATAGTCTAACATTACCAACTAATTTTTTAGCCAGTATAATTGATAAATGAGATTTCATTAATATATCGATTCTTTGTTTTTTATTAACAATCGTATTATATATTTCAGTTGGTATAATTGGGTGTTTTTCAGAGCGGTACGGAAAGTAAAGTTTAAGTTGCTCTCTGTTCGTTTGAAAAGCCCATAAATATAGCGGTTGTGCAATTATATTTTTCATTTTAGTTAGTATGCTTATAAATATAATTTTTTAAATTCAATTTTTTAATTATCTCCATATCTTTACGGTGTTGTCGTTAGAGCCGTTTGGTAAAAGAAAAGCCCTTGGATTGATTGAGACAAACCGAACACTGTCACTATGTACCGCGAGAGTTGCTACAAGAGTGGCTGTCGAACCGTCGTCTGAAAAGCGCCACAACTTCGTGATCTTATTGTGGGAGCCAGTTGCTAAAAATTGGGTCGTTGGTTGGAACGAGACAAAACAAAACCAATCGCTATGTCCCGCCAGATTTGCTGAACATTTTATATCTTGAAAATAATGTTGCTGAGTTAGAATTCTTCCAACTTGAAATCTTGAATATCTTTGATATAAATCATTATTACCAACTAATTTTTTAGCTAATATAACTGATAAATGAGATTTCAATAATAAATCTATTCTTTGTTTATTACCAACAATTATATTATATATTTCGATTGGTACAATTGGGTGTTTTTCAGAACGAAATGGAAAGTAGCGTTTTAGTTGTTCTCTATTCGTTTGAAAAGCCCATAAATATAGCGGTTGTGCAATTATATTTTCCATTTTATTTGTATGTTTATAAATAAATATAATTTTTAAATTCAATTTTTATCTGATGTAATATTATTCTAATTTATTAAGATAAAGAATGAATATTGTATTCCTCTTCAATAACTTTGGTATTTTTACTTTTTTCTGAACTGATATAAATACAATTTCCTTCTTGTTCCTGTTGTTCTCTTGAGGGTCTAGTGACTAAGGATTTGCGCGCTAGAGACGTATCGTTATTCAAAATAGAATCTTCCTTATTGTATCTTTTATAAAACATAATTGCAATAATTTTGTTGTAATCATTATACGGTTTTCTTTTTCTATAATTTTGCGTTTTGGTTTCATAATTCTTCAAATGTCGTTATTTGTAGAATAAATATGTCAGAAATATATTCTTGAATATCACCAAGAATATGGCTATATTTTTTTAAGTGGTTCGTATGTTCTTGGGCACACCTATCTGTATCCAAGTCCAATATATTTTTGAATGCGTTTAGCCAAATTGGCACGATAGAGTTATTGTCCAAGAACTTCTTCAGTCATACCAAAATATTCTGTTTATTGGTCCATTTTTTATATTATTAAAAAAAACAATTATAAAATAAATCATTTTTTATAAACAAATATCAACCATAAATTATGTTTTAGCAATTTCAGAAATCGGTAAAATTGCGGTTATAAAATTAAGTTCGCAATCGTCCATTTTAAATTCATATGTAATATTCATTTTAGAGAACTTTTTATTTTTTTGACTTTCTAAATATTGATTATAGGCTAATATAAAAAGATAATATTCATATATTCTGTTATCAAAATCAAATAATTTGTCCAATGTTTTAGGCACATTTTTATATATGGTTATAGGAAACTTGATTACTAATGGTTTAACAACACTTGATATATATCCAGCTATTTTTAAGGTTAAACTTACTTCTTTACCATCGTCTATTGCCAAATATTTCAATAGTGATTTATCACTATCAGGAATTACCTGTTTTGTATATTGATTCCTAAAAGTTTGTAATAGTGCCATTATTTTTGATTATAAATAATAATAGTATTATTAATCAATTTTTTATAACAAAATAATATTAAGTTCTAAATAATTATTATAATATATTCTTTTACATTTCTTCTGTTAGATTATGTCATGATTATTGATGTGAATTTTATTATGATAAAAAATGGATTTTAAATCACTGTATAGAAAAAATATACGCGATGATTGGTATACTCTAATCGCAGTTGGTTGTAAAACCGTTGAAGATAGATTTAATAAAGGATACTAATTATAATTCAATCATTCATTAATCTAAAGGTTATATAAATGCTTTATTCATTTTAATAATATTTTGGACTGATCAATTCAAATAAAATAAAATTTTATTTTCAATATTTTCTCACAAATTTTAAATGGTATTTTACCATAATACATTACTTTATCTTTCAGACATAAATAGATATAATTTTAATAAATACAAAATATGTTTATAATTTATATAATGATTGTTGTATTACAGTCAGTAGTTTTTCATTTATGTTGCGTATTTTTATTTACAGTAGTATATTATACATATCGATATGAATTTTTTCTACCTTTTAACTATTCAGATAAAAAAAATGAAAATATAACCATTTTTGATTGTTTATACACAAGTACAACTATTCAAGCCGGAGTAGGTTATCTCGGTATGTCAGCAAAAACATCATTAGGAAAATTGTTATTAATTATTCATCAATTAATAATGATATCCGCTAATTTATTTATATTTTACTTTTTCACAAAACATATCATTAAATATTGATAAAAATTGATATTGATAATTTTATATATATTAATCAATAAAATTATGAATTTTATAGATTATATTACACCCGTTAGTTCACCGAATTCATATTCATGTCCTTTAATATATAGAAAAAATTATAGAATAATGGAAGATTATAATCATGATACACCGAGATTATCTTGTAGAAGACTAGAATTTAACGAACCTGAACTAATGGGTAAACTAAATGATATTTTTGATGATGATATAAGATCAATTAGTCCGATTTCATTGTCTAGTGATGATTTAGATACTATTGGAGAATGCGGGGTTTGCTACGAAAATTTACCAATCCGTTCAAATCATATTTTTACTACATGTGGTCACCTATTTTGTATAAAATGCTTATTCAATTGGAATAATACTTCATCTACATGTCCATTATGTCGTGAAAATCTTTACGACAAAATAATATCAAATAATATGAATGAAGATGATAATATATCAGAAGAGGATATAATGTTTTCTCAAAGATATAATCGATTAGACCGATATGTGTATGACGATATTGATATCGAGTGGACCGAAAGTGTAGAAGAAGATGATGATGTTGTATTCATATCAAACAGAGAAATTAATCAATTACGTGAAGTACGATATTTTGTATTGACACTTATACAACGTAGAATGTATCTAAATAGCTTACTATCTAACATTGATTTTGATGGACAAATATATCACTCTTTTATACCAAGAATTAATTATACAAATTTATATCATAATGAAATGGATAAATCAAGTTTGTATGAATTTATAATTTGTAGCGATATTATTCATGACGGAGATGAAATTAACTTTTTTGGATATATTAACAATATTGAAGTTATTGAAGTTCCATTTATAAGATTACAAGAAAATCAAAATTGGGAATCGAGTCACGAGTATTCCTTTAAAGTTAGTGTTTTTAATCCAAATATTCATAATTGTATATATGATGAAGATAATGGAATTTTTAAAACTATTACAATGACATTTCGATTTTCCGAAATTAGACGTATGTATTCTATATGGAGTTTTACGGGTATATATGATTAAACTACACAATTTATATAGTTTAATATATATTGTTTTGAATCGGACCTGCTAGAATCGAACTAGCGACACTCTGATAACTACAAACTACTACAGTCAGATGCTCTACCAACTGAGCTAAGGTCCGTTTCTAATATATATTATCAATTAATCTTTAAGTATATATCATAAAAATAGTTAAACTTTTTAGCTTTAGTTTTATCTATAAAATTTACTGATATACCGCCAGATAAATCTTCCTCCGGTTCACTTACTAAATTATGGTCTAACCTACAGATCGTTGTTGAACAATTATTGATATACGTTGACAATATTCTATATGCTTTTTTCCTAGTAGTGTTTTTTATCTATGTTATAAGGAGTTAATCAGGCAATTTCTAAACTACCTAGTATATTATTCCCTAAATAAATTCTTTAATCGACCACGAGATAAATGATAAGCTAATCTTCAGCCCGAGGAAATTCTTGATATGTTATAGATTTAATTTTAGATTGTCTAACACTATTATCCGACCGATGTGGTAAATTCGGTGGATTTCCTAGCCTACCTTGAACTTGATTACTTAATTGTAAATTAGTTCTATTGCTTGTTGGTTCTGTAGTTAATGCTTGAATGAGTCTAGATGTGAGACCAGCACGTGTTATTGCTATTCTACGTAAATATCCAAATAGTTTAGATAAATCCCATATTTTCGCGGTACTGTCCCGGGATCCGGTTACTACTATGGGCAACGTTGGGTGAAAGGCTAAAGAAAAAACATCGCTGATGTGCCCGCTTAAGGTAGCAATTGGAGTCGCTGGTGATCCGTCAGGGTTTACGCGCCACAACATTGCGGTCTTGTCGGCGGAGCAGGTTGCCAAAAGAGGGGCCGTTGGGTGGAATGACACAGACCAAATGAACCTGCTATGCCCCCTTAAGGTTGCGAAAGGAGTCTGTTCTGCTGATCCGTCAGGGTTAACGCGCCACAACATCGCGGTCTTGTCGCCGGTGCAGGTAGCCAGTATGGGTAATGTTGGGTGAAAGGCTACAGAAAGAACATCCATGATGTGCCCCCTTAAGGTAGAAATTGGAGTTGCTGCTGATCCGTCAGGGTTAACTTGCCACAACATCGCGGTGTTGTCGGCAGAGCAGGTTGCCAAGAGAGGGGCCGTTGGGTGGAAGGATACAGACCAAATTAACCTGGTGTGCCCCCTTAAGGTTGCGGCAGGAGTCTGTTCTGCCGATCCATCGGGTCGAAAGCGCCACAACATTGCGGTCTTGTCGGCAGAGCAGGTTGCCATTAAGTTCGGAATAGTTGGATGGAAAGCAACAGAATTAACACTACCACTGTGCCCCTTTAAGGTTGCGGCAGGAGTCTGTTCTGCCGAGCCATCGGGATTAACGCGCCACAACATCGCGGTGCTGTCGGTGGAGCAGGTTGCCATTATGGGCAAAGTCGGGTGGAAGGATACATTTAAAACAAATCCGCTGTGCCCTCTTAAGGTTGTTATACAAGTGGCTGCTGATACATCGGGTTCAAAGCGCCACAACTTCGCAGTGTTGTCCCAGGAGCATGTTGCCAGTATGTTTGGCAGAGTCGGGTGAAAGGCTACAGAAACAACCCTGTTGTTGTGTTCACTTAAAGTAGAAATTTCAGGGCATGGTATATTTTTCTCTATAGGCATACCGCCTCTACTTGTTTTTTTTCTTCTAGAAAATTTAATCATATATTTAATATTAAGATATTATGTTTATTTTAAATTATTATATTATACAAGTACTTATCGTTTCTTCTAATTTATTATCTATCTAATAGTTAAACATGTTGGTTTCTCTTTTCATTTTAATAATCTTCTTATAACAGTTATAATCTATTTTTTTTTGGAATAACGCCGTAATAAAATTTTTGAATCAGATGATAAATACGGTCGTAAAAGGGGTCCCAATCCATACTTATATCTCATCCTATCTTCAGGTGGTTCACCGCAATCATGTGTAATATAATCAATATTTCTACCCTGAAATATCGATCTTCGACATAATCCTTCTTGACTTACAATTTTTTTCCCAGATTCAGTAGCACCCTCTTCAAATCTTGCTTTTTCAGTACACCTACACAGTTTTTTCGATAAATTATCTAATAATACTTGTATTTTTATATTTAGTATATCATTTGGACTTGTTATATTATCTTTATGAAGAATAGACCTAACTATTTCCATTAGATATTTTTTACGACCACTTTCAATTTCAATAGTATTCAATAATTCATCTATTTCTTCATTTGTTATTTCGGGATCAATTGTATCTCGCATATTTTCTATACCCATTTGACTAATTAATGTTTCCAATTGAGGAGATATACTAAAACTTGGTTTATACGATTCTGGATAATTTACTATACTCATTATCTATATATTAATAATACGAATATTATATTCCAAAATAAATGGTATTACACATTATTAAAATATTATTTTGTCATTTATAAATTCTAATATTTTAAAATAATATATAAAATATGACAGACGATTCTAAAAAACAAAAAGAACGTGTTTTAGAACAAGAAAAACTAGTATTAGAAAAAGAAAATAAATTAAAAGAAACTATACTTCAATTACAAAAAATAAATGAAGATTATATGAAAAATATTGATGAAATGAAAAAAAATATAGCTAAAGAAAAACGTACTCTTGATATATATAAATATCAACAAAAATTACTAGAAAATGTTAAACTATTAGAAGATCATCTAAATTAATTATTAATATATAAAAATAACAATAATAATATGTAATGTACTATTATGGTTATCACACGATCTACAACTAGAGCTAATTTAAATAGAATCAGTTATCGTGGTTTTATTATTAAAAATAATAATTTTGTTGAATATGTAGATAATTTTTATAATGAGCTTGATATTATGAATGAATATAATTCTGTCCTAAAAAGTTTTTGGATTCGACATAAGCCTGAAATAGAAATTCCAAGCATTCCATTAGAATATCGCGTAAAAATAGCAATTAGTTTAATGAATAATAAGTATCTTTGGAATAAACTTAATAAAACAATTTACGAAATAATCCAACCTTATGAAAAAATATTAGAAAAAGATGAATCTCAAAAAAAAATTAGAGATGGAGAAACTATTTTTAAAATAAAGCATTCTAATGGAACAATGATTTGTATTGATTTAAATCCTTTATTTGAATTTAACTATTGGTTAAGACTTATGATTTGTTATTTCTGTAATGTTCAGACAGAACTAATTTTTTTATTAGAAAAATCAAATAGTAAAGTTGAAAAAAGCAAAATTGCTAAACGTATTTTTGAATTAAATATAATATATAAACCATTAATAACTAGTAAATATGCATTTCCAACATTACGGTTTTATGTGACTCAGGTGAAAAAACTAATTGAATTTTTTAATGAGGGATTAGAAATAAGTTTATATCCTTTCGGAATATTTTGTCCGGAAATGGTTACAGATAATTGTTATCCTAATATCAATAAAAATACAGAACTTTATAAAAATAATAACTTAATAATAAACGTTGATGATCCAATTTTTAGTGAAATAATGAAAAAATTAAACAAATATTATTAATATATTTATTTTCTTAATTATAATTTCAAAAAAAATCTATTTGAAGAACAAATTTGAAATTAAATTTAATAAAAATATTCTAAGATAAAATCAATTATCTTTTGAATAATAATATATATAATACATTATATAGATTTGTCTATATATCTTAAAGTTGTATTTAAAAAATTGAATTATAATTCAAGAACTTAATATATTATATTGTATTATGTTACGTAATAATAGATTAATTTACAAAGATTTTAGTATTCTTAGTGAAGAATATACTAAAATTGTTGATACTTTTTTAGATAATTTAGATAAACCAAATCATTTGATACTCTATCACGTTTTTAAAAAAGATTATCATGATATATATTTTCCTATTAAAGAACAAAAAGAGCTTGAATTAATGCTTTATACTTTTGGTAATATAAATTCTAATTACTATTTAAAATTTAAAAAATATTTAGATGAAAATATAAAACCATATGAATCCTATTTATTTTCAAGTGAATGTAGAAAAAAAATAGATAATAATATTCTTGTTTTTAATATTGATAATAATACGATTGATTTAACTGAATTAAAAGAATACAGTTTTTGGGCAAATTTTGTTAGAAATCTATTTAAGAGTTTAGTTCGAAATATTATATTTGAAATAACTAGTTATATTGATCCAGTTGATAAAGCAAATATTGTGAAAAAA
>Ga0194133_10008975_pt1 | contig 11556 bp, 5 predicted proteins | sample TA2KigOf40mmetaG_FD_155448 | JGI IMG/M metagenome (GOLD analysis project Ga0194133, IMG submission 155448) | Freshwater microbial communities from Lake Tanganyika, Tanzania - TA2015055 Kigoma Offshore 40m | ecosystem: Environmental > Aquatic > Freshwater > Lake | place: Tanzania: Lake Tanganyika...
CCGCGGCCTCGCCGCCCTCGAGCGCGGCGCGGGGGCGGGGGGCGTGGCGTTCGCCTTGGCGCCCACCTCCACGGAGGAGGTGATGGCGATCGCGGACCGCGGGGAGGTGATGCCGCCCAAGTCCACCTGGTTTGAGCCCAAGCTCCGCTCCGGGCTCGTGGTCAGCTACTTTTAAGCAGCCCCGCGCTGCCGTCCCAGCGAGAGGAGTCGCGCATGTCGAGCATGTCGAGCGGCGACGCGGGCGCCCCCGCGCCCAAGACCCGCCTCATCCAGCCCCTAGGCGCGCGCGTGCTCGTGCGCCTCACCCCCGACCCCGACCGCAGCCCCAGCGGGCTCTTCTTGCCGCAGGGGGTCAAGGAGCGCCACCACGAGGCCTGCTACGCGCAGGTGGTGGAGGTGGCGCGCGACCGCCTCGCCACGGAGCAGGTGGGCGACAACGTGTCGGGGATTCCCCTCGGCGTCTATGTGCTCTTCCCGAAAGAGGCGGGCCTGGCGATTCCGTGGGACGACCAGCTCCGCGTGGTGGCCACGCAGGACGTGGTGGCCGTGGTGGAGGAGCTGAGCCCCAAGGGGCTCCACTAGCGCGCGTCGCGCGGAGGGCTTGACCGATGACGACCACAGCGCTTGACCTGCACACCCTCACCGCCTGGCTCCTCACGCCGAGCCCGCCCGCCGCGCTCGCGGACGACGAGCGCGAGGGCCTCAAGTTCGAGCCCCTCCTCCACGCGCCGAGTCCGCGCCTGCGCGTCGACCTCAGCGCTGTCGCGCCCGCGGCGGAGTCGCGCTCAGAGGAGGCCGCGCCCCCCCCGCCCGCCCGCGAGCGCGCCGGCGAGGGCGAGCGCGCCGGCGAGGACGAGCGCGCCGGCGAGGGCGAGCGCGCCGGCGAGGGCGAGCGGACCGACGAGGACGACGGCGATGATGGGGCAGCGGAGGGCGCCGCCCCGAGCTACCTCGCCTTTATGGAGCAAGCGCGCGCCCGCGCCGCGGGGGAGTCCCAGGGCGCGCCCCGCGCCGCGCGCGCCGGGGCGGCGCCTCGCGGCCCCGCCGGGTCGCCGCAGAGGAAGGGGGCGCAGAGGGCGGAGCAGCCCCCTCCTCCACGCCCCCCCGCGCCGCCCCCCCCGCCCGCCCCGCAGGTCCCGCAGGCGCTCCGCGCGCCGCAGGGGCAGCAGGCGCGGCGGCAGGAGGGGCGCGCGCCGCAGGGGGCGCAGGCGCCGCAGGGGGCGCAGGCGCCGCAGGGCCGGCAGCGGGGAGAGCGCCGAGCAAAACAAGAGCCGCAGCGGCAGGCGCCGCAGGGCCCGCAGCAGGCGCCTCAGCAGGCGCCTCAGCAGGCGCCTCAGCAGGCGCTGGGCGCTCGCTAGGCACCCAAGGTGCGCAGCGCGTCGGTGTATCTCGTTAGAGGGTGATTGCTGAGCTTTGGCGGGCACATAACAGGTGCCTGGCACCTGTCAGCAGGCACCTGTCAGCCCCCGCAGCAGGCGCCGGGCGCTCGCTAGTCACCCAAGGCGCGCAGCGCGTCGAGGTATCTCGTTAGAGGGTGATTGTTGAGCTTTGGCGGGCACATAACGGGTGCCTGGCACCTGTGCAGCTCCTGTCAGAAGCCCCCCAGCCGCGCTCCCCCCAGCCCCCAGCCCCGAAAAGCAAACAGCCCGAGCGAACAATCGCCCGGGCTGCCGGAGAGGACCCTGGCGGCGACCTACTCTCCCACACAAAAAATTATGCAGTACCATCGGCGCAGAGGAGCTTAACGACCGAGTTCGGGATGGGATCGGGTGTGACCTCCTCGCTAAGACCACCAGGAATAAGGCCCACAGGCGCGCAACGCGCCCAAGAGCCCACGGATGTGAAGCCAACGCACACACACAAGCCAAGCAACCCCCAACCTACTCACCCCCCACAACCTCTCTCACGCCCTCCACGCCCTCTCACACCCTCCTACACCTCCTGACCTCATCAATTGGCGCCCTTGAGCGAACAAGCCTCACGCCCCATTAGTACTGGTTAGCTCCACGCGTCACCGCGCTTCCACACCCAGCCTATCGACCTCGTCGTCTTCGAGGGGGCTTTAGAACTTGCGTTGGGAAGTCTCATCTTGAGGCGGGTTTCCCGCTTAGATGCTTTCAGCGGTTATCCCTTCCGTATGTGGCTACCCGGCGGTGCCGCTGGCGCGACAACCGGAACACCAGAGATACGTCCATCCCGGTCCTCTCGTACTAAGGACAGATCCTCTCAAACTTCCTGCGCCCATGGCAGATAGGGACCGAACTGTCTCACGACGTTCTAAACCCAGCTCGCGTACCGCTTTAATTGGCGAACAGCCAAACCCTTGGGACCTGCTCCAGCCCCAGGATGCGATGAGCCGACATCGAGGTGCCAAACCTCCCCGTCGATGTGAACTCTTGGGGGAGATAAGCCTGTTATCCCCGGAGTACCTTTTATCCGTTGAGCGATGGCCCTTCCACGCAGAACCACCGGATCACTAAAGCCTACTTTCGTACCTGCTCGACTCGTCAGTCTCGCAGTCAAGCCCCCTTATGCTTTTGCACTCTGCGCCTGGTTTCCAATCAGGCTGAGGGGACCTTCGCGCGCCTCCGTTACTTTTTAGGAGGCGACCGCCCCAGTCAAACTACCCGCCAGACAGTTTCCTGGACCCGGATAACGGGCCTCAGTTAGATGTCCAGACAGCTCAGGGTGGTATTTCAATGATGGCTCCCCGCAGACTAGCGTCCACGGTTCACAGCCTCCCACCTATGCTACACAGAGCGGCCCGAACATCAATGTCAAGCTATAGTGAAGGTTCACGGGGTCTTTCCGTCTTGCCACGGGTACTCGGCATCTTCACCGAGAATTCAATTTCGCTGAGTCCCTGGTTGAGACAGTGCGGAAGTCGTTACGCCATTCGTGCAGGTCGGAACTTACCCGACAAGGAATTTCGCTACCTTAGGACCGTTATAGTTACGGCCGCCGTTTACTGGGGCTTCAATTCGCAGCTTCGCTTGCGCTGACTACTCCTCTTAACCTTCCAGCACCGGGCAGGCGTCAGACCCTATACTTCATCTTTCGATTTTGCAGAGTCCTGTGTTTTTAGTAAACAGTCGCTACCGCCATTTCACTGCGACCCCCCGAGGCTTCGGCCGCGAGGACCTACACCCTAGGGGGCACACCTTCTCCCGAAGTTACGGTGCTAATTTGCCGAGTTCCTTAACCAGGGTTCTCTCAAGCGCCTTGGAATGTTCTTCCCACCTACCTGTGTCGGTTTGCGGTACGGTCGCCGCGCAGCTCCGCTCGAGGCTTTTCTTGGAAGCATGGACTCAGTCACTTGCGTCTCACATCTCAGCGTTACGCCCTCTCGTTTGTCGCCTACGCGTCCTAAGAGAGCCGCCTACGTGCTTTCACCACTCACCAAAGTGTGGCTGACCTATCCTTCTCCGTCCCCTCTAGCTTCAACGCTACGCGCCGGTACAGGAATGTTTGCCTGTTTTCCATCGCCTACGCCTCTCGGCCTCGACTTAGGATCCGACTGACCCCAGGAGGATTAACCTAGCCTGGGAAACCTTAGGTTTACGGCGAGCGGGTTTCTCGCCCGCTTTATCGCTACTCATGCCTGCATAAGCTCTTCTAGAAGCTCCAGCCGCCCTTACGGTCGACCTTCACCGCCGCTAGAATACTCTCCTACCACTCTATCGAGTCCGCAGCTTCGGCGCTATGCTTAGCCCCGTTACATTTTCGGCGCAGGTTCGCTGGACCAGTGAGCTATTACGCTTTCTTTGAAAGATGGCTGCTTCTAAGCCAACCTCCTGGTTGTCAGAGCGCTCCCACATCCTTTTCCACTGAGCATAGACTTTGGGGCCTTAGCTGGCGGTCTGGGTTGTTTCCCTTTTGTCGGCGGAAGTTATCTCCCATCGACTGACTCCCGTGCTTGCGCTCTCTGGCATTCGGAGTTTGATTAGGGTTGGTAATCTGGTGAGACCCCTAACCTATTCAGTGCTCTACCTCCAGAGGCGATACACGAGGCTATACCTAAATATATTTCGGAGAGAACCAGCTATTTCCAAGTTTGATTGGCCTTTCACCCCTACCCACAACTCATCCCCCAAATTTTCAACTTTGGTGGGTTCGGTCCTCCACACGATCTTACTCGTGCTTCAACCTGGTCATAGGTAGATCACTTGGTTTCGGGTCTACCCCCCGCGACTGAACGCCCTGTTCAGACTCGCTTTCGCTTCGGCTACGCTTATCAGCTTAACCTTGCCACGAAGGGTAACTCGCAGGCTCATTATGCAAGAGGCACGCCATCGCTCTGGCTTGCGCCGTAGAGCTTTGACTGCTTGTAGATGCACGGTTTCAGGGTCTATTTCACTCCCCTTTCGGGGTGCTTTTCACCTTTCCCTCACGGTACTGGTTCACTATCGGTCACTTAGTAGTATTAAGCCTTGGAAGGTGGTCCTCCCAGATTCCCACAGGGTTTCTCGTGTCCCGCGGTACTCGGGTGTCTCTCTGGCGCGCGTCCGTCTTTCGCTTACCGGCCTGTCACCGTCTTTGGGCCCCCTTTCCAGAGGGTTCAGCTAGACTAACGTCAGTCACCATGGCAGGCTACGACCTGCCCTGAGAGATCCCACGACCCCCTGGCTGCAACGCTCGTAGGCTTGGCACAACCAGGGTTTAGGCTGATCCCCGTTCGCTCGCCGCTACTAGGAGAATCGCTGTTGCTTTCTTTTCCTTCAGGTACTGAGATGTTTCAGTTCCCTGAGTTTGCCGCCCGGAGCCTATGTGTTCAGCTCTGGGCTCCCTCGTCATCAACGAGGGGGGTTTTCCCATTCAGAGATCTCCGGATCAGGGCTTGTGTAACAGCTCCCCGGAGCTTATCGCAGTTACCCGCGTCTTTCATCGCCTCTAAGTGCCAAGGCATCCACCGTGCACCCTTAGTAGCTTGTTCGTTTAACCCCAAGAGCGCCAATGGATCAGATCAGGCGCGGCGTGAGCCGCGGGTCGTGTTCTGTTGGGTGTGCTGTGGGGCGGGCGAACATGAGCTAGGTTGCTGTTGAGATGAGCTAGTTAGTTTGTTTCTTGATTTCTTGTGTGTGCGTTGGATTTCAAAGAGCAGGGCTGAGGCCCTTAAATCATACGTTGAGCGGCAGAAGATCCCACCTGTCCCCGAGGTTGCCCTCAGGCGGCGGTTGACCGGAGTCTGGCGTCACCACATCGAGGCGGTGTGCAGCTCCTTAGAAAGGAGGTGATCCAACCGCAGGTTCCCCTACGGTTACCTTGTTACGACTTCACCCCAGTCGCTAACCAGACCTTGGGCGCTTACCTCCCTTGCGGGTTAGCACAGCGACTTCTGGTCCAATCAACTCCCATGGTGTGACGGGCGGTGTGTACAAGGCCCGGGAACGTATTCACCGCGGCGTTCTGATCCGCGATTACTAGCGATTCCGACTTCATGGAGTCGAGTTGCAGACTCCAATCCGAACTTAGACCGGCTTTTTGAGATTAGCTCCCCCTCGCGGGTTGGCGACCCATTGTACCGGCCATTGTAGCACGTGTGAAGCCCCAGCCGTAAGGGCCATGAGGACTTGACGTCATCCCCACCTTCCTCCGATTTAACATCGGCAGTTTCCTTAGAGTCCCCGACTGAACGCTGGTAACTAAGGATAGGGGTTGCGCTCGTTGCGGGACTTAACCCAACATCTCACGACACGAGCTGACGACAGCCATGCAGCACCTGTGTAAATGTTCCCGAAGGTCAGCGGCTTTTGGGCCACCTACAAATACATGTCAAGGCTGGGTAAGGTTCTGCGCGTTGCGTCGAATTAATCCACATGCTCCACCGCTTGTGCGGGCCCCCGTCAATTCCTTTGAGTTTTAGCCTTGCGGCCGTACTCCCCAGGCGGGGTACTTAATGCGTTAGCTTCGTCAGCGCAGGGGTCAACACCCGCACCAACTAGTACCCATCGTTTACGGCATAGACTACCAGGGTATCTAATCCTGTTTGCTACCTATGCTTTCGTGCCTCAGCGTCAGTCATCGTCCAGAGAGCCGCTTTCGCCACTGGTGTTCCTCCTAATATCTACGAATTTCACCTCTACACTAGGAATTCCGCTCTCCTCTCCGAGACTCAAGACCGCCAGTATCCAATGCACGTCCTCGGTTGAGCCGAGGGATTTCACATCAGACTTAGCGGTCCGCCTACGCACGCTTTACGCCCAATAATTCCGAACAACGCTTGCACCCTCCGTATTACCGCGGCTGCTGGCACGGAGTTAGCCGGTGCTTCCTCAGATGGTACCGTCGGGGCCATCGCTGGCTTGCTCTTCCCATCTCAACAGTGCTTTACAACCCGAAGGCCTTCATCACACACGCGGCGTTGCTGCGTCAGGGTTTCCCCCATTGCGCAATATTCCCCACTGCTGCCTCCCGTAGGAGTCTGGGCCGTGTCTCAGTCCCAGTGTGGCTGATCATCCTCTCAGACCAGCTAACCATCTTTGGCTTGGTGAGCCATTACCTCACCAACTACCTAATGGTACGCGGGCTCATCCTTCAGCGGCCGAGGCCTTTCCCGCCGGCCCCCGAGGGGTCCAGCGACTTATTCGGTATTAACGTCTCTTTCGGGACGGTATCCCCAACTAAAGGGCAGATTACCCACGCGTTACTCACCCGTGCGCCACTTTCATTGGCCGAAGCCAAATCACGTTCGACTTGCATGTGTTAGGCACGCCGCCAGCGTTCGTTCTGAGCCAGGATCAAACTCTCCAGTTTGGTCTTGGACTACATTCTGTTCGTCCGGTTGGTCTCGCTGTTTTCGCGTTCGAGACCTGCGTTCGCGTTCTGCGTTTGCTCAACGTATGATTTCAAAGACTCAGCGCGCTGGGCGCTGTGGGGGGCATCGCGGCTTGGGGCGGCAATGTTTTTCCGTCGTCGGCGTCTTGGTCGGGGGCGCTGTCTGTTGGCTCCCTCGCCGTCGGTGGAGGGTGTTGTAGCAGGGTTTGGGGGGGGGCGCAAGTTTTTTTTGTGAGATGGGTGATTTTTTTCTAGTGTGCTGCGCCTCAGTCGACCTGGGCGCGATCACTAGGCGCTCAGCACACTCAGCACACTCAGCACACTCAGCACACTCAGCACACTCAACACACTCAGCACAGAGAGGCTTCATGGAGAGCACACCACAGATCACCCTTTATCAGTTTCAGCTCTGCCCCTTCTGCCACAAGGTGCGCGCCGCGCTTGAGCTCAAGGGGCTCGCGTACCGCATGGTGGAGGTGGCGCCGGGGTCAAAGCGCGAGCTGCCGCCGCTGCCTGAGGGGGCTCCTCGGAAGGTGCCTGTGATACAGGTGGACGGGGAGGTGATCTGGGACTCCACCACGATCTTGATGCGCCTTGATGACATCGCGCCCTCGGCGGCGAGGAGGCTGCTGCCGCAGGGGGGGGAGGAGCGCGCGGCGGCGGTGACGCTCGAGGACTGGGTGGACGCGAATCTGATCCCGTCTCTGCCGACGGTGATCTATGACACCTGGGCGAACGCGATGCGCGCCGCGCAGATCACGGCGCGAGAGAGCAACTTTACGCTGCTTCAGTCGCTGAAGGTGCGCGTGGGCGGGTCGCTGATCATGCGCTTGATCGCGAAGCGAATCCTCAAGCGCGTGGGGCGCTCGGATGGCCACGCGTGGGTCCGCGAGTGTCTTGATGAGGTGGAGGCGCGGCTGGCGGGGCGCGCCTTTGTGGGGGGGGAGGCGCCCTCCGTGGCGGACGCGGCGCTGCACGGCGCACTGCGCTGCGTGGAGGAGTTTCCTGTGTTTTCGCAGTTGGGCGAGCGCCCCTCGCTCCGCGCGTGGTACGCGCGCGTCTCGGAGCTGCGCGCCGCAGGGCGGCGGGCGTGATGGGCGCCAATCCGCTGCTCTCGCTGTCGCACCCGCTCCCCTTTGATCTCGTGAGGGCGGAGCACGTGGAGCCGGCCCTCGAGGCGCTCACGGCGCAGGCGCGGGCGGCGCTTGAGGGGCTCGAGCGCGCGCCGGCGCCGGGCTCGTTTGAGGGGGTGATTCTCCCGCTCGAGCGCCTCGGCGGCGCCCTCGAGGACGCCGCGACGCTGTGCGGGCAGCTCGAGTCGCTCCTTGGGGCGCCGGCGTTTCGGGAGGCGTACCACCGCGCTCAGCCTAAGATGAGCGCGTTCTATGCGTCGATTCCCCTCTCCGCGCCCCTCTTTGAGCGGGTGCAGGGCAGCGTGGGCGCGGGGCTCGAGCGCCTCGCGCCTCACCACCGCCGCCTCGCCCGCAAGACGCTCGAGGGCTTTGAGCGCAGCGGGGCGGCGCTCGCGCCGGCGCAGAAGGCGCGACTCGTGGAGATCGAGGTGGCGCTCAGCGAGCTGACGCAGTCGTTCTCGCGGCGCGTGGTGGAGGCCACGGACGCCTTCTCGTTGGTCTTGGGGGAGGAGCGCCTGCTCGCGGGGCTCCCGGAGGGGGCGCGGGCGGCGGCGCGGGCGTCGGCGGCGGCGAAGGGGCTGGAGGGGTGGCGCTTTACGCTTCAGGGCCCGAGCTATGTGGCGGCGATGACTTATCTGGATCACCGCCCAACGCGCGAGGCGCTCCACCGCGCCTATCTGACGCGCGCGGCGGCGGGGGACGAGGGCAACCTCCCTGTGGTCTGCGCGCTCCTCGCCTTCCGCGCTGAGAAGGCGGCGCTCTTGGGGTTTGGGAGCGTGGCGGACCTGCACCTCGCGGACCGCATGGTGCGCTCGGGGGCCGAGGCGCTCTCGTTTGTGGAGGGGCTGGCGGCGCGCACCCGCGGCGCCTTTGAGGAGGAGCGCGCGGCGCTGGAGCGCTTTGCGCGCGAGCGCCTCTCGTGGGAGGGGCGCGTCGAGGGGTGGGACGTGGCTTACCTCGCTGAGAAGATGCGTCAGGAGGAGTGTGATTTTGATGAGGAGCTCCTGCGCCCGTACTTTGAGCTCGGCGGGGTCCTGCGCGGGCTCTTTGAGGTGGCGGGGCGCCTCTATGGGGTGGCGGTGCGCCCGCTGACGGGCGCGCCTGTGTGGCACCCCGACGTCCTCACCTTTGAGCTCGTTGAGCCCGATGGGCGCCGCGGGGTCTTTTACGCCGACCTCCATCCGCGCGAGGGCAAGCAGGGTGGCGCGTGGATGTGCCCGCTCCTCTATGGGGACGGCGCTCCCGAGCGCCCGCATGTGGGGCTGATCGCCTGTAACTTTACGCCGCCCGTGGGCGGGCGCGCCCTCCTCACGCACGGCGAGGTGGAGACGCTCTTTCATGAGTTCGGGCACCTCCTCCATCACCTCCTCACCCGCGCTGAGCTCCGCTCGCAGGCGGGGACGAACGTGGCGTGGGATTTTGTGGAGCTCCCGTCTCAGATCATGGAGAACTGGTGCTGGGAGCGCGAGGCGCTCGACCTGTTCGCTCGACATCACGAGACGGGGGCGCCCATCCCGGCGCCGCTCTTTGAGCGCCTGACGCGCGCCCGCACCTTCCGCGCCGCCACGGCGCAGATGCGCCAGCTCAGCTTCGCCCTCGTGGACCTGCGCCTGCACATGGAGCTGGCGCCCACGCTCGCGCGCGCAGCGGGCCCTGAGGGGCGCGCGGAGGAGGCGGCGCGCCTAGCGCGCTTCGCCTGTGAGGTGGTGGCGCCGCTGTCGCCCGCGCCGCTCTTTGAGGGCTACGCGATGATCGCGGCGTTCGGGCACCTGTTCGGCAGCCCCGTGGGCTACGCGGCGGGCTACTATTCTTATAAGTGGGCGGAGGCGCTCGACGCCGACGCCTTTAGCCGCTTTCGGCGCGAGGGGGTGTTCTCGCGGGCGGCGGGGGAGGCGTTCCGCGCCTCGGTGCTGGCGCGCGGGTCGAGCGCGGACCCCCTTGAGCTCTTTGTGGAGTTTATGGGGCGGGCGCCGAGCTTTGAGCCGCTCTTTGAGCGCCAGGGGCTGGCCTGAGGCGCGCGGGGGTGAGGGGCTCCTCGAGCGCCACCTTGAGGGCGGCGGCGGCGAGGAGGCCCTTGACGGGCTGGGGGTGGGGGGCGCGCAGGGTGCGGGCGGCCTTCTTGAGCAGCTTGGGGCGGCTGACGAGCTCCCAGAAGGGGCTGTGGGCGGGGGCGTCGAGCATCCAGGCGCACAGCGCGGCGCCCTCCTGCGCCCACAGCCGCATCTGGTAGCCGAGCTCGTTGCCGCCGCCGCCGGTGGGGGCGCCGGGGGCAGGGAGCCCAAGCGACTCGTAGAAGCGCGCGGGCCAGCGGTGGGTCCCAAATGGCAGCCGCCAGAGCGCGCCGTCCACGCGGCGCATCAGCTCAAAGTGGACGCGGGGGGCGACGCGGTCGGCGAGGGGGAGGGCGTCGTAGACGGCGCGGGCGCGGGCGCAGGGCAGGAGGCAGACGCTCGGGCCGCCGAGCCCCTCCCACTGCTGCGTCTGGCTCACCCAGCGCTCCATGCGCGCGGCGCGGTGGAGGGCGTCGAGGGTGAAGCTCGGGCGCGGGTCGCGCGCCTGCTGCGCCCTGAGCCACTCGCCGCCGCGGGCGACGCAGGCGTCGAGCAGCTCGGGGGTGAGCAGGCGGTGGCGGTCCATGTAGGCGTGAGTGTGGTAGACGGCGCGCAGGAGGGCGCTCGAGCGGCTCAGGAGCGGCAGGGCGTGGCTGCGGTAGAGCTCGCCGCAGTGGGCAGGGAGAACGCCCGCCTCGCGCAGCGCGAGCGCCTCGCCGCCGTCCTTGAGGTCCCAGGCGTTGACGAGGAGCTCGGTGAGGAAGTTGTGGCGGCGCGCGCGCGGCAGGAAGGACTCTTGGGGCGCGTCGGCGCCGAGGGGGGGGTGACCTCGAGGTCGAGTCCGTAGGCGTCGGCGATGAGGCGGGCGGAGCGGGCGTCGTGGTGGGATTCGACGGCGGTGAGGTGGACGCGGGTGACGGCGCTGAGGACGCCGGCGCTGAGGAGGGCGCCGAGGACGAGGCGGCTGTCGAGGCCGCCCGTGAGGGCGAGCTCGAAGCGGACGCCGGGGAGGCGCGTGAGCTGGCCGGCGCGCCAGGTGAGCGCCTCGTGCAGCTCGTCCCACACCCGCGCGGCGCCCTGCGCGGGGAGCGGCTCGGGGGCGGGGAGCGGAATCGCCTTGAGGGCGGCGGCGCCGGCGCGGGCCTCGAGGCGCTCGCCCGGGAGGATGTGGCGCACGCCCTCCCAGGCGGCGCTGGGGTCGCCGAGGGGGCTCTCGTGGCGCGCGAGGAGCCAGGCGAGGCTCTCGAGGCGCGGGCGGGGGAGGGCGCCGCCGTGGAGGTAGGCGGCGACCAGGCTGGCGCGGTTGGAGAGGGCGACCTCGTCGCCCCCAGGGGCGCGCTTGACGCCGTAGAAGAGGTGCCGCCCGCAGAAGACGCCCGCGACGCCGTGGAGGGCGCCGTCGTGGGCGATGAGGACGGCGGCGAGCTGCCCGGCGCCGAGGTGGAGGGCCTCGAGGGCGGGGGTGGGGTCGCGGGGGTCGCGGGTGAGGGCGCGGAGCAGATTCTGCGCGACGGTGGCGTCGAGCGGGGCGTCGCTCGGCTCCCGCCACCACCCCGTAAAGCCCACCGCCTCGTCGCCGCGCGGACTCGCGGCCAGGT